>Ga0208251_1000005_pt1 | contig 109318 bp, 112 predicted proteins | sample CryBogCBE15Jun09_FD_184560 | JGI IMG/M metagenome (GOLD analysis project Ga0208251, IMG submission 184560) | Freshwater microbial communities from Crystal Bog, Wisconsin, USA - CBE15Jun09 (SPAdes) (version 2) | ecosystem: Environmental > Aquatic > Freshwater > Lake | place: Crystal Bog...
GATGATGTCAGCATTTGACTGCTATAAAGAATATCTTGCACTAAAAAATCATTTCACTAAACCATCATATGATTATTTTAAATACAATGGTAGGAGTATAATAACGTGCAAGATCCAAAAAGGTACGATTTTATTAAAGATCTTCATAAAAATCCAGAAGCTAGCTATATGTTTTCTTTTGGAAATCCAACAGTTATGTATGATAAAGTTCCTCAAAAATTGATGGATATTATTATTAATCAAATTAATAAAATTAAAGAAGATGACAAAAATGTTGAAAAGTTCAACGGCAAATTAGCAGGTCATATAAAAAAAGAATATAGTTTAGAACCAGTAATTCCATCAATTAATAATTACATTATGATGCTGGCAAAAAATTATTTGCAAGCAAATGATATTACAGATTTAACGGATATTCTCACTGGTGATCTTCCTTTAGTATTAAGTAATATATGGGTTAATTTTCAAAACAAATATGAGTTTAATCCCATTCACGATCATAGTGGCGTGTTATCTTTTGTTATTTGGGTAAAAATTCCTTATGACCTTCAAGATGAGTTTGGAGTATTTCCTAATATAAAGAAAAAAGATAATTCTACCTCTACATTTAATTTTGTTTTTACGGATATTTTAGGTAGAATAAGAAGTGAAAACTTACCTATCGATAAATCATTTGAAGGTATTATATGTTTATTCCCTTCTAAATTAAACCATTTAGTTCATCCTTTCTTTACTTCAGATGAAGAAAGAATTTCTGTTTCTGGAAATTTAAAACTCAGTATCGGAAACAACAATGATGTCAGCATTTGACTGCTATAAAGAATATCTTGCACTAAAAAATCATTTCACTAAACCATCATATGATTATTTTAAATACAATGGTAAAAGCAAACTATCATATGATAAGTTTGATACTCGTTCAGATAAATTATTTTTCCAAAAAATAGCTAAACATCCAGATCCTAAAAACTTTCTTATTGCCAATCTAATCAAAAACGAAAAAGCATGGATTAGAGATATTGCTTATAGCGAAGAAGCAAATAAAGTTTATCAGGAATGGTCTAAACGTATTCAGTCTTTAACTTATGTTGTAAAAAATGATTTGGGTCATCTTCTTACTGATTTTAATAGTAACTTTATTGCCACCACTGGCTCGCATCCTCATATTATTAAGTTGTATCTTAGTAATACTATATGCCTCGAAACTCTTATTGTTCTTTCTGATCTTGTCAATTGTTTAAGTTATTGGGATAAAAATATGGAGTACGATCCATTGTGGGAACAGCTTTCGAATAAGATAAAGAAATACAAGCCATTTATTAACTATGATAAAGCAAAGATGTCTAAAACAGTTCTTGATTATTACGAGAACTGATATGGCACGCAAACCTGGACAACCTAAAAAAACTACACGTGTTTATAATGGCAAAAATGGATTTACTTCAACATTTACAAAAGCTACAGACGGTAAGTGGAGAAGAACTGGTGGCACATCAAAACCACCAAAGAAGAAATAACTTGACAAATATAGTAAGTCAAGCTATACTAAATAATGTTGAGCGTTACACTGCTCAACATAAGATCAATACTATTAATATTAACAATACGGAGAATACATATGAACTTTAATGAACTCAAGAAGAACTCAGGTCGTGCAGCACTCGATAAGCTCAATGCTGAATTGACAAAGCTCTCAACTAACCAAGGTAGCGATAAGAAGAACGACGATCGCTTTTGGTATCCTAACGTGGATAAGGCTGGCAATGGCTATGCTGTTATCCGTTTCCTCCCAGCACCGACTGGTGAAGATGTTCCTTTCATTCGCATGTTTGAACACGGTTTCAAAGGTCCAACTGGCTCTTGGTATATCGAGAACTCATTGACTACTATCGGTAAGGTAGATCCTGTCGGTGAATTAAATACACAACTTTGGAACTCTGGTCTTGAATCAGATAAGGAAGTTGCTCGTACTCAAAAGCGTAAACTGAACTTTATCTCTAATGTCTACGTTGTTACGGATCAACAAAATCCTGAAAACGAAGGTAAGGTATTCTTGTTCCGTTATGGCAAGAAGATCTGGGATAAGCTCAATGATCTTATGAACCCACAGTTTCCAGGAGAAAAGCCAACCAACCCATTCGATCTTTGGGAAGGTGCTAATCTTAAGTTGAAGATTCGTAACGTCGATGGTTATCGCAACTATGACCGTTCTGAGTTTTCGGCATCTGGTCCATTGTTCGATGATGATTCGGAAATGGAAGCAGTTTGGAAGAAAGAGCATTCGCTTCAAGACTTCCTTGCACCTTCTAATTTCAAGTCTTATGATGAACTGAAGGCGAAGCTAAACAAGGTTCTTGGTCTTGATAATTCTACACTCGGTAAGACTCCAGCCGCTGCACGTGCTACTGCTGTTTCTGTCGATGAGGATGATGCACCTTGGAACGAGACTCCTGCTCCTACAATCAAGTCAAAGCCAGCACCAGTTATGGCTGCTGACGATGACGATGATGATAGTTTGGAGTTCTTTAATAAGTTAGCTGCTCGTGCTTGATTAAGCAGCTTGTGACATTAGAAGATCTCTAACGTCATGTTCGTGAGCACCGACTGGTCCATTAACTTTGCTAGCATCAGCAACTTTTTGATTGGATCCTTGTCCCCCAACTGGCGGAGGTGTCGAGCCTCCGCCACCATTATTGTTTAATGCAGCCCCGAAGCTATTTTTATTACCACCATTTTCAACTGCAGCCGAAGATTGATTCATAACCGAACCACTTTTTTGTGGAGCGGTCGCATTCGTTGCATCTTTGCTAGTAAACATCTTTTTAAATTGATCAACAAAACCAAGTCTTTTAGTTGCTTCAGATGGATCTTTTGGTCTTTCCCATTTAGAAGTAAACCAAGCAGATGCTTCTTCTGGTGTTTTGAAATTCATACCTAAGAACATTTTTGAATCTTGTTCGGAAAGAGCATAATCAATTTGACCTTTCCAATTATGCTGCCAATCTGGTCCAGCAGCAGAAACCATGTTTTTAAATCTTCCAGCATGATGTTGAAATAAACCGCCAGATGTTCCATTATCGCCAACAGCACCAGCGTTGAAATTAGATTCAGCTTGGATATTTGCTAACATACCGATAGCATGATTATCATCAAGTCCTTTAGATTTTAAATATTCGTATACTTCTTTACTCATAACTTTATTAACGGAAGATTTGTATTGTCCGATTGGAATCATTCCACCATTATCTGTTTTAAATGGTGTTTCTTTTCTTACTGAAGTACCAGCACCAACACCTCCAGTAATATTGGTGCCACCAGTTGCATCAGTAGCGCCAACTCCACGATTACGGAAATCATCATTGCGAATTGTTCCAGTATATTTGTTATATGCTGCTGGAGTATTATCTTTAGTTTGTAGATCGGGCGGTAAATCCATTCCAGCAGCTGCATAAACACCAGCCATATCTTCTTTTTTCTGATTGTTATAATCATTAATAGATCCACGTCCGCCACCTTCTCTATCTATTCTTTGGGCGTCGTAAAAACCTTGATCCATCTTTTTCCAGTTTGGAAAATTACTATTAAGGTCAGTAGTAAGAAAAATTTTAATTTCTTCTAATATAGTTGATAGAAATTCTCTTATTTGTTCTTCAGAATAAATGCCGTATAAATCGAAAAGATCTAATCCTTCTCCATTAGGACCTAATGGAGGATCCATTTTTGCTGTGGCGGATTTAACTACATCTCTTATAATCAAATTAATATCAATAGCAACACTAGCAGCCGTACCAATTCCAGGAATCATTGCTGTTGCGCCACTAGCTATTTCTGCTGCAGCTCCACGAGTATCTCCCTCAGCCCATCTCATAAATGCGAAAACACCTGCAGCAGCAAGACCAATAATTGGTATTTTTTTAACAAACATTTTCCAGCCTCTTTTAATAAAAGATTCTTTAACTGCTTCTTTTATGACAGTTCTTGCAGGAAAAATAAATTTAACTACTTTTCCAACACTTTCGACAGCACTAGCTGCACCTTTACCTACTTTTCTTAAAAGATTAGTTTTTTCAGTTACTGCTGCTACTTCTTCTGCGGTCTTAGCAGCTCCTTGAAATTCTTTTGATAATTGTTCAGCTACATCTTTTGGTGCGATTCTACCAGCTTTACCAGACTCAGTAACTTCTGCCCATTGATTACCTAACCAACGATAAGTTTTATTTCCGATAGTTTTTTCAGTGTTAATCGCGATTTTTGCTGAATCTTTTGCTACAGTTTCGCCAGCTTTTAATAATTCTTCGGCAGTTTTTTCACCAGCTTTTAATCCAGCTTTTTCTGTTACTTTAGCAGCATCTTGTGCAGCTTTAGATGCTGTTTTTCCGACATCTTCAACAATTGTTTCGCCAGCTTTAAGTCCAACCTTTTCACCCGATTTCGTTAATTTACTAATTAGCGATTTTAAACCAATATATTCTAATGCTGTTCCTATGCCATTTAAAATAGCACTTCCTATTCCATTATTATTTTGTTTTAATTGAGTTGATAAATTTCTAAAAGAATCATTTTGTGATTTTAATACATTATAAATGTCTGTCAACAACATATTTGATGTAATAATTTGCCCAGTAAGATTACCGACACTAGAATTAAGAGTATCGATTTCTTCTTTGTCTTGTGTAATTAATCTTTCAAGTTTTTCTTGATTATTGTTTTCTTTTATGACATTAGATAAAGTTTTTGATAATCCAGAAACTACAGCATCGCTGATAGCTTGTGCCAACATTTTATTTGACTGTTTAGTTGCTGGGGAATTAGCGATTGCATTCGCGATACCTGCATCTTTCAACTCAGCAAGTTTTTCTTGAAGATGTGATGCGCCACCACCTTGTTCTTCAATTTTTTTAAGCATCTGTTGAAATGCTTTTTCGCTGAGTTCGATTGTACCTGCCATTAGTTGCTACCTACTTTTGCTAATTTTTCTTGTCCTCTTGTCCATGCCGAAACGCCAAGAATACCACCAAATGCAAGATGAATGAGACCGCCATTGGATAATGTTAAAGATACCCATGGCGTATATGTAAATTGAACTCCCAATCCTTTATAAATTACTGGAAGAAATATTGTTACCATTGGAAATCCAACGAAATCCATAAAACAAATAATCATATAGAGCCAGCCCATTGCTGGTCTCCAATATGCCTTTACCCAATGCTCTTCTTCTTGTCTTAACTGTTCTTCGATAATTTGTTTATCAATAGAAGTTTGCGCAAGACCGACAGAAGCCTGTGATTGAGCTTGTGCAGTAGCTAACTGCATGGTTTGTAGATTTTGCGAATTATTATTTGTTGAATTATTATTGTCTATGATAACAACGGAAGGCTGGACAACAGGCGCAGGTGTTGGTGCTACTGGATCAGGAGCATTTTCATCAGCTGTAGTGTTCGTAAATTTAGCCATTTTGTTGTTTCATCTTTTCTTCTTTTTCTTGGAGATAATCCATAATCATTTCATAATACACATCTCTTTCGAAAGGAAATAAATTTTCAATTTCAGTTATAGAATATTTATGGTGCTGGGCCAATGAAAATATCATAGTATAATAATTTTGTAGAGTATTATGACTCAGCGTAAGGTAAAAAAATCGGTTAACGAAGATAAACTAATAGTTCTTTCTTTGCCATTAGAATTAGTATATTTGATATCATATGACATTTTTGGTTGGTCGGTCATAAAATTTTTAATTTTTTCAAAAGTTTTAACATCTAAACTTTCTAAGAAATTTTCTACATCTTCTTTTTTGTAGCTTTTAACATCATACATTTCTTCGCCATCATAAATTTTATCAATACATTTAATGATAAGATTAAACAATGCATCGTCACCAGAATTTAAAAATTCTTTATCGTCATAAAGAGAAGCATTGGGGTATTTCATTAAAATTCCAGTATCATCACCAATTTTAATGTTATTTTCTATTTTATCAGGAAAATTAATTTTAATATCATTAAGATTAACTTCAAAATCATAAATTTTATTGTCTTCATTATCCCTATACGCTACCTTTACTATATCTTCAACAGAAGCTGCACGAATTTTAATAAACAAATATTCTAAATCAAAAATTGATAAATTGTCAACATCGAATAATTCATCAACTGCACAGTTGTTTACAATTTGTTTGATGGCTGTTAAAATATCTTCGTCTTTTTCTGAAAGTTTAGCCATAAGAAGAATTTTTTCTTCTTTTACAAGAAACGGTCTAAACATTTCTTTTTTCTTAGTAGAAGGTATTTCGATAGTAAAAGTAGGGAATGAAATTTTAGGTAACATGATATACTCCAATTGTTAATAATTATACAGTGCCAAGTATTTTCGTTCCATTTGACGAAACATTAGGAACATCAGCAAATCCAAAAGAACCAGTAGCTCCAGTTTGTGTTACTAAAGAACCTCCAACTGGTTCTCCGTTGCCTCCAAAAATACTACTACTTAAACCAGAAGAAAAGAAATTCGATGCAGCCGATACGATACCGCCAACAATATTGTTTATTCCATATATTCCCCAACGAGTATACGCAAATTTTACAGTAAATTTCATTGGTCTATCTCTGTCGGACCAATCTAATGGTATCTCGGTAATAGAATCTGGATATGCTTCATAAAGGATAATTTGTTTTGTTAAATTACCAAAATTATCATAAACTAATATTGATATATCTGTAATATAATCTGATTTATAACCGATTGAATAAGAAGGAGAAGGAAAAAATGAAAAACTAGAACCAGTAAAATCGATTATGTTAGAAAACCAAGAATAAAAATATTTGTAAATATCTCCACGACTGTCAGCAAGAAACGTAACATTAACATCTGGAAACAATGCATTAAACGGCATTTTTTGATTTACGCCAGTACCCTGAACACGTACGTCTTGAGTTTGTAAACTAAATCCAGGAACAGAAGCTGCTTCAGCACGGAACTGTAAAGCTCTCATGCTATCAATAGTAAAAAGTGGATCTAATGTATTTGTAAATGTGCTTACTAAAACATTCGGAGATATTGGAATAAAAACAGAAAATTTATTGTTCTGTAAAATACCATATTCTGATATGTTAGATTTAAATTCTGATATATTGAATGCTGGCATTATCTTGTTGCTCTTACTGAATCTTTAAACACAGTTTCTTTTGATGCTTTCTTAAATCTTTCAGTCGGTAACATTAAAGCGGCATCCCAATTTTTCGTTTCGACGTTAAGGTAATTACTTCCAACGACATGATCCCAAAGATACATTTTTAAACAAGGTTTGAAGTAACTTAATTGCGAAGAACTGTTTAATATTTGATATGAAATTTTTAATTTTGTACTATTGTCATATTTAGTGTTGTTTACGGTGTTGTATAAACTATCCATCAACTTTGCACGAAGATATGGTGGTAGATAATGAAGATTAATTCCTAAAAAACCATTTTCTTTGAAATCTATTGGAAATACTAAGGGAAATGTGTCATAATATGGAAGAGTTGCTTTCATTTTTGGGTCGTAGAAAAACATATACATTTTTCCGATTGAATTGATATCAAGTTTACTTACGATATTTTGTTTATCATTCATCAACCTAACAGTATTAACTGTTTTAAAATTTGATGCTGCATTACGATACCATTCACGTGAAGATTGTTCTGTTTGATTTTCTGAATAGTATTTTATCGTCGCATTATCAGCAATTTGTTGAAAAATGTATGCCATTAAAAGTTAAGTCCTAATTCTCTTTCGGTTAATACATGGAAAGTCCATTTACGATCAGAACAATATGAAGCAGCAGCTTTCCATTTCGCATCGTTTTTACCCCAAGTAGCTACTTCATTAAGATATCTTCTTGTTATATTACTTTGTTTCTCAGGTGGTTTAGTTTGAGCATATGGTTTAATCTCAATCATTTTTGTTTCAATTAAACCTTGTTTGTTTTTTATCTTTACGATAAAATCAGGAAAATAACGATGAATTTTACCGTCAATCGGAGAACGATAAGGAACAATAACTTCTTCTGACGACCATTTAATTACGTTTGGGTCATCATCAAAACGCATCATACATACTAATTCCCATCTAGATCGATAAATAATGTTTGATGGATTTCCATCATATTTATTTGGTTTTTTTGGACGAAATGTGCCTTTGTAAGCCATACAAATTCTCACTAAATAATAATAAAGTATTTATAGGAAATTCATATGTCTTTACTTTCGATGGCTGCAAGTGCTTTAGTTTATAACGGTGAAAATGTTATAGGAGATGCTGCGGCTGGTGTTACAAATTTTGTAAGCTCTGTATTTAACGCTCCTCCTGGATCTCCAGCTGCGTTTGCTGGCGGTCAGCAAATGAGATATCCTATGGATCTTCCACAAAATTACAATATCAATTTTCAATTCGTAAAATATCAAAGACGTTCTATATTAGATCAACCATCATTTCCAAGAGTTGGTGGCGTACAACTTCCTATTCCTGTAAATTTGTTAGACAGCCAAAGTATTACTTGGGAAGGAACCAGCTCTGATCCTGTTGTCGGTGCAGCAATTGAAAATGGGCTACAAGAATATCAACAAGGTGGCGGTAATGCTAGTCTAGCAAGTGTAGTAAAATCTGCAGCTATTGGTGGATTAGCTGGCGCAGCCGTTAATCTTGTAGATTTAGCAACAAATAAAATAACTAATGCTCTAGGAATAAGTGGTAATTTAACAGATCAAGGTTACCAATTACTTGGTCTTGCTCAAAATCCATTTTTAACTATGTTATTCAAATCACCGACTTTTAAAACGCATTCTTTTAGTTGGAGATTTGCACCAAGAACGCCACAAGAATCAAATGCTATAGTAGCAATTATTCAAACATTTAAAATAAATGCTTTGCCAGCACTACAGCCTGGAACTAAAGGTGTATTTTTATCCTACCCAAATTTAGCTTTGATTACATTAACACCAAGCTATTACCTTTACCAATTTAAACCATGCGCTATTACAAATATAAGTGTTAATTATGCTGGTGGTGGCGTTCCTTCTTTTTTCCATGGAACAAATGCACCAACAATAATTGATTTTAGAGTTGATCTACAAGAAATCGAATATTGGTTGAGAGATAATATTCTTTCGCCAAATTCTACTAATTTAGATCAATCTGTTTCTGCACCTAGTCCTACATCTAGTTCAATTCAACCATCAGCTCCTGCACCTATTTCACAAGCCGCAAGAGCTGGGTTTTAATAGTCAAAATAATAGGTAAATAAAAAAATGGCTGAAAGATATTTTGTAAAATTTCCCATTATAAATTATGCGAACACCACCGTAATCAATATTATGGAACGAGCAATAGTATATAATACGCCAAAGAATTCACCTAATTTATATTATGCTTTTGATGTTGTTCAAGGTCAAAGACCAGATCAAATTGCAGATCATTATTATTCTGATCAATATATAAGTTGGTTGATGTATCTTACTAATGGTATTATCGATCCATACTATCAGTGGTATCTTTCTTCTTCAGATTTTAATAAACATTTAACAACAAAATATAATACTTCTATTCCTGTATTACAAAATAGTGTTATGTTTTATAGAAATAATTGGTATAATAGTCCTGGAACAATTAGTGTTTCGAATTATAATGCATTAGACCCGAGTCTTTATAAATTCTATCAACCGTATTACGATAATCAAGGTAATATTTTCAGTTATTCTAGAATACAAATCGATACTACAATTAATACCAATTCAATTATAAATTATAGCGCGAATGGAGTTTATGCTAATGGCGTTTCGAAATTTATAGAAGGTGAAATCGTAACGATTAATTTTGATACTAGTCATACAGGTAAAGGGCAGGTTGTAACATCTAATAGTACATCAGTATTAATTAATAATGTTTCTGGAACTCTTTATCCAAATAGTACTGTTATAATTACTGGTAGTAGTTATCTATTCGGTAATGCAAGTTTAAGTAATGTAGCATTTACAGCAGTTGCTTCTGTGGCTAATAATATTCCAGCTATAGAAGCAAGTTATTGGGATCCAGTTTACATATATGATTATGAAAATGATTTAAACGAAGCAAATAAATCTATAAATTTGATAAACAAATCAATAGCTCTTCCAATTTCTAAACAGTTGACAAAGATATTAAATGGTTGATAATTTCGTTCCAGGTGATATAGCAATAACTTCATTTAAATTATCCTCGCCTAGAGGATCATTAGATTTAGGTTATGCGTTTTCTTCAGCATCAATTTTTGAAACAATTTTTCATCCAGGAACTATTGCTTACATAAAAGTATTAGATATGGATGATCAAATAGGTCAGTTAAAAATTGTAGGCGATGAAACCGTTGATTTACAAATTCAAATGCCCGATGGTACATCTAGTGAATTTAAGTTCGCATTATATACTTTAGAAGATGCAAACATGGCAACACAATCCCTTAATTCAAAAATGTATACTTTGAAATGCGTTTCTGAAGAAGCGTTGCATGCGAAAACAAATTTTGTTCAAAAAAGTTATAAGGGATTGTTATCGGATGCTATTAAAGACATTCATAAAAATTATTTAAAAAGTACAAAACCGATTACAGTAGAAAATACTAAAGGTAATCAAAATATTGTTATCCCGCATCACGACCCATTCAAAGCAATTGAAATGTTGAGAAAAAGGTCTATTTCTGATCAAAATAAATCATCACTTTATGTTTATTTTGAAACTAGAGATAAAGGTAAACAATCATATACATTTTCTACAATAGAAAAATTATTTAAAAGTTCTCCGGTAAAAACATTTACTCAAAGCGATTCTATTAATAGTAGCATCTATAATAAACCTGAAGATAATATTATCTCTTTAGAAATTCCTAAAGTTTTTAATACGGTTGATAGAATTAAATTTGGCGGTACTAGACGTGTTAGTCAATTCGAATATAGAACACAGTCATATGTTCAAAAAGATATTGTTACCGATTCAACAAAATATACTACTGGGGGTAAAGGTTCATATGATTCTTCTTCCTTTAGACAAAAATATCTTACATCAAAAATTCCACCACAGTCATTAATTCCAGCTGATACTTCTCAAAGAGCCAATACTCATATTCCTGATAATACGGCAGATTTACAATCGTATCTATCGACTCTTTTACAAAATAGTTTAAAGATGAGAGTATATGGTAATTTCAATTTAACTCCAGGTTCTGTTATTAAAATTAACTTACCAAAGAAAATAGGAACGACCGGACCAAGAGAAGATGATGAAATGTTAGATGGTAATTTTTTAATATCAAGAATACATCATGACATAGGTATGCTTGGAGAAAGACCAAGATATACATGTGTTGTTGAATGTATTAAGGGTAATTTAGAAAATGGTGTAAAATGACCGAAAGAAATTTAGGACAAACATACGCTGGCGAATTTACTGCAAAAGTCGTAAATGTATATGATCCTGATCAGTCGGGTCGTGTTCAGATACGTGTATTTGGTCAACATGATGATGTAAGTAATATTCCGGATGCGGATTTACCTTGGGCATTAGTGCATCAACCTGTTACTTCTGCAGCATTTGGTAAAATAGGAACAGCACCATTAGGATTAGTAAAAGGTTCTATAGTAAAAGGTTACTGGAACGATAAAGATCAACAGCAGCCAATTATTACTGGTTCTGTCGGCAAAGCTGGTAATTTTATTGACGGAACAACTTCTGATGGTATTCCGAAAGTTAATACTTCATTCGGTAGTATTCCAGCAGCAGCTCAAAATCATAGTCCTCCACCGTTTATAAATCCGTTTAGTATTCTTAATGCTGGTCGTATGTTGATTACTGAAATTAATGAAGGTAAAAAAGATCCATCGAAATTAACGAGTAAAGATGGCGTTGAAACTAGAACTGTCCTTGATACAATTTTCAAACAACCATCAACGCCAACAGTAGCAAGTACTTCAGCTGGCCAACATGTTCTTGATACAATTAAACAAGTTGATCCACAAAGTTTAAGTGCTTCGTTACCAAATATGGTTTCTAATTTTTCAGATATTCGTAATATAATATCTATGTCTAGCCCACTTGGTCAAACTAATATGATGGGAAATATTCTTGGTAGTGTGATTGGAAATTTAGCAAATCAATTTGGTTTTACAAATACTATAAGTTCTATTCTTGGTTCTATTGGAGGAGCTAATCTTGGTCCAATATTAGGAAAGGCATTAAGCATTGGTATAAATTTAGCAATATCTAGTGCAGTAAATAATAATGGAACTACTTCAGCTTATAAACCTCCAAAATCAAATATTATTGGCACAAATACACCTAGACCACCAGCAAATCTTATTGTTAAAACAGTACCTAATCTTTACATACAGCAATATTATGCAGCTGTTAGTGATCCATTTCCAGGATATATTCAATGGAAAGGTCCAAGTGGTGATTTTGTTTATACATTAAGAAATGGTCAACCTAATTACGCATCTGCACAAGAACATGTACAGGGAAATTCTATATTATCAATGACGGCTGCTTTTTTACCTCATTTTAATATAGGTGCTGGATTAAATCCTTTAATTCTTGGTGGATTATTAACAGGCGGTTTAACTGGAATGAATGCCGATAGTTTAACAAAAATTCTTGGAGTTGGTGTTAATGTTGGATCAATGCTTGGATTAGCAAAAAGTTTACTTGGCGGTAATCTTGGCGGAGCGATTAACAGCACTATACAAAATCATTTACCCCAATCAGTTTTAAATGGTTCTGTTCAGAATACAATGAATGTATTTACTCAAAATCAAGCAAATCTTCAAAAGAAAAAGAAAAGTATGCAAGCAGCTCTTACTCCTACACCAGACCAAGCTGATGCCGAATTAATTCATGGTTGTAAATATCTCGCGTTAAAAAAATCATATAATGATCAGCTTGCTGGCGGAAGTGGAATTATAAATGAAACAATAACTTCACCAGATACAGGTCAAAAATATAATTTAACATTTGTTCCTAGTGCTACTGTTCACGAACCAACTGTAACGAAAATTTAAAATGGCAGATAATATGTTACCTACACAAGATACAGATTATAATTTAAAACATCCAAAGTTACCATGGCAAGGAACCTATCCTTATCTTCATGTAACACAAGATGCAGGTGGTGGTCAAACATTAAAAAGCATCCAGCCTGGAAATGAAGCATATTTCGAAATACAACCTTCAGGTTCTTATTATGGTCATGCTGCCGACGGATCTAAAGTTGAAGCAGTTGCTAATGGAACTTGGTCGTATAGTGGCAACGGTGCTTCTACTACAGTTGATGGAAACCATGACGTAAAAATCAGTGGTGTGTCTAGACAAAACTATGATAGTGGTCGTAGTGCTGAAGTTGCTGGGGATGATTATCACGGTTCATCGGGTCATCAAGTATTCGGTACAGCCGATACTCAATACCATCATTCTAGTGGTGACGTTTTTAATACAATCGACGGAAACCTTGTAGCTGATCGTGTTGGCGATATTCATGAAAATATTTTAGGCGATAGCGTACAACAAGTTACTGGCAATCGTTCTGATATAGTTAATGGCGAATGGGCTCTAAATAACCAAAGCGGTAATGTTGATTTCCAAATCGATATTGGCAAATTTAGATTAAAAGATGCAAGTGATATTCTAATTGATAGTGATACTTCAATAACATTAAAAGTAGGTAAATCAAGTATTGTTATCAATCCATCAAGTATCGTTTTGACTATTGGAAGTTCTATCATTAATATGACAAGTCAATTGATTGTAATCGATTCTACCACTGTCAGAGTTAATGAATAAGGACTAATATGGCAAACGTAGTAAGAATTGGAGATATAAGTGACCATGGTGGTGTAGTAATATCATCTGCTGCTAGAACATACGTAGATGGTATTCTCGTAGCACGTGCTGGGGATCTTCATAGTTGCCCAATTCCTGGTCATGGCGTTACTCCGATTATTAATGGCTCTGGAAATTTTTACTGTGAAGATTCTGTTACTGCAGTTACAGGTAGTATATGTTATTGTGGTGCTATAATAATAACAGGTAGTGCCGACACACTAGCTCCACTAGAATCACCGAGCAATGCAATCGCTCTTGATTCTGGGACTGTTGGAGGAATTATAGGTTAATGGCAAATTTACATATATTCATCCAAGGACAAACACTTACAGCTAATGATCTAAACAGTAACTTCGCAATAGTTGCTAATGGCGGTGGTGGAGGTAGTGTAAACACATCACAACAATATACCTTTACGAATGTTATTACGTTTGCTTCTAATCTTATTGTTAATTCTTATTTCCTTGACTCAAGTAATTCAGCTGGTACTAATGGTCAAGTTCTATCAACGAATGGAAGCGCAGTAATATGGCAATCATTAGGTGCTGTTGGCGTAAATACTTCCGCACAGTATATTTGGTCGAATACCCAAACATTTACTAACACAATTACATTTAATTCAACGATTAATGGTACTGCTAATAATTCATTATATATTGGTGGTCTACCAGCTGCTAACGTAGTAAGTAATGCACAGTTAATTGCTAATCTTGCCAATTACGTTACTGCTACAAATTTAACTAACAATTTAGCTAACTATCAAACTACTGCTGGTTTATCTGCTAACGTAGCTACACTAACTTCAAATAATACATCTTTCGTTGGTTCTGTATCTGCAGCTAATGTCGTATCGAATGCTCAATTAGTTGCTAATCTTGCCAACTATCAAACTACTGCTGGGTTATCTGCTAACGTAGCTACTTTAACTGCAAATAATACAAATTTTGTTGGTTCTGTATCTGCGGCTAACGTAGTAAGTAATTCCCAGCTATCATCTAACTTAACTAACTACCAAACCACAGCTGGTTTGTCGGCAAATGTAGCTACACTAACTTCAAATAATACAAATTTTGTTGGTTCTGTATCTGCAGCTAATGTCGTATCAAATGCCCAGTTATCAAGCAACTTGAGTAATTATCAAACTACTGCTGGGTTATCTGCTAACGTAGCTACTTTAACTTCAAATAATACAAATTTTGTTGGTTCTGTATCTGCAGCTAATGTTGTATCAAATGCCCAGTTATCAAGCAACTTGAGTAATTATGTTACTGCTACAAATTTAAATAACAACTTAGCTAACTACCAAACAACAGCTGGTTTGTCTGCTAACGTAGCTACTTTAACTGCTAATAATACGTTATTCGTTGGTTCTGTATCTGCAGCTAACGTAGTTTCTAATGGTCAACTGTCTTCTAACCTCACAAATTATGCAGCTCTTACTGGAGCAACATTTACAGGCAATGTCACAGCAAATAATATACAAACAACATATGATCTTAATGTTGGAAGAAACGTAACTATTTCTGGAAATTTAAATGTTTATGGTACAACTGTTACTGTTAATGCAGCTAACTTTACGACAGTGGATAATATGTTGTACCTTAATGAACCTGCCACTGCAACAGTTACTAATGCTTCTGGTAACGGTTCTGTTATTACGTATACTGCACTTAATGCTTTTAGTAATTTAGGTGTCGTTTCTATAACAGGAATTGTACCTTCTGGTTTCAATAATGCAAATTATGTTCCTGTATTATTCGCAAATTCTTCTACATTTCAAGTTTCGAATACATTTACTGGTACATTTACATCAAATGGTACTGCATCTTATAAATCAGGAATAAATCCAGATCTTGGTATCGTTGGTGGTTATAATGATGGATCTTATCACCATTCTGGTATAATGAGAGATTATGCGGACGGTTACTGGAAAGTATTTGATAATTATACTCCAGAACCAGACCAAGCTATAAATATTGTAACAACAGATCCTTCTTTTCATATCGCAAATTTTTGGGCTAATACTATAAACATTGGCAATACTTCTGTTTATGCTATAATCAACACCACGAATTACAGTCAAACATCAAATAATACATTATACGTTGGGTCTGTTACAGCAGCTAACGTAGTTTCTAATGCGCAGTTATCATCTAATCTTAGTAATTATGCATTACTTTCTGGAGCAACATTTACAAGTAATATTGCTGTTACTTTTGGTAGCAATACATTAAGCATAAACTCAAGTTCGATTACTCTTAAACAAATTATCGCAAACGGTGCATTTGGTGCTAATGGTACAGTACTAGCTTCTAATGGTACTGGTGTTTACTGGGCTAGTGATTCTGCTGTAGGTAATATTGTTGCAAATTCTATTACTACGAATAGTTTATCGGCTAACCATGTATCTGTAAATAATGATATATCTGTTGGTAATAGTAGCGTAAACTCGGCTATGTACTCAGATCATATATTTACTGGTAATGCAACTCTTAATATATCTATTTCTCCAAATCTTCTTGGCGGAGGTGGCGGTAGTACTCAATATGGACCTGCTATTACAATTGGAGGTCCTCTTAATAATGGTCCTGGAGGTTATCCAGTTTATGCTCCTCAAGGTGCTGCGTTTGCTACTACTGCTAATCTTTTATATGTAAACACTTCACTAATTCAACTTGGTAATAGTATAGCATATGCTAATATTTCTTCTTCTAATATTTTCATTGGTAATACATCAGTTAGTGTAGTAATTAATTCTACAGCATTTAGTGGTACTGCGAATAATACATCTTTCGTTGGAACTGTATCTGCAGCTAACGTAGTTTCTAATGCGCAGTTATCATCTAATCTTAGTAATTATGCAACCACAGGTTCTGTTACTTCTAATGCAACAACTGCTTATTCTAATGCTGTAAATGCATATACTTCTAATAACACAACTTATACTGGAAATAATACATTTGGTGGAACCAATACAATATTCAATTCAAACGTAACATATACAGCTGCTCTTTATACTGCAAATCTTATATTTACTTCGCCAATTAATTTAGACGGCGGAACTTTCTAATAAATACATTAAATTGATACCTCGGTATATACCGTTAAAGAGGATGCCATATGGCTAATACAATATTACAAATTAAAAGAACTACGGTGGCTGGTAGACAACCAAACACCACAAGTTCTAGTAATGGACAATATATAAATCCAGGTGAGTTAGCAATTAACTTAACCGATGGAATTTTGTACTCTTCGAATGGTAGTGCTCTTATTGCTATTGGTGCATCTCAATCTTCATTAACTGCTTGTACTATAACGGCAACTTCTTTAAATGCAACTAATGTAACGATTGACCAAGGTATCAGTGTCGGTAATAGCAGTGTTAATAGCTCTATTAATGCTATTGGTTTGTTCGCTGGTAATAGCAGTATAAATTCTGTTATAAATTCTATATTTATTTCTGTAAGTAATTCGGTTAGCAATTCTCAGATGTCACCGAAAATTATTTTCAGTGGTAATAGTATCGCTAATGCGCAGTTTAATCTTAATGCTTTTTCGCAATCATTAACAGTTAATACTTATTCGTATGATGGTTCTAATTTAACAATTTATACGACAACGAATACTAATTTCGTTGCGCCAACAAAAGGTCAGTATGTAACATTATCGAGTTTACCTGGAGCTGCGGCAAAATTTAATAATACTTATGAAGTTTCGGGTATAGTAGCGGCTAACGGTTTTACAATTTATACTCCTTTTGCTGCTAATATTGCCTCTGTTCAAAGAACATCTGGCGTAGCTACTATTATTACAACAAGTCCTCATGGATTTAATACATCAGATCCAATAGCTGTTTCTGGTATTCCTGTTGATCCAAATTATGCACCTTTAACATATAATGGTTCTTATACAGTAACTTCTACTCCTAATAGTAACACTTTAACTTATGCTAATTTTCCATCGATTACGAATACTATTTCTTCATATTGGACTACTGGTGGCGCAAGTAATTTACATTTTAACACAACAACCGTTCATGGTCTATCTAATGGTATGTATGTAAATATACCTTCATTTACAGATACAGCAAGTATATCTGTAACGGGTATGTCGTTTGATCCATTTTCTGGTTCTCCAAATGCATATTTTTCTTTATCGAGTCCTTATCTTTTTACTGGCGCACAAGCTGTAACTTTATCTTCATCTTCAACTAATGTTTATTCTGCTTCAGTATCATCATTTAAATCTATTGGTACTGCGCCAACGGCTCTTTCTGCAACTCTTACAGTAGCAATGCCAACGGCACATAATCTTGATGTTGGTTCTTATATTCAATTTAATGGCGTTACTTCTGGGGCGATTAATACTACGGCATTTTCGTTTGGCGGTACTATTTCCGGAACGGTTCTTACAGTAAATTCTGTTCCTACAGGAGTTACATTTGCGGCTGGTCAAGTTATAAGTGGAAGTGGTGTTACTTCCGGAACTTATATTACTGGAGCAGGATCATCTCCTAATACTTATAATCTTAGTGCATCATCAACTGTTGCAGTCGGTGGTACATTTACTGCATCTATCGCAACTACTGGTATTATGACGGTTACGGGTTCGCCAACTGGTATTGCTGTTGGACAATATCTTTCTGGAACGAACGTACCACAGGGAACATACATCGCTTCATTAGGAACTGGCACTGGTGGTGCTGGTACATACAACGTATTACCAAAACCTGGATCGGCTGTCGGATCTACAACAATTACTAGATACACTCCAATAACTATGAGTAGTGTTTCGTTAGTTTATTTGTTGAATAATAAAATTTTTAGTATTGCATCAGTTCCTACATCGACACCAAACTCTTTTAATATTACACTTCCAACTACTGGTGGTTATTCATATTATACAACTGCTGCTGTAACAGGAACTGGTGCAAATGCTTACGTACAATTAGCAGCAAATTTAAGTTTAGGTACAGCATCATTACCGACAGCTGGAAGTAGTTCAGATTTTAGTGGACAAAGACAATTTCCTTATACTGGAGCATCTGCTTCTAGTAATACTTTTGTTTTATTTAATTTAAATTCTGTAGTTGGTACACCTTATACTCCAGCAGCATTAACTACAGCCGCAGGTACGATTTCTCTACCAAGATGGAAATATCTTTTTCAGGGAACTTCTTTCGTTAGCGGCACAAGTACAATATATGGTTCAACTTGGGCATTAACAACTTCTTCGTTTACTGCTTCTATTTCCGGAACCGCTCTTACAGTTACTGGAAGTCCAACAGGCACGATTGCGATCGGTCAATATCTTACTGGTTCAAACGTATTAAACGGTACTTATATTGTAAGTGGTAGTGGAAATAACTGGGTCGTTAACCAATCCCAGACTGTTAGCTCAACGACAATTACTGGAAATGCATTTGTAATATCAGCACAATATCATCCATTTACGACAGGACAATGGGTGTTTTTAAAAGCAGAACCTGGAATTTATACTACTACAGGAACGAATATTCCAGCAGGATCTATAGGAGGTTCGCTGGGCGGTTGGGTAATAATTACTAATACTTCGGGCACTGGAGCATCTGCTACATTTACTGTCGGCAACAGTCTTAATAATTTAGGATCAAATTTATCTGGAATAATTTCTGGATATGTTGCTTTTGCTGGCTCTGTTTCCGGAATGACTTTAAATACAACAATAACGAGAGGACCATATACTGGTACTTTAGTTAGTAATGCAGTTCCAACTGCTAATACTTTTGATATTGCTCCAAGTAGTACTGATATAGCTTTTACTTTAGCGGCTGGATCATTAGGTTCGCCTAAATCAGTTTCAAGTTCAGTGTCTTGGGTTACCGATAGACCTATCAGTTATCCTACATCTTCTGTTGTAAAATATTCGATAGCTTCAACTACTGCAACTTCTGGTACAGTTTCAGCTTATAATTCTATTTACATGGAAGTTGCTAATTCTTCAACAGCTGTTAGGGTAACACCTTCTACGATTTATACTGGTAACAGTACTGCTAATATGTTTGCTAACTCTTCATCATTAGCAATTTCTGGATTAACGAGTGCTCTACAATTACAGCCAAGTCAAATTACAGTTGGAACTTCAGTTAATGGATTAGTAGATCCAACACAAAATGCATTTTTTGTTAACAGTTCAGTTTTTAGATTAGGTGGCGGTACTTCAAAATATACTTTAATGCAAGCTGGGCAGGTTACTGTTTACGGTTCTAATCTTGTTATTGGTACTGAAATTGCAAACATCAGTATGAACCAAAGTAATCTTGTTATTTCTTCTAATAGTATCGTCACAACAATTAATTCTAATAATGCTACTTTTGGCGGTGACGTTACTGTAACTGGCGGTTTAATTGCAAATGGTTCGTATGGTAATAGTGGAAGTATATTAATCAGTACTGGAACAAATACTTATTGGGGAAATGTTCCTGGATTAGACACAACACAAAATTATAGTTTTACTGGAGGTTTGTCATTTTATTCAACAACAAACGTATACAGCAATTCTATTAATTTTATTGATAATATTGGAAATTACCAATCAGTAGCTGCTAACGGAATATCATTAGCAGATACTAATGGATTCAATTCATTACTTACTGCAAATACCTTTACATTATCAGACAACAATACAATTGTTAACTCTACAACAATTACTCCAACTTTAATTTCGATTGGTAATTCTACTGTTAATACGCAAACTAATTCTACTGTTTTCTTTACTGGTAATAGCAGTTTTTATAGTTACATTAATGTTTCATCTCAAGGTGTTGTTAATACGTCAGGAAATGTTACTTTAACACCAACCTCTATTTCATTCAGTAATACTACATCATCTAACTTTTTTGTTGCGAATGATTCTGGTACTTTTGTTAAAAATATAATTACTGGTACATCTGTTTATGTAAATTCTACAAATAGAATTGCAGCATTACAAGTCGGTATGAATGATTCGACTGGCGGAGGCACTGCATGGGATAAAACTTATGCTGTATTCGGACCACCAACTCTTGGAACAACAACACCAGCTCTTGGTATAGGTTGGAACAGTGCTGGTGGTTATGGAGAAATTATTTCAGTAACTCCTGGAACTGGCTGGAACAATTTAAGATTAAAAGGTAATCTTGTACAATTATATTATATGGTTTCTGGTGGTGGTGCTGAAATAGAAGGTTTTAGATTAGATGCCGGATCCGGTAACGTAGGTATTGGAAATACTGCTCCAGGAGACAAATTATCAATTAACGGAACAACATATCTAGGTGGCAATTTAAAAATTTCTACTGGTATTTCTATTATTGATTCTGCTGGTTCACAAGGAACAGTTGGACAAGTTCTTACATCAAATGGCGCCAGTAACGTATACTGGTCGACTATAAGTGCAGCAGCTTCCGTTAATACTGCTGCCCAGTATGCTTGGACTAATACTCAATCGTTCAGCAACGTAGTTACTTTTAACGGTAACGTAGTTATGAGTGCTGCTAATAACGTAATAAATGCTACATCTTATACTGTAGGTACTGCATTTGTTGCCAATGCTACTGGCGTCTACACTACTGGTACCGTAAACGCTGCATCATTTACAACGACTGGTAATGCTAATGCTGTTAATTTTTATTCTGGTTCTAACTTAATTGTTAATAGTGCTAGTATATTATGGACTGGTAACACGAGTACTTCTCCAACAATTACATTAGCAAATACTGGCGCATTTAGTATTGGTAATAGTAGTACTACTCAAACTACTGGTTCTATAACAGTAGCTAACTCTGCTGGTAACGTACAGATAACTGCTGGAGCAACAAGTATACTTGCGACTGGTATCGTTAATGCTTCTGCGTTTACAACGACTGGTAATGCTAATGCTGCTAATCATTATTCAGGTGCTAATGCGGTATTCAATTCTACTAATCTTTTATGGACTGGTAATACGAGTACTTCACCAACAATTACATTGGCGAATACTGGCGCATTTACAATTGGTAATAGTAGCACTACCCAAACTACTGGAACTATTTCAGTAGCAAACTCTGCAGGAAACGTAACAATAACTGCAGTTTCTGTTGCGATTAGTAACGCTACTGCAAGCGTATTAATCGCTAACTTATCGGGTATGTACACCACTGGTACAGTTAATGCTTCTACAATTAATTCTACTTCATATACAATCGGCAGTTCGTTTATTGCAAACACTTTAGGTGTTTATACTACTGGTACTGTAAATGCAGCTTCATATACAATCGGTGCTGTAGTCACTGCTAACAATAATGGTATTTTCACAACCAACGTAGTAAGTTCGATATCTCATCTTACAACTGGCGGCACATTTGTTGCGAACAATACTGCTCTTTATGTTAACTCTGCAATTTTTCTTGCAGGTTCGAACGGTACTGTAGGACAAGTTCTTACTTCTAACGGAACAAGTAATGCATACTGGGCATCTGTAACAGTAACAATTAATACTGCCGCTCAATATAGCTGGACGAATACTCAAACATTTTCTGCTAACCAAACATTATTTACTAGCACCAACGCTTCTCCTAATGCTATCGCTGGTGCTATTATTTCATATGGTGGTATAGCTGCAAACGGTAACGTGTATACTGCAGGTCGTATCGGTTATGCTAACTCAGCTGGTGCCAATCAGGCGTATACATATTATAATGCATCAACTGGTAGTCTCGATACGGTATTTGGATAATGGCAACTAAAGTTATAATTCTTACTACTGCTAGTGGATCAACATGGACTGTTCCTTCTGATTTTTCATCTAGTAATAATACTATTGAAGCCATCGGTGGTGGCGGTGGATCGGGTTCTGCTTGGCCAGCTGGCGGTGCAGGTGGTGGCGGTGGTGCATATACTAAATTAAGTAATTTTTCTTTAACTCCAGGACAAGTAGTTAATATTAGTGTTGGTACGGGTGCTGCAACCCCTACAGCTAATGGCGGAGATACTTGGTTTAATACAGCAGCTGCTTCTGCGCCATCATCTTCTGCAACTGGATTACTTGCAAAAGGCGGTTCTTTTAGTTCTAATACTACAGGTGGTTTAGGTGGACAAGCATCTGCTTCTATTCCTTCAGCTGCTGCTTTTAGTGGTGGTAATGGAGGCACTGGTGGTGTAAATGGCGGTGGCGGTGGCGGTGGTGGCGCTGCAGGACCAAATGGAGCTGGTGGTACTGGTGGTCCATCAAATAACGGTACTGGTGGCGGTGGCGGTGGCGGTAATGGTGGTACTAATGGTAGTGCTAGCGTAGGTGGTACAGGAGGTGGAACGCCGACTGGTTCTGCTGGTAGTGGTTTTAATTCGCCAGGAGGTACAGGAGCAGGTGGCGGTGGTGGTGGCGGCGGAGCAGGTGGAGGAAACTATAGAGGCGGAGAAGGTGGCGTAGGTGTTTACTGGACTGCAACCAGCACTACTTCCCAAACTGTTACTATTAGTATTGCTAATCCAGGCGTATTTACTGTTGCTACTGCTCCTCAATCTGGAACACCTGTTGTATTTTCTACTACTGGTGCACTTCCAACAGGTATTACAGCTGGTACAACTTATTACGTTCTTGCTATTTTTTCTGGTGGCGTTACCTCTACTACCACATTTAATATAGCTGCCACTCTTAATGGAACAGCTATTAATACAACTGGTACACAATCTGGTACACATACTGCAACATTTACTGCAGTTGCAGGTCCAGGAGGTGGTTCTGGTGCGGGTACTTCTACTAATGGTCCTAATACAACAACGGGTTCTGGCGGAAAATATGGTGGTGGTCAAGGAAACCAGAATGGCGATACTAGTGGTGCTGCTGGTGCGGGTATCATTGTTATTACCTACACACCACCAACATACGTAACAAGATTAAATTCATCTGGTAATTTTTATACTGTTGGAACATTTGATGAAGTAACTGGTTTAACGGGTGTAGCTACTAGAACATATAGTAATGGTACATTTTTAATTGCCAATACAGGAATATTTGATGAAGTTACGATAAATCCAATTACTGCTGGGTTAGCCCAAAAACTTTTTGCAAATGGAACTTTACGAATTTCTGGCATATTTGATGAAGTTACAAAACCAACATAAATAACTATTAATTAGGAAAATTTATATGGCAAATTTACAAAGTGGTACTAGAATTTATGGAACAGCAACTATTGATACATCAGTTACTGTTGGATCAGGCAACGTAACTATTAATTCTAGTGGTGTTGCTGCAAGAACAGGTTCAGGAAATTTTAGTTATAGAGCATATGCTGGTGGTGGAACTGATACTACGGCTGGTATTTTCCAAATAACAGATTCTGCACAATCATCTCAATTAGCTCTTTTTAGTGCAAATACTTTAACCGCAATAGTAGCAGCTAGTGGCTCTGGAAGTTCTCTCGTTTTTCAAGCCAACGCAACAACATCGATGACACTAGCCGCTAACGGTGGCGTTTATGCTGTTGGTACTATTAACGCAGCATCGTATACTGTTTCTACTTCTTTTATCGCGAATACGTTAGGCGTATACCATACTGGTGTTGTTAATGCTGCATCTTATGCGGTAGGGACTGCATTCACCGCCAACTCGACAATGACTAACACAGCTTCACTAGTAGTCTCGACCAATACAGCTACCATCGGTACGGCTGCATATTTCGTATCAAACGGTAATATCGGTGTTAGCGGTTATAGTACTCCTTCGTTTAAGATAGACATGGGTAACAGCGGTGGTGCTCTTGGTGCTACCGCCAACAGTCAGATTTTTTATCAGAGGTATGGAAGTACAGATGGTAATGCTGACTCTCTAGAAATTACTAATACTAGAATGATAGCAAACACCGGTTGGGACGGTGCTGGTACCAGACTGCAGCAAAAGATAGACGCTACTTGGATGGCATTTATTCAGTTCAACGGCGGGACTGGAACGAGCTACAATGACAGCGGCATAACATTTGGTACCGGTAGTTCTACGTTAAACGGTGTTGCAGTTCCAGAAACAATGCGTTTAGCTTCTAACGGCAACTTGGGTATCGGCAACACCACTCCTGTAGATAAGTTATCAGTTAATGGTAACGCATATATTCAAGGTACATTACTTAATGCGCCATCGGCTGCTATAAATGCTGCTTCACACACAGTCGGTACTACCTTTATAGCTAATACTACACAGCTAACTATCACAACGCCATTTTCTGCCAATGCTTCAGTTGGTACATCTGGTCAAGTTCTTATTTCAAACGGTGTTACTGGTTCGCCTTACTGGGGTACGGCATCTGCAGGTGTAAATACAGCGGCGCAATATCTATTCAGTAACAATATTTCTTTCGGTAACTCAACTGTAAATACTGTTGTTAACTCTGTAGTTGTTTCAGTCGGTGGTGTATTTCACGAAAACAGTAAAACATTAACTTCTAGTTATACAATTACGACTGGTAAATCTGCAATGTCAGTTGGTCCATTAACAATAAATAGTGGTGTTGTGGTAACAATTCCTTCAGGTAGTAAGTGGGTGGTATTATGAGTTCAATAACAATCAATGGCGACACTAGCGGTTCGGTAATCCTTCAGGCTAATGCTACTGCTGGCTCTAGTACTCTTTATCTTCCAGTAGGTACTGGTACTATTACAGCACAAAATGTTTCTACGAATATTGTCAGCGGAACTGTTCAAAGCCCATCCTCAGGAACGGCAGTTTTATTCACAGGTATTCCCTCATGGGCAAAACGTATTACGGCGTGTTTATCCAACCTTAGCACAGGTTCAACGTCATCTCAGCCTATTTTGCAGCTTGGTAGTGGTTCAATTCAATCATCTGGATATACCGCATTGGTATCTCAGTTGAACAATAGTTCGGCATTAACTTCAACAACACAATTTCCTTTATCTTTTGCAGCTGCTGCGAATTTAGGACTTTCTGGTCAATTTATTCTCAGCTACTTGGGTAACAATATTTGGACCGCATCCTTTATGTTTTACTCTAGTGCTGGCTCAGGCTATGTCGGTGGCGGGTCAGTCACAATGTCTGGTACTGTAGATCGTTTGCAAATTGGAACTACCGGTGGATCTGCGGTATTTTCTACTGGCTCTGTCAACATCCTTTACGAATGAGAGAAAATAAATGGCAGTCACAATAAACGCAACTACGGCATCTGGTCTTCAGGTAACATCTGATAACTCTGGTGTAATTCAGTTTCAACAAAATGGTACTAACACTGTTACTATTCCAGCTGGTACAGGCACGGCTGCGGTGCAGGGTGTGTCTACGAATATCGTATCTGCGACGGTGCAAGCAACCACATCTGGAACTACAATTACATTTGGTTCGATTCCAAGTTGGGTAAAACGTATTACTCTTATGTATAGTGGTATAACAACAAACGGTTCGAATGTTATCCAATTCCAATTAGGAACCAGCGGTGGAGCAACTACAACAGGATACACGGCTGCTTCGACACAATATAATGGCGCAGGTTCTGGTGCTACTGGAGCGTTAACAACAGGTTTCCCAATTGGTCAAAATACTGGTTCTGGTACTACATACACTGGAACAATGGTATTTACTCTTTTGACAGGAAATACTTGGATAGCAACAGGTGTTGGTTTATTTAACGGAACGAATGGAATGACTACGAGTTCTGGATCAATTGCATTGGGTTCTACATTAACTCAAGTTATACTTACATCAGTGGGTAGCACAAGTACTTTTACTGCTGGCTCCGTCAACATCCTTTACGAATGAGAGAAAATAAATGGCAATAACGATTGATGGTACAAACGGTATTACACTGCCATCGGGTAGCACGGGTGTAGGCACAACTGATGCTCAGATACTTACAAATAAAACTCTAGGAAGTAGTTTAATTACTTCTGCAACTGCAGTTGCATCTACTTCTGGAACTGCAATTCAATTTACAGCAATTCCTTCTTGGGTGAAAAGAATTACTGTAATGTTGAGTGGTGTTTCAACAAGTGGAACAAACTCAATAATAGTTCAGCTTGGAACAGGTTCCACAACTTATACAACTTCTGGTTATCTTGGAATTGCAACAGCTATTGGTGCTTCTTCTACTAATTTTACAACAGCATTTGTAATTTTTATATCTCCTGCGGCAACATCATTGATGAATGGTATAGCAACTTTTGTTAATTTATCTGGAAATACATGGGCTATGACTGGTTCTATTGGAGAATCTAACGGTGGTGGATTTAGAATTAGTACTGGATCAGTACCACTATCTGCACAATTAACTGCAATTCAAGTTACAACAGTTGGTGGCACTGATACTTTTGATGCTGGCTCCGTTAACATACTTTACGAATGAGGAAAACATGTCAATTATTCAAGTAGATGTTCAAACAGGAATTGTAACTATTATCGAAGACGATGGAAGTATTACTGTTGTTACAGATCCAAATCTACCAGATACTTCTAATACATCAACATCAAATACTTAACTAAATATCCATAAAAGGATTTAAAATGGTTGGGACTACGAGAGCAGATAAATTTACTCAATTACAGAAGAAACAGATTCTGTTCTCGGATTTTTTAGACAATTTTGATAGAGTACCATTTAATAATCAGTTAGCAAAAGTAACTAACGAGAACTCAGTTCGTCAGTCGATAACTAATCTCGTATTAACAAATTATAACGAAAGATTATTTCAACCGAATGTTGGTGGTAACGTAAACGGTTCTCTTTTTGAATTTGCTGATGAAATTACCGCACAAAATTTAACTTATGATATAAAAACAACAATTCAAAATTTCGAACCAAGAGCAAATTTATTAAATGTTGTTGTATATCCTTCACCCGACAAAAATTCATTTATCGTAGATATTATATTTTCTATTATAAATAGCACAACACCAGTAAATATCAATTTAACTGTATCGAGAGCAAGATAACATGGCTAATAGTTCTTTTAATTTAACATCTCTTGATTTTGATACTCTTAAATCTAGTTTACAAACATATCTACAGTCACAAACTATTTTTCAAGATTATGATTTTACTGGTTCGAATATGAATGTCCTTTTAGACGTTCTTTCGTATAATACATATTTAAATTCATTTTATCTTAATATGGTTGCTGCTGAAAGTTTTCTTGATAGCGCACAATTAAGAGATAGTGTTGTTTCGCATGCCAAAGAATTAAATTATATTCCATCATCGGCAACTTCTGCTGAAGCTGTTGTTAATTTGTCATTTGATACTACTGGTATTACAACTGGCTCGTTTGTAATACCAAAAGGTACTTCTTTTTCTGGTACGAATTCTAACGGTTCATTTACATTTTCAACTAATACTAATCTAACATCAATATCTTCATCGAATACATTTACGTTTAGTAACGTGTCAATCTATGAAGGCACATATATCAACGAATCATTTATTGTTGATTATACTCAACTATCTCAAAGATTTATTCTTTCGAATGCATCGGTTGATACTGGAAGTATAGCTGTTACTGTTTCAGAAAACAACGGAAGCAATAATATAATCTATACACAGGCGACTAGTCTATTTGGATTAAACTCTAATTCAACGGTATATTTTTTACAAGCTGCTCAAAATGGCCAATATGAAATCGTATTTGGCGATGGAGTTTTTGGCGACTATCCTCTAAACACTTCTGTTATTATCATCACATATAGAATTACAAAAGGTTCATCAGGTAGTGGTGTTTCTACATTTTTCTTAAATCAAGATCTCGGTTCGTATAATGGCGGTACAGCTATATCTACTGTTACTACTGTTTCAAATAGTTCAAACGGTTCTGATCCAGAAAGTATTGAGTCAATTCGTTTTAGAGCACCTCGTTCATACCAAGTTCAGGATAGAGCTGTAACAACCAGCGATTATAAAACATTAATTCTTGATAACTTTAATGATGTTGAAGATGTAAACGTATTCGGAGGAGAAACTCTTCCTAATCCAGAGTATGGTGTAGTTTATATTTCACCTTCGACATACAGTGGAGCACCACTTGCTAATCAAAGAAAAGCTGACATATTAACATATCTTTTAACAAAAAAAGTAATTAATATCACAAATAAAATTATCGATCCTAATTATGTTTACATAGTTCCAACGGTTGTTATAAATGTCAATTTTACGAATACTTCATTAACACCAGTTGATTTTCAATCAGCTGTATTGAATAGTATTTCTAATTTTAATTTAACATATCTTCAAAAATTCGATACTACATTTAGATATTCTAAATTGCTTGAGGCTATCGATAATACGAATTCGAGTATTAATGGCAATTTAACATCGATACAAATTTATAAATTGCTAGAGCCTACTCTTAATACTGTTACTTCATTAACAACTTCTTTTGGTAATGAACTTAATATGGGAAGTATTACAAGTAGCAGTTTTATTTTAACTGATGGTAATACATACCAGATTACCGATGTTAATCCAAATGCTGTTGGAATTACTGGAATTTTATACTTAAAACAAATTACAACAAATAATACTCAAAATTATATAAATGTCGGAACAATCGATTATATGAGCGGTACTTTAAGTATTAAAAATATAACAGTTTATAGTTTCATAGATGGTATTGGTATAAAAGTATTTGCAACTTCTACGTATAATGATATTATCGGCAATTCGAATAATATTGTAGAAATCGATTTGGGTTCAACTACTGTAATGGTAAATGCTGTATAATGCAAATTTCAAAGATAATATCTCCATTAATTGCTTCTCAATTTCCAGCGTTTTATAAAACACAGGGACCGAATTTCATTGCATTTATTGAAAGTTATTATCAGTGGCTCGAAGAGATAGGTCAAGTTACATTCGAAGCTAGATCGATGCTTGAGTATACTGATATCGATACAACTCTACCTAAGTTCATTCAATACTTTAAAGACAAGTATATTCAATCACTCCCAATATCTATTATAGCGGATCCTAAACTTTTAGTCAAGCATATTATTGACTTATATAGATCAAAAGGCACAGATAATTCATACAGACTTTTATTCCGTATGTTGTTCAATGAAGATATTGACATTTATATTCCTGGAAATTATCTTTTTAAATCATCAGATGCAGTTTGGAATATCCCAAGATATATTGAAGTAACGAATTTTTCAAATTTACAGCAATTAGTTGGTTATGAAATTTATAGTAGTTCTGGCGCGACAGCTGTCGTCGAAAGTTATTTTAAAAAAACAGTTAATCAAAAAACAGTAAATATTTTATTCTTATCAAATTTAAACGGCACATTTAAATACGACGATCAAATATTTTCACGTCAGTTTCCTAATATTACTGTTAGCAATGCACCGATTATAATTGGGTCTCTTTCGGCTATTGCTATAACAAGCGGCGGAGCAAATTATAAAACTGGCGATCTGTTGACAGTTCAGGGCAGCGGCACTGGCGGTGTTGCGCAAGTTGTTGCGACTCAAGTTGACAATGGTAAAGTTTCATTCACTCTTGTTAATGGCGGTTATGGATATGGCACAGATGCTGTTGTTACAGTAACAGGCGGTTATGGTTCTGGTGCTACGTTTAAAGTTGGCGGCATCACAAATATTCAAATTTTTAACTATAATACTGATATTATAAACAACGTATATAATACTGTACTTGATATTAGTACTGAAGGTTTTTCAATTAATACTGTATCTTCTACAGGAGCTTTTACAAATAACGAATTGGTAACTGCATCCGCAAATGTTAAACATCTAGATGTTTCATATATTTCTGGATCTATATCAAATGGCGAATCGATATCAAATACATCACTTGGGATTTCAGGATTAACAGTTTATAATTCTGACGGATCTATGTTATACATTACAGGTACCGATACAAATTTAAACAACGCTAATGTTGTTCCAGGAACTTATTTGATAAGTAATACAACAGGATCCGTTGTTAAAGTAAATGCAACATTTCCTAAAGTTACAGTTACTGGTAATGGTGTTGTAAATGCTGTAGTATCTAATACGACATTAGTAACAGTGTTTAATTCTACCAATACTATTGGTTATTTTATTCCAGGAAGTACTCTTACGGGTCAAAGCTCTGGAAAAACTGCAGTTGTTTCTGCTGTTAATAGATTAACAGATTGGAATTATTTTCCAGCAAATCCATCAGCTAGTAATTTAGATACAAAAATATTTAATGCATTAAATATTATTGCAAAACAAATTGGTCAGATAACTTATATTAATGGCGTGAATCCAGGAGTTGGTTATTCCGCAAATCCTACTGTTACAATAGTAGAACCATATGTTGCCGATGTTGGTATACCTGATGGATTTGGCGGTGTTTGGGGAAAAAATGCTACTGTTACTGCAGTAGCAGGTATTTCGTCTGGCGTTGTTTCTGCTGTAAAAATAGTTGACTCTGGATTCGGTTATAACCCAGAAGAATATATAAATTTAGTAAGCACAAATAATGTTTCATCAATAACAGGTTTTGCTATAGTTGATAAAGATGGCGCTGGGCAAGGTTTTTATGAAAATAATAGTGGTTTTACTAGCGATACTATATATCTTCAGGATGACGAATTTTATCAAGTTTATTCGTATCAAATTATCGCAACAAGAATGATTGATACATATGAAAAATTCGTAAGAGATTTAGTTCATCCATCAGGTGTTGCTCTTTACGGAAAATTTTCTGTTGTTAGTAATATAACAAATCAAGAATCAGCACCAGTATCTTTCTCACTTGTCCAAACAACATCATAAATATAACAATAAACAACCGTTGGAATTAAAATGGCAGTACTAACTATTCACCAATATCTTGATGCTGTAAATTCGTTTATTACAAACATAACGAATTCTAGAAAAGCATATTTTATGTATTTTGGCAAACCAACACCGTGGACGGATGCGAATGGTCAAATTAATGATTCGAATGTTCTTGTAGCAAATGCTTCGGTTTCTCAACACGAATCAGTAATTTATGATGACCTTACTTTTGGTTTAAGAATCAGTAACAATAATATCATTCAAATGATTCCTAGATATGACTGGGCTAATAATACATATTTTGATAGATATGATCAAAATGATGGTAATATGTATTCTAAAAAGTTTTTCGTTGTTACGGACAATTACGAAGTTTATAAAGTAATCGATAATAATAATGGTGCCAACTCAACAGTAAAACCATCTCTCACAACTCCATATGGTACATTTAATACATCTGATGGGTATACGTGGAAATATATGTATAGCATTAGTACTAATGCTAATACTAATTTCACATCAAACACATACATTCCAGTAACGCCAAATGCAAACGTAACTTCAAATGCTGTCGGAGGAACTATCGACGTTATTCGTGTTACTGCTGGCGGTAATAATTATCAAACATATTATTCTGGATATTTAACATCAACTGTTAATAATCACACAGTAAGTATCGATAGTGGAGCATCTCCATATAATGATTACTATACTGGTTCATCGATGTATTTAAATGCTGGTTTCGGTGCGGGACAAGTTAGTAAAATTACAAAATATGATGGACTTAACAAATTAGTTACTGTAACACCTGCATTTAACACTTATGCCGTATTCAATTTATCAGCACAAACTGGTTCTATTTCTGTTGGAAATATTTTAACTCAAAATATCGACAGCATTGCTTACTATTATCCTCAAGGAATTTTTCAAGTTGGCGATACAATTATTCAAACAGATACTGGTGCAAATGGTACAATTATAACTGCCAATTCAACAGTTCTTAAAGTTGTTCGTAATAGTGGCGCAAACGTATTTTCTCTTAATATTCCTATCTATGATACTACTCAAGGCGGATCGATACAATCAGGTACTGCTACTGTCCAGCCATTTCAAGTATTAAATATAACTTCGAATACTGGCGCATTTACAGTTGGCGAAACAATTTATCAAAGTAACGGTTCTGCCAATACAGCAAATGGTATTGTTTTTAGTTCGAATAGTTCTACAATTTATGTTGGCAAATCAACTGGTTCTTGGTCAAATTCTTATCAAGCTAAAGGTGTTAGTTCTAGTTCGAATGCGGTTATTAATACTGTATCGACAAGCAATAATGGTTTAAGTTACGTTTATATTTCAACTGGAACAGCGAATACTACATTTTCTGTAAATAATTATATTCGTGTTGGTTCTAATGCAAATACTAATATGCGAAGAATTACAGCTGTTAATACTACAGTTGTAACTACAGCAACTGCATTTTCAAATACTCTTGTTGCTAATTCATATTATTTAATGCCTTATGCAGCCGACATATTATCGACCACATTAACTTCTGCAAATGCTTATATTTCGAATACAAATCTTAATGGTATCAATTTAACTTATAATAACGTAGCTACTATCGGTCAAAGTTTTATCATCGGTGAAAAAATAGACCAAGTAGATATTAACAATATCTATCAAGGTGCAAATGCTATTATATCATATGCTAATTCATCGACACTTATCCTTAGCAATGTAAATGGAACAATTACTCCTGGACTTTTTGTAAGAGGCGAATCGTCATTACAAAAAGCATCTATTGTTTCTCAAATTAGTTATCCTAATATAACAACTACTGCTCCTACTGGAACTTTTGTTCTTGGGCAAACTCTTACTGCTAGAGATTCATCAACTTATGTTTCTCTTGGAACTGCTAATTTAATTTCATATTACACGATTCCAAATGCTCTTACTCAATATATAATTTCACCGACAGTAACGGTTACTGGAGATGGATCGAATGCATCGGCATATACAGTTGTTAATACTGCAACGAATTCTACAAATAACATTCAGCAAATTGTAGTAATTAATCCTGGATCTAATTACTCTAATGCTACAATTGCAATCTCAGCTAATTCGAATTATGGTAGTGGTGCAAAAGCTGCTCCTACTATTTCGCCAGCAACTGGTCATGGCTCAAATACATATTCTGAACTTGGCGCATCGTATGTTGGCATAACTGTTAATATCGCTAATGGTTCAACTCAAGGATATACTTTCCCAGTATATGGCAAATATCGTAAAGTTGGTATTTTAGAAGATCCGTTGTATAATGACATTACAGTAAATCTTAATAATTTTAATAGAGTAAAGTTGCAACTTACAAATGTTTCTGGCGTGTTTTCTAATAACGAAAGCGTGTTGCAATTAGGTAATATGGAAATGAATGGATTAAATATCTCTTCTAATACAGGTCCATTTACTCTTAAAGAAATAGTATATCAAAGTAATGGTTCTGCAAATACTGCATACGGAATCGTTTTTTCAGCCAATACTACTCAAATTGTTGTTAATCCTACAAATGGATATTTTGATACGTATCGCCAACTTAAAGGTGTTACTTCAGGATCAAATGCTGTAGTAAATACTATTTCTACAGTATTTTCAAATCAACAAACCGTTGGTGTTGGTATGGTTCTTTCATACACAGCTAATGTTGCTAATTCTACTCAAGGAACTCTTGTTCTTTATAATGCTCAAGGAACTTTTGCCGCAAATATGATGTTTGCTAACGGTGTTCCGTCAAACGATAATATTATCGGTATAAATTCTGGTTCTACAGCCAACGTAGCTGCTCAAAATACGGTATATTTTAGTTTAATTTCTAATGTTGAAATTGTTACTGAAAACACTTCATTATCTACTGCTCAAATTGTTGCATTGAATACTAACACTCAAATCGCTTTATCGAATGTTGAAGGTACATTTACTTCTAATAGTTATATCACTGATTTTCTTACTGGTGCTCAGGCTAATGTAACTTCACTTTATGGTTCTAATAATACGATTAATGTTACAAATATATTCGGTCAATATTTTAATCAAACATTAAGAATGCCATTAACTTCGAATACTTTACCATTTCAACAATTTGAAGTGCTAACTCAAGCTAGCACTAATGCTTATGGTACTATTATTTCAACAAATAATGATGTTGATATTGTATATACTGGAGCGAATGGTACATTTAATGTCGGAGATATTATCTCGAGCCAAAATGCAAGTTCAAATGGTACGGGTATCGTTACATTCGCGAATACTACATATTTGAGAGTGACAGCAAAGAATAAATCATTTGCGAATGGAGACATCTTTAAAAATATACTAAATACAGGTGCAACTATAGCTAATGTTTATACTGTTTTAGTATTAAATAATATCGGTGGACCAAATAGATTCCAGAGTGGAATATTATCTGCTAATATGGTTGGTTCTAATTCTGGGGCAATAGGATTAAATACAGTTAATAATAGTATCGTTTATCCTGATCTTGTAAGACTCTCTGGTGACGTTATCTATCTTGAAAATTTTGCACCCGTTACTTTATCAAATACTTCTACTGAAGTTGTTAAAATAGTTATTCAGTTCTAATACAGAGGAAAATATGACTCTACAAATTGATCTATCTCAGTCACCTTATTTTGACGATTTTAATGCTAATTCAAATTATTATCAAATTTTATATCGTCCTGGCGTTGCTGTTCAGACAAGAGAACTTAATGCTATGCAATCGATCTTACAAGATCAGATTAGCAAATTTGGTAGAAATTTAATTAAAGATGGATCAGTAACTGAAGGTTGCGCATTTACATTCGATAACAATTATCAGTTTGTAAAAATTAATGATAACTATGCAAACGGTACAGCATTTACAATTAGCAATTTTATCGGTAATATTATCTATAACACAAACGGTCTAAAAGCCAGTATTGTTAATGCAGTTCAAGGTTTTCAATCACAAGATCCATATCTTAATACTCTTTACGTTAAGTATATTAATACTGCAGTTTATTCGAACGGTTCGCCACAATCAACATTTAATGCAAACGATACTCTTGTAATCGCAACTACAGCTAATGTTGCCGTTGGTAATGTTACTGTTGCCACTTCGGCTAATGGTGTTACTGGAGTAGGCTACGCATTTACAACGACAAGTGGTACTATTTTTAAAGATGGTTACTTCATTAACGTATTGCCACAAACTATCGTTATTGATGCATTCAATAATGCTCCTGATAATATTTCAGTTGGTTTTGAAGCAGTTGAAAATATTATTACACCACAAGCAAATTCCGCTCTTTATGATAATGCTTCTGGAACGCCAAATTATCTTGCTCCTGGAGCACACAGACTCCAGCTTATTCCGACACTTGTTACTCGTCAAACAAATGCTGTTTCGAACACTATTTCGTTTTTCTCACTTTGCGATTTCGTTGCAGGTTATCCAGTTTCAATTAAAAATAATACTCAATTTGCTTCAATCGAAGATGAAATGGCTCGTCGTACGTATGAGACGAATGGAGATTTTATCGTATCGCCTTTCGTTCTTTCGACTACTCCAAGAATCGAAACTAATACCGCAAGTAACAGCACCTATTCGAATACAACTTATCTTAATTTAATTTCTTCGGCTGGTGAAGGTTATGTTGAAGGATACAATGTAAATTTCCTAAACAATAATGTAACGCCATTAAGAAAAGCAACTGACCTCGCGCCATCCACTGGTGCTGTGGTAACTACAAATTATGGCTATTATACTATTGTTCAAGAATATGTTGGTGATTTTCAAACAAATACATTACAACAAGTTCAACTTCATAGTGTAGCAAAACGTGCTATTTCTTCTGATTCGTTCCTTGGTGTTGGTTATTCTTCAACAACACAAATCGGTACTGCATACATCAGAGGCGTAGAAATTAATTCCGGTACTGCTGGTACTCCATCAGGTCAATATATTGTTTATCTATTCAATGTTCAGATGTATCCAGGGCAAAATTTTAGTAGTGTAAAAAGTATTATCAATTATAATTCAAGTTCGGTTAATGGTGTTGCTGATATTGTATTATCATTAGACAATACAGCCGTTATCCAACAATCTAATTATAACTCAATGATTTTCCCGTTTGGGCAAAAAGCTCTTTCTTCGAATGGATTTACAAATCAGCAATATGTATATCGCCGTGCTAATACATCTACATTTAGTACTTCAGGTATTATGACTGTTTCTGTTGGAGCTCCTAAAGGTTCGGCAACTGAAATATTTCAAGTTGAAGGAACTGAAACAGGAATTGGCACGTCAACATTTATTATCATACCAACTACTAATGGTACTACTGCAAATAAAAATGGTAACGTGTCTGTAACAGCTTCTCAATCTAATGTTACTGCAGTTGGATCAACTGCATTTCTAACTGATTATTCGGTCGGTGATTTTATTAGTGTTAATGGTCAAGTTAGACAAATTAATGTAATTTCAAATAATACATTAATGACTGTATCTAATACTTTTAGTAGCACAAATACAAACAGTAACCATTTTAAAATATTCCCAGCTGGTGTACCTTTAGATTTTACTAAAAGAGTTGGCGCGAATACGAGATCTATTGTTTCGACAGCTACTACTGCAACATTTACTCTTGGTGAAAGTCTTACTGGAACTATGGGCGCAAATGTTTACTATGATATTTTAAGAGAAGCTACAGTTCCTGTTAAAAAAGTTTTAAAATCTAGCGTATATGTTGCTATTAACTGTGCTAGTCATTCAGCTGGTTCAAATGGTCCTTGGTCTTTAGGTCTTGCTGATGTTTATAGCATCAACGGTATCTATATTAATAACGGAACATTTAGTAATACAGTTACGAATAGTAGATCATTATTTTCTGTTGATAACGGGCAGAGAGATAACTATTACGGTCTTGCTCAAATATATGCACTCGGAAATAGTCTAACTACAAACTCAAGAATTCTTGTTGATGTTAGTATATTTACATATGACCAATCTCAAGGTGTTGGTTTCTTTAATGCAAATTCATATCCGATTGATGATACTAATACTTCAAATACAACAGCTATTCAAACTCAACTTATTCCACAGTATAAATCAACTTCTGGAACAGTATACGATTTAAGAGATAGTATTGATTTTCGCCCTTGGGCAAATAACACTGCTAATACATTAGCTAATTCAACAAATTGGTCAACTGTAGCGACTATCAACCCTTCTGCCGTATTAACATATTATATCGATCCTTCTTATGGTTCTTTTATTCCAACTCCAGACACTAATTATCAAGCGAATATTCAATCATATTATGCACGTACAGATATTGCGGTTATTACTACTTCTGGCCAATTCAAAGTATATGAGGGAAAACCATCAGTCAATCCTAGTTCTCCACAACCTCCGAATGGTACAATGACTCTTGGTATTGTTAATATTCCGCCATACCCTTCATTATCTACACCAGAAGCAAAAACTGCTAATAGATATGATTATGCTATTACATCTACGATTACTCAGCAAAAACGCTATACTATGAAAGATATTGGCGGTCTTGCAAATCAAATTAATAATCTTCAATATTATACATCATTATCATTGCTTGAACAGTCAGCAACAAATCTTCTTGTTCGTTCAGGAACTACTGGTCAAAATAGATTTCAAAATGGTGTCCTTGTAGAACCATTTACCGATCACAGCATTGGTAATACCAAAGATCCAACATATAATATTGCTATTGATTCAAATTCTGGAAATATGAGACCTGCATTTTCGCAAATGCAAAGACCTTTAACATATAACAATAATGCTAGTTCTAATACTGTCAAAGCAGGTAAATATGTGATGCTAGCGTATACAGAAAATGCATATCTTTCACAACCTTATGCATCAGCATATAGAAATGCAATCGAAGGAAATATATATCATTGGAATGGAACTATATCATTTAATCCATCTGGATCAACTCAACCTGATATAACAGTATCGCCAGATGTTGTTACTGATTTAGATCTTTCGTCGAATTGGGTAAATCTTGCAGCTGCATATGGAACTCAATGGAGCAATTGGAAAGCAGTAAGTACTAAAACTGTTAATACATCAAACAGTACATATAATAGTTCTACAAAAACTACAACTGTTCAAAGATCTGCTAATTCATACACAGCTAATGTTGCCACTAGTAATTATAATCTTGGAACTTATGTAACTAATGTTTCTATTCTTCCGTATATACAGCCAATCATAACACGCTTGACTGCTACTGGTTTAAAACCAAATACTCGTGTTTATTCGTTCGTAAATAATGTTGATGTTAATAATTTTGTTATGCCAGCTGCCATTACATATAAAATTAATAATAAAGTAGTTCCGCACAAATATTGGGCTAATCCATCAGTAGGTGCTAATTCGGTTGTTTCTGCTAATACAATATTCAGCCCAGCAAATTCTAGTGTAACTTATGGTTCTCCAGTTTATTCAGATAATACTGGTACGGTATATGCATATTTCAAAATACCAGCTAATACATTTACTGCAACTACTTTAAATTTTAGTATGGTTGATGTGCCAAATATAATAACTGGTGCTAATGCTATTACAACTCAGGCAATTGGTACTTTTTATGGTACTAATCTTTCATTAGGTAAAGGATCTTCAATTCTTTCCGCTCAAGAAGCTACTTTTAATATTTCTCAAGTAACTCAAACAGCAAATGTTGTAGTAAAAACTAGTCAGTCGAATATTACAGTAACTATAGTAAGTAACGACGGTGGCGGTGGTGGTGGTGGTAATAATTTTGTTGTTGATACGGTACAAGCTGATAATCCTACCGAAACAACTGGAGCAGCTGATACCTCCGGAACTTCTAGTACAGGTAGTACTGGAACTACTACTGGTCCTGGCGATCCACGTGGCGCAGCAGAAGCAGCAGGTCTCGGTAGTGCTACTGGACCTGCCACGAATGGATCTTCAGCAGATCCACGTGGAACTGGAGAAGCAAATAGTCTTGGAAATAACGATACTTCTAGCCCAGAACCAGAAAAAAGCGATCCAGAAGGATGACGGATAATTTTATTCGAATTATTTAATAAATATGTTAATTAACTTAGAGGTATAAATGACTGTTCCAATTGCCCAAACATTTTATGTTAACGAGCCAGTAGGTGGTGTAGAAGGTGTTATTTTAACATCTGTTGATGTTTATTTTCAACAAGTAAGTTCTGCTTACGGTGTTGAACTTAGAATTTGCACAACTCAAAATGGTCAACCAACTCCATATATGCTACCAGAAGCTACTTTAACTCTTAATCCTTCCGATACATATAGTAACGGAACGCCAATTATAAGAGCTTCTACTGATGCAACTGTACCTACTAGATTTACATTCGATTCCCCAATTACTTTACAAACACAAACTTCATATGCATTAGTAATTATTCCTGTCGGCGGCAATCCGGATTATACTATTTGGACTGGTTCAATCGGTGGTTCAGACGTTACTACAAATACACCGATTTACCAATCAGCTACTACTTACGGAACTTTATATCTTTCTACAAATGATATTGATTTTACGCCTGTTAAATCTGAAGCTATGAAATATACTCTTTATACTGCAGATTTTACCACTAGTGGTGGTGTAGGTACTGCAGTTTATAATATTGCTAATTGCGAACAACTATTAATAAGTACGATGACTGGTAGTTTTAATCCAAATGAACGTGTTTATGTAAGTAATAATGTTTTTAAACAAGCTCTATTGACCATATCTTCTAATACTGGTTCGTTTACTTCTGGCGAAACAGTTTACCAAAGTAATGGTTCTGCTAATGTTGCGACTGGTTATTTGGTATTTGCAAATACTACTAAGTTAATAATTGGATCTTCAAATGGGGCATGGGTAGTTTCTTCTTCTAATACTACATTTAATGTTAAAGGTTCAACATCGGCGGCTAATGGTGTTGTTTCTGTGGTTTCCCAAAATGCGGCAACTTATTCTAATACAACAATAACATTACCTACTACAAGTAATGGTACATCAAATATATTTTATTCGAACCAAACTATTTTTGTTGCTACTAGCAGCAGATCTATAGCACAACCTCGTCTTGTTGTAAGCACTGTAAATTCTACTGCTATTACTGTTGATGCTAATGTTACCTTTACTGATCCTAATGCATTAGTTGGCAAAATTAATGGCGATAATTATTCTCTTTATGGTTATTATAGCGGAACAAAAGGGGTATATAATACAAGCGTACCAATTAATCTTTATGGGTCTACTGCAAATAGTTCAGTAAATTTTAGTAATTCATATATGCAACTTTTAATTGGTTCTAGTTCTGGAAGTTCTGCAACAATTCGTTATAATAGTGATTCATTATACGATGCTGTTATACCTAAAATGGCTCAAAATGATACACAATCAACGAATATCGATTGGTCTTTACAAGGAATAACATCTTCTAATACTTATGATGCTACAACAACTTCTCTTACGGATTTTGTAGTAACTGAATTTTCTGATACAGAAAGATCAATTAAATCTAGAAGTACCGAGTACATATTATATTCTGGAAATAGTACAACTAGTGTTACTGCATCAATAACAACTTCTAATAATAAAATATCTCCATATATCGATACGATTAGTAATTCATTAACATTAACTAAAAATTTATTATATAACTCAAATGATATATCTGGTTATGTTATAACTCGTAGCATTAGTAGCAATAATTATTCTTATTTTAAAACAGGAATGCAAGTAACACAAAATAATGGTGTGACTAATACTGCTACTGGTACCGTACTTGGTGTTGATCCAATTTATATTTCAATAAGTAATGTTACAGGTAATTTTGTTTCTGGTAATACGATTTATCAGGTAGGTAATCAAAATGTCAATGCTCTAGTAACATCTTCAACTGAAATTAATGAAAAATATTCTTCTAATGTTTTCCTTGGCCAATCAAGATATATTTCTAAAAGCGTTGTTCTTGCTACTGGTCAAGATGCAGAAGATCTTGTAGTTTATATTGGTGCATATCGTCCAGCTGGTTCTAACCTTCAAGTATATGGACAATTATTGAATGCCCACGATCCAGATCCATTAACATCAAAAATTTATTCAAGACTTATCGAACAGCCAACATCAACTGCATTAGTTAGTAGTTCTACTAATACGAATGATTTCGTTGAACTTGTTTATGGTTTACCACAGAGCCAGTTAGTTTATTCTAATTCCGTTGCTTGTAGTAATGCTTCGGCTAACATAACTATTAATTCGCCATATACAGTAGCACCATTTTCAAACGGTCAATATATCTATTTAAATAATGCGAATACTGGCGGTTCAAATACTTCTACGTTCAATGTTCGTCAAATCGTTGGTGTTAATTTAAATTCGAACAGCACTGTTCTTACTCTTAACTCACCGCCATCTGTTGTTGGTAACTCTACATGGTATGCGGATATTGGTATTATTCCAGGGCTTGAACATCAATCCGGCGCATTTAATTATATGAATAATCTTGGTATTACTCGATACGTATCTAATACAGATATCGTTTATGATACATATTTAACTTTTGCAATTAAAATTGTACCAACATCAAATAATCCAGTTATTGTACCTCGTTGTACAGATATGAGAGCTTTGGCGCTTCAAGTATGAAAAAACATCTTTTGGTAACAGATCGTAAAGATCTTATTCGTGATGCTGATAGTAAAGCAATATTAAATACAGATCCTTCTTTGCTTAATAAATACAAAGAAGAACGTGAATTTAAATTAAAGTTGGTAAAAGTTGTCGATGAACAAGAGCAACTTAAAACTGATGTAACAGAAATAAAACAAATGCTAAAAGATCTTTTAGGAAAATTACAGTAAAATGACAATCAATTTATCACAAGTAGGTAATACTCAAAGTTTTGGTACGTGGTTACAGAGAACCAATGATTTGGTCGTTGCTATGGGTTCGAACGTCGTAACTGTAGATACTACTGTTGGCGGATCTGTTTCTACTGGTAACGCATTCGTTAATGGTATTTTTGGTTCTAATACTCTTTATGTTACTAATATTATAGCTGGTAATATTTCAGTTAATGGCGCATCAGTTAATATTAATTCGAATCTTAACGTAACTGGCGTTACCGCAGTATTCGGTAACTCTTCTTCAAACGTACAACTTGGTTATCTTTCAGCTCCTAGTTCTATTCAAGAGAGTTTTGGTAACCAAAATAATTATGTTCAAATATTTCTACAAAATGCAAACAGTGGCCAATCTGCTTCTGCAGATTATGCCGCATATAATGATCAAGGCACAAATGGCAACGTATTTACTAATATGGGTATTCTTAGTTCCCTTTGGTCAAATACTACTTGGACTATAAATGGACCAAACGATGGTTATGTTTATAGCGGAAATAATAATTTTTCAGTTGGTACTGCTGGTCAAGCATACATTAACTTTTTCGCGAATGGTACTTTAGCCACTAATGAAATTATGCGTTTAACTTCTGGTGCCAATGTTGGTATCGGTAATACAAATCCAAACGCTCGTTTACAAGTAACTGGTACTGCTAATGTTGATGGTGTTTTTAATGTCGGCGGTGCTACTACTTTAGCAAATACTATTATTGTAACTGGAAATGCCACTTTTAGCAATCAAACAATACATACTGGTAATGTTTCGTTTAGTAATCAGATTACAGTTACAGGTAATGCTATTTTTAGCAATTCTGTTTTAATTGTTGGCGCAACTGTTCATTCTAATACAATAAATGTCGTTGGTGCTTCTAATTTACAATCATCAGCTAACGTGGGCGGGACATTAGGTGTTGCTGGTGCAGCTAACTTATTAAGCACTCTAGGTGTAAATGGTGCTGTTACTATTGCGAATACACTAGCTGTAACAAATGCGGTAACATTATCAAATACTTTATCTGTTACGAATTCTGCTAATTTATTAAGTACTGTTGGTATTACAGGTGCAGCTAATTTATTAAGTACTGTTGGTATCGCTGGTGCAGCTAACTTATCTTCTACAATTGGCGTAGTTGGGGCAGCTACATTATCTAATACTATCGCAGTTACTGGTGCGGCTACTTTCAGCAATACATTAGCAGTTACTAATACAGCTACTTTTAGTAATAATATAACAGTTGGCGGAACTGCTACTATTAATTTAGCTGCTACTTTTAGTAACACTATAGCAGTTACTGGTAACGCTACTTTCAGTAATCAAACAACATATACTGGAAATGTTGTTTTCAGTAATACTATCGCTGTAACTGGTGCGGCTACTTTATCAAATATATTATCAGTAACTGGTGCGGCTACTTTAAGTAATACTATCGCCGTAACTGGTAATGCTACTTTCAGTAACACTATCGCTGTAACTGGTGTCGCTACTCTTAGTAGTACTATAGCAATTACTGGTGCTGCTACTTTAAGTAATACTATCGCTGTAACTGGTAATGCTACCTTTAGTAACACTATCGCTGTAACTGGTGCGGCTACTTTATCGAATACATTATCTGTAACAAATACAGCTACTTTTAGTAATACGATAACAATATCTGGTCTTACAACAGTTAATAGTATTTCTGTTGGTAATGCGGTGACTATTGGTGGTCTTGCAACATTTAGCGGAAATGCAGTATTCAATAATCCTATAAATGCAACTAATGTTTATATTAGTACCATTAATTCGTCATCAAATGGTTTTTATGCTAACTCTACAACAATCGTCGTCGGAAACTCTTCTACCAATACATCGATTGTTGGTGGTAACGTATATGCAAACTCAGTAACGACATATAATCTTAATGTTACGGGTACTATAGTTGGTGGGTTCTCTGCTGTTGGTAGCATTATACCTTCGCCAAATAATTCTCTTGTTATTGGAAATGCATCAAATACATTTGCTAATGCATACATAACAAATGTTTATTCAGGTTTTGTAAGTACAACTAATGTTACTGCAACTGTAGCGAATCTTACAACTCTTAATGTTTCTGGAACATACAATGGCGTACTAAACGTCAATGGTAATATTACATCAGTTGGAAATGCGGTATTTTCGATAGGTACTGTTTCTAACGTATTTACTTCAGCTTATGTTACTAATGTATATACTAATGCTATTATTTCTCAAAGCGGTTCGTTGTTTTTAAATGCGAATTCAGTTATTAATGGATCATTAAGTTTAAATACTAATACTTCAACAAATACTACTCTTATAGTTGCCAATACTTATCAATTTACAAGTAACGTAGCTCAAATAGCCGATAGTTTCTCGGCTTCTACTTATAGAACTGCTGAATATACTATTCAAGTCGTTGATAATACATCACCAACATCGCTTGGGTATCAAATGAGCAGACTTCTTCTTGTTCAAGATGGCACTAATGCATATATTACTGAATATGGTCAAATTTATAGCAACACAACATTAGGTGCTGTTGCTACATTTACTGCAAACATATCAGCTGGTGTGGTTCGTCTTTATGGAACAGCGACAGTTGGAACTGTATCTACTTCAAACGTCGTAGCAAAAATACTAAGAACAACATTCACGGTGTAATATGGCAGTAAAAGCTAACATAACAATCGACCAAGGTACTACTTTTAGTACTCAGATTACATTAACAGACGCAAATAATAATCCATTAAACCTTACTGGTTATACTGGCGAATCTCAAATGCGTAAATGGTATACATCAAATACTGCTACAAATTTTAATATTGCTTTAGCAAACAATATAATAACACTATCAATGGATGCGAATACAACAGCAAGTATTACTAATGGGCGTTATGTTTATGATGTTAAACTTACAGATGGATCAGGAAACGTAACTAGAATCGTCGAAGGACAAGTTACTGTTACTCCAGAGGTATCTATGTAATGACTATGGTATTAGTCTCTAATACATCTGTTATTATAGCAAATGTAGTAGCTACTGTAAATGTGATTTCGGCTAACGTAACATCATTAACATCATATGCTGTAAATACTGCAGTTAATGCGATAACACTTTATAATAATGGAAATGCGAATTTATATTTTGTCACAGGTGTTTAATTATAAATAATAAAAATAACTATCTGAGGGAGATTGAACCAGATGACCGATAATATATTTAGAATCAAAAATGGTTTACAGGTAAATAATAACCTGATTTTTGCCAACAACGGTCAAGTTGGCATCAACAATACTTCTCCCGATGCAAATTTAACGATTACTGGTACTGCTAACGTACAGGGCGCATTTGGCGTAACTGGCGTTACATCGCTTGTTGGTAACGTAACTATAGTAGGTAATACATTTACAGTCACATCAGCCAACGTAACTGCTAACATTGTTACTATTGCTAACAGTGGTATTTTAACTGTAGGTAACTCTAGCGTAAATACACAAACTAATTCTACTTACTATTATACTGGTAACACATCAATATACGGATTTTCAAATTCATTAACTCATGGTGTAGTCAATACTGTCGGTAACGTAGCTATAACACCAACATATGTTGCAATTAGTAATGCTACCGTTTCAAACGTATTCATCGCTAACTTATCGGGTATCTATACAACTGGTGTTGTTAATGCTGGTTCTATTCAAGTTGGTTCGTCTGACGTAATTAATACATCAGGTATCTATACAGTTGGTGGCGTTAATGCTACATCGTTTACAGCCGCTAGTCTTTCGGTAAGTAATGCTGGCGTTACGATAACTGGTAATACAAGCGTTCCGACAGTAACACTAGCTAACAGCGGTTTAATTACTATCGGTAATAATAGTACAACACAAATTACTGCTGGTTTTAATATAGCCAATTCTACTGGTAACGTAACAATATCTCCAATATCTCTAGCAGTTCAAAACTCTACTGCTGCGGTAACTTCGCTTACTCTTACGGGTATTACTACTGCTAACCTAGCCGTAACGAATGCTGCTACTTTTAGTAATACTATGGCTGTTACTGGTGCTGTAACTTTATCAAATACGTTATCGGTTACTAATACGGCTACTTTCGCTAATACTATAGCTGTTACTGGTGCTGTAACTTTATCAAATACGTTATCGGTCACTAATGCTGTTACTTTTTCAAATACTCTATCAGTAACTGGCGTTATTAATACTACTTCATTTACTGCTGGCACAACTGGCACAGGTACTGGTGGTTTAATAGCTAATACATCAGCTGTTTTTGTTGGTAATAATAGTATTAACGCTCAAATTAATACAACTTCTCTTTCTATTGGTGGCAACCCAATCGCCAACTCTACTGGAGCAAACAACGCATTTAATCTTGGCGGAACTTCAGCAGCATCTTATCAATTAAATAGTACTCTTAATGCAAACATTGCATCATATTTACCAACATATGCTGGCGTTGTTAATGCTTCTTCGATTAATACTGGTGCAACTGGCACAGGTGCTGGTGGTTTAGTAGCTAATACATCAGCCTTGTTTATCGGTAATAATAGCATCAATGTTAATATTAATACGACTGCTCTTTCTATCGGCGGTAATCCGATTGCTAATAGTACTGGTGCTAATAACGCATTTAACCTTGGCGGAACTGCAGCTGCCTCATACCAATTAAATTCCACGTTATCTGCTAACGTAGCGACATTAACATCAAATAACACTAATTTTGTTGGGACAGTTTCGGCTGCTAACGTAGTTTCTAATGCCCAGTTATCATCTAATTTAACCAACTACCAAACAACTGCTGGTTTATCTGCTAACGTAGCTACATTAACATCAAACAACGCTACTAATCTTGGCGGAACTGCAGCTGCCTCATACCAATTAAATTCCACGTTATCTGCTAACGTAGCGACATTAACTTCTAATAATTCTACATATTTTAATGGTCAAGCTGCATCATATTATACTAATGCTACTAATTTAGCAACTGGTACTGTAGGAACAGCTCGTCTTGCTTCAGGAACTGCTAGTTCGACTACATATTTACGTGGCGATCAAACTTGGGCTACAGTTTCTACAGCAAATGGTATTTTAGATTATCAAGCATTTACTTCTTCAGGAACATGGACAAAACCAACAGGTCTAATAGGTGGTGATCTTGTAGTAGGTGTTCTAGTAGGCGGAGGTGGTGGTGGTGGCGGAACTGGAGGTACTGTTGGTAATGCTGGTGGAGCTTCTGGTGGTTATGCAACTTATTTTTCGGTATTAGCAGATTCATTGCCAGCTACTTGTACAGTCACTATCGGTGCTGGTGGTGGAGCTGCTGATAACGGTGCCAGAGGAGGAAATACTACTTTTGGAAATACTACTTTTTACGCATCTGCTTATGGCGGAACTGGAGGTAGTGTTGGTGCTGCTGGATTAAATTGGGACGTTACTGGCACCTCTCTTAATAGCGTCGCACCTCCAATCAATTATGGTGGCAACGGTGGATCTCCTGGCGGCACATCGGCAATGGGTGGCGGAGGTGGTGGTGGTCCAGGAACTAGCGCTAAAGGTGGAATATCTTTTGGCGGTGGTAATGGCGGCAATTATGGTCTGTCTGGCGTAGCTCCAGGCGGTGGGGGTGGAGGTGGCGGTAATGGTGCTGCTGGCGGTGCTAAAATTTGGGTTATTAGAAAACAAGCGTATTAATACGAGGATAATATGGCAACTTATGCAATAGTTAATAGCAATACTAATATTGTTGAAAATCATATCGAATGGGATGGTATCACTGAATATGAACCGCCCGAGGGAACAATTTTAATTGAAGTAGTCAATCAGATGGTAGATTTTGGTTACACTTGGAATGGAAGTACTTTTATTGCTCCAGAACCTACACCTAAACCTCAGCCAACATTAGCAGAATTACAGGCTCAACTAGCTACAATAACAGCACATATACAAGCATTAGCAAATACATAATTTATTTAATACTGTTGGTAATCGAGTAACTATAAATACAAATAAAACACGAGGTATCCAATGGCAGTTCCACAATCAAGAGCAGATTTTATTGAGTATTGCTTACGTAAACTTGGTAAACCTGTAATCGAAATTAACGTCGATGATGATCAAGTAAGTGATCGTGTTGATGAAGCAATTCGTTGGTGGTGGGATTATCATTTTGACGGTGCCGATAAAGTATACTACAAATACAGAGTAACTCAAAACGATATTATCAATCGTTATGTTACAATGCCAGATAACATTATTGGTGCTGTTAATATTTTTCCAATCGGTCAGGCTCTTAATACTAACAATATGTTTAATATTCGTTATCAGATCGCATTAAACGATTTGTATACGTTGACTTCGGTTTCGATGGTTCCATACTATATGGCACTGCAGCACGTTCAATTTCTTGAACAGATGCTTGTTGGTCAACAGCCTTTACGTTATAACCGTCATATGAATCAAGTATTCATTGATATGGATTGGACAATTGTTAACGTAGGCGATTATCTTATTATCGAAGCATACCAAGTAGTTGATCCAGACGTATACACTCGCGCATGGGGCGACCGTTGGTTAGCTCGTTATGCCGAAGCACTGATTAAACAGCAGTGGGGAACTAATATTAAAAAGTATCAAGGAATGCAACTTCCTGGAGGTATGACTTTTAATGGTCAGCAAATATACGATGAAGCTACGCAGGAACGTAGAGAATTAGAACAAGAAATGATTACTAATTATACAATTCCTGTTTCTGATATGATCGGCTAATTTATGTCAGGAAGCACCAATTTTTTCTTTAATAATTTTAATAGCTCTCAGGAACAAAATCTTCTTGAAAGTCTCATCATAGAAGCAATTTCTATCTATGGTGAACAGATGTATTTTATTCCTAGAAATATTAATAATTTTGATCAGCTTTATACAGCTGATGATCAGTCATCTTATACCCAAACATATGCTGTTCCTATCTATATTGAAAACATCAATGGTTTTACTGGCGACGGTAATTTTATGTCGAAGTTTGGTCTTGAAATTCGTGACCAAGTTACGTTCTCTATTGCTCAACGTGTATTCAGTGAACAAGTTGGTATATACACTAAATTAATAAGACCACGTGAAGGTGATATTTTATATTTTCCATTAAACAATAAATGTTTTCAAATTAAATTTGTTGATAAGTTCGAAATGTACTATCAACTTGGAAAACTTTATACTTGGAAAATGACTTGCGAGTTGTTCGAATATTCAGATGAAGTATTCAATACTGGTATACCAGCTATTGATTCTATGCAACAAAATCTTAGTACCAATATTCTTGACTATAGCGTTATGGACGAACAAGGAAATTGGCTTACTGATGAAGATGATAACTATCTAGTTATGGAACAATATAATCTTAATACAATCCTTCCAGGATCTGATAATGAATACCTAGCAACTACTTCTGCTGGATTTATTGATTTTAGTGAAGTTGATCCATTCAGTGAAGGCACTTATTAATGTTTCGTCAAACTTTCTACTTTAGTTTAATAAGAAAATATGTAACTCTTTTCGGTACGTTGTTTGATGACATCGCTATTGAAAGAACAGATAGTGCTGGTAACGAAACAGCTTTCATTAAAGTTCCAATTACGTATGGGCCAAAAGAAAAGATGTTGGCTCGTATTTTACAAGATCCAACTATTCAACGTCAGTCAGCAACTCCAACGATGCCTTTTATGTCATTCGAGATGACTAATATAACATACGATTCTACTAGAAAACTAAATACAGTTAACAAGTATGCACATACTAGTAATACAACTACAAGTTCTTTGATTTATCAATACACTCCAGTTCCATATAATATTGGTTTCCGTCTTTATATTATGGTAAAAAATACTGAAGATGCGACTAAAATTATAGAACAAATTCTTCCATTTTTTACTCCTGACTGGACAACGACAGTTCGTCTTATTCCCGAAATGAATGTCGAGCATGATATACCAGTTGTTCTTGGTACAGTTCAACAGGAAGATACATATACTGGCGACTTTAAAGAAAGACAAGCTCTAACTTGGACTCTCGATTTTACGATGAAATCTTATCTATATGGTCCAGTAAAATCTGGTGCTATTATTCTTTTTACAAATACAGTTTTTTATTCGCCAGACGCAAACAATTATAATACATCAAATAGTATTTCTGCAGCTGTTGGATTTACTAATCCAGTATTATACGAAACAATTCAGCCTGGATTAACATCAAACGGTCAGCCTACTTCAAACGCTGCTCAGTCTCTTGCTGCTAATCTTATTTCCGCAACGAGTGATTTTGGATATATCTCTAATACATTTAACTTATCATGACAAATGCAAACAACGACCCATTAGGAAATGCACTTAACATATCGCCGATGCCAAAAAACGATGCTATAAAAGACATCGTTGCTTTAGCACATGATGATAGTGCAAAAACAGATTTCGAATTAGCACGCTCGAATATCCATGAAATTATTCAAAGCGGTTCTTTCGCTATAGAAAAACTATCTCAAATTGCCGATCAAAGTCAACATCCAAGAGCATTTGAAGTTCTTGGTGGACTTATGAAAACTATGCTTGATGCTAATAAAGATCTTATGGCATTACAGAAACAAATTCGTGAAATTAGTGCAGCCGATATTCCAATGAACGAAGAAGCTAGAAACGTAACAAATAATCTTTTCGTTGGTTCTACAGCTGAACTCCAAAAAGCTATCGAGAATATGAAAAATGGCTAATGCAGTAAAAGGTTATAACGGTAATTCTCTTATTAAGAGATCTAATCAAGCCATAGAGTTTGATCAAACGATGGTCGAAGAGTATATAAAATGCTCTAAAGATCCAGTATACTTTACCGAAACATATATGAAAATTATTAATATCGATAAAGGTCTTGTTAATTTTACATTATATGATTATCAAAAAGAAATGCTTAAATCCATGGCAGATAATCGTTTTACGATTATTGCTACAGCTCGTCAGGCAGGTAAATCTACAACAACTTGTGCATTTATTCTTTGGTATATTTTATTCCAAGCCGATAAAACTGTTGCTCTTCTTGCCAATAAAGGCGACACTGCTAGAGAAATTCTTGGTCGTGTTCAACTTGCGTATGAGCATCTTCCTAAATGGCTCCAGCAAGGTGTTGTTGAATGGAACAAAGGTTCATTCGTATTAGAAAATAATTCTCGTGTTATAGCTTCTGCTACTTCAACCGATTCTATTCGTGGTTATTCGATCAATCTTCTATTCATCGACGAAGCAGCATTTATCGAAAACTGGGATGAATTTTTTACATCGGTTTATCCTACAATTTCATCTGGTCTTGAATCTAAAATTGTTCTTGTTTCAACACCAAACGGTTTAAATCATTTTTATTCTATTTGGCATAATGCTAGTGAAAATAAAAATGGTTATCATCCAATCAGGGTAGGTTACGAAAGAGTTCCTGGACGTGATGAAAAATGGAGACTTGATACTTTAGCAGCAATGAACTTTGATACCGAGAAGTTTGACCAAGAATATAACGTCGAATTTATGGGTAGCTCTGGTACTCTTATTGCAGGTTGGAAGTTAAAACAACTTGTTGCTCAAACTCCAATACACAAAGATAATGGTCTTTTCCTCTATGCTCCGCCAGTACAAAATAATGCTTATGTTATAATTGCTGACGTTTCAAGAGGTAAAGGATTAGATTATTCGGCATTTAGCGTTATTAATGTTACGACGATGCCATACGTTCAAGTTTGTGTTTTTCGTAGTAATATATTAACGCCAGCTGACTATGCTGATGTCGTTCATCAAATTGCTAAACGATACAATAATGCATCCGTTCTTGTAGAAATTAATGATATCGGCGAACAAGTTTCACATACACTTCATGGCGAGTTTGAATACGAAAACGTATTATTTACAGAGCATGCTGGCAGAAGTGGTAAACGTATTACTTCTGGATTCGGCGCAAATGTTGATAAAGGTATTCGTACGACTAAAACTGTTAAATCAGTTGGTTGTTCCATAGTTAAACTTTTAATTGAACAAAACCAACTTATTATTAATGATTTTAATACAATTAGTGAGCTTTCAACTTTTTCGAAAAAAGGTCAAAGCTACGAAGCCGAGCCTGGAAATCATGACGATTTAGTAATGGGTCTTGTACTTTTTGGGTGGTTATCTGACCAACAATATTTCAAAGAATATACTAACATAAATACACTTATGAAGTTAAGAGAGAAAACTGAAGAGGACATTGAAAATGACCTTCTGCCTTTTGGTTTCGTAGATTTTGGAGATGATTTTGAAAGTATAGTTGAACCCGTTTCAGCCAAAAACTGGATGACGGAGCTTGAAAACCAAAATTTATAAATAATAAAGAAAATTAAAATTATCTTCCAAAGAAGGAGAATAAAATGGCATTTCAAGTTAGTCCTGGAGTAAATGTTACTGAAGTTGATTTAACTACGATTGTTCCTACAGTTGCTACAACTACTGGTGCTCATGCTGGTATTTTTAACTGGGGACCAGTAAGTTTACCAACTCTTGTCGGTTCTGAAACACAAGTAGTTTCTCAGTTTGGTTATCCAAACGCAAACAATGCAGAAACTTGGTTCACCGCAGCTAACTTTTTAACATATGGCAACAGCCTTTACATCACTCGTGCTGCTAATACTTCTGGATCATATGTTTCAAACTCATCAGCAACAACTGCTAACTCATTAGCTGTTGCTCTAAATGCTTATGCTCCTGCAAATGCTGCCGCAAATACTGTTAATCCAGCAGTTCTTAACCAAACAAATTATTTCAGCGTTTGGTCAAATACTAATTCAAACGGTTTTATTTCAACTACATTTGATTCGAACATCTATTATGCTGCTAAATATCCTGGCCAGTACGGTAGTTCTATCCGTGTTGCAGTTTGCGATAGCCCAAATGCTTATACTTCAAATCTTAATTCAAATGGAACAACTGAATTTGCCAATATAACAGTAAGCATCGGAAGCAGCAATCTTGTTATTGCAGCTGCAAATGCTACTGGCGGCGTTGATGCGGGATCGATAACTTTTGCTAACAGTTTAGTATCTACCCTTACTGCTGGTGATATTTTAGTTATTGGTAACACTTCTATCGGTTATCAAAGAGTACAAGTAAAATCTATTGGCACTGTTAACTCTACTGCTTCTGCTAATATTACTCTAGTAGCTCCTTATCGTTTACCATCAGACTATGTATCAAATAGCAGCGTAAATACAGTAACTCCAAGATATTGGGAATTTTCTACTGTTATTGGTACTGCACCTGGAACGAGCGCATGGCAAACACAATATGGAAATACTTCCGTAGTTGATCAGTTACATGTTGTTGTAGTCGACCAAAATGGTGTATTTACTGGTACTCCAGGAAAAATTCTTGAAACATTCTCTAATCTTTCTCGTGGTGTTGATAACAACAGTCAAGGTGGTGCTAATAATTACTACGCAACTGTTTTAAATCAATCATCAAATTATATTTGGTGGGCAAACGATCGTTCTGGTGCTGTTTCTAATACAACATCAAAATTAATAAATTCAACTAACCAAACTCCGTATACCCAACAAATGATTCAAGGTATGGATGGTTATAACGAATCAAACGCACCTTTAGCAACTATTGCTGCTGCTTATAACTATTATGCTTCGGCTTCAAATATCGATATTTCTCTTCTTCTTCAAGGTAAACCAATTTCTGGTACAACTACTGTTAATGGCCAAACTGTTAACAACTTCCAGCTTGCTAACTACCTTACTCAAAATATCGCTGAAGTTCGTAAAGATTGTGTTGTATTCATTACTCCAGATGATGCTGTTGTAAAAGGAAATTCTGGCCAAGAAGCAACTTCTACAGTTAATTGGAGAAATGCTTTAGTATCTAGTTCTTATGCTGTAATGGATTCTGGTTACAAGTATATGTACGATCGCTATAATGACGTATACCGTTATGTACCATTAAATGGTGATATCGCTGGTTTATGTGCTCGTACGGACTTTACAAATGATCCATGGTGGTCACCTGCTGGTTATACTCGTGGTGGTATTAAAAATATCGTTAAGCTACGTTGGAACCCAACTCAAACCGATCGTGATCTTCTATATCCAAACGGAATCAATCCAGTAGTTACATTCCCAGGACAAGGAACAATTCTTTACGGTGATAAAACACTTCAAACACAGCCTTCTGCATTTGATCATATCAATGTTCGTCGTCTGTTTATTGTTCTTGAAAAATCTATTGCAACTGCTGCAAAATATTTCCTATTCAACTTCAACGATGCATTTACTCAAGCTCAATTTAAAGCTCTTGTAAATCCATACCTAAGACAAGTTCAAGGTCGTCGTGGTATTACTGATTATCTTGTTGTTTGTGACGGAACTAATAATCCGCCAGTAGTTGTTGATGCAAATCAGTTTGTCGGTGATATTTACATCAAGCCAAGTCGCTCAATCAACTACATTCAGTTGAACTTCGTAGCGGTTGCGACTGGTGTTCAGTTCTCTGAAGTCGTTGGCCAGTTTTAATAAATAGAATAAAAAGGAGCAATTAAAATGGCTACAGGATTTAATATCAGTACCTTTAAGTCAAGAGGACTTACCCAAGGTGGTGCACGTCCTACTCTCTTCGAGGTATATCTAACTATTCCAACAGGAGTTGGTGCACAAGCTGGTTCTACTGACAAGTTTAGATTTACTTGCAGCGCAACTTCACTTCCGCCATCTACAATCGGTCAAGTAACAACATCTTACTTCGGTCGTCAAATTAAATTTGCTGGCGATCGTACTTTTGGCGATTGGTCAGTAACAGTAGAAAACGATGAAGATTTTCTTGTACGTTCAATGTTTGAAAAATGGTCAAACTCATTGAATCGTCTTGAAGCTAATATTCGTGATAGTGTTTACAACAGCGAAAATGATTATAAATCTCAGCTTTCTGTAATTCAGTATAGCAAAGAAGGTCAAGCAATTCGTCAATATGATATCATCGGTGCTTATCCGTCGGCTATCGATGCTATTGGATTAAACTGGACTTCTTCAAACCAGATTGAAACATTTGGCGTAACATTTACTTACGATTATTGGTTACCAGCCAATGAAATTAACAATGCTTATCTTGCTCAGGCAATAACTCCTATTGCAACTTAATATATAGTAGTGAAAGCCTCTTGAACATTATATTATTCAGGAAGGGGCTAGTTTAAAATAGCCTCTTCTTTTTTGAAGGAAAGTTAAATGGAATTATTCGGTTTCGAATTTAAACGTAAGGTACCACAAGACACCCAACCATCATTTGTACCATCCACTACAGATGATGGCGCAGTAGTTGTTGCTGCTGGCGGTTCGTATGGTACTTACGTTGATCTTGATGGTACAGTAAGAACAGAAGCAGAGTTAGTAACAAAATATCGTGAAATGGCATTACAGCCTGAATGTGATGCAGCCGTTGATGAAATTGTCAACGAAACAATGTCAATTGATGAAAAAGTAATCGTTTCAATTAATCTCGATAATCTTGACATTTCAGATCAAATGAAAAAAGCAATTAACGATGAATTCGAAAATTGCCTTAATATTTTAGATTTTCAAAAACATGCTTATGAAATTTGTCGTCGTTGGTACGTTGATGGACGTTTGTACTATCATGTTATTATCGATGATAAAGACGTAAAAGCTGGTATCAAAGAAATTAGATACATTGATCCTCGTAAAATTCGTAAAATTCGCGAAGTAACAAAACGTAAAGTAAGAGGCGGTGCTGACGCCGAAGCTGTTATTCAAAGAACCCAAAACGAATACTTTATTTTTAATGATAAAGGATTCAACTATGGCAATAAAACTGTAGGACCATCTACTACTGGTTTAAAAATTGCTAAAGATTCTATCATTCACATTACATCAGGTCTAACTGATACTAATGGTACGATGGTTCTTTCATATCTTCATAAAGCAATTAAAGCACTCAATCAACTACGTACATTAGAAGATGCTTTAGTTATCTATCGTCTTGCACGTGCACCTGAACGCCGTGTATGGTATATTGATGTCGGTAACCTTCCTAAAATGAAAGCCGAACAATATCTTCGTGATATCATGGTTAAGCATAAAAATCGTTTAATTTATGATGCATCATCTGGTGAAGTACGTGATGATCGAAAATTTATGACGATGCTCGAAGATTATTGGTTGCCTCGTCGTGAAGGTGGTCGTGGTACGGAAGTTACTACACTTCCAGGAGGTCAAACACTAGGTCAGATGGATGACGTATTATATTTCCAAAAGAAATTTCTTCAAACACTTAGCGTTCCTGTAAATCGTCTTAACTCAGATGCATTATTTTCATTAGGTCGTGCGACTGAAGTAACACGTGATGAATTAAAATTTGCTCGTTTTATATCAAGACTTCGTAATAAATTTGCTGTGTTATTTACTAATATGCTCGAAAAGCAACTAGTATTAAAACAAATTATGTCTATTGAAGATTTCCATAATATTCAACAAGACATTAAATATGACTTTTCTAAAGATAATTACTTTACAGAACTTAAAGATGCTGAAGTTATCGAAAATCGTATTAATCTTGCTCGTAATGTTCAGGATATGGTTGGTAAATATTATTCACATGAATGGGTTCGTAAAAATATTCTTCAGCAAACTGATCCAGATATTGAAGAAGCTGATGAACAAATCGAAGAAGAAGTTAATTCTGGTGATCCACGTTGGATTAATCCTGCAATTATGCAGAACCAGCAAATGGAACAACAAGAGCAACAACAACAGCAACAAATGCAGCAAACTAATGTAAAACCATTAGCCAATGATAGTGATACTGATGCTACTCCAGAAACTGATGAAACAAATAAAAAAGTTAGAGATGCTGAAGCAACCGTAGCTCTATTAGGTAAACAGAAAAATAGAACTATGCAGGATGAAACTAAGTATAAGTCTGCAGTGCAGATATTGGCTAAAAATAAATAATTAGAGGTGGAAAATGGATAAATATACAGTACAAGATTTAATTAATTATTCTTATGCGCAACAGCCTATCGAATTTGATAATGCATTTCAAGATATTTTAACTGATAAAATTGCAGCTGCTGTGGATAACAAAAAATTTGAATTGTCCCAAACAATGTTTACTGGAGAAGATCCAGAATTTGAAGACGATGAATGGGATGATGAAGAAACCGAATCAGAGGAAGAATAAAAATGGCGAAGCCACTTAAAGCTATCATCGGCAAAGATAAAAGATTAGATGGTGTCAACAAATCTTCTGTTGAGCCTGGAGAAGTTTATGGCGGCAAAGATGCTACCACAAACGAAAATGATCCAGCAACTGTAGGGTTAGTAAAGAAACATACAGTTCAAAAACATTCTGATCGTGTAGGCAATGGCGAAGATATCTATAATGGTACTAACGTCAAGTATTCAATGAATGATGCAGTTATGAAAAATTTCGGTCGCAAGAGAGAAGATGCTGCAAAAGTTTACGAAGCTAAAGAAGCTGAAGAAGCTGTATGTAATCATTCACCAAAAGGTAAACCATGTCCAGTTCATGGAATGAATGAATGCATGGAAGCAAAACAAATTAAAGAAGCAGCAAAAACTAATGCTGCTCATATTAAAAGAATGAAGAAAAAAGATATTCGTGTAAATGAGCCTCATTCTAATTTTGATATGGATACACATAAAGTTACTCTTACTGTATCAAAAGATGGCAACTCAGAAAAAATTAAGCATACATTAAAAGCAAAAGATAAACATGCTGCTGTTGCTGCTGCTCAAAGAGAATTTCATAAAAAGGGCTATAAAGTCCATGATGCAGTTCATAAAGGCATTCTTGGTGAAGAAACTCTTGGCGAAAGACATCTTTCTCCAGCTGAATTAAGCAAGCGTGAAGAAATTGCAAAAGCTATTGCTAAAAATAATCCTGATATGCCAATGGCTAAAAAAATGGCAATTGCTACAGCACAGGCTAAGAAAAGCGTAAAAGAAGAAACACAGCTTGGCGAAGGTCATTATCACGTTTCTTGGGGTCCAGGCGTTGAGCATTCTGTAATTGCAATGAATCCAATGCATGCGATTGAAAAAGCAAAAGCTCATATTACTAAGAAAACTCCAAAACTTACTGAACCAAAATATTCTGACACTTTTTCTAAAAAACCAGCAGTGCATAAAATTAAAGAAGCAGTAGAACCATTACTTCAAAGTGCTGATATTGCAAAATATAAAACTGATGATACTCAATCTGAAATTGATATGGTCCGCACCGAGCTAAAAGCAATCGCAAGTAAAGTAATGCATATGCTTGCTAATATGCCAGCTGATCATCATATTGAGCCATGGGTTCAGTCAAAAATTGCAGCTGCAAAAGAAATGATTGGATCTGTTCATGATTATATGGTTTACAGCGAAGAAGAAAATGAACAAGCGGATACACCATCAGTAACACCAAACATGTATCCAAATATGGCAAACGATAGTGCAGCAGGGATTAACGTATAATGTCTAATACATACGCAGTAAGCACAAACAACTATACTATGAAAACGAGTCGTCCTGAGTCGTTTCTTCTTCCATCACGTGTTCGTGATGTTGTTGGTAGAATGAAAGTTTCTCTTCACCAAAATATTTACGAAGCTGACTTCGAGTATGGCACTCAGCCAATGCGTTGGGAAAATTTTACAGCCAATACTGCTTCGGCTGGTAGTGCTGCTAATATCGCACATGTTGCTGGTATGGGTGGTGTACGTATGCTTGTTGGTAATAATGCTGGCGATTTGACTGTTCGTCAATCTCGTCCATATCATCGTTATCAGCCTGGAAAAACTATGTACATGGCTACTGCTATGAATTTCGGCGCACCTACAACTGGTAACTTCCAGCGTGTTGGTTTCTTTGATGATGGCAATGGTGTTTTCTTTGAACAAGGTGCTGCTACTGCAAATAATCTATCAGGTATCTATTGCGTTATTCGTTCAGATTCTGGTTCTGTTAATTTTAACGATGGCACATCAACTTCATCGCTTCCAGTTGATACTAAATTTTCTATGGAAAATTGGTATGGTGACCCAGTAACAAGCCTGATCGATTGGACAAAGATTCAAATGCTTTGGATCGAATACGCATGGTATGGAGCTGGTGCTATTCGTTGGGGTTGCCAAATTAATGGCGAGCCATATGTACTTCATGAAATAGGTAGTGGTAATAGCTCTTATAGAGGTTCTGCACAACAATTCCCATGGTCACGTACTGGTAACCTTCCTGTTCGCTATGAACAAAGAAATATTACAGCTACAGCAGCAAATAGTGTATTAATGCACTTTGGTGTTTCGGTTGTTGTCGAAGGTCGTCGTGATGAACAGCGTGGTTTCACTTATTCTTATGGCCTTCCTCCAGGAACAAACCGTAGAAACGTTCCTGCTGCTTCAACACGTTATCCAGTAGTTTCAGTTCAAATGAACCAAATGGGTAAAGTAGATTTTACTGGTAATAGTAGCTCAAATACTATTATTACAGCTTCTTCTAACTCAACTTATATTCAGGTTGCTGGCACACCATTTACGCCTAATGCTTATGTTGGTCGTGCAATTTCTTTCCAAGGAACTGGCGCTAATACTGCTAACGTGTTTATTGGACGTATTGCTAACAATACATCAAATGGTATTTACTTTACTGATATTATTTCAAATACTTCACCTGTAGCTGGCACTCCAAATAGTTCATTTACATATCAGGTTGGTCTTGTAAATCGTGGCCAAATTCTTCCTCAGTCATTAGTTATTGCTTCTGATGGCGCTGCGCTTGTTGAGCTTATTGTTAGCTCTGCTTCGAATCCTGTTACATTAACTAATGCTGCATTCGTACCAATGAATACTGTTGGTTCGTTTAACTCCCTTGCTTCGAAAGATTATTCAGCAAACGCTATCACTGCAAATACTGGTGAAGTTGTTTACGCATTCGCTGCTCCTGCAGGTGGCTCAGGTCTTCAAACTTTCGATCTATCTAATTTGTTTGCTCTATATAATAATATCAAAGGAAATACACCTGACATTCTTACAGTTGCTGTATCTACAAACAGCAGTTCGCAAGCTAACGTCAGCGCCCATCTTATCGCTCAAGAAGCGATGTCATAAGGAATACTACAATGAAACTTATTACCGAACTCTTTGAGGATATGGAGTATATTACCGAAGCAAAAGAAAACGGTGAAAAAGAACATTACATCCACGGCATCTTTCTTCAGGCTGAAAAGAAAAACCGTAACGGGCGTATCTATCCATTACACATTATGGATAAAGAAGTAACACGCTATATGAACGATATCGTTAAGAAAAATCGTGCTTATGGTGAACTTGGTCATCCAGCTGGACCACAAATTAATCTTGATCGTGTATCACACATCATTGTCGATCTTAAAAGAGATGGTAATAATTTTATTGGTAAAGCTAAAATTACCGATACTCCAATGGGTAATATTGCAAAAGGTCTTATGAAATCTGGTGCGAATTTAGGTGTTTCATCTCGTGGTTTAGGTAGTCTTAAACCGATGAGAGACGGAACTATGCAAGTACAAGAAGATTTTCATCTTGCAACTGCTGGCGACATCGTGGCTGATCCATCAGCTCCTGATGCATTCGTAAAGGGTATAATGGAAAATGTAGAGTGGGTTTATGATTCTGCAAAAGAAACATGGCATCAAGAAAAACTACATGAAATGAAAAAGAAAATGCATAAAATGACAATGGATCAAATTGAAGAAAACAAATTTACTATTTTTGAAAATTATCTTTCTTCTCTAACACTTAAACAGTAATTAATATAAATAAATTTAAATTCCATCAAGGAGAGCTTAGATGACCGACCAAAACGAATATATTGATGAAATGGATGTTGATACTCTAGACGAGGCATCAACTGCTATGGATTCATTGAAGCCAAATTCACGTCCAGCTGGCGCTGACCCAAAATCAAAAATCGATTACATCACTCATACTATCGGTGCTATGCATGCAATGCGTAAGGACGATCTTACAAAGTGGTTCGATGATGCTATGGCTCTTATTGGCAAGGAAGCTTCCCATCTTCCAGGAAATGCTAATGAAAAGAGCAATGAGGCTTCAATTCGCATGAAGGGTTCACATGCTGTTGGTAAAGAAGGTCCAAAGGCTAATATGCCAATGGTAAAAATTTCTGTAAAAGAAGACGTTGAAGAAATGTTTGCTGGTCAGGATCTTTCTGAAGAATTTAAAGAAAAGGCATCGACACTATTTGAAGCAGCAGTTACTGCTCGCGCAATGGTTGAAGTTGCTCGTCTTGAAGAAGATTATGAAGTAAAATTAACTGAAGCTGTCGAAGAAATCAACGAAGAAATTACATCACGTGTTGATTCTTATCTCGATTATGTTGTTGAACAATGGATGACTGAAAATCAAGTTGCTGTCGAAACAACTCTTCGCAATGAAATTACTGGTGACTTCATCACTGGTCTTAAGAATCTTTTCGCAGAGCATTACATCGAAATTCCAGAAGAAAAAATTGATGTAATTGAAGCTCTTGCCGATAAGGTAGAAGTTCTTGAAGCAAAGCTCGATGAGCAGATCAACGAGAATGTTGAAATCAAAAGAGCAATGGTTGAAGTTGAAAAAGAAACAGTTCTTGAATCATATTTCGATGGTCTAGCTCTTTCACAGCAAGAAAAGTTCGCTGCTCTAGCTGAGGGTGTTGATTTTGATGGTGACATCGATACGTATAGCAGAAAACTATCAATTATCAAAGAAACATATTTTACAAATTCAAGAAGAGCACCTACTTCAACTAATATTGAAGAAGAAACTTTTGAAGGCGACGTGACAACTGGTACAATTGGCATCGACCCATCTGTTAACAAGTATGTCCAAGCGATTTCAAAATCAATTAAAAGATAATTTTTTATAAATAAAATTATACCGATACAATAAAGGAGATAACAAATGTATCTAGCTGAGGAAATTCAAAGAAAGTGGGCTCCTATTCTTGAGCACGCTGATCTATCACCAATCCAGGACAGCCATCGCCGTTCTGTAACTGCAGTAGTTCTTGAGAACACTCAACGTGCTCTTATGGAATCTGCATCGCATGGTCAATACCAGACTCTTATGGAAACTGGTCTAGAACCTTCTGCAATGAACCAAATGGGCACTTCATCTTCAACAGCAGGTTCAGGTGGCATCGATACATTCGATCCTGTTCTTATCTCGCTTGTTCGTCGTTCAATGCCTAACCTTATTGCTTATGATATCTGCGGCGTTCAGCCAATGACTGGACCAACTGGTCTTATCTTCGCAATGCGTTCAAAGTACAACAATCAAGGCAATGGTACTTCAAATACTTCGTACGGTGGCAATAACACTAACGAAACATTCTATAACGAAGTTAATACTGCTTTCTCTTCAGTAGTAAGCGGCAATAACACTCTCGGTCAGAATGCTGTTGGTACTATTCCAGGTGCAACTAATACTTCACCATTGACTTCGCTTAACACTTACAACACTGGTGGCGGTATGTCCGTTGCTACTGCTGAAGCTCTCGGCGCATCTTATTATGCTAACGGTGCTGCTGGTCCTGGCGATATTCCACAGATGGCTTTCTCGATTGAAAAAGTTACTGTTACTGCTAAGTCACGTGCTCTAAAAGCAGAATATACTATGGAACTTGCTCAAGATCTTAAGGCAATCCATGGTCTAGATGCTGAGACTGAACTTGCTAACATCCTTTCGGCTGAAATTCTTGCAGAAATCAATCGTGAAGTTGTTCGTACTATCAATATCACTGCTACTCAGGGTGCTATGGATAATACAACTACTGCTGGTGTTTTCGATCTTGATACCGACTCAAACGGTCGTTGGTCAGTTGAAAAGTTCAAGGGTCTTATGTTCCAGTTAGAACGTGAAGCTAACCAAATTGCCAAGCAGACTCGTCGTGGTAAGGGTAACATCGTTATCTGTTCTTCGGACGTTGCTTCCGCTCTACAGATGGCTGGTGTTCTTGACTACGCTCCTGCTCTTAACTCAAACAACCTACAGGTTGATGATACTGGTAACACTTTCGCTGGTGTTCTAAATGGTCGTCTAAAGGTTTATATCGATCCATACGCGATCGGTGGTAACTACCTAACTGTTGGCTATAAAGGTTCTTCAGCATTCGACGCTGGTATCTTCTATTGCCCATACGTTCCACTACAAATGGTTCGTGCAGTTGACCAACAGTCATTCCAACCTAAGATTGGCTTCAAGACTCGTTACGGAATGGTTGCAAATCCATTCGCTGAAGGTACTTACTCAGGTCTTGGCGAGCTTATTCTTGGTGGTGCTAACACTGGTAACAAGTATTACCGTCGTGTTATCGTAAACAATCTTATGTGATTCGAACTTTTTTCGAATAAAAATACTAAATACTCCCAGAGGAAACTTTGGGAGTATTTTTTATGAAACAAGAAAAATATGGATTTGTATATCTTTGGTTTGATCTTAAACATAAAAGATATTATGTAGGTTGTCATTGGGGAACAGTTGATGATGGATATATATGCAGTTCTTCTTGGATGAAGAAGGCTTATAAAATAAGACCTCATGATTTTAAAAGACGTATATTAAAAACAAATATATCTCATAGACCAGATATGTATATTGAAGAACAACGATATTTGGATATGATTAAATCTGAAGAAATAAAAAATAGATATTATAATTTAAATATTAAAAATGGAAATGTTTGGCATAAATGGGACGAATCTATTAAAACAATTGGTCAAAAAATATCAGCATCAAAAACTGGTAAAAATTTAGGGAAACCTTGCCCAGAACATGTTAAAAAAGCAATAAGTAATGCAAACAAAAGTCGTGTGTTTACTGAAGAACATAAAGCCAAACTTAGAGCTGCTAAATTAGGGCGTAAACTGTCTCCTGAACATAGAGAAAAAGTAATAAAAACACTAAAATATGTTAAAGATAAATAAATTAAAACAGCAAGAACAACTTGCTAACTAATGGAGGGCAGAAATGCTCTCCCTTTTTTTACTTGACTTATATTGGAAACTACAGTATAATCATATATGAGGCGATGATAAATAGTAGTGATCAATTTGGAGAATGAATAATGGTTACTACAACAGCGATAGACAATACACCGTATAATAAGAACTTCTTAAGTCCACTTAACTTCCAGTTCCAGATTAAACGTGCACCTTATATTAATTTCTTTATTCAAAAAGTCAACCTCCCATCACTATCATTAGATTTTGCTGTACAACCTAACCCATTCAGCAATATTCCATTAGCTGGCGAACACTTACAATATGGCGATCTTCAAATAACATATAAAGTTGATGAAGAGTTACAAAACTGGTTTGAAATTCATAACTGGATTAGATCATTAGGTTTCCCAGATAACTATCAAGAATATGCTGCTCTCGCAGTTAATACAATTACATCAGGTAATGGTGTTCTTTCTGATATTACATTGCTTATTTCTGATTCTGCTAAAAATCCAAATTATGCAGTTACTTTTAGAGATGCATTTCCAACATCACTTTCTGATATTACTTTTCAGTCAACTGATACTGATGTAAATTATATTACTGCTACTGCTTCTTTTAGATATATTCTTTATGATGTACAAAAGATTTAACTTTACTTCTATCTTATATTAAACTATAATGATATTAGTGAGGAGTTTAACATGAAGATTGAATCTATATTTGAAGAGTGGGATAAAGATACTGATGTTGATAAAACTCAGTTAGATGACGAATCTATAAAGATCCAAAAATTACATCATAAGTATTACAAAGTTTACGTTTCTGAACGATTGCTTTACCGTAAGCTAGAAGCAGATATGAAACAATTAAAATTGGAAAAATATGAGTTTTATACTCAGGGTCCAACTAAAGAACAAAAAGATAAAGGATGGGAATTACCATCACGTGGATTAATCCTTAAAGGGGACATCCCTACATATATTGATGCTGATAAAGATATTATTGAATTGTCTTTAAAGATCGGCTATCAATTAGAAAAAATAGAATTTTTAGAATCAATACTTAAATCATTACAAAATAGAGGGTATCAGATTAAAGCTGCTATCGACTTTATCAGATTTACTCAGGGTGGTTAATGGATATAGTAAAAATAGAAAAAGTAGATGAAACTTATAATAGAGTCACTGCTGATCCAGGTATAGCATATGAACTGAATGAATATTTTACATTCGATGTTCCAGGCGCAAAGTTTATGCCAGCTTACAAAAGTAAATTTTGGGATGGTAAAATTCGTCTTTATAATACTATGACTGGCATGCTTTATGGCGGTCTTTTAAAATATATTGAAGAGTTTTGTAATAAAAGAAATTATGAACTCGACTATCTTACAGATTTTTCTGCTGAAGAATTTTCATTAAAAGAAGCAAATGATTTTATTGATACTTTAAATATTCCATCTAAATTTGAACGTAGGGATTATCAAGTAGACGCATTTGTTTATAGTGTTCGTAATCGAAGAGCTTTGCTTCTTTCTCCAACTGCTTCGGGCAAATCATTTATTATTTATTTACTGACGAGGTATTATGATACACGCACTCTTATTATCGTTCCAACTACTTCTCTGGTTAGTCAGCTGGCTACTGACTTTTCCGACTATGGTTTTGATTCTCCTGGGAACATACACAGAATTTTTAGCGGACAAGATAAGCGATCTAATGCACAAATTACCATCTCGACATGGCAATCAATTTACAAAATGGATCAGAAATATTTCCAGGAATTTGACGTTGTCATAGGCGACGAGGCGCATTTATTTAAAGCTAAATCTCTTACTTCTATTATGTCAAAACTTAATAATTGCAAGTATCGTTTTGGGTTTACAGGAACTCTAGACGGTACAGAAACACATAAACTGGTTCTAGAAGGTTTATTTGGTGCAGTTAAATCGGTAACGACTACATCAAAGTTAATTGAACAAAAACACTTGTCTAATTTCCTTATTAAGGCTATAATATTAAAATACCCTGATAATGTTAGAAAAAATGTAACCGCATTTGATTATAAAAGCGAGATGGATTTTCTAGTAGGATTACCTGAACGTAATCGTTTTATACAGAACCTTGCTTTATCGTTAAAAGGCAATACGTTGTTATTATTCCAATACGTAGAAAAACATGGTAAGATATTATATGACATGTTAAAAGATCAGGGTGTTCCTGTTCATTTTGTTCATGGTGGAGTTGATGGAGAAGAGCGTGAAGAAATTCGTAAAATCGTGGAGCAATCGCCATCCAGTATTATCGTCGCTAGTTATGGGACTTTTAGTACCGGAGTTAACATTCGTAATTTGCATAACATCATATTTGCTAGTCCTTCAAAATCTAAAATAAGAAATTTACAATCTATTGGTCGTGGTCTCCGTAAATCAGACACTAAAGAAACTGCTATCCTTTACGATATAGCCGATGATCTTTCTTGGAAAACTAGAAAGAATTTTACTATATTACATTTTGTCGAACGTATGAAAATTTATAATGAGGAAAAATTTGACTATAAAATTTATCCAGTAAACTTGAAAGTACAATAAATGACGGAAGAATATTCACAAGCAATTAAAGATCATATCGCAAAACCTGCTCGTAAGAAAAAAGCACATTATGTAAATAATAAAACTCTTTTCGAAAAAATGCAGGAATATAAAGCAGCCCGTGTATTAGCAGTAGATGAAAATAGACCAGCTCCTAAAATTCCTAGATATATTGGCGAATGTCTATTAATGATTTGTACTAAACTTGCTACTAAACCAAATTTTGCAAGTTATACGTATAAAGATGAAATGATTGCTGATGGTATCGAAAACTGTATTGCTGCAGTTGATAATTTCGATCCGGATAGATATAATAATCCTTTTGCTTATTTTACACAAATTGCTTGGAATGCATTCATTAGAAGAATTTCTAAAGAAAAAAAACAATCATATATTAAACATAAAAATTTTGAAAATACTTTTATAGTTGGCCAGATGGAAGAATCTTTCGGTGACGGTCAAATGAGTAGAAATGAATATTCGGCTGATATTATTAGATCTTTCGAAACTAAAATAAATGATGCAAAAATTCTTAAGATTAAAAAATCTGGAATTGAAAAATTTGAAACTGAGGAGTTGCTTAATGAAGATAGCGGTAATCACGGATACACATTGGGGGATTCGCAATGACAACATCGCATTTCACGACAACTCCAAGCGTTTCCTCGATGATGTATTCTTCCCTACCTTACTTCGTGATGGGATCAGCACTGTCTTGCATTTGGGCGACTTGGTTGATCGCAGGAAGTATATCAATTTTATCACCGCTAAAAGACTTAGGGAAGATTTCCTAGAACCGCTACGTGATAAAAAAATTGATACACATATTATAGCAGGTAATCATGATGTATTTTATAAAAATACGAATGAAGTAAATTCTTTGAAAGAATTAGTTTCTAGTAGTTATGACAATGTCACTATCTATAAAGATCCAACTGAAGTTGTATTTGATAAAACTAAGATACTTCTTTTGCCATGGATTAATAATGAAAATCGTGAACAATCTTTTGATATGATAAGGAAAACCGATGCCGCAATCATTGGTAGCCACTTGGAACTTGCTGGCTTCGAAATGTTCAAGGGAAGTATCAATTCGCATGGAGACGACCCTAAAGTCTTCGACAGGTTTGAAATGGTTCTTACTGGTCACTACCATCACCGTTCTACAACTAACAATATTCATTATTTGGGTAGCCATGCTGAGTTTACTTGGTCCGATTTCGATGATCCTCGGGGCTTTCATATCTTGGATACGAAAACAAAAGAGTTGACTTTTATACGTAATCCATATAAAATGTTTTATAAGGTATGGTATAACGATTCAGATAAAATAATTACTGAAATTCTTGATCATGATTTTGAACAGTACAAAGGTAAGATGGTAAAAGTTATTGTTACCAATAAAACAAATCCTTACTTCTTTGATATGTTTATTGAAAATTTAGAGAAGTGTAATCCCTTAGATATGCAAATTGTAGAAGATAACCTTAATCTTTATCTTGAAAATGATGATGATATTGTTAATGAAGCAGAGTCTACTATTGATATTTTTAAAACATATATCGAACAAATTAATGCTCCTAATCTATCTAAGAAAAAATTAGAAAATGCAATCGTTGAATTATATAATGAGGCTATTAATCTAGCATGATAACATTTAAATCCTTAAAGTGGAAAAATTTCTTATCAACAGGAAATTTGTTTACAGAAATTAATCTTAATACTCATAATACAACTTTGGTGGTTGGTGAAAACGGTGCTGGTAAATCTACCATGCTCGATGCATTATCATATTCATTATTCGGTAAACCATTTCGTAAAATTAATAAACCACAACTTTTAAATTCTATTACTCGTAAAGAGATGGTAGTTGAAGTAGAATTTTCTATATCTTCTAATGATTATAAAATTATTCGTGGTATTAAGCCGAATGTGTTTGAAGTTTATCAAAATGGTAAACTGATGAATCAATCTGCAGAAATGAAAGATTATCAAGAGATTGTTGAAAGGCAAATTCTTAAAATTAATCATAAATCATTTTCGCAAGTTATTGTTCTTGGTTCGGCTACGTTCCTTCCTTTTATGCAATTATCAGGAGGTCAGCGTAGAGAAATTATTGAAGACCTTCTTGACCTTCAAATTTTTACAACAATGAATAGCTTGCTGAAAGATAAAATTACTTCTAATAAAGAAGATCTAGTACAAAATCAATCTGATCATAAAGTTCTTTCGGAAAAAATTAAACTTATCAAAGAACACATGCAAGAAATGCAAAATAATAATGATGCAATTATTGCTGATAAAAATGAACGTATTGATGAAACAAAAGAACAAATAGAAACTTTAAAAATACAAAAAGAAAATATCAATATAGAAATAGAAAAATTAAAATTACAAACTGTAGATTTAAAATCAGTTGAAAATAAAATGGGAAAACTTCAATCATTAAAACATAAGATTGAAGCTAATCTTGCTATCGTAAATAAAGAAGTTTCTTTCTTTAATGATCATGATAATTGTCCAACATGTAAACAAGAAATTGATTATGATTTTAAATGCGAGGCTATCGATAATAGAATCGTAAACATTAATGAAATTAACGATGGTCTTGTAAAACTATCAGAAGAATATGATAAAACCAATAAACAAATATGTGATATGCTAGATATAAACTTTGAGATTAGTCAAAAAGTTATGCAATCTCATGTCGTTGATACTAAAATAAATTCATTAACCACCTATACTAATCAATTGATTGAAGAAATAAATTCAATCAATAAAACAGTTGAACAACAAGATACAAGCAAACTTTATGAGTTGGAAGAAAACCTTGTAATAATTGCCGATAGGACAAACGAACTAAACGATCAAAAAAATATTTACGGAGCAGCTTCCATCCTTCTTAAAGATGGTGGCATTAAATCGAAAATTATTCGTCAGTATATTCCTATTATTAATAAACTGATCAATAAGTATCTTTCGGCTATGGATTTTTTTGTTCAGTTCGAACTTGATGAAGAATTTAATGAAACGATTAAATCAAGACACAGAGACGAGTTTAGTTATGCATCTTTTAGCGAAGGTGAAAAAATGCGTATTAATCTTGCGATATTGTTTACTTGGCGAGCTGTTGCTAAACTTCGTAATTCTATTAATACAAATATTTTAATAATGGATGAAGTGTTCGATAGTTCTTTGGATAGCAATGGTACTGAAGAGTTTATGAAAATTCTTAATACTATCACAACTGATACAAATACATTTATCATTAGTCATAAGACTGATCAGATTAGTGATAAATTTGACAATGTTATTAAATTTGAAAAACACAAAAATTTCTCAAGGATTGCATCATGAAAATTGTAGATAATACTGATCCTATTTTAAACAAAGAATGTGAAAAATTTGATTTTATGAAACCTCCATTTGATCCTATCGAATTTTCAAAAGATCTTATTAAAACAATGTATGATAGTAATGCTATTACTTTAACAGCGAACCAAGTTGGCGAACCGTATCGTATTTTTGGTATGCGTGGGATGCCTGAAAATTTTGTATGTTATAATCCAAGGATTGTTGTACAAAGCGAAGAACTTGTTCTTCTTGAAGAAAGTTGTATAATGTATCCTAAACTTCTTGTTAAAATAAAAAGACCTCAACACGTTAAGGTAAGATTTCAATTACCTAATGGTGAAACAGTAACAGAAACATTTACAGGATTGACTGCCAGAACATTTCAACATTCACTTGACTATTTGAATGGAGTACGTTATTATAATAGAGCGAACAAATATCATAAAGACATTGCATTTAAAAAGTGGAAACAATGAATATATTTTATGTACATACCGATCCAGTAATTGCTGCTCAATCAATGGTCGATAAACATGTTGTTAAAATGATCTTAGAGTCGGCACAACTTCTTTCTACTGCTCATCGTGTTATTGATGGCAAAGAACAACAAGGTGTAACCAAAACTGGTCGCAAAAAGAAAATTTGGCTTATGCACGATGCTCGTGATAATGTTTTATATCAGGCGACTCATATAAATCATCCTTCAGCTGTTTGGTGCCGTACTTCTATAGAAAACTATCATTGGCTTGCCGAACATTTTTTCGCTCTTATGGAAGAGTATACATATAGATATGGTAAACAACATAAATGTTTCGGCGAACTTTCATACATGCTCCAGTCACCTCCTAAAAATTTAGGAGAATATGATTGGACTACTATGCCTTCATGTATGCCCGATGAATATAAAGTTATCAACGATCCTGTTGAAAGCTATCGTAATTACTACCGTGTCGGTAAATTAAAATTACATAAATGGACAGGTCGTAATCCTCCGGAGTGGATTAATGGATAAAAATCAACAAGCTAAATTTCATCGAAGAATGTCTGTATTAATTAAACCAATTGATGCTCAAATTTTGATGACTGATGATAAGAACGAAGTACTTCTTCTTGCAATTGCAATGTTACAAAGAGTTGTTAAAATATTAGATAATCAATATGGTCGTGAAGGTAGAAACGGCGTTTTAAAGGATATGATGAACAAATGAGTTATTTTACTGATGTTAAAGATTTCCAAACAGCATTCGGTCAACGTGTTGGCGAAAAGCCAGAACTACCTGACGCAAATGAACGTGTTTTGCGTATGAGATTGCTTTCGGAAGAATTTGAGGAATATCGTAATGCTGAATATGATAATAATATTGTAGAGATTGCTGATGCTCTAGCTGATATTATCTACATTGCTTGTGGTACAGCTGTATCATACGGTATTCCTCTTGATGAAATTTTCAACGAAGTCCATCGTTCTAATATGGCCAAGCTAGTTGATGGTAAAGTAATTCGTCGAGAGGATGGTAAAATTCAAAAACCAGAAGGTTGGAATCCTCCTGATATTAAAAAAATACTTGACAAATATACTATATAATAGTAAACTTTATATATGGTCGTAAATTGGAGTATAAACAATGGTTGAAGTATTAGTAAGAAAAAAAATTGATTCAGAAGAAGTTCTTGGTACATTTATTACATGTAAAGAATATACAGATCGTATCATTAACGAAGATTGCGATCTTTATGCCGAAGATCTAGATGGTTCTACTTCTGAAGAGAACATCATTTTTAAATATCGTAAAAATGTTTTTACTAAAGAAGAGATGGATGCAGCTTATGCTGGTCTAAGAGAAGCCGCAACAGAATCTCAAAATCGTGGTATTGCTGCTGGACCTCGTGGCGATCAATTAGGTCAAGAAGGTCGTGGTAATCGCGATTGGGTTACGGCAGAACAAATCGAAATCCTTTCATTCCTTGCTCGTCCAGAAAATACAATTGATGATGGTACTACTCTTGAAACGATTCGTGAGAGCCATAAGAAAGGTTCTAAGGAAGAAACTCGTGGGCAAGTTTGGCTTCGTTCAGCTGTAACTGCCAAGTATCCGGAGTATCATGGTTGGTTTGATAAGTGGGTTGCTGGCGTTCATAATATGTCACGTCAGGAACAGATTGAAGAAGCTAATCATATCATCAATAATTATATTTCCGAAACGAATTATGCCCAATCAGTTATGTCTGGTATTGCTGGTTATTTTGATCGTTATCCACGTATTCCGTATGGTCGTGAAACTTCTTACACTGAAAAGAATCGCGATAAATTTGCTATGGCATTTCCATACTTACAAAAACTTAATGCGCAATTCCGTGAACTACTTCCGAAGCGTTGGGCTAATCAACGTAAAGAAGCCGATAAGTTAGATCCACGTTTTCTTGTTGAAGGAACGGTATTTACCACTTTAACAGTTAATCATAACTGGCGTACGGCTTGTCATCGAGATGCTGGAGACCTTCATGAAGGGTTCTCTAATATTTGCGGTATTACTGGACCAGAAGGTAAAGGTTGGAAGGGTGCTGAGTTTATTCTTCCAGAGTTTCGTATTGCTATTAATTTACAGCCAGGAGATATGTTGCTTGTAAATAATCATGGCGGTATTCATGGTAACGATGAACTTCTTGGGGATGATAATGACCGCCTTACATTAGTATCATATTTCCGCGAGAAAATGGTCGAATTAAAATCTTGGGATTACGAAAATCTTCGTAAACAATATGTCGAAGAACGTCGTTCTAATAAAGATCATAAGTTTCATCGTCCATTATGGAATGGCGTATCGCCTAATATGTGGCAAGACCAAGAGTGGTTTGATTATATGTTAGCCCATAACATTGCTGATCCTTATGCTGCAGAACGTACTAATAATTTAGATAGTTTCTTTTCATGAAAATAGCTAAAATTTGTAATGAATGGGAACTTCCTTTTGATATTGAAATTAAGAGCGAGGATAGTGTAAGTTTACATAATCGCTCTTATATTCATTATGCTGCAGATCATTCTGATTTAGTCGCAACTAAATGTTGGGCAACTAAATGGCTTCTTGAAAATGTAGTTGATCCAAGTCAGACATATTCTGTAATTGAATATATGGCAGGTATTGGTGTTCAAACACTTTTAATTCAGAAATTATTTAAAGTTTCAAAACATATAACTGGCGAATTAGATCAAGGTTGTGTAGATCATCTTTCTAAAAATACTTGGGATTATCCTATTATAGCAGTTCATCAGGATGCGCAGAAAGCTCTCCTTGAAGAAGATAATAGCGATCTTAAATTTTTAGACCTTCCAAATTCTAGTATATTACAAACTACAACTAAATGGAAAGATGGGTTTAATAAACTATTTGAGTCTAATCCGAAGTTAGTTGTATGGACAGATACATCTGTTACATATCCTATGTCTATTCATGGACAAAAATATGGTGAAATTCTCTCGGCAAAAATTGGTGATAAGTATGATTATGTGAATGCTTATTCAAACTGGTTATATGGTAAGTTTGGATATAGTATTAAAAGAGCTGCATTTAGAGCAAAAAATGCCGTTTATTTTGCAGCCGTTCAGGGAAAACACAATACAGAAATGAAAGAGTTTCCTTTGGCTGATAATTTAGACGGTTTCTATTTCATCGGACAGGAAGGTAATACTCTTGACAACTTCTTCTAATCAATTAATAGGTCGTTGGTCGGATTTAAATTCAGAACCAGAAGTTAAAAATTTAGTAGCTGGTTTAGATTTCCGTGAGCCAAAATATCGTCGCGAAGTTTTCCTTCGTTTTTATGAATATCATCTTAAATATAAATCGCATCCAGGAGCAGTTTATTTTGCTATGCCTTGGCTTGCGAATAAATTTAATATGACTATGGAAGATAAACTTTGGTTTGCTTTCATTAATGGTTGTTCTCAAAACATATTAACAACATATATGATTTGGAAAAAATTTCCAACTTTAAAAGATTTAAATATTGAAAAACTAGATAGTTGGTGGAACGAAGTTCAGCATAAGTACAAAGCTGGTTCTGGTTGGGATTCTGATAGAAAATATTTTAAAGCAGGTAAAACTGGATTTCCTAACTGTGTTAAATCATATAAAGATAATGTTGATAAATTTGGTTCTCAAGTTGAGCTATTCAATAGTTTAAACAATACAGATAACAAATATACTAATTTTAGAAATACATGGGATTATGTAAGAACTAATTTTATGTCTTTTGGCAGGTTATCTACATTTTCTTATCTAGAATACCTACGCATTCAAAAAGTTAATTTAGATTGCGATGATTTATTTCTAGAAGATATTAACGGTTCAAGATCTCACCGTAATGGTTTATGTAAAGTTCTTGGTCGTGATGATTTAGATTGGTGGAAACAAGATCTAAAATATCAACCAGAAACAATCGAATGGTTAAAACAAGAAGCAGCAGTTCTTTTAGAAGAAGCCAAAGCTAGAATAGACCATGAAGATGTTTGCTACTTTACATTAGAGTCTACTTTCTGTTGTTATAAATCTTGGCATAGACCAAATAGACGTTACCCTAATGTTTATATGGATATGTTTTATAATAGAATTAAATATGCAGAAGAAGAATGGGGCAACGAGTTTGATATATTTTGGGAAATGAGACAAGACTGTTTACCTAAACATCTTCGTCTTGAAGATAATCCAAATGATCCAGGACTCGTTTCTGATAAACAAAATCACTATTTAACAACTGGTCAAGTTATTATGATGAATGAAGAATGGGATTGTTTTAAAAATAATTTTAATTCTTCTAGAGGTATTGAAAGGTTTTTCGAGTGAAAATTATTGCTATTGGTGGAAGTCCTGGATGCGGTAAAACTTCTTTGATGTGGAAAATTGTTAAAGATTTAAAAGTAGAACCAAAGTATACAGAGTTTAAATTAGTTCCATATTTACAGAAAGATAATATCTACATCCTTGGTAAATATGAAGAAGGCGAAGTATTCGCTGGAACTGATAGAATGTCGATGGCGGTTCAACCAGAAGCTATTAAATTTCTTTCGACATTACCAAAAAACTCTATAGTATTGTATGAAGGTGATAGATTATTTACATCTTCGTTTCTTGAAGATTGTATGGATAAGTATGAATTAAAAATTATTAATCTTACAACAAGTAAAGAAGTTCGTGAAGAGAGATATAAACTTCGTGGGAGCAATCAAAACGAAACTTGGCTTGCTGGTCGTGAGAGTAAAATAAACAATATTTTAACCAATATGGTTTTAATGTTCAATGTTGAAAATTATGAAAATAACACTTTGAATAATCAGAATATAGTATATAATAAAATTATGGAGTTGATTAATGAGTGAATTGAAAAGTGAAAGTGTTGGACCTCTAACCGCCCAAGATATTAATCTTTTGGGCACTCCAAGTTTTGGCATGCGAGATAATGTTGGTAAAGTTTATTTCAATGAGATAGTTCCAACTAAAGATATACATCTAAAAAATATTATGCCTCTCTATAAGTATAACGAGAATAAATATATTCAAGAAATTTCTAGCTATATAAATAAGACATACAGCGAACATTACTCACAAAATAAATTCCAAGCAACAGAGTTCATTATTGACTCTGGGCATGGTACAGGTTTTTGTATGGGTAATGTTATGAAGTATGCCCAGCGTTATGGTAAAAAAGGTAGTCGTGATGACTGGAGAAAAGACTTAGTTAAAGTGATTCACTACGCAATGATGCAATTACATGTCCATGATAATGAAGGAAGTAAATAATGGAAATTAATATACCGATTGAGAAACTACGTGAGAATAAACTCTTTATTGCTACACCAATGTATGGTGGCCAGTGTGCTGGTATGTTCGCGAAGTCAACTGCTGACTTGTCTGCTCTATGTACTCAGTATGGCATTCCTCTACAATTTTATTACTTGTTTAATGAGTCTTTGATTACTCGTGCACGTAACTATTGCGTAGATGAGTTCATGCGTTCTGATGCCCAGCATCTTATGTTTATCGACTCTGACATTGGATTTAATCCACAGGACGTTCTTGCTCTTATGGCTCTTCAAGCTCAGGATCCAGATAAGTACGATGTTATCGGCGGACCTTATCCTAAGAAGTGCATTAGCTGGGAAAAGATTAAGCTAGCAGTCGATAAGGGTGTTGCTGATGAAGATCCAAATGTTCTTGAAAGATATGTTGGCGATTACGTCTTCAATCCTAAGAACAATACTGGTTCTATTCCGATCAACGAACCTGTTGAAGTTCTTGAAATCGGAACTGGCTTTATGATGATTACAAAGCAAGCACTTCAAAAGTTTACCGATTCATATCCACAATATATGTATCGCCCTGATCATGTTCGTACAGATGCTTTTGATGGCTCGCGTAAGATCATGATGTACTTCCAAGCTGAAGTCGATGTTAAGTCTGAGCGTTATCTTTCTGAAGATTATTGGTTCTGTCAGAAGGCTCAGGATATTGGTCTTAAGACTTGGTTCTGCCCATGGATGAAGATGCAGCATGTTGGTTCGTATATCTTTGGCGGATCACTTGCCGACCTTGCTACTATCGGTGCTTCAGCTACTGCTGATCCATCTGCTCTTGGTGGTAAAGCAAAAAAGCCTACTAAGTAATTTTAACTGGTGAAAAGGACTATATTATGAAGTTAGATACAAAGACTATCAATGTATTGAAGAATTTTTCGAGCGTTAATCCTTCGATGCTCTTCAAGGAAGGGAATGTAGTAGCTACTATTTCTCCCAATAAGACTATCATGGCACGTGCTACTGTTCCTGCTAAATTTTCGAATAAGTTTGCTATTTACAATCTTGGTCGTTTCCTTAGCACTCTTTCATTGTTTGAAGATCCAGATCTTTCATTCACTGATCGTTATGTAAAGATCAGTGATAGCACTGGTCGTAGCGTTAATTATACTTTTGCTGACGAAACGACCATCAAGACACCACCAGAAAAGGAAATTAAACTTCCTTCTGTTGATGTAACATTCCAACTTACTAATGCTAACCTTACTGATATTCTTAAGGCTCTTGGTGTTCTATCACTTCCTGAGTTTGCAGTAGTTGGCGATGGTTCGAATGTTTCTCTACAGGCTATTGATTCAAAAAATCCATCTGGTGATGTTTATAGCATTGATGTTGGTAAAACAGATAAGAACTTCCGTGCTATCTTCAAGGTAGAAAATATTAAGGTTATTCCTGGAGATTACACAGTTAATCTTTCTTCAAAGGGTATCTCTCATTTTGAAAGTCCAGAAGCTGAATACTGGATCGCCATTGAAGCTACGTCAACTTTTTAAGTTGACTTTATCATCGGGGAAGGGTAATATAATACTCTTCCCCTTTTTTTTATTATGGAGACTGTGAATGTTGGATCAATTCTTGTGGGTCGAAAAATATCGTCCACAAACTATCGCCGATACTATTTTACCTGCTGATTTAAAAGCAGTATTTCAACAGTTTGTTGATCAAGGTAACATCCCAAATCTTATCCTATCAGGTTCTGCTGGTGTCGGTAAAACGACAGTGGCTCGTGCTATGCTTGAACAACTTGGTTGTGATTACATTATTATTAACGGATCTATGAATGGAAATATCGACACACTCAGAAATGAAATCCTCAACTTCGCCTCATCTATATCTTTGGCTGGAGGACGCAAGTACGTCATCTTGGACGAAGCTGACTACCTTAACGCCAACTCAACACAACCAGCTCTTAGAAATTTTATGGAAGAGTTTTCAAGGAACTGCGGATTTATCCTCACCTGTAACTTTAAAAACAGAATTATCGAGCCATTACATTCAAGGTGCTCTGTCATAGACTTTAAGATCAGTAAGTCTGATATGGCAAAGTTAGCTGGCCAGTTCTTCAAGCGTGTTCAAGGTATTCTTGAATCTGAAAATATTACATTTGATAAGGCTACGGTAGCCGAAGTTATCCAAAAGCATTTCCCAGACTGGCGTCGTGTTCTTAACGAACTTCAGCGGTATTCTGCTACAGGTAATATTGATGCTGGTATCCTTACTAACATGACTGAAGTATCTGTAAATGTATTGATGGGTTTATTGAAAGAAAAAAACTTCACTGAAATTCGTAAGTGGGTTGGTGAAAATACTGATAATGATCAAAATGTAGTTATGCGATCGATTTATGATAGTGCATCAAAATATTTTGATACTCCTGCTATCGCAGAGTTAATTCTTATCCTTTCTAAGTATCAATACCAAGCAGCTTTTGCAGCTGACTCGGAAATTAATCTTACGGCATGTCTTGTTGAAATTATGATGGGAGTTTCTTTTAAGTGAATCCTTTTGATATCATAGGAGATATATCTCTAAATAAAAAGAGATTAATTAACGAAACTAATGAAAAAGATTATCCTCCGTTTATGGTGAATAGAGGACTTTCATATTTTATCGATACTATCATGCATGCAAATGATATGAATATTAATCATCATATCGATAAGATTATGCAACATGATTACTTGTTCTATTCTGTTCGTAAAGCTAAACGATTTTCAAAATGGTCTAAGAAGAAAAAAGAATCTGATATTGAAATGATTCAAGAATACTATGGTTATAGTCACGATAAAGCTAAAGTAGCTTCTTCTGTTCTTACTGATGACCAAATGAAAATCATTAAGAAGAAATTAGAAAAAGGTGGAATATGATCTCTAAAACACGTGAAAAAATAAATAATAACAATAAGAAACGTAATAATGAGGTAAATTATGAACATTATAGAATCACTATTGGAGGTGAAGATAGGTGAAGAAGAAGATTTTTTAAAGATTAAAGAAACTCTTACACGTATTGGTGTAGCTTCTCGCAAAGACAAAAAACTTTATCAGTCTTGTCATATTCTCCACAAGCAAGGTAAATATTTTATCGTACATTTTAAAGAGCTATTTGCTCTTGACGGCAAACCATCAAATTTTAGTGATGAGGATAAAGGTCGTCGTAATACGATTGCTGTTCTTTTACAAGAGTGGGGATTAATTAAAATTGTTGAACCTGAAAAATTCAACGAACCTAAAACTCCAATGAATCAAATTAAGATATTACCTCATAAAGAAAAACACGACTGGGAATTAGTAGCTAAGTATAATATCGGTCGTAAAAAATAATTAGGATAATTTATTATGTTTAGTGTGAAAAAGAAAATTAAAACTAGCTCTGATGAAAAAATTGAACAACTTATTGCCATTCTTTTTCCACCAATGAAATTGGAAGAAGAAAACGGAATAAAGTTTCATATCGATTATTCAGTTGATGGCAATCTCGATGCCGTAATATCAGACCTAGAAGATGGTCATAATGATAAAGTCGCCCAAGATACATTAAAAGACGTAGCCAATAGATTGGTTAAAGTTCGAAAAATGTTAGAAGCCTATCGCGAGTTAGATAAAAACGCCCAATATATCATTGTTGATAATATGAACAAAGATGAAGAAATTCGCTACGCCGAGTAATAAAACTAAAATTCTTCAATGATATCAATCGTCTTTTTTCCTTGACTTTTTATTATATATGAGTTATAATGATATATAAGTTGATGAAAAGGAAAAGTTATGGAACAAGTTGATATTCAGGCTCAAGATACTTCGGGTGTTTGGCGTACTTATCATACCACCCAAAATCAATCTCAAAAAGTTTTAATTGAAATGCAAACTTTGAAACGAAATTATCCAAACTTTCGTGTCCGTGCAGTAGATAAAAGTGGTCGTTTGGTCGATATGCTTGGTTAAGTTGACTAAATAAAAAATAACTAACAAGGTAACTAAAATGCATCTACAAAATAAAAATCTATTCAATTGTGGCAACGGCGAATATTCACCGATTGTAACAACACGTTGGGAGATTATGACCTGAGAAAAATCTAAAAACAAAAATGATTTTTCTCAGGGAGCAACAAAAAAAGTTGCTCCTTTTTTTATTTTGTCCTTGACTTTTAAGTTTCTTTAGGTTATACTGATAATAGTCGCTGATTGAAATTGTTAAATTCAACGTTGAGATAACTTCGGTTATCTCTTCACGGATACACCAGAGCCCGAAGTGTGTGCACAATACTAAACACAGAGGTAGGTCCACCAAAGAATACAGCTATTTCGAATGTCGCTGGTGAGGTGTAGGCTAGATAGCTGGTGTATCCTTGAAGAGATAATTGTTGTTTCGCTTATACAGATACTAATAGTTCGGAGTAATTAACCGAAACTGTAAACGAATAGGCTGGTGGAAGGGTGATGAATTCGCGCTGCGCTGCGGAAAGCGGCTGATCCTGAGGTTGGGTTCGATTCCCATGGTTTGTGTATTCTGTATAAGCGTAACAACAATTTTGGACGGTATTGGCCAGTACGCTGATATCTGTATTCTCTGGCAGGAGTACGAACGAGGGATGCCAGTCCCACTAGTAGCCAAATAAAAAATAGGAGACAACATGTTCGAACCGTGTTCGCGGCACGTAGGTGTCGAGTAGTTTAGAGGAAAAATACCTATTTTTGATATTGTAGCAGTATGGCACTGCTGGTGAAGCACCTACGGAGATGGTAGGAATGCAGACGGGCTTCATGCCGGTCTAACAAAACAAATGCCAAACTAATTTGCTGCCTAAGTGTTAAAGGTTGCACACGAGTTTGTGGCACTCGTAGAACTGGATCGATACCAGTAGGCAGTACCAAGAAATTGCAGGGGTGGAAGCCTGTATATCACCATCTCAATCATTCGTACAGGTTGAGATGGATACAGTTAGAGGACAACTGAAGTTCCTCTTGGTACGAACGTAACCCTTTGACCTAAACCTGTCAGCACGAAAGTCTGACGCTGGAAGGAGTAACCAGCAACGAATTTCGGGTGAGTTGATGCTATGGCGTGTGCATCTCCGGACTGTAAATCCGGTCCCTATGTGGTAAACAATGTTGGTTCGACTCCGACCTCACCCACCATTATACGAACTCTTAGCTCAGTTGGTAGAGCACAGGTCTTTTAAACCAGTGGTCGTGGGTTCGAACCCCACAGAGTTCACCAAAGTTTGCTTCCATGAACTAATTGCTTCTAGTACTGGTACCGGAAAAAAACATTGCACAAGTTCTCCTCGGATCGGGGAGCATGTAGGTTGGAATCCTACTGGAAGCTACCATGGACACTTAGCTCAGTTGGTAGAGCAGGAGACTCTTAATCTCTTTGTCGCAGGTTCGATCCCTGCAGTGTCTACCAAAGTTTACTGGCGCATAGCTCAGAGGTAGAGCACTGTCCTGATAAGACAGGGGTGGTTGGATCGTTACCAACTGTGCCAACCAAAGATTGGTAGCTCTAGCGGCGGTTAAGCTCCTCGCCATATAAAATAAAGAGGAGTGAGAGTTAGTTGTCAGCATGGAAGTGTCTCTCAGATACTTCGTAGCACAGATGCGTGTGGGGTCTCTTTCACTAGGATCAATACCCCATTTTATTTTAAGGTGGGCTCGTCTATCGGCTAGGACTCTTGATTTTCGCTCAAGCAAGAGGGGTTCGACTCCCCTGCTCACTACCAATTTATATCAGAGTGTGGGGAAGTCTGGTCGTTCCCGCCTCCCTTGGAAGGAGGAGCTCGGTGGTTCAAATCCACCCACTTTGACCATTAAAGGCAGACCCACAGATAGCTGCCTCCGCCATACGCGAAAAGTGGGATGGGCTGCGTATGCGGGGTTTGGTGGTTTTCCTGACATAAGAAAAACCACCACTTTATTACTTCTTTAATGAAGCTACTATTTCAGCAAGAGCCTGATGATCTTCTTGAATATCTTTTAAAATTTCTATAAGATGTTCGTGATCTTCTTGTGCACGTTGTTCTGCAGCAGCACCCATTAAATTTTGTCCTACCATAATAAGTGGTAGTGCTACTAATTGAATAATACCACCTGATACATAAAAAACAAAATCTTGTGCTGCAGGAAATACTGTTGGTAGCATTGACCATACTAAAAATGCATATACGCACCAAATGCTTGACATTACAGCAACTGTTTTTAAAGCAATTGTATCGTTAATTTTAGATAAGTTCATGATAATCTCCTTCATGATGTTTAGGATAAAATATTTATAAAATAACACTTGACTATATAATTAAGTTAAGCTATTATAAGAATATAAAGTTTATTGGAGTGTGGCGCAGCGGTAGCGCAGGTGACTGTTAATCACTTGGTCGCAGGTTCGAATCCTGCCACTCCAGCCAATTCATGGGGTCTTAGCTCATCTGGGAGAGCGACTGCCTTGCACGCAGTAGGTGATCGGTTCAAGTCCGATAGATTCCACCAATATGCCCCTATAGCTCATTAGGTAGAGCAGTTGCTTTGTAAGCATCAGGTGGTCAGTTCGAATCCGACTGGGGGCACCATAACAAAGTCCTATTGTAAACTCGGGCACCCAAAGATAGCCCTTGTTTACAATAGGCACCATATATGCCGCTTTAGCTCATTTGGTAGAGCAATGAACTAGTAATTCATAGGCGATCTGTTCGAATCAGATAAGCGGCACCATTATTATTGCGGGTTAGAGAAGTGGTCATCTCGTCAGTCTCATAAACTGAAGATCTTTGGTTCGAATCCAAGACTCCGCAACCACTATGTACCGCCCACGCCTCTCGTAGAAGCGCAACAGGGATCTGGAATTAACCAGTGATGACTCCAACGGGTCAACGGTCTCTATTGAGGAAGTGTGTAAAGAAATGGGACGATAGCAAAATTGGCTAATGCAATGGACTGCAAATCCTCAAGGTGTCGGTTCGAGTCCGACTCGTCCCTCCAACTAATAACTGGAACATTCGTGTCAAAGGCTGAGAAGCGCGAAGGGAAAATAAGCGGAGTAGCTACCGCCTCTGTTATTACCTAGACGATGTTCTGGTGGCGCCATTCAAAGAAGTAATCAAGATGACTAAAATAGCTTCCATTACTGGGGATAAAGAGATAAATTTATTAATTCATCAAACTCTTATGTGCTTATGCAATAAGTACTATAATGAAGTTTATAAGAACCTTTCTATTTTAGAAACTAAAAATGTTTTCTTTAATGTGGAACATGATAAAGAATACCAGGAATGGTTAAACAATAAAGGTCCGTGAATCAGCAGGTGTAGATACTCGTCTGTCTAACGAGTGAGAGGGGATCGATACCCCTACGGATCGCCAATATAAATATTATTTTCAAAATGGAGCTATATAATGAATGACGTGACTAATCAAGAAGTAAATCTAACAGATCAATCTAACACAGCAAGTATTGAAGCTGCTCTTCAGCAAGCTCAACAAGCAATTGCTTCTATTCCATTATCTACTAACCCTCATGTTTTGAGTACTGATCCAATTCCTCCAGTACATCATATTAACCTTATTGATAACATTGCTGACATTACTGATTACATTAATGAGCAAACTCAAAAGCATAAGGAATTGATGGTTCATATCGAATCTTTTAAAGACAAGCTAACAGAAGTTAGTGCTGATATGAAGAACTATCATGTTGAAGATAAGTTTGCTTCTATAAAGAAAGTTGTTGTTGCTGAAGAAAAGAAATTTCTTGGTCTATCAACTGCTCATAAAATTGAAATCGTAATCGTTGGTTTAGTTGCTATTTCAATTGTTATTGCTGCATTTAAGTTTCTATAATATCAGTGAAGTGTTACGGTAGCACATCGGTCTCCAAAACCGAGAGCTAGGGTTCGACTCCCTACACTGGTGCCATTAATGGAGTTTGTTATGGCTAATATTGCGATCTACATCCATCATCCTTATTGTTCATTTGATAGTGCAGCTGGCTTTACTGATGCAATGGATAAATCCCACAGCTGCACTTCTTTTGATGAAACAGAATTAGATGATGAATTTTTAAACAAATTCGATATGGTAGTATTTCCAGGTGGTCTTGGGGATGCTGATATATTTGATTTTTTGTTAAAAGATAAAATTGATATTATCCAAAAATATGTAGAACGTGGTGGAAAATATCTTGGTATTTGTATGGGTGCATATTGGGCTGGTTCTCAATATTTTGATTTAATTACACCAGAGCCTGTTCAATATATCAAAGAACCAGATGCTCTTACTAAAAGAAGTTATGGTACTGTACTTCCTGTTAGATGGGATAAACCACATGGTTACTCTAGCGATTTAGAGTATATGTATTTTTATGATGGTTGTACTTTTAAATTTATAGAAAATGAAAAATTTAAAAAATACGTAAAGTCTATTAAAAATCCAGGTGATATGGGCAATATCAAAACGATAGCTTGGTATGGCGAATATAAAGATCTTGGTCATCCTGCAGCAATCATAGAAGGTAATGTAGGTGTTATTGGACCTCATCCTGAATCAAATAAATACTGGTATGACTCATGGAGTTATATGCCTCAGTTTTGGCACCATGGTCGTCATCATAAATTACTAAAACATTTTGTAAATGAATTATTGGTCTCATAGCTCAACTGGAAGAGCTCATCGCTACGAACGATAAGGTTAGGGGTTCGAGTCCCTTTGAGACCTCCAAGATTGCGGAAGTAGCTCAGTTGGTAGAGCGTTAGATTTCCAATCTAAATGTCGAGGGTTCGATTCCCTTCTTCCGCTCCAATATTCAACAGGCAGTGTAGCTACACGGTCAAGTAAGCTCTCCACCCGATAGGTGTGTGGCTCTCTTGTTTGGCGTGGTCGGGGAGGTATAAGCCTCATAACCATGGGAACCCGTGCACTGAAAAGAGGATGCATACTCGTTCCTGTTGAATACTAATTAAATTGACGTAATAGAAGATTAATGCGCTTGTAGCCCAACGGTTAGGAGGCGAATGCCTTAGAAGCATTACAGTGTAAGTTCGAATCTTACCAAGCGCACCAATTTTAGAGAACTAATATGGAAGACGAATTAAACAACGAAAATTTTAATAAAGAATTTTGGAAATGGTTTGATGCTCTTCCAAAAATAGAAAAGAATAGATTTTGGCATTATGCAGCTGATATGGCCAAACTTTATTTTTATAATAAATATTATATTAAAAAAAGGCAAGTAGGTCGGCAAGGTGTCGACAAGCTCTCATAAGGCTTCCAAGATTGGTTCGATTCCAATTACTTGCACCAGTTATGGAGTATATTATGTTTGGTAAAAAAATTGGCATTACATTTTCAACATTCGACCTCCTTCATGCAGGACATATTGCAATGTTAGAAGAATGTAAGAGGCAATGTAATTACCTTATTGTTGGTTTACAAACAGATCCTACAATAGACCGACCTGATACAAAAAATAAACCAGCACAAACTATCTATGAAAGATGGATGCAGCTGGATGCTTGTAAATTTATTGACAAAATTATTCCTTACGCCACCGAGGCTGATGTGATTGATATTCTTTTATCGCAGCATATTGATATTAGATTTCTTGGTGAAGAATATAGAGATACAGAATTTACAGGTAAAACTGCATGTTTAAGAAAAAAAATAAAAATAATTTATAATAGTAGAGAACATAGATTTTCAACAACAGAGTTGCGTAAACGTGCAGCTATAAAATAATGGAAGAGTGTCCGAGCGGTTTATGGATCTGGTCTTGAAAACCAGCGTAGGTGAATAGTCTACCGTGGGTTCGAATCCCACCTCTTCCTCCATTATAAAGGATATCCAATGGATCAAAGTATAATCGATTTAATTAATGCTTTCTTTCCATTCGTCGGATGTCTATTTGTTATTATAAACATTCAACAAATTATTAAAGACAAAACATTAAAAGGTACTCATTGGCTTTCGCCGTTGTTTTTTTACACTGGTCAAGCATGGGGTGTATTTTTTTGTTATTCTCTCCACCAATGGTTTTCTTTCGTTGGTGGTTCTATGCTACTTACATGTAGCATGGTTTGGTATTCAACAATGATCTATTATAAATTTTTTAATAAATGATTATTTGTTAGGATCGATATTTTTAATTCTTGTAGCATACAAGCTGATGCTATGGTCGTCGATACCTTCAAGTAATTTACCATTTTTAAGAGCATGATAGTGTGCTCTAATTTTATCTTTTAATTTCTGCCAAGGTGTTAGCTGTCTAATATTACCGTAGTAATTAATATAGTGTAATGTTCCATGATGATAAAATCCTAAAAATGCTGGCGGAACTCTTGTTACGATATCATTACAGTTTACGAATCTATGGTGTTTTGTTTTGATACAATCTACATATTCTTTGTTACCTAATCTCGGGCAACCATAAGTAAATAACATTTCTGGATTATAACCAGCAAACTCTAACTCTTGTGTGATATAAAGAGCCATTGCTGCACCAAGACTATGACCAGCCAACCAAATTTTACGATTTGGATATTTTTTAATATACTCTAATACCATCGGTAAAAGTTTTCTAGCTTCTCTTCTGAAACCTTCATGCACCCAACCAAGAGCATGTCTTTTAGGAATAGTATCTAAATCTGCATATAAATCATTTATTTTTGTAGGCTGAGTACCACGACATGTTATAATTAAATCATTTTTATTACATGCCGCATGACCTTGTGCGCCATCATTATTAAAAAATACATAGTTGTATGGTTTCATTTCTAACTCTAAGAAATTTTTACTACAATCATCTGTATATGCGGCATTTGCTAATGTAGCAAAAAGATATGCTTTTTCTAAAAAGTTCATGTCATCGATCATAATTTTTCTCCAGCAGCCTATATAATAATACGCAGTATTTATAGAATAATGGTCGGTTAGCTCAGTTGGTAGAGCATCTCGTTTACACCGAGAATGTCGGCGGTTCGAGACCGTCACCGACTACCAAATAATGCGGACGTAGCTCAGTGGTAGAGCATCTCGTTGCCAACGAGAATGTCGTGGGTTCGACCCCCATCGTCCGCTCCATTATTGGGAGATCGTCTAATGGTAGGACCGCAGACTTTGAATCTGCTTATCGGGGTTCGAGTCCCTGTCTCCCAGCCAAAAAATAATACTTTACTAATTTAACTATATACATTATAATCATGAAAGGTTAAGATTTATCTTGGCTTTGTTTTAAACACTAAGGAGTACTAAATGAAGAAGTTATTAATTACAGTAGCCGCTGTTGTTCTAGCAACATCTGCATTCGCAACTGATCTTCCTTCAAAGAAGAAGGCACCGCTTCCACCAGTAGCTACTGTCGAAACTGCAAGTAGCTCAGATAGTTTGTCGGTTGCTTACGGTCAAGACCTTGCTAAGAATTTTGGTTCAAAGTCAGACGAACTTTATCAACTTACATACACCCACAATCTAGGCAAGGGATTTACTGTTGGTGGTATGGCTCAAACTACTCAAGTTCCAGGCTCAACGTTGAATCAAAATTTAGAAGCACAGGTTGGTTATGCACTTCCTTCCTTTTCTAATGTAACACTATCGAGTAAGATTGGCGTTGGCGAAAGATTCGGAACTTCTAACTTTCCATACTTTGCCGTATACGGTAATGCTGATTATCGGGTGAACGATAAGTTTACTATCAACGCTCTTCAATATACCTATACCTCTGCATTTAACAGCGGACGTGATGGTTACCAGAGCCATCAGCTAGGAACTGGTGTTACATATAACATCAATTCTAAGTATTCTCTAAATGCGACCGTTGCTCGTACCTTTGACACTACAACAAATTTTAATACAACTGGCGACCAGATTATGGTTGGTTTAACAACTAACTTCTAATAGCCTCTATACAAATTGGTTAGAAACGCAGAGATTTAGGTCTCTGCGTTTTTCGTTTAAAAGCTCAACGATTTCAATCGTCTTTTTTCCTTGACTTTTCTGCTCTATACGCTATAATAGTAATATGATTGAAAATAAGGAGTTAAATATGTGGAATGAAGAAGATATGGAAAAATACTCAGCCAATCTTGATGCGCAGGAAACTGCAGTTCTAGAAGCTGTTTATGAACATAAATTTTCAGACTTTGAAAAAGTTCGTGTTTATGTTGAATTGAAATTAGAAGAAACCGATATCGATTATCTTCGTTCAGTTTGGAACATGGTCGCTAATCCAGAAAAGAAAGTTTATCTCAATGTTGAATAAAATTGTAATCGCAGTTATGGCAATTGGTCTTACAGTCACCAGTGCGCATGCAGACTATTATCATCATTACGGAAACCACAATAACTATTACAATCGTGGCGGAAATGGCGGTGATTGGGCAGCACCACTAATCGGTGGTTTGATCATCGGTGGAATGTTGGGTGCTATGAGTGAGCAACAGAACCAACAGCAACAATGGTACTACAACCAACAGTATCAGCCGATTTGCCGCGATGTTATTATTGGTTATGATGTATGGAATCGTCCAGTTTTTCGGAGAATTTGTCAATGAAATTTGAAACTAAATATGAGATCAATGATCGATTTTGGGTAGCTCGTTGCCGTAAACATATTCACGAAGACGAAAAAGAAATCGATGGTAAAATTTGGGTAAACACTTATTTTACTTTTGAACCATACGTTAAAGAAAAAGAAATTGTTTCTGTAGAAATTCGTTTAGGTTTATATGGAACTGGAATTATCTATGGCATTCGTAATATTGGCGAACATGCTGAAATGAGTAACTTCTATCCAGAAGCTAATATAAATATTCTTACTAAAAAAGAAGCCCAAGCAATAGCTCTTAAAGCTGCAGAAAACTGCGAGGAATTATATTAACAAATCATGTACATAATAGAGGTACGATATCTTAAACACGGAAGATATTACTCTATTAGTCGCTTGGGTAAGTTAATAATATTAACAAAAGATAAACGGATCGCAGATGAATATGAAGCTATTAATTTTTCTCTGCGGTCTTCTTAGCATTTTCTAAATATGTTTTGATAGAGTCAATACTATTTTTACAAATTTTATTATATCTATCAAGCTGAACAATTAATTTAGCAACTTCAATATCAGTTAATTTTTTTGGATCTGGATAAGATTCTACCGTTGGGCAATTGTACATACTAGCCGATGGTAATATGACAAGCTGTTTTTGTGTAGTGACAACTGTTTGACATCCAGCAAGCATTAACGTGGTCAGTAATAATACTCTTTTCATTTCGAAACTCCACGAAGCTGATTAATTGTATTTTTTAAAATATCTGATGATACTTGATCGTGTTTATTAACATCAGGTGACGATAAATAACTATCGATATTAGACAGTTTTTGATTTAAATTATCATTCTGTTTCGCTAAATTATCTTCAACTGTCCGTTGTTTATCTTGTATCTCGGACATCTTAGCTGCGAATTCTTCGCGATCTTTAGCAGCCCGTTCTAATTGCAATTGATTATATTGTAGGAATGCTTTTTGTTCTAAATCTTTTTTCCAATATGCTAAACCGCCAGCAAATAAAGATAATAAAAAAATATAAAATTGTATTCTAGCAAACATAATATCCTCCAAAGTTTTTTGTATTTATAAAAAGGTGATCTATGAAAGTAAATTTAGGACCATATCCTTCGCACTGGTCGACTTATGATATTGAAGGTGACTATCTTGCTATGATGCATAAGGTAGAGTATGGCTTTCAAGTCGAAGAAAAAGATTATACAAAATTAGATAAAGTTGTTATTTGGCTTCTTGATAAGTGGCAATATGTTTTAAATGCAACAATTAACAAATATTTCCATTGGCTTGGACGTAAACAAAAAGTTCACATTGACAACTACGATGTATGGTCAGCCGATCATACTCTTGCACTTATTATCCATCCTACTCTTGTCAAGTTGAAAGAACAGCTCCACGGTTCTCCAAATACAGATGATGAAGATGTTCCTGATCATTTAAAATCAACAGCTGCTCCTACAAAAGAAAATGAGTACGACACTGACAACAATCACCATAAGCGTTGGGAATGGATTATTGACGAAATGATTTGGGCATTTGCTCAGCTTATCGATGATAACGCAGATAGTCAATTTCACACTGGCGAACATGATATTCAGTGGAAAGAAGTCAAAAATAAAGATGGCAAAGTAATTGCAAATGAAATGGTTCACGGACCAAATAACACTCATAAGTTCGATAGAGAAGGATATGAAAAGTGGAATGATCGTATCGCTAACGGTCTAAGACTATTCGGAAAATACTACAGAGGATTGTGGGATTAAATTATATAATGGAACTAATAATAAAAACAATAAGGAGTTCCTATGAAATCAGTTTACGGAATACCAGTATTAGACCTTAAGATGTTACCAGAACAAATGGTTATGGATGCGGCTGATATGTATCGTGAGGAAGATCCAGAAAATAGTTTCGTTAGACTTTTAAGAGCTGGCGAAGAATTTAAAGATGCTGGACTTACTCCAATTTATCTTACTGATGAACCAATGAAAAGAATGATGGTAACAACTAAAGAAAAAATGCAAAAAAAATATCACTAATTTACTAATTTTTATTGCGATGCAATATAAATAAACCGTAGAATGCTTAACAGGTTCTACGTAATTTTCACCTTGCCTAATCAGGAGGTCTATATGACATTTTATAAATTCGACAGCGCATTCGCAGATCTAGATAAGTTTAATAAATTTTTCGTTGGTTCAGATAAGTTTGCTGAACGTCTTAACGAAACAGTTAATTATATTTCTAACACTGCATTGAATCCATCGTATCCACCTTTTAACCTTAAAAAAACTGATGATAATGTTTATGTTATCGAAATGGCAGTAGCTGGTTTCGGTAAAAATGATATTGAAATGACTCTTGAAGAAAATCAACTTGTTATCAAGGGTTCTACTACTATCGATACACTTACTGAAGATGGAGTTAATCAGACATTCTTACATAAAGGTATTTCTGATCGTCCATTCAATCGTTCCTTTACTCTAGCTGATAATGTTGTTGTTAATAATGCAGCTTTAGTTAATGGTCTTTTGAAAATTTGGCTTGAACATGTTATCCCTGAACATAAGAAACCTAAGAAAATTGATATCACCGAATACAAAGCAAAAGAACCGTACACAGACGAAGATAAGGTAAGATAAATGTTAACAAAAATTAATTCCTGGCTCATTCGTCAAGAAAAAATAAATCGTACTATTAATGAACTTTATAAACTAAACGATCGTGAACTTGCTGATATCGGCATTAATCGTTCTGATATTCATAGAGTTGCAAATGAAGTAGTTTCAACCGATGAAAACAAAACTAGAAAATTAAGTGCCGAAGAAAGATTTATTCTTTCTCAAGATCCACAAAATGTACGAGACGTCGAATACTTCGCAGCAATATATGAAAGTAATCAACGTAACAATCGTCGTGCATGGAGTTTAGTCTGATGTGGCCATATACAGTCGATGAGCTAGTTATTATAAACGGTAATTAAAATAATAAATAGAGGGATTAATTTCCCTCTATTTTATTGGAGAATGTTATGTTTACAAAAGAAAATCTCCAGAAGTTTTTCGAAGATACAAATGAAAATATCATTGACTCTTTCGTTGATCCTCTGAATAAAACATGTGAAAAATTCGAAATCAATTCGTCAAATCGTATCGCTATGTTTATTGCTCAAGTTGGGCATGAGTCTGGCGGTCTTAACCACACCAAAGAAAATCTTAATTATAAAGCAGCACAGCTGTTAAAGATATTTCCAAGATATTTCGAAAATGCTAATCCAGCAGAATACGAACATCAACCCGAAAAAATTGCAAATCGTATTTATTCTGGGCGAATGGGTAATGGCTCAGAAGCTTCTGGCGATGGTTGGAAATTTCGTGGTCGTGGTTTGATTCAGCTTACTGGTAAAGAGAACTATACTAAATTCTCAAACGCATTAGAAATGGATCTTGATGCGGCTGTTGATTATCTTGAAACTCCAGAAGGAGCAGCAATGTCTGCTGGCTGGTACTGGAACGATAGACATCTTAATGATATATCAGACACTGGTGACATTGAAAAAGTTACTCGCAGAATTAATGGCGGTACTATTGGTCTTGAAGAAAGAATTGCTTTATATAACGAAGCTCTTACAATCTTTTCTTAAAATTTCCCTTTACATTTTAATCAACACGAGGTATTATAATAATATGCCTCGTGTTTTTTCGTGGAGATTTAATGTCTAAATTTTATACAAATGTTTTCGGTCGTGGCGATCGTATATATCTTCGTGGTTATGATATGGGACTTCCTGTTAAAGAAGTTATCCAATACAAACCATATCTTTTTATCCCAAACAAAGATGGTGAATTTAAAACACTTGATGGTCAAGCAGTTGCTAAAATAGATTTTGATAGCATTAATGACGCACGTGATTTTACAAAACGATATGAAGACGTTGGTAACATGCCGATTTTTGGTTTGACCAATTATCCGTATATGTTTATCTATGATAATTATAAAGGTGATATTGATTATGACCCAAAATTAATTAATGTTGTATCAATCGATATTGAGTGTAAATCAGATAATGGTTTTCCGAATATCGCTGAAGCCGATCAGGAATTAACTGCTATCACTATCCGCTGTAAGGGTGCGACTGCAGTATTTGGTATGGGAGATTTTAAAACTAATGATTCAAACATCAGTTACATCAAATGCAAAGACGAGTATCAACTTATTGAAAGATTCCTGCAGGTATGGCAATCGCCTAGCTGGTCGCCAGATATCGTTACGGGGTGGAACATCGAGTTCTTCGACATCCCATATCTTATCAACCGTATCAAAAGAGTATTCAATGAGAAGGAAGCTAAGAAACTCTCTCCTTGGGGTATGATATCCGAGCGTAATGTTGAGTTCCGTGGCAAAGAGAACCAAACCTATGATATCGCTGGTCTATCAACTTTAGATTATTATCAGCTATACCGTAAGTTTTCTTTTGGCAACCAAGAATCATATAAGCTAGATTATATTGCCCAGCTTGAGCTTGGCGAGAAAAAAGTTGATTATCGCGATCAAGGTTATAAGGATCTAACCGATCTTTATAATCGTAATCATCAGTTGTTCATTGAGTATAATATTAAGGATACTGTTCTTGTCGATAAACTTGAAGATAAATTAAAGTTTATTGAACAGGTCATGGCTATCGCTTATGATGCTAAGGTCAACTATGATGATACGATGACTACTGTTCGTTCTTGGGATGTTATAATTCATAACTATCTTCTAAATCAAAATATTGTTATTCCGCAATTTAAAAAACAACCTGATAACGAAGCGTTAGTTGGCGGTCATGTTAAAGAACCTAAAATTGGTTTGAGTAAGTGGATCGTATCTTTCGATTTGAATAGTTTGTATCCGCATTTGATTATGCAGTATAATATCAGCCCCGAAACATTTGCTGGAAAAATTGATTTTCCTTCTATCGATTATATGTTAAGAGGTAATTGGGAATATCGAGATGGGTCAGTAACTTATGCTGCTAATGGGTGTATGTACCGAAAAGATAAACAAGGTTTCCTTCCGGCATTAATGGAGAAGATGTATAATGACCGTTCATTGTATAAGAAAAAGATGCTTGAAGCCAAAAAGAGTTATGAAAAAACCAAGTCTAGTGAAGATGAAAAAGCAATCGCACGTTATCACAATATGCAACTTGCGAAAAAAATTCAGCTTAACTCTGCTTACGGTGCCCTTGGGAATCAGTTTTTTCGATGGTTCAACTTCAACCATGCCGAAGCAATTACAACCAGCGGTCAATTATCAATTCGTTGGATTGAACAGAAAATGAATGAGTACATGAACAAGTTGTGTAAAACGACTGGTTCAGATTACGTTATTGCTTCTGATACAGATTCAATCTACGTTACGTTCGAGAAATTGATTCCAGAAAATTGTGATGAACTTGAAGCCGTTAAGTTGATTGACGACTTTTGTGATCGTTATATTCAGCCGTATATGGATAAGTCTTATGACGAGTTAGCTGGTATGATGAATGCCTATCAGCAAAAGATGCAGATGAAGCGTGAAACTATTGCCAACAAAGGTATCTGGCGTGGCAAGAAGATGTATATTCTAAATGCTTGGAATGTTGAAGGTGTTCAGTATGATAAACCGAAACTGAAGATCAGTGGAATCGAAGCAGTTCGTTCATCAACTCCTTCTGCTTGTCGTGAAAATATTAAAAACGCTCTTGAAATTGTTATGAATAAGTCTGAAAATGAATTACAAAAGTTTGTTTCAGAGTTTCGTATTAAGTTTCTAGAACTTCCGTTTGAAGATGTTGCATTCCCACGTGGTATTAAAAATATGTGGAAGTATAAGGATGCTTCTAATATTTATAAATCAGGTACACCGATACAAGTTAAAGGTGCATTGCTCTTTAATAATCTATTACTAAAACATAAATTAAATAATATCATGCCAATAACTGATGGCGATAAAGTTCGATTTGCTTATCTTAAAACGCCCAATCCTATACATGATACTGTTATCGCAGTACCCGAAGAATTGCCAGCTGAGTTTAAATTAGATAAGTATATTGATCGCGATTTACAATTCGATAAGAGTTTCCTTGAACCGCTACGTTCTATAACGGAGGTAATTGGATGGGAAGTAGAGAAAACATCAACACTGGAAGGATTTTTTACATAATGAATGAAAATGATTTTGGTTTCAGCTTAGTATCAGAAGCAGAATTAAAAAAGCATGAAGAAATGCTTAAGAAGAAAGTAGAAGAGCAATCTAAAATTGTTGTTAAAACAGCTTTAGATAATCAAGCAAAGCTACAGGGATTGATTGATATGGTTATGCCACTGCTTAATAACCTTACAAAAGATCCAGATAAAACTTATATTCTTTGGCCAGACCGTGCTGAGAAAATGGCAGCTTTCATTAAAAAGATAAATGATTACGTAAGCAATGCTTAACATAATTACAATCCTGGTATCGTTTACAATATCAGGAGTATCTGCGTATTTTTCGATTATTGGTTTAACTGCTATCTTCTCAGCTGCATATTATCCTATCATTGTGATGGGAACTGCACTAGAAATAGGTAAGTTAGTTGCATCAACATGGCTATTTCATAATTGGAAAAGTTGTCCTTGGTTGCTGAAAGTATATCTGTCATTGGCAGTAGTTGTATTAATGTTAATTACCAGCATGGGTACATTTGGTTTTCTTTCAAAAGCACACATCGAACAAAACATAAACATTACAACTGGTAGTGCTGATGATGCACAAATTGTTCAAACTAAAATTGATTCTGAACAAGCAATAATTGATGATTTGAATAAACAGATTTCGCAGATTGATTCTGCTGTTACAAAAATGACTGATAAGGGACAGGCTGCTAGTTCTTTACAGGCTGCAGATAAACAACGAAAGATTCGTGATGACCTTACAAAAGAAAAATCTAGACACGTCGATATTATATCAGGTTTCAAATCACAAAAAGTTAAACTTGACTCGAGCATCAAAAAACTTGAAGCAGAAGTTGGTCCAGTCAAATACATTGCAGCGGCATTATATGGAACCAGCGGACCTGAGACACTTGAAGTTGCTGTTCGGTGGGTTATATTCTTGCTTGTTATTGTATTTGATCCTCTCGCCGTTGTATTATTGCTGGCATCTAATCATGGATTAAAAAATAAAAGATTGACTAATAAAGAGAAACATAGTATATTAATAATTGGACCTGAGATATTTGGAGAAGATAATGGCACTGAAAGACAAGTTAATCAAGAACAGCACGATCGACCTAACGGCAACATTAACCGACAGCAAGATCTTCACGAAGAAGGACATGATTCCAACATCAGTCCCGATGATCAACGTAGCCCTGTCGGGATCAGTTGATGGAGGTATCACTCCAGGACTAACCATGTTGGCTGGTCCATCTAAGCATTTTAAAACTGGTTTCGCACTTCTTCTTGCTTCTGCTTATTTGAAAAAGTATCCAGATGGCGTAATTCTTTTTTATGACTCAGAGTTTGGTACTCCCCAGTCATACTTTACTACATTCAAGATTCCATTTGATTCTGTCGTTCATACTCCGATCACTGACATCGAGGAACTGAAGTTTGATATTATGAAACAGATGTCAGAACTATCACGTGATGATCATGTAATGATTGTTATCGATTCGATCGGTAACTTAGCTTCTAAGAAAGAAGTTGAAGATGCATTAAACGAGAAGTCAGTTTCTGATATGACTCGTGCGAAGCAATTAAAATCTTTGTTCCGTATGATTACACCACACTTGACTCTTAAAGATATTCCTATGGCAGTGATCAATCATACCTATAAGGAAATTGGTTTATATCCAAAAGATATCGTTGGTGGTGGTACTGGTTCTTATTATGGTTCAGATAATATTTGGATCCTTGGTCGTCAGCAAGATAAGGACGGTACAGAGATTCAAGGTTACCACTTTGTTATTAATGTGGAAAAGTCTCGTTATGTTAAGGAAAAGTCTAAGATTCCTATTACAGTCAGTTTCGAAGGAGGCATTAATCGTTGGTCAGGTTTGCTTGATGTGGCTCTTGATGGTGGGTATATTGTTAAACCTAAGAACGGTTGGTATGCCACAGTAGATAAAGAAACTGGTGAAGTTCATACACCTTCTATGCGAGCAGGTGATATTGTAGATAACGGGGCATTCTGGAAAAAGATGTTTACCGAAACAGACTTTGCTCAATATATCGAAAAACAATATAAATTTTCAACTGGTTCAATTATGGAGGATGATGATGAGCTCGGTGATTGAGGAATATAAACAAGGTAACAGAAAAGCTATTATTGTTCTAGAAGGCGAAACTTTGTGTATTGATTTTTACAAAGATGATCTTCAAATTAATAATGTAGAATATCCAAATAATAGTATTCACTTTGTCAAAGACGCTGCTGAAAATTATGTTAATGGAATTTTAAATTTTGATTGAAAATATTTGTCAGCAGATTTGTTGGTATGACGATAATAATGTGTGCCTCGGCTGTGGGCGTATAGCCGAGGAGATTGTCGAATGGATGATTGCATCAGATATTCGAAAAGCTGAAATAAAGAAGATTGCAGGGGAAAGATTAAATGAGCGTAGAAAAGCTGATATTCAACAATTTGCTACACAACGAGGAGTATGCTCGAAAGACAATTCCTTTTCTTAAGTTAGAATATTTTCAAGACCCTTCTGATAAAATCTTATTTGATATTTTTAATACTCATATCCTAAAATACAACTCTATTCCTTCAAAAGAAAGTTTGAATGTCGAACTTCTTAATAGAGATGGATTGTCTGAGGATACGTATCAGAAGATCAAGGAAAATGTTAATGGGTTACAGAAAGAAGAGAATACTAAACTGCCATGGCTTCTTGACCAAACAGAAAAGTTCTGTCAAGAAAAAGCTATCTATAATGCAATCATGGCGAGCATTCAAATCCTAGATGATAAGAATGGAGTAAAGAGTAAAGGTTCAATACCACAGGTTCTTTCTGATGCATTAGCTGTTAGTTTTGATACTCACATCGGTCATGATTTTCTTGAAGATGCAAATGATCGTTATGAATATTATCATAAGAAAGAAATTCGTATTCCGTTCGATCTAGATTATCTTAATAAGATTACAAATGGTGGTATGCCACGCAAGACTTTGAATATTGCATTGGCGGGTACTGGTGTTGGTAAATCGTTGTTTATGTGTAGTTGTTCAGCTGCTAATATGGTAGCTGGTCTTAATGTTTTATATATTACTATGGAGATGTCTGAAGAAAAGATTGCAGAACGTATCGATGCTAATCTTCTTGATACAGCTATTGATCAACTTGCTGCATTACCAAAAGATGTTTACGATAAAAAAGTACAAAAGATCCGTGGTAAAACTATCGGCAAACTGATCATTAAAGAATATCCAACTGCTTGTGCTGGTTCGGCTAACTTCCGTCATCTATTGGAAGAATTAAAAATTAAGAAGAACTTTGTTCCAGATATTATCTATATCGATTATCTGAACATCTGTATGTCATCAAGGATAAAAAATGGAGCCAACGTCAATAGTTATACCCTTATCAAAGCCATTGCAGAAGAGCTTAGAGGGCTCGCAGTGGAGTACGATGTTCCTGTCGTCTCTGCGACTCAAACAACTAGAAGCGGATATTCGAACAGCGACGTGGGATTGGAAGATACGTCGGAATCCTTCGGACTCCCAGCAACAGCTGATTTTATGTTTGCACTCATCACGTCCGAAGACTTGGAGCAACGTAATCAAATTATGGTTAAGCAACTCAAGAATCGCTATAATGATCCAGGGAGCAATCGTAAGTTTGTTGTTGGTGTGGATCGCAGCAAGATGCGGTTATACAATGTAGAAGAGTCTGCACAAGATTTATCTGACGATCGACCAATTATGGATAACACCAAATTTGGCGAAGAAGATAATGAAAGATCTAAACCAGCTTTTAAATTTGATAGAACAAAACTTGCTAGCTTTAAATAAATAATCCCATGGAGGGATTATGCCTGTCGACTGCTATTATCTAGCAGAGCAGTGGGATGGTATATCATGGGTTCGATATGAAACGTGTCAGTTTGCTAAAAGAGATGATGGTGTAGATGGTGTTTATATTGGTGCTCGCTTACAATTCAGACCTATAGAATCTATGTCTCAAGGTAAATGCCTTGATATGGAAACAAAAACTCACGCAAAATATAAAATTGGTGATAAAGAGTGGATTTGTGTAAAAACTCCTTGACATTTTACACAAGTTAGGTTATAATGATAATATGATAATTTGGAGATTGTAATGATTAGGTTTTTAATTAATCTTGTAATGTTAATTGTTTTTCTTTCGTTTATGAGATGGTTAACAAATAATAATATCGAAGAAATGACACTGTACATTGGTGTAGTAGCTCTGTTCGAGCTTAATATGCTAAGGGATGCCGTAAGCGATCTTAAAAAAAATACTAAGAAACCTGACTGGAATGATTATGTATAAATAAGTGCAGGATCTAACAAGGAAACTGCGATTATGCCAACAAATAGATACGACCTTAATTTCCAACAAGGCGAAACATTTCAATTAGCACTTAACATTCAAAATGCAAACTCAATGAATATTGATTTGAGTTCGTATGTTGCTGCTATGCAGATTAGACAATCTTATACAAATAATACAATTATTGAACAATTGTCGACTGCTAATGGTGAAATTCAGGTTGCTAATTCTGGCTGGTATAATTTGGTTCTTTCTGCACAGAGAACAGGTAACGTAAGTACAAGTGGTGCTGTTGGTTATCCTCCAAAAGTTATCTATGTTTACGATTTATCTTTAACAGACCAAACTGGTATTACTACGAAGATTATGTTCGGTCAGGTTAATTTCTATTCTCAGGTTACTAGATAATGGATCCGTTTAGATACCAGTTTGCAAATACTCAACAGGTACTCTTTACATATACAATTCCTACGAGAGCATCTGCTCCTATAGCAAACGTAACAACCTATACCGCACAAATGAATAAAATACAGCAGTTACATGTATTCTTTATTAATCCTTTAGATGAAAAAGAAACTTATCTAAATCCTTATACTGGTGAAATGCAAAGTCCATATTATTGAAAGGTAAATATTTTGTCTATGCATCTTGTGGGTCCATATCTTACTACTTCTCGTTATAAATCTAAAACTAAACAATCAAAATCAAAAAAACTAGCTGAAGCGACTGCCAAACATAACAAGTGGTTGCTCGAACGTGGTTTGCATCCGAACCAACGCCAGCTTCAAAAAGCCTATCGTGGCGAGCTCAAATTTAACATTCCTGATTATACTACTGAGAGCCTGTATGAATTAGGCAATCAAGTAGGTAATGGTTATAAGCGTGGCATCATGGAGAAACTTCGTGATGAATCGCCAGAGGTCCAGAAAGCTATTCTGGATAAAGCTGCTCGTTGTGAGGTAGCTTATAATAAAGGACCAGTGATGTATCACAGTCCTGAAACTGATATGAGTATGACTGGTAGCAAAAGTAGGAGAGGTTAAATGGTAGAACAAATGGAACAAGCAACAGTTAATGATTTAAGTCAAGAGCAGAAAGAACAATATCGTTTAGATCAGCTACGATATAATCGTCAGTGGGCTGTTGAAAAAGCAATGATTTGGGCTAATTCTAACAATACTGTAGAACGTATGCTTGAGATTGCTGAGATGATGAATGAGTTTATCAATAAGGATAAAAAATAATGGATTATAAGGTTGTAAAGAAAGATAATACTTACACTGTGTTGGAAACTAAAACTGAACATAATGTTGGGACATATCTTTCAGAAACTGAAGCACGTGTTATTGCTCGTATGTATAATCTTGGAGGTGGGTTCGCAGGTTGGACACCAAAATTTATTTTAAATAAAGTTGATGTTGAACGATATATTACTGTTGGACTTGACTAAATAAAAGTAATGAAATTGGTTTGCACCTTTAGAGGTGTTCGTGGCAAGGGAGTCGAAAGTACAGTATCGATACCAAGGAAAAGTCTGGGAATAAACAGTGGGGTTCTGTCCGGACAGCCAGTTTCTATTGCTTCAAGGGGGGATCTTAGGGTCTCCCCTTTTTCATTATATAAATATAATAAAATAATTATATTGGAGCATTTTCATATGGGAAATTTCATTAAATATCTATTAGAAGAAAAAGCAAGCAAAGAAGATTTTGGTGATTTAGGAAATGACCCAAAAGGTAAAATGCATGAATTGTTAGTAGGTATGCACCTTAATGGTGGCAAACATATGGAAACATTTAGAGACGAAAATAAGAAAACACCAAAACAAGTTCACGACGAAATTGCAGAAAAACTTGGTGGCGTAAATTCTCCTCAATATAAAAACTTTAGCGAAAGAGCCAGAAAAGCTGCTGAAGATATTAAAAAACAATTAGGTTTAAAAGATGAAGATATTGCTCATGTTAGATGGACTTCTAAACATGGCGATTTAGAATCCGCCACAGGTATACCAGCTACACAAACACAAGATGGTTCCGATGTGCTCATCACAGACCGCAATGGCAGACATCATGGCGTAAGTTTAAAAGTTTCAAACGATAATCAACCGATTACTCTTTCTAATGGTGGTGTCGAAGATACTTATGGCGGTAGTAAAATTCACGAAGATAATAAAAATAAAATTAAAGAACAATATCCTGAATTACAGCATATTTCTAATCCAGATCAAAGAAAAGAATGGTTAAGAAATAATCCAGAAGCAAAAACTAATATTAACGGAAGAAATGTTGCAACATTACAAAATATAGCTAGGCATATGTCTGAACAAATTAGTAATATGACACCAAAACAAAAAGTTGAACATATAAGAAAAACTTTAAAAGCATATTCTACACCAATGCAAGCGCATGGTCACAACCATATAAGACACTTCACGGGTGGCGGTCACGATCCTGTTTTAGAAACATCTCATCCAGGTGAAGATCATGAACATTTTTTAAGTCAGCCAGATCGTATAAAAGTTAGACACGCAGGTACTTCTATATATTTTGAACATCATGGTGAAGATGGTAGAGTTACTCCTTTTGCCATGCAAACTGCTAAATTTAGTAGCCAATCAGATCCTTTATCTTCTTTAGTTGTTGTCGGAAAAGAAGTTAAAAGAAAAAAAGATAAAGCACCATCAGTTGCTCCAATTTTACAAACTGAAAAACCACCAGCAACAAAACCTGCTGCCAAAAAGAAAAAAGTAGAAACAACACCAACATCTGCCGAACAAAAAAGAGCAAAACAATCTGCAGGTAGCACAATTGGCGGTCAATCTTTCTATTCTCCTTCTGAAATCGGTAGACACGCAGATGATGGCGGTAGATCAGTAGATGAAAATAAAAAATCATCAAAATTAGGATTGAAAAAATTACTAGAAATGATTGGAAGATAATATGTTAAGTTTTAGAGCTTTTATTATTGAAGAAGAACAAGAAGGCGAAGGTAAGAAACTAAAACATCTTACTCATCTTGAGGATAAATCTTTTCATGAAGGTCATCAAGGTGTAGCCGAAGCCGATAAAACACTTCGTGGTGTTGAAAAACAAATTGAAGGCAAACCAACTAAAACTAAAATTTCAACAAAATGGGACGGTGCGCCTTCTATCGTTTACGGGCATCATCCAGAAACTGGTCAGTTTTTTGTTGCTTCAAAATCAGCATTCAATAAGAACCCAAAATTAAATTATACGCCTGAAGATATCGAGCGTAATCATGGTCATGCTCCTGGACTCGTTGAAAAACTAAAAGCAGCATTAGAGCATCTACCAAAAGTTGCACCAAAGAAAGGTGTATTCCAAGGCGACTTGATGTATACTAGACCTGATGTTGCAGCAGAAGGCGATAAAGTAAGTTTTCAGCCAAACACCATTAAGTATTCTACTCCTGAAAATGGCAGAGAAGGTAAAAAAATAAAAGCTGCTCAATTAGGATTAGTAACTCATACAAAATATGTTGGTAAAAAACTTGAAGATATGGCTGCAACCCCAGTTGATGGTACAGAAGGTTTCAAACAACATCCTGACGTTCATCAAATTGATCCAGTAACAAACACTGAGAATGCGCATTATACTCCTGAGATGAAAACTGAATTTCATAATCATTTGGAAAATGCACGCAGAGCATATTCTGATATGAGCCATGAATATCCAGATATGATTAAAGGCAATGAACCTTGGATTGAAGCGCATGTTAATGATCAGGTAAGAAAAGGTGGCAAACCGTCAGCTGAAGGTTTCCTAAAGTATATGAGAGATAGAAGAGATAAAGAAGTTGGTAAACTTAAATCTCCTGCTGGTCAAGAAAAGAAAAGATTAGAACACGACAAAAACATTGATAATCTAGAAAAAAACAAAGGCGAACTTGAAAAACTATTCAAGTTGCATGGCCATTTACAGGGTGCTAAAAACGTATTAGTGAGAGCTCTAAATTCGTCAGGCGATTATGACCATGAAATTAATGGTGAAAAAACAGGTCCGGAAGGATATGTTGCTGATGGTACTAAACTTGTTGATAGAGAAGATTTCTCTAAGAAAAATCTATTAGGTGCTGGTGCATTTCAAAAGAAACCAATTTCAGAATCTTATGATCCTAAGCCAATCGTTTATGCTCATGTTAGAATGAATCCTCCGACTGCTGGTCACGAAGCATTAATTAATAAAGTTAAAGAAGAAGCTGATAAACAAGGTGCTGATCATTTAATTAATGTATCCCATAGTCAGGATCCTGAAAAAAATCCATTAAGTAAAGAACAAAAACTTGCTCATCTTAGAGAGATGTTTCCTAAAACTAATTTCGGTGCTACCTCTGAAGAAGAACCAAGTTTAATTGACCATCTTAAAAAATTAAACAAAGCTGGACATAAACATCTTACATTGGTAGCTGGTAGTGATCGTGCACCTGAAATGAAAAAATTACTTGATAGTTATAATGGAAAAGAGTATAACTTTGATAAAATTAATGTAGTTTCATCTGGCGAAAGAGATCCGGATGCTGAGGGCACAACTGGTATGTCTGCAACTAAAATGCGAGATCATGCTATAAATAATAGGTTCAATGAATTTGCTTCTGGTCTTCCATCTAAAACTAAACCAGATCAAGCAAAAAGAATATTTGATGATGTAAGAAATGGAATGGATATTCCTATTAATCCAAATACTCATCCTATTAAATTAAAACGCTATGCTGAAAGAAACGATCCTATCGGCGAGAAAGCCAGAAAAGAACAGAAAAGACGTATGGCTGAAAAGGTTATTAGAAAGAAAAAATAATGGCAATTGATGAAGAAGCATTTTTAAAGAAATTTGCAAAAGCTCTAGGTGCAGAGGATGTACTTGATGAGATGGAACAAAAAAAAATCAAGGAGCAAAAACTTCTTGAAGGTTTAAATAATGCACTTACGAAATTAACTGTTGGTGAGAAGCTAGTTGTTGAAGAAAAATTCAAAAAGCCAGTTCGACTTATTGCTGAAGATATCCCAGTTGGATTACCAGCTCCAGCATCAAAACCAAATGAGCCAAAACCAATTCCTCTTGGTGCACAGCCATTACCACAGCTTCCTCATAAAGATTTAATTACAAAATCAGTTGATGCTATTTCACAGAAAGCACGTGATGAATACGTAGCTGCTGTTGATGCTGTACCAAACAGTATTCGCAAAGAACTTGATATTATTAAGAAAACAATTACTGATTTGCATCGTTATGCATCACGTGCATCCCAAATGGGCGGCGGTGGTGAAGTAAAATTTGCTCGTTTAGATGATGTTAATTCTTCAACAATTGCTGCTGGATTGTATTTAACCTATAATCCAACAACTAAGATGTTTGAATTTCAAGAAGTTTCAGCACAATCAGTTAATCTCAGTAATATAACTCAAGATATAGTTCCCCAGTACTCTGGCGTGTGGAGTCTTGGCAACTCTACAAATCAATGGGCTAATTTATATGTTCAGGACGTCGTATTTCCCGATGGCACCACGATAGTAACATCAAATACACTCGGTAAGTTTGTATTCACCAATAACACGATTAATCTCGTAAACTCAGTAAGTAACGATATAATCGTTAATCCACAGGCAACTGGTAATTTTACTGTCAATGGTAATATTATTCCAACTGGCAATCAAACATATACACTTGGTAATACTACTAATCGTTTCCAATCAATTTATGTCGGTTCTAATTCTATTGTATTTTCTGATACATTGGGCGGTCCAGATCAAACTTTATCTTTGGCTAATCAAGTATTTTATATTACACAAGGTCCAGGTACAAATACTCAATATAATGCTAATGCTGGATTTAATGCTGGTGGTATTATATCTCAAAATTATTCTTTGTTTCTAGCCAACAATAGTCAAAGTTTGACTATTGGTAATCCAGGAGATTCTGGCCAAGTTATTATTTCCAGAACCGTTCAAATCGGTAACTCTGTTGCTAACTCTGCACAGTCAGCATTCCAAATATCAAATAATGGTTTAACAACCATTCGTAATAATTTAAATATTATCAATCCTATTACACAAACTACAATATCTCCTTTTACTGTCCAAAACCAGTCAGGAACGCCACAAGGATTTACAAATCCAGGCGTAACGATGTATGCGATTAATGCTGCTAATCTCAGTAATCGTTTTGTTATGGATACATATGGTAATAATATGTATAATGTTATTGCTGCTCGAGCTTCTAGAGGTACAATTAATTCTCCTACTTCTTCTCAGGCAAATGACATATTGCTTCGTATAACAGGTAATGCTTTTAGAAATAACGCATTTGGTACTTCTGGTGATGCTCGTATCGATCTTGTTGCTTCAGAAAATTTTAGTGATGCAAATAATGGTTCTCAGATAAATTTTTGGACAACAAAAATTGGTACAAATAATATAGCTATATCTGCTTCGATTACATCGAATGGGTTTGTAATTGCTAATAACCAAACTGGTATAACATTTAGTGATAATACATATCAAAATACTGCATTCAATTCTACATCGGCAGTAACAAATATTACTGTCGGAACTGGTCTTACTCAGTCAAATTCTGTTGGTAATGTTGGTATTAATGCAACTGGTGTTCTTTCGGTAGCTGGTACAGCAAGACAAGTTATCGTTGCCAACACTGGCCAGAATATAACTCTCTCGACTCCTCAGAATCTCGATACAAATTCGACAGTTCAATTTGCTAACCTAACTGTTAATAACTTTACTGTTACTGGCACTTCAACGATCGCAAACAATCAATCTCTTGCAACTAAACAATTAAATCTCGCATACAATTCTACACTTGCCGCACAAATTGATGGTGGTGGTATTACTCTTGGTAATACATCTTCTGCATATTATCGCTCGATTCTCTATAATTTGGCTAATGATTACTGGTCAACGGGCAGCGCCAATTTTGTCACACAAAATTTATATTCAAATTATATCAATGCGAATAACCTTTCGATAGCAAATGCTGCACATTTCGGTGACGCTTACATTGGTTATGACTATCCAAATGCAATTATTCAAGCCGATCAAAATATTGCAACTTATAGTCAAATAATAGAGCAAAATCACAGCAGTAGCGTTGATGCTTCTACGGATTTTGTTGCAGTTAATGATATTGGTAATAATGATATTCACTTTATTGATTTTGGCATAAACAGTTCTACATGGTCGAATACTGATTGGACTATCAATGGACCATCTGATGGTTATCTTTATATTGACTCGGGTAATCTATCAATAGGAACTGCGACTGCAGGTAAAGTTTTAACATTTTTTACTGGCGGTACATTAGCATCAAAACTTCGTATGACGATTAATGATTCTGGTGTTACAGTTGTTAATAATGTAACAGCTAACAGCTTTACTGGTCCATTAACTGGCAACGTAACTGGAAACATTACTGGTACAGCAAATAACACTAACTACGTAGGTTCGGTATCTGCTGCTAATGTTGTTTCTAATGCTCAATTAGTTGCTAACTTAGCTAACTATACTAATACAGCTGGTTTATCTGCATACCAAACAACTGCTGGTTTATCAGCTAATGTATTAACACTAACTTCTAATAACACAACTTACGTAGGTGCTGTTACAGCTTCTAACGTAGTATCCAATGCTCAGTTGATTGCTAACTTAGCTAATTATCAAACTACAGCTGGTTTATCAGCTAATGTGGCTAAACTTACAGCTAACAATACATCATTCGTTGGATCAGTTTCAGCAGCCAACGTAGTATCCAATGCTCAGTTGATTGCTAATCTTGTTAATTATGCTCAGCTTGCTGGAGCTACTTTTACTGGTAATGTGATAGTTAATGCCAACCTTACTACTAATGCTATCTTTACAGTCGGTAATGCTACAGTAAATACAGTTATAAGTGGTTCTACTATTACGACTGCTAATTTGACTACTAATTATATTGTCGCAAATGGTACTGCTGGAGTAGCGGGTCAGGTGCTTGTATCTGGCGACGGTTCTTCTAATGTATACTGGGCAAATCCATCTCTTTATTTTGTGCTTGGCGCAAATACTACATATACTCCTGGAAATGCTACACCTCAAAGTATATTTCGAGTCGGCGCGACGTTGGCAGCGAATACAAGATACCAATTTAGAGCTCAGTTTTCTTTTAGTACATCGGTTAACCATTTAGTTCCTACACTAGCATGGAATGGTACAGCTATAGGAAACGTAAAGTCTATAACGTATAATGCTATATCCGACTTTGCAGGTTTTTCATCATCAGATAATAACTTAAACGTAGTATATAATCTACTATATTCTGGATTTACTACTGGTGTAAGTTTATTACCAGGAGGACCAAAAGGACAAACAAGCTCAAATGTTCCAATGGGTGTGTTGATTACTGGAGTAGTAGATGTCGGTAATACTAGTGGAACATTTTATCCTACGATAGGATTTGATAATACTCCTGGAACTGTTACAACTTATGCTTTAAGTTCTATATCATTTGTTCCAGCAGGTTTATCTGGAGCAAATAGTTCAGTTGGTACATGGGCATAAAATATAAATAAAAACGTGAAGAAAGCTATGGCAATCCTTCCGTTGTTTGGTTAAAGCCCAAGGGAATCACCAATGTCGATCAAAAGTCTCCATCCTAGTCCTCAGCTAGTTTTCGAAGAGCAACAAGGGGTTGTCGTAGCTCCTTCACACAAACAAATTTTCTCCCTTTATAAAAAATCTGAAAATAGTGGTATTCCTTTTGACACAATTTTTGAAGTGTTCAAAAGAGGTTATGCCGTATCATTGAACGAACAAGAAGCATTTAATAGAGTCAACTCATTTATCGCAGGTGGAAAGGCGATGTATATGGATAACGATCTAATAGAAAAACGTGGTCTTTGGGACAACATTCACGCCAAACGTGAACGCATCAAACACGGTTCTGGTGAACATATGCGTAAGCCTGGATCAAAAGGTGCACCAACTGCAGCTGCATTAAAAGCATCGCAAACAGAAGCAACTGATCCTTGTTGGGATGGTTATAAACAAGTTGGTATGAAAAATAAAAATGGTCGCGAAGTACCTAACTGTGTACCAGAAGTATCAGAAGCTGCAAATTTAGCAAAACAAGCTGCAACTGCAATTGCTATGAAAAAAGCTGGTATAAAGCCAAAAAATGAAGAATACACTGGTTCTGAAAAAGTTTCAAAAAATATGGAAGATCCATCAAGTCGTTTCAATGGTACTACTCAGCTTACTGATACATATAAATCAATGACTCCTGGATATGAAAAAAGAATTAATACAATTAAACGAGTTGTTAAAGAAGCATCTGAATTGTATGAATGTAATGGTAACTGTACTTGTGGTATGCACGTCGATGAAGATTCAAAAGGATATAAAAATCCTACTGGTGGATTGACACAAAAAGGTCGCGATCATTATAATAGAGAAACTGGAAGTCATCTTAAAGCACCAGTAACTACTGCTCCTTCTAAATTAAAAAAGGGTAGTAAGGCTGCTAATCGCCGTAAATCTTTCTGTGCTCGTATGGGTGGTGTAAAAGGACCAATGAGAGACGAACAAGGTAGACCAACTCGTAAAGCACTAGCTTTAAGAAAGTGGAATTGTTGATGAAAAGGTTTAAAGATTTTATCAAAGAACTTTCTGTACCAGCTGGCACTACTGGTAAAAGAAAAGAATGGCATCCTCCAATGGTTGGCATTCGCATGGCATCAGGTAAAATTGAAAAACA
>Ga0208251_1000006_pt1 | contig 94988 bp, 149 predicted proteins | sample CryBogCBE15Jun09_FD_184560 | JGI IMG/M metagenome (GOLD analysis project Ga0208251, IMG submission 184560) | Freshwater microbial communities from Crystal Bog, Wisconsin, USA - CBE15Jun09 (SPAdes) (version 2) | ecosystem: Environmental > Aquatic > Freshwater > Lake | place: Crystal Bog...
ACCGCGCTCATAGCGGTGTTAAGAAGCGAGTTGTAGAGATACATACGCCACGTATCGGACTCGTGCATAGCCTGAGTCATCAGCGCTTGGAATAGAGGCTCATCTAAGCCGTCAGTACCAGCAGGGATTTTGAGCATTTCGGGGGTAATCTCGTCATTATCCTCGAAAGTAGTAGCAACAACTTCTAAGAGTGAGATCGCGGTCACAATCTCGGTAAAGCGGTATTCTTTGTCGTTCATTGGGTCACCTTTCGTAGTAGTTATGATTAGAACAGATAGTGGGGGGATTTTATTCCCCCCACCAGCCCCCGATTAGTCTTCTGAGGCTACTGCTGAGAGCAGGTCGGTGTCGAGGTCATAGACCCAAACATCAGCGTAATCAACGTTATCGCCGTATGAAACCTCAAACTTGAGTCGGACATTATCAACTTCGAGGTTCTCGAGGACTTCGGCGGTGGCTTCTTCCTCAGATTCAGCCTCGACATTTGGAACTGTGAGGATTACATTACCCTCATAGCAGACCTCAACTGTAAAGGTGGAAGTGATGTTTTCGATACACGCCCAGCCGTTGTTGATGGCGATGGCGTTGTAGGTTTCCACCGCTTCGTAGCGAGTGAGCGTACCTTCGGAAACTAGACCGCGGAGTGCGGTAATGGTGTTCTTCTGGACATCAGTAGTCCATTGGATACGGCTGAGTTCTACGCGAGAGTCAGCGAGTGCGAAAGCGTTTGCGCGTGAGATGTGGTCTGTTTGGTCACAGACAACTGGCGCGGTTGTTAGATCGGACATTGTGTTCTCCTGTCTAGTAGTAGTTTGTCTTACACTCTTAGAACACTCTAGAGTAGAGTTTTATTCCCCCAGCCAACTCTCAGGTAACTCTCAGACAACTCTCAGGAAACTCTCAGGAAGTTTGTGTTGGATGAATTGTCCAACAATTCATCCAATGCTTTTATGCTTTTATGCTTCTAATTCGGCGGGCGGGCGGGTCAACACAAACATTCTCTGGTTTATTCCCTGATGACTGGTCATTCTTGGTCATAAAAATAACCCCGCCTAAAGGGAATAAAGGCGGGGCTACTTAGCGGGTGGTGACCATACCTTTCCGCTTTACTGGGGCAATTACGGCTCTTGGCGTGGACAGGCACGCTTGCTACGGATAGCCCCAGAAACTTGGCTGGTCGTTATTTAGTTGTGTTACGTTTGCGGACACTCTTGCGAGCGTGTGTAAGGCGGCTAGATACTGCGCCTCGTGTGATGTTAAGTGCCTCGCCAATCATAGCGTGAGGAACTTTGAGTTTGCGAGCCTCCACTAAGAGTTCTTCGATCTTAGCGCGTGTAGTTGCAGAGATTACTTCTGCTTCTTTACGCACGCGAATCGACTCTTTGAGTGCTACATCAGCCTCAGTAAGTTCGCGGAGTAGGTTCTCGATACGAACGCGGGTCTTTGTGTAAGTACCGCGTGTATGCTTAACCGCTACTGGTGCTAGTGTTTCCTCCTCGGCAATAATCTCCGCGAGTAGGGCTTTCAGCGTTTCTTTATCCATTGTTTTCACCTCCCTTCATAGTTAGAACACTTAAGACTAGTCATTTATTCCGCAAGCGGAGAGAAATCTTGCCCAATCAAATCGTGGGTTATCGGCTTCGAATACTCTACCGACCGCGTACACGACTTCTTGAGGTGCAGAGGCGCTCTTGAGCGCCCCTGCCATTGCTACATAATCTTTGCGACTCATAAGAACTCGAATGGGTCGCGGTCTTCGAATATATCCATAAACATATCGAAGTCACCTGATTCGAGCGCGTACGATAGATCGCTAGCCATATTCTGCTCGATACGAGCATTCTGCTGGCAAGTGCCACAGTCGCTAGACTCATCACCTAGGTGGATAGTGTGCGCCATTAGAACACCTCCCCGAACGCTTGCACGATTGTGGAGTAATCGACCCCACCGCGAGTGAGCCACTTATAAATCAGGCTGTGAATATCGTCATTCTCGCGGATAGCCTCCACGATTAGGCTGTGCTCAACTAGAAGTGAGCCAGATAGTGCGTTCACGAGATCAACTACTTCTCGATTTTGCTGTACTGTAAGCATACTTTCCCTTTCTGCTTTAGAGTGATCGCCTGTCGATCTTCTCAATAGTAGAACAGTTACACCCACCTATTTATTCCATCACCGACTCTCAGATAACTCTCAGGAATCTCTTAGGGAATAAAAAATAGGGAACGTTTGTTGATTTATGCCCTATTCCCAATGCCACAATGTTTGTGTTGACCCACCTCCCCATTCTCACCTTGGGGAATAGATATAGGCGCCCAAGGGGTAGGCGCCTAATCCTTATTCGTAGTCGAACGATATCCAAGGCTCTAAGTGATGAGCCTCTACTATTGCGTAGGCTGGGGCTTGAGGTTCTCCCCGCCAAGTAATCGGTTCAGGTAGATCGATTAGCGCGCCAGAGTCTCCTTCGTTGCACTTCTGGATAGCCTCTATGCAAGGTTCTACCATAGACTTTGGTACTGGTGGATAATGATTACTCGTTAGATGAATCCCGATCTGATCATCTAGGGAGAGTTGTAACTCCCCACTAGATAGATCCTCTGCAAAATTGCGTCCCATTGTGTTCCCTTCTAGTTGTTGTCGTTAGGGTCGTACCAACCCTCGTTAGAATTTGATTCTTTGCACTTTGGGCAGATCCACTCGGCGTACCAAGTGACTTCACCCATAGATATGTATTCGGTAGTAGGGACTTCTCCCACCCAACCGCAAGCGCACTCTAATTCCTGAACGCTTTCAGCCTCGTCGTAGCCTGCAATTTGAGGCTCGAATCCCGTTACCCCTGGAGGGTAGTTCCCGCTCATACTGACTCCTCCTCGAAGATAGAGTCGCGCTGAGCGTCATACTCTGCGAGCGCCTTAGCCTCCTCATACTCACCGATAGCGTTAGATAGCGCGTCAATGATCTGATTAGCCTGAGCCCGCGTTAAGCGTAGGTTCTGGATAGCGTAGAAAGATACTGAATTGCTCCCAGCCCAGCCACTAGCCTCCACACTTAAATATATGTCGGCGTCTAGTGGGTCTGCTACACGCACTTTAAAATCCTGCGCGTCAGACACATCATAAGTGTTATTAGTATAAAATCTATCCATTGTCTTGCTCCCTTGTAGTAGTAGTGGTCTTACACTTATAGAACAAATAGACCCCTCATATTATTCCCTCGGCTAACTATCAGATAACTCTCAGGAATGAAGTGTTACTTGAGGGTTAGACGTTTTGCTCTCTTTTGTCTAATGTCTTTTATAGGGTTCAATTTATTACGCCTTACCCGAATGCCGTTCATATGTTTGTGTTGGACTATGCCAAACCCACTTGCCTAGCCCTTGACAGGGCTAATAGATAGGGCGCGGTTTCCCGCGCCTACCTTTTACTTCTTGAAGAATGCTATCGAGAAGCAGATCCCTGCTCCCAATAACATCGCTGTTATTGGGAGGCCGGAAACTAGGGGATTTAGGAGGCTCATACTAGAGCCTCCTTCATTGACTTACGAGCGCGGGCTAGTCGGCTCATTACTGTGCCGACTTCGATCTTGAGGATTCCCGCGATTTCCTCATATGAGTAGCCCTCAGCCTTGAGTAGGAGAATCTCGCGGTGAGCCTTTGAGATATTCTGCAAGGCGCTTGCCAATTCTGGAGAGTATCCACCAGAGAGGCTGGATAGATAGGCATTTTCCGCGCTTGCCTCAGAGAATCGAGAGTCCGACTTCACTTCGCTGTCCTCATCACTGGCGAGGACAGCGTCCTCCATAGTCGTACCCTGCTCGAGCAATTCCTCAATAGGTGAGAATGAGATGCGATCTTCTGCGCGGTAATCGTTACGGAAAGTGTTACGGAGGATAGTTACTAGCCACCCGACAAGATTACCCTCTGAGAATGAATCGCTTGCCTTGATCGCCTTTTCTGCCGTAGTCTGCACTAGGTCATTCGCCTTGTGAGAATCGCGTGTGAGATTAAACGCCACCGAGTAGAGAGTGTCGTAATAATCAACTAGTGCCTGACCCATATCCTGCTTGTTCATATTTTTTCCCTTGTTATTCGGGCTTGCCCTGTGCTTGCCCTGTGCCTGTATAACGGACACTACACCCAATTTATTCCCTGAGAGTTTCCTGAGAATGGACTATCAGCCGACTCTCAGGAAACTATCAGACACCCCCCAGGGTTAACTCAGCCAATTCTCAGGAACGGCGCCAGATAAAATCCACAGGTATCACATATATGGGGGAGGCAGTAGCCTGCGGTAGTTACGAATAGAATAGACGGGGAAGCAGAGTTAGCCGATTTGCGGGGAGTGGCGCGTTGTGTTAAAGAGGTTGCATAGGTTGCAAGGTTGCGCTAAGTTGCGGTAATGAGAAAGTACCAAAAGATAACGCTAGAGATTGAGATCGTTGGGTTAACAGATAAAGAGATTACCCCTGAGCAGTTGACCAAGCTTGCTAGTCAGACTAGAAAGGGTCTTAAAGAGGCGCTTTATGGGGCAAAGATAAGTCATGGCGGTATATCGATGAGGACTATTGTCGATGAAGCTTCTTTATCTGAAGTCAATAAGATCCATAAAGAGCTCACTGGGAAGTAGCGGTTATGGAATTAGACCAGAATAGAGTCATTGCGAGAATGGGTAAGTGCTTTACTCCTGATTGCGAGGAGGACCCTGTGTGGTTTGCCTACTCCTGGTGGCGCTATTGTGATGAGCATGTCCCTGAGCGGGCGGCAAATCCCGATAAGACCTATGTCTACATCTGGCATACATTTGCTTGACAGCCTTCATCGCGGGAATGCTAGACTTCATCCATGACTAGAGATGCAGATATGGACGCCTTCGAGACTATGCTTAGAGCCTCCATTGCGAAGGATGTGGCCTCATTCCTACGGGTTCACGAGGTCTATAACGATGAAGAGCTCTTAGAGATCATCTGGAGGAAAAATGGAGAAGTTTGAGAGCTACCTGCCATATCTGCTAGTAGCGACAATCGCCGTTAGTGTTCTCGCGGTCTATATGGTCAACCGATGAAGAAGCCTTGTTACTGGTGTCAGGGAACTGGCCTAATGCAATCTGATGAAGAGTGCCCTTGTGCTACCAATAGATGTAAGTGTCAGTACTGCAAAGAATGTTAGTCATAACCGCGGCCTTGGTCTGGTATGCAACCAAGATCTTCTATACCCACAGCTTTACCATCAAATTAGCTGAGAGCGGCCTACATGAGGTGCAATGCAACCACTGCTCGAAAAAGCTCTTTGTTACCCCTGAGAATCTGCGGGTGCCATATTACTGTGTTCAATGTGGTTAGTAGCTAGGTGTACTAACCCTTTCTTCTCGGCGTACTTAACGTCGTCGGTGGTGTCGCTGACGTACTTATCGCACTCTTCGCAATAAGCTTGCCAAACGGTAGGATCGACATCTACTGCCACAACATCTACAGCCATCTTTAACCTTTTTCTCTAAGTCTTTTACGAGAGAATACTAGCATGTCATATGGCGACCTAAGTGAACACGAGCGCTCTAAGCGCGAAATCCGTACCCTTGCTGAAAGCCCTAACGAGGCTCAGTCCTTCATTGATAGTACAAGGGACTTTGGGGGCGCCTCCATCAACCTTAACTCGATGAAGCTGGCCAAACCAGGCGAGAGTATGCACATTGTTGGCAAAGAAAAGTCTCAAAGAACCGGCCTACCAGTTGACACCGCATATGCTCCAGGACAGAACACGCTCACACCTCGTCAATTCTCTATGCACCTTAACCGCTTAAAGACTGAAACCAAAGATAAAAAGGCCATGATGGGTTCTTGGGTCGATAACAGCAGTAAGAAAAGCAGGGCTAAGGGCGTACAAGTTGATCTATCTACAGGTTACGCCCAAAAGAAACGCGCAGAAGATAAGATGATTGAGCGCGGAGAAGACGCAATCTGGAATATGAAGTCTATGCGCAATGTGCGCAATGAAGCAGTAAGAAAGCGCCGCGGACTCCCACCGCGTTAATATGCACTTCTCTACTTGGTTGTGGGAGCAGCTGGATCTTCCAGGGCGCGCAGGTGCTTTTGCCAAGATTTGCTGGGCGGATGTTAATAACGGCTGTGGAAACCTACGATATAACGGTCACGAGTGGATACGCCACTTTGAAGAGAAGCATAAGGATAAAAAAGAAAAGCTAGCCGATATGCTTATACCTGTATACCTAGATTATCTAGAGGAGGTGCGCAAGTGAATCGCTCTGAAAGCCAGTGGCAACAGCTAGACATGTTTCGTCCAGCAAAAAACTTTAAAAATACCAGCAACATCGATGTTGAGTATGAGCACATGACTGACCCCTCTAAAGATAAAAATACTATAAAAAAAGAACACGCTGACTATAAGGTAGACGCCGCAAAGAAGTCCGGTCTTTATGAGTCTATTAAAAACGACGGAGTTAAAAAGCCAGTTTTTATAGCACATTCAAAGAGGTTTGGTGAGATGGTATCTGACGGAGGTCACAGAGTAGCTGCTGCTACAGACATTAATCCAAACATGTTAGTTCCAGTAGAGCATAGTGAGAACGTACCGTGAAAGATCCAGCACTAGGACGCACCCGAGCTGAACGCGCTTTAGGAGAGAATATGCCAGGCAAAAAGAAGTCTAAGAAAGAACTTATGCCTAAGCGCTCCCGCGTTAATGAGTTTCGAGTAGTACATAATGGACAATATGATGGCCCACGCGCCTCTTACGGCCGCTATAACGTATCTGAACAATCAGCAGATATCCTTAACCGCCAGAAGAGAAACATGGATATGCGATGAACGATTACCTAATTAAGTCAGATGTATCTTCTCCAGTGCAGGTTGAATCAAAGCCAACTATGGGCGCTCCCGCACCAGATAACACATCTCGCACAACAGAGTTAGAAAAGGGTATGGCCCCACAGACTAACACTCGTCAAAACACCCCAAGCTTTACACTTGGAACTTACTAGGAGATAACATGTCATTTTTATTACCACTTGCAGAAGTAGCTGGGGAATCAGCCGCAGCAGGCGCAGGAGAAGCTGCAGCAAGTACAGAGTCTGGTGCGGCTGAGCAATCTCTTACCCGTTCAGGCTCTTTTAACCAAGGTCAGCAAGACCATAACAATGCTGATAAAGAAAAACCTAGAGGAATATCTTTAACAATAGGAAGCTTATTTGGAAAGTCAGGAGAGACTAATGGCTAAATCACCAGCATGGACTCGTAAAGAGGGTCAAAACTCTAAGGGCGGACTTAACGCTAAGGGTCGCGCATCTGCTAAAGCAGAAGGTCATAACCTAAAGCCACCTGTTAAGAAAGCAGAAGCTAAAAAATCTCCTAAGTCCGCTGCGCGCCGTAAATCATTCTGCGCACGCATGGAAGGTATGAAGTCTAAAAACACATCTTCTAAAACCGCTAAAGATCCTAACTCACGGATTAACAAGTCATTGAGAGCGTGGGACTGCTAATGAATAAAGATAAAGATCAGTTTAAAGTAGATGGTGAACCACACGTTGTTGATAAGCACGGCAAGAAGTTTAAGGTTCATCACCCAAAGGGTGGCGGAACTTACACACTAGATGCTAAGAACCTATCTGAGGCTGAGCAGGCCGTACGAGATTGGCATAAGAACAATGGCTGAAACAAAGACTTATTGCGGCACGGATACTGGTTATCAGTACCACAAGCGCCGTAAAGAGCCTGCTTGTGAGCCTTGTTTAGAGGCCAGACGTAAAAAGTCAGCCGCCTATTATGCCGCCAATAAAGAGCAATGTACAAATACATCTATAGAGTGGCAGCGTAGAAATCGTGATAAAACGGCTGTTTATTACAAAACATATGCCGAGAATCATAGAGACAAAAAGAGAGCAAAAGACCGCAAACGTAAAGCTATAAAAAAGATGGTGTCAACTGAGCTGTACACAGAAGCTCAAGTATTTGAGACGTACGGCACTAACTGTTACCTTTGTGATATGCCCATAGATTTCGGTGCACCTAGCCGCGCTGGAATAGGTAGGTGGCGCTCTGGTTTTCATTTAGACCACTTTATCCCTATCTCTAAGGGTGGCTCTAATACACTAGAGAATGTAAGGCCAAGCCATGCTTGGTGCAATATGTCTAAAACTAATAAGTTACTACAGGAGGCCTAATATGTCAGAAGTTAAGAAGTTTGGGCCATACGATGGTAGCAAAGCCAACGGCGGAAGAAAGATTTACGTCTACAAGAAGAAAGTAGATGGTAAGTGGGTAACTACTTCTAAGAATAAAGCCCGCGCTGATTACGAATCTACTAATGGCAAGATCAAGTCTAAGAACAAGACTGTTGATCACAAAGATAATAATCACAACAATGACTCTAAAGGTAACTTGCGCCTACTCGATAAAGGTAAGAATACTGCTAAAGAGAACAAGCGCCGCGCAGGTAAGAAAGAAAATGAGAAGTGAAATATTCTAAAAAGACTAAGTACCATGAGCAGTACCCTGCACTTGGTTTTTGGGGACCAGGCACAGAGACTGTTAATCCGTCTTACTTAACTATTGGCGGCAGTGGTGTTGTAGGTAACTTTGGCGCAGAGTCACCTATGTCAGAAGCTAATGAGACTGCCTCACAAGAAGCTGCTGAAGGTGCTAGTATGAATTCTGGAAGCGGTGCTGCGGCAGGAGCAGCTCCCACGGCTGGTGGAAGCGGTGTTGCGTGAAGCGTTCAGAAGGCCAATGGCCTGAACCAGATTACAGTGATGTTCCTGAAGGTTTTGGGACTTTAACTCCAGAAACTATGGATGAGATTGCAGCATCTCGCCGCCCAAAAATGATGCCACTCTCAGATAACGGTCAAGACATTGAGGACGCTAAACGCTCTCGCGGAGAACGCCTGTAATGAAGACTATGGTCAACCATAGAGAGTTAACCCTTCAAGACCGTTGTGATACCTGTGGAGCCGCTGCAAAAGTACTGGCGTCATTTCTTCACGGAGAACTCCTATTCTGCGGGCACCATGCCCGTCAAGCTGGCACCAAGCTGGTGACTACAGCCCTGCAGGTTTATGATCCCGAAGGTGAGTTCAACCTACTGCACTAAGGAGATAGCGTGGCAAAACCACAAAGCAATAGCTATCGGTGCAAAATATGTGGCAAAACTTGGGTAGTGCCTTCTTTAGCACGCCATTGTGAACAAAACCATTTAGAATCAGAGTATGACAATTAAAGGCCGATCAGTATCTTCTACGTCTCTTACATTAAAGGGCGCTGCTGCTATCGGCGCCCATGTGTCTTCAAGCCTTAAAAATGCTAGTAAAAATAACTTAACTAAGCTAAAGACATCTAAAGATAAGACGGCTGATCCTAAAAGTAAAACTAGGGCTAAAGAGCCGCAGACAAAAGAAAATAAGCCCGCATCTAAGCCAGCAACTAAACCTGCGTACAAGCCGGAACCAAACAAAATTGCAACTAGTGGCAAAGCCTACCAACCAGCACTTCCTGGAATGCGCAATTTAAAGCAATTTAAGGAACCACGTGGCAAGTAAGAAAGTTAAGGGCGGGATTACATCCAGCATCTCTTCGTCCATAACTTCATACCCTAGGTCTTTAAAGGCGCGTCAGTTTAGGGAAAAGCTCACAAGGGTAATGTCACCAGTAGTGCCTGGCAGACCAACTCAAGCTAAGCAGTCAAACCGATGGACACCATGAGCCGTAAAAAAGAGTTTCAACAACCTAAGGCTAAAGAGTCAACTATCAGGGACTCTCGCTTTGGCCTACGCCATCTGTTTTTAAATGAAAACGAGAAGCCAAGTATTGCTGTCTATGGCACCCCTGGAAAAGGACCTAATGGAGAGCACCAAAACTAATTAAATAGGCAGTAAACTGTAACTGTCTCCTCTGAAAGGGTAAGTATGACCGCCTCGTATCCAGCTTCGGCAAAAGTATTTAACGTCCACCATGACGTAACTGACACCATTTACGCCGCTGACCCAAACACTATTCAAGACGAAGTTTACGCTATTGAGACCGTGCTTGGCACCACAGCTACAGGAAATAATCCTCTAACATCTTCTTCAGTAAACTCATCAAGCACATGGTCACCTTCAAGTTACACCTACCCTTCAGTTGGAGATCGCCTTACAAATATTGAAAAAGGCGTTGCCGGTGACAGCCATGCAGGTCTCTATGTTCGTACATCCCCAACTTCTACATACCCAAACACAGTTACCCCTTCAGTAGGCACCCTTCAAGGGTTTGTAATTCAAGCAAATGCTTCAGGTCAATCAGTTAACTTACAAGAATGGCGTAATTCATCTGGGACTCTTGTGTCTTTTGTAGATCAAAATGGCAACATAAATGGAGTAGCCGCCGGATCTTCTACAGCAGGTATCCAAGATATTTTTATGCTTATGGGCTGTTAATAGGTTTAATTAAAGCCCGACACACTTAGATTTAGTAGATAAACTTATAACGTCCCAGGCGCATGGGACGTTAAACCCATCTATAGATTGGAAACATAATGACAGTTATTCGTGACTCGGGCTACAAGCAAGCCCCTTCAGGTAACGTTGCTGTTGATTTTGTCTACGGAAACCTTCCACTTCAGACAAATGACGACCGCACTGGTACATCACCAGTTACCTACAATGCTACTGGCGGAACAACAGGCTCTGCCGGATCCGACATTGACACTGCTGTAGTAACAGCGGCTTCTGGTGACGGAACCACAATTACATACACAGCAGCTAATAACTTCAACGCTGGTCAGCTTGTAACTGTTACTGGGCTTTCAAGCACAGTTGCTATCACAGGCATCACAGCTTCTGCTGGTGTTGTAACTTATGCAACCTCTAGCACAACAGGTCTTTCAGCCGGTCAGACAATTGTTATTACCGGAGCTTCTACTAGCGGCTTTAACGGCACCAAGACTATCTTGGCTGTTACAACCAACACAAACTTCACAGTAACTTCAGCTGCTACAGGCTCAACCTCAACAGCTACAGGTACCTACACATCTGCTTACAATAAGACCTCAGCAACAATTGCTACTGCATCATCTTCAAACTTCACAGTTACAAGCTCTACTCAAGATCGTGCCGTTTCAGGCGCTACTGGTAAGGCCGCAGTTAACCTAGAAGTTATCCCAGGATTTGGCGCAGACTACGGCTGGGGAACAACAACTGACTATGCTAGCTACACAATTGCCGCCGCAGATCTTACAAAGGCAGTTGGACAGGTAACTCTAACAGTCCCTTCTGATAACCACGTTCGTGCTATCAATGGTTGGGATGCTTTCCCACAGAACACCTCTAACGGCGGCTTCAACCCAGCTACAAAGCTCTATGCAACTGTAACTGCGGTTTCAGCTTCTGGTGGAACTGTTACCTACACAGCTAACAACAACTTCCAGTCAGGACAGACTGTAACAATCACAGGCCTCTACAACTATGTAGCTGCTGGTTCAACTCAGCCAATCGCTACTCAGTACTACGCTCCAACTTACACAACTGCATCAGCATTTAACTTGTCTGGCGTAACAGTCGCTTCTGCAACTGCTACACAGTTCACAGTTACAAATGCTGCTACAGACTCAGCACTCGCAGGTGTTGCAGGAAACGCTGTTGTCACAATTGCAGCTGTTACCTCTTCCCAGACAGTTCCTACAGTCACAGGTTTGACTGTTAAAGAGGCTGACCGCCTTCTAGGAAATGCTGACTTCGATACAGGAACAGTCACCTACACGACTTCTGGAGCAACTCTTGCTAACGCAGGAACTGTTTACAGCCAGTCTATTACAGGTAGCCAGAGCACAGGAACACCAGTTAACTTGGTGGTCTACAAGCTTGCAACTGGTGAAAATCCAGGAACACAGGACGGCACATTCACCTACGTTTGCTAATAACGTAAATAAAAAAGCCCCCGAGTGATCGGGGGCTTTCTTATTATGCCGCTCTACTTCTGGAGGCTCTTATATCCTGTCGTTGCCTCTGAGTTGTGCCTGCCCAGATACCGACTAGATCTGCATGCTTTAGTGCATACTCTAGACAAGGCTCTTTGAACTCACATGACCTGCATAATTTGCGGGCCACGTTTAAGGTTAGACGAGGATCTTTGAACTCGTCTGGAAAGAACAGGTCAGGGTCTGTTTGAGCGCATATCTGCGTACCATCAAACCCTGGGGCTTTAATACCAACCGTGTCCTTGCCAGAACTTCCAAGCATTGCATGCGTCTCCGTATCTTTTTTCAATGTAATGTAGGCCATATTTAATTTGTAGTTGCGCCACCGCAGTCTTCTTTACATTGTAGTTATCCCATGTTGATGGGAGAAACTGAGCAATACCAAAGGCATGCGAGCCCATATTAAGGGCTTTAGGGTTGAAGTGGCTTTCGTGAGACCAAAGTGAGTTTAAACACTTCCATTCAGTCATGGACTTGCCCGCCGAATACTCCGTTAAGAAGGCAATCGTCTGAGCATCAAAGTACTTAACGTAAGTACTAGCCAAGGCTTTCTTGGCGTCTGTCCGTGTCGTCTTCACGGTTATGTAGTTAAGGGATACTGTCACTACCCTTTCCTTAGGCTCTGGGGCTGGTAGGGCATTGGCTGGTGTAAACAACTGTGTCCACACTAGCACTGCTGCTACAAGCAGTCTAGATACCTTTTTTACATCAACTGTGAAGTTGATTCTGATATTAAGCATCGCTGCTCCTCTCAGTCGGTTGTATTAGCATATAGGCAGCCTTACAACCTATGTCAAGCCAGAAGCGTTAGTTGACGCAGATATTTTTGTATTTCTGTGGAAAACTATACAAATCACGCATTTTTGTGGCACTTCTTACGGATAATAACTGCGCTCCTTAACATAACTCCTCTATTGAGAATTGGCTTGACAATGGACATAGCAACTGTTACAGGCACAGCAGCATCAGTCACCGTTGTTGGAGGTGTTTTTTTGGGCATTGCCCGTTGGATCTTTAAGAACCACACACAAGAGCTAGTTAAAGAGTACTTAGAGGAGATGAAAGAGAACTCTAAGGAGTTAAAGCCTAATCACGGCAGCTCTCTTAATGACATCGTTAAGCTTCAAGTCTTACCGATCCTTAAGAAGCTAGACCAGAAGCAAGATGAGATCCGTGAAGATATCACAGAGATCAAGGTTGAGTACGCGCGTCTTGAAGGGCGTTTTAACCAATACGTTGAGGAGAACAAAGAGTAATGGCTTATGAACCTCGCCCAGGAGACTACGGGGTAGTTAAGACCACGGGGTTCTTTGGAAAGCTGATCCGCTTAGGAACTATGTCTAGGTGGAACCACGCCTTTATTTATATCGGGGACGGCATGATCGTACAGGCAAACCCAACTGGGGTTGCTATTGGGAAAGCTACCCAGTACCCGGTAATCGGCTGGAACCAACACGAAGACCTAACTGATGAACAGCGCGCTCTAATCGTTGAAGCCGCTAAAAAACTTGTTGATCGTCCTTACGGGTTTTTAGATATAGCTAACCTAGTCCTTCGCATCCTAGGGTTAAAGATGCTTGCTAACACCACTCTCTTAGAAAAGATGGCTGAGCGCTATGGGGTTATCTGCTCTGAACTTGTTGCTCTTGCATACGATGCCGCAAAGATAGACCTCTGTAACAAGCCAGCAAACATTGTTACTCCAGGAGACTTAGCTGAGAGGTTGATCTACCAGTGACAGCCGGGGTTGATATCGTCAATGTCGCTCGTACCCAAATTGGGTTTGTAGAAGGCCCTAACAACGAGAATCCTTATGGAACGTGGTACGGAATTCCTAACCAGAGCTATTGCGCTATGGGTATCAGCTGGTGCTTTGCACAGGCCAACGCATCTCATTTAGTAGCAGCTCAGACACCTAAAGGGTTTTCTTACTGCCCAGACGGGCTAACTTGGTTCCAGAAGAACAAACAAGTAGTGGACAAATATTCTGCACTTCCAGGCGATATTGTGTTCTTTTCTTGGTCTGGTAACGGGGTAGCAGACCATGTAGAGCTTGTGGAAGCCGCTTCTAAAGATGGTCTCACAACTATTGGCTTTAACACTGGCCCGGAGTCCTACACAGGAAATCAGGCTAATGGAGACGGGTGCTATCGCCGTCATCGTCCTTATCTTTATGTGTTAGCCATTGTCCGCCCAGCTTATGCAAAAAGTTCAGCGCCAGCTAAATCAAATGGAAATAGCAAGCTTATAGCTACAGGAGTAGCTGGGGCTACAGCGCTTACTGGTGGCGGAGCTGCAGCGCTTCACACATCTAACACTCCAGCGCCTGTCCCTACAACCAAGCCAACAGTAATTGTTGCGCCACCGTTCCCAGGATCATCTGTGTTTAAAGTGGGTGCTAAAGGCAATGTTGAGTTAGTAGTATCTAAGGCCCTAGCAAATGCGGGACTTATGCCATCTAACCTAGTGTCTAACGTGCTAACTGAGGAAGAGATTGCGCTTATTCCTGTCTATCAAGGGCTGTATCCAGGCCTTAAAGCTTCTAAGGGTAAAGGTATTGATTTAGCCACTTACACTTCTATGGTAGCAAAGGCCAATGAATGACAAAAAAGAAGAACAAAGGGGTTAGCGCAGTATTCCAAAGGATGTCTGACTGGGCCTCAATAGCGTTCGGTTCAGCGTGGTTCCTCATATTTCATCTGATCTTTTGGACTATCTGGATGACCTTTGCTGTCTTTGACCCATACCCATTTAACCTGCTAACGCTCACTGTCTCCTTAGAGTCCATCCTGCTCTCAGGCTTACTGTTAAACGCAACTAACCGTTCTGGGGACGAAGACAGGCGTATCATTAGTAAGGACCTTAAATTGGACCAGGAGACTCATAACCATATTGAGGAGCTCCGCAGGCACATGAGAGAAGTATTGGAGCACATTCGTGGGGATAAAGCTTAACTTCAGCAGCCCGGTGCATGTGGCTTTTGGTGGATCGGCTGCCCTAGGGACTTGGGCGGCTACCGGATATTCTACTGACCCAAAACACCTTGTAGCTGTTGCATTGGCGGGCTTTGGGGGTGTAGCATCTCACAGTGAAAGCTCGTCTAAACCTAACGTTCAGGCGGACTCTCACATCATAACGCCGTACGCAAATAACATAGAGGAGTAATAATGAACGCAAAGACAAAGGCTCTCTTCGAGCACTATGTCATTTCAACAGTTGTTGCTGGAGTAGCCATCTGGCAGGGCGGCAACCACCATCTTAAGCAGGTTGCATGGTCTGCTCTAATTGGTGTCTTTGGTCCTGTACTCAAGGGCGCTTACGAGCACTTCCAAACACCTACAAAGTAAGTCTTTACATATTAAGGGGGCGCAGTAGCGCCCCCTTTTTGCTATACTGAAGTACTATTTAGGAGGACTACATGAAGTGCGATAACTGTTTTAATGAGGCTGTGTACACTCATTCAGAGACCGGTGTAAGCCCCGCTAACTACTGCGGTAACTGTTTGCCACACTGGTTGCAAGACAGGGCTATTGCAGGGCACTTCCCTTTAGTCACGCCTGTATCTGAAAAGGCGCCTGTAGAAGAAGCCCCAGTAGAAGATAAGCCTAAGAAGAAAGCAACTGCAAAGAGCACTGCCGTTCAGGAGTAACTAGTGGGCATTGACTACGAGACTTTTGGTGCTTATGGGTCAAGAAGCCGCGAGGTTGACTACGAGTTAGATATGGTAGCTCCACATCTAATTACCCGTATAGCCGCGCCTCAAGCCCATCCAGTCCCAGATAAAGTTACCCACGCCTACGGGCCTTTCTCGCCAGAGCTTTTACGAGAGCCAGAGCTAGTAGTTGTTACACCAGCATTTAATGAAGATGGGTCTGAGTTTCCGCTTGGAGCAACCGCGCAGAACAACTTTAAACCGCCTAGGTATTTAAGGTGCGGAGCGTGTTTTGCTAGAGTGTTGGAGACAGATACCGCTGACCACGTATGTGAGGAATAATGGGTAGAAAGAAAGCGCCTTTAGGTAACTGGGATCAGATAGTAGGCCCAGACCACTCACGGTCTATGGACTTCTCAGTTAAGGCTTATTTAGAAGAAACCACTACTTATGAAGAGTACATTGAAGAGAAGTATCAAGATGTACAAGATAAATATGGCGTTGAGTTTGCAAGGCCTGTGGAAACAAGAGCCGCCCCAACTACCAACCCAACACGTCCCAGAGCGCTCCAGCTAGCTTATATGAAGGACACAGAAACTCTTTTAATCCAGTTTAGAGATGCCCCCTATATTTGTGAGTATCCTGATGTACCAATAGAGATCTGGCAAGACTTAAAGGTTACAGACTCTACTGGAAAGTACCTGCGCAACTCTGGATTAGACCAGGCAGCCTACAAGAAAGTTCCAAAAGCACAGTTCCCCGAAGAAATTAGGGTATTATTCACGCAATGAAATCATACGGACCACTATACGGCGGAAAGCTAAAGTACTGGCATAGACATCTACTACCGGTTATTGAGGTAGGAACAACTCAGGAGACTGACCGCCCTTACAGACTAGGTAAGTGCTTAGTATTCCGCTTCCCATTTACTCACCCAGGGTTCTATCTGGGGGTGTGGTTTAAGAAGCCAAACATTGACCTAGATGACGAAGACTCTATTGACGCGCTACTATTCAGGACTATGCGAGGCCGAAACGCTTGGAAGCCTCAGGACGGACTATTTGATGAAACTTTTTTCTCGGAATAAGGTCTGGGACAAGCCATTCTCTGAGAAGGTCTCTAAGAGAGTAACAAGACTACAAACAGCTGAGATTGAGGGTTGGTTAGACCAATCCATCTATGAGATAGGCCGTTGCCTCTCTATGTACCAGCGCAGTAGGGACGACATCTACTTAGATGAAGCTTTAAAGGGCGCAGAGGCTCTTCACGCTATGGTGGATCAACTTAGAAAGCGTACGCCACGCCGCTAAACCCATTTGTCGACAAATAGACATTTATGCTATTATTGTCTACGCCTCTCTTCCTCTCCCCGTAGATGGCGCAAAGAGCCTGGGTTTAACGACTTAGGCTCTTTGTTTTAAAATAAACTAAAGGTTTATATGGACCAACTAATTGATGATGAAGACGACGAGTTCTACCCTGATGAAATAGAGGGCGATGAACCCGAGATAGAAGACGAAGAGGTTGAGCTTGATGAGCTCTCCCGTGCCTTCGTCAATAAGCTTGTTGACCGCTGCATTCAATTCCAGACTGCCCTTGTAGGTCATGAGCTTCACCCTTATCAAATGCCGCTTGCCCGCCGCATTATTGAGTCCGTCATTATTAATGACAGCGAAGAAATCACAGCTTTGGCAGCTCGTCAGAGCGGTAAGTCAGAGACTATTGCTAACACCATTGCTACCTTGATGGTTTTGCTCCCGCGCCTAGCCAAGATGTACCCAGACCTTCTTGGTAAGTTTAAAGAGGGCATTATGATCGGTATGTTTGCGCCTGTTGAGGGTCAGGTTGAAACCCTGTTTGGTCGTACAGTAAACCGCCTTACCTCTGAGCGCGCCCTAGAGATCCTAGGTGATCCTGAGATTGATGACAGCGTAGGCCGTGTGGCAGGCGTTACCCGCCAGATTAAGCTAAAGAACTCTGGCTCATCTCTAATGATGATGACCGCTAACCCACGCGCAAAGATTGAATCTAAGTCCTTCCATCTTATTGTTATTGATGAGTGCCAAGAAGCTGATGACTTTGTAGTCTCCAAGTCAATCGCTCCTATGCTTGCGTACTACGCAGGAACTATGGTTAAAACTGGCACCCCAACTACCCACAAGAACAATTTCTACAACAGCATCATGCTTAACAAGCGTAGGCAAACCAGTAGAACCAAACGCCAGAACCACTTTGAATGGACTTGGCGAGATGTGGTTAAGGTCAACGCTAACTATGAGAAGCACATTAAGCGTGAGAAGCTGCGCATTGGCGAAGACTCAGATGAATTCCAGATGTCGTACAACTGTAAGTGGCTTCTTGAGCGCGGTATGTTCGTTACCTCAACCACCATGGATAAGCTTGGCGATACCTCTATGGAGATCCAGCGCGCCTGGCATAGAACCCCAGTAGTTGTTGGCATTGACCCAGCCCGTAAGATTGACTCTACAGTAGTAACTGTTGTCTGGGTTGACTGGGATCGCCCAGATGAATTTGGCTACTTTGACCACAGAGTACTTAACTGGTTGGAGTTACAAGGAGATGACTGGGAAGACCAGTACTTCCAGATCGTAAAGTTCTTAGAGAACTACAACGTTATGTATGTTGGCGTAGACGCTAATGGTGTTGGTGACGCGGTTGCTCAGCGCCTAAAACTCCTGCTTCCTAGGGCAGAGGTATTTGCTGTAGGTAGTAGTCAGCCTGAGCAATCTAAGCGTTGGAAGCACTTAAAGGCGCTTATGGACCGCGAGCTCATTAGTTGGCCTGCCCACGCTAAGACAAGAAAGCTTCGTAGTTACCGCCGATTCCGTCAACAGTTAGAGGATCTAGAGACCAAGTTTACTGGCCCTAACTTTCTAGCTAAAGCGCCGGACGAAGCCCACGCGCACGATGACTACGCAGACTCGTTGGCTATCGCCTGCTCTTTAACCATCGAAATGACGATGCCACAGATTGAAGTTTCATCCAGTCCGTTTTTTAGATAAGACTTTAGGCTGACTGTAGCTACTTTCTGTAGCACACTTTTACTGAGGTCCTCAACCTAATATAGGAGTAAATAATGGCAATTGCACCAGATCCAAAGTTCCCAGAACGTCCTGGCACTGTCTACGACCGCAAAGTCTCACCAGCAACCCCTGGTCAGCGCGGCCCACTTCGTTTTGAAGAAGGCATTGCAACAGACACAGACGTCCCACAGGAATTCACAAAGGGCGCTATGCAGGGATACGTTCCTGCAGCAGGTCGTCCAAACCGTAATCAGAATGTATTTGAGAAGCTTCCAGAAGAGACAATGCGTGAGCGCGCTCACGTTGGTTCTGCTGCATGGGTAGAAGCTCCAGATCATCTTAAGGAATTTGCTGCTGGTGGTTTTGCAGACCACGGTGACAACCGCATTGAGGAAGCATTCCGCAGCGGTGGTCCACAGAAGGCTGGCAATCCTGCAGTCGTCCACGACTAAGAAATAAGTCAATCATCCCTGCCTCATACTTGGGGCAGGGCTGGTTACTATCTAAGGATTATTAATGGCATTAATCGCAGGTAAAGAAGTAAAAAAGGGTCCTAAGCAGATCCCTGCAAATCAAAAGCTTTGGAACATGCTTACTACTCAAGCGCGCTCTAAGTTCCGCACATACCCTTCTCCTGCAGCTGCTCACTGGGTTCACTCCCGCTATGTTCAATTGGGTGGCAAGTTTGTAACATCTGAGAAAGATGTAGATCCACGCTTCCGCGATTACGCTAAAGAAGCGCAGGATAAAAAAGAAAAAGAACAAAAGAAGGTAGTAACTAAGCCGGTAGGCCAGAACCTCATTAGAGGCGAACGTTTCCGCTGAGTGTCGTTTTGTACATAAGTCGACATTTATGTTAGTATTGTCTAAAGTTGAAAGAGGTGAGCAGTGAGCGGTATGGATTTCTCTCCACCGAGTTATCGCGCAGCCTCATCTGATTTAACCATCTCCATCTCCCCGCTTGGGTTAGTAGAACTAGCGGATGAAGAGTTTGAAGTCCACGGCCCACGCCTAAATCGCTACTCACTTAACTGGGCTATGTATCTTGGCCACCACTGGTCTTATCGCCGTCAGACAGGCGAGACACAGATGGTTCTTAATTACTATCGCGCATTCAGCGACTTCATCATTAACTTTACCTTTGGTAAGGGTGTTAACTTCCGCAGCCCTAAAGAGACCGAAGCAATCGTTCCAGACCTGCTAGAGCGCGTCTGGGAAGTGGATAACAACAAGGCCACAGTCCTTTGGGAAATTGGTCAGCAAGGTACGGTGTCAGGTGATTGCTTTATTAAAGTGGCTTATGAAGAGCCTTATGTGGATCCTGCTGGCCGTAAGCACCCTGGTCGTGTACGAATTTTGCCTCTTAACTCTAGTTTTGCTTTCCCCGAGTTCCATCCACACGACCGCGAACGCCTTGTCCGTTTTAAGCTTAAGTACCGTTTTTGGGGTACTAGCTTGGAAGGTACGCGCCAAGTATTCACGTACACAGAAATCCTCACAGATGACATCATCGAGGAATACATCAATGACGAACTCATTGACTCGCGCCCTAATCCGCTTGGCACAATTCCAGTTATTCATATTCCGAATGTTCGTATTAGTGGTAGCCCTTGGGGTCTCTCTGATTGCAATGACATTATCAATATTAACCGCGCTTACAATGAGACTGCTACGGATATTGCTGACATTGTTAATTACCACGCGGCTCCCGTCACCGTCATCATCGGTGCTAAAGCTTCTCAGCTTGAGAAGGGCGCTAACAAAGTATGGGGCGGGCTTCCAAAAGACGCACGAGTAGAGAACCTAGAAGGTGGCGCACAGGGTCTAAAGGGCGCTATGGACTTCCTAGCAATGATGAAGAAGTCTATGCACGAAATGATTGGTGTTCCTGAGACCGCTCTTGGGCAGGCTCAGCCTATCTCTAACACCTCTGGCGTTGCTCTTTCTATTCAGTTCCAGCCATTGATGAACCGTTATCACCAGAAGATCGTTCAGTACGCACACGGTCTTGAGCGCGTTAATGAGCTTATCCTTCTTAACCTTGCCCTTAAAGAGCCAGAGACATTTACCTGGGACCCTAACTCAAGCACTGTTCCGCTAAAGCCTGGTCAGGTATCTCAGCTTGATATTAATGATCCTATTACTTTCCGCTCATACGTTCACTTCCCTCAGCCATTGCCTCTTGACAAGCTCATTGCTATCAATGAAGTCCAGTCAATGCTCTCTCTTGGCCTTGAGTCTAAGGAAGGTGCTTTGCGCATCTTAGGCGAAGAGTTCCCACAAGAAAAGCTCACAGAGATCCGTCAAGAGCTTCAAGACGAAGCTATGGCAGATGGGGCACTCAAGCTTATCCAGACACAGATCGAGCAGGACATCATGGCTCTTACAGGGTCAATGCCAGCACAAACAGGACCTGGTGGTTCCTCTGCACCAGGCGTTCCAGGCGCAGAAGCACCTGCAGCCCCAACAGAGCCAGTATTACTAGACGACGCAACTATCGCCGCCCAAATGGGTGACGAGAAGGTACGCACTCGACTAGTAACGGAAGCCTACGGTACTCAATTGCCACAGCGCAGAGTTCCGGAGGACTACGAAAAATAAAGTAATTTATACAGACAATTAGGACATCTATTGTCAAAATAAATACTGTAATACCACGTTAGGTCATTTGTGCCCCCACATCGGAGAACGACCCCTAGGATAAAAGGATAAACGCATGTCAGAAACTGCAGAACAAATGGCTACTGCTTTTGAAGCAGAAGCAAATACCGCTCCAGTAGTAAATGTGTCGGGCGTTGACGCGCCTACTGTTACCTCTGGAAAGACCGAACCTACTCAGAAGTTTTATACCGAAGAGGATCTTGCAAAGGTTCGTTCACAAGAGAAAGAAAAGCTTTACCCAGAGATCGATCGATTGAAGGAAGAAGTTTCACTTCTCAAGAAGGAGCGGGAAGAAAAAGCAGCTCGCAAGGCAGCAGAGGCGGAAGCCAAAGCAGCTGAAGAAAAGGCTAAGCTTGAAGAGAACTTGGACGCCAAGGACTTTGCAAAGGCTACAGCTGAAGAGTTGCGAGAGCAGTTGGCACGTGAGCGTCAAGAACGCGAAGCGGCCTTCGCTCTTCTGGAGCAGGAAAGAAAGTTTGCAGAACTGCAAGCATACCGTCAACAAGCTGTTGAACAGAACCGCGACAATATCATCCCTCAACTCATTGATTACGTCCAGGGCAATACCTTGGAAGAGATCAACGAGAGCATTGCAGGATTGGTTGAGCGATCTAACAGTATTCTCGAATCTGCACAGTCTGCTATTCAGCAGCAGCGCAGAGATATGCCGGGCGTAAGGGCAACCTTGCCAGGCGTTGGACCACTGGAAACTAATTCGGAACCACGTCAGTTTACTGCCGCAGATATTGCGTCAATGCCGATGAATGAATACGCAAAAGTCCGCACTCAGATCTTGAGCAACCGTGCTCTTGGTAAGACCAGCGGAATATTGGGCTAACACTTAATCTATTAAAAACTACTATCAAGGAGTCAAAGCCAAATGGCATCAGGTATCACAGGTACAGGCAATCTTGCCGCAGCCCCTACAGCGTACTCAGGTACCAACACCCAGCTAACTCAGGCGATTCAGACTATCTGGTCCAAGGAAATCTTGTTCCAGGCTATGCCTATCCTTCGCTTCGAGCAGTTTGCAGTCAAGAAGACTGAGCTCGGTGTTGCACCTGGTCTACAGATCAACTTCATGCGTTACAACAACCTCGGATTCGCTTCACCTCTTGTTGAAGGTGTCCGTATGCAGACTAACGCTCTCACAGCACAGCAGTTCTCAATCACTGTAACTGAGCATGGTTATGCTCTTGCAGTATCTGAGCTCTTGCTCAATGCTTCATTCGATGACGTAATGGCTTCAGCCTCACGTCTTCTCGGTCGTAACATGGCTATCTACCTAGATCAGCTCTCACGCGACACACTCTACGCAGCTTCTTCAACCCTTTACGGTGAAGATCGCTCATCAGTCTCATCAGCTGTTAACAACTGGTATGGCTATGGAACCTTCGGCACATCACGTGCATCAATGACAGGTGCTTCATACCTCACACCACACGTTATCAAGGACACAGTTGAGACCTTGGCAACAAAGAACATCCCACGGTTGGGCGAGACTTATGTCTGCTTCGTTCACCCACACCAGAGCCGTACTCTTCGTGACAACCCTGAGTTCATCGAAGTCACTAAGTACGCAGCTCCAGGTAACTTCATGCTTGGTGAAATCGGTCGTCTCTACGACGTAGTATTCATCGAAACCACTCAGGTCCTCAAGGTCGTTGGTGGAGCAGGTTCTGGATACACAACTGATACAGCTGTTGCTAACCCAGTTGTTGTTCCTGGCGGAGGCTACACAACCCCAGCTACCCTCACAGGTAACGGTGCTTCAGATCGTTATGCAGCTATCATGATCGGTGATAACGCATTTGGTCACGCTATCTCACTCCCAGTCGAACTCCGCGATGGCGGTATCCTCGACTTTGGTCGTGAGCATGCACTTGCTTGGTACTCAATCTTCGGACTTGGCCTCATCACTGACCAGAGCGTAGTAATTGTAGAAACCAACTAATTACAACTAAATAGCTTAAAGTGGGGGGCTTCGGCCCCCCACCATTTTAATCGAGATACTAATTAGGAGAATACAATGGCTAAAACAAAGCCCACTGATGTAACCGGTCGTGTACGCGAGCAGCTTGCAGAGCAAGCGGCAGCCGATATGAACGATCGTGCAGCTGAAATGTCTATGGCAACAGCTCAAGCCCAGGTCAAACTAGAGACCGAAGTTATTGACGCTACTAAGCCTTCTCGTCAAACAGTTATTGTTGATGACCCTGTGACTGTCGGAAGTCCAGATGATTCTTCCGTTGAGATTCGTGTCGTTCAAGACCTCGACAACATGACTCTCGGTAAGGGCAATAATTACAGCTTTAAAGCTGGCGTTAAGTACAAAGTTACAAAGCAAGTAGCTCAACACCTTAAGGAAAAAGGTTATCTAGCTGGCGTTATCTAAGACATACTTAGCGAAGTGGGCGCCTCTTTCTGAGGCGCTCTTTTCGTTTGAGCAGATTTTTTATAAAAATTCCGACACTATAGTACCTGTAGCGTGAGGAGTTTTGGGTGGCCCTATTATCTGATTTAGTCTCAAGAGTCCGTCTTGAGATCGGTGACCAAGCCTCTCAGTTTAGCTATGCTGCGACTGGCGATGGCACTACTAAAGCCTTTCCAATTGGCAAGTATCCTGTAGACCCAGCTACCCTTTACATAACCGTTAATGGGACTGCGCAGGCTACCCCCGCTAATTACACTCTAGAAGCTAATCTAGGAATCATTCACTTTGTAATTGCCCCTGCGCTAAACGCAACTATTGCCGTATCTGGTCAGAACTATCGCTACTTTACAGATGAAGACATCACTACTTTTGTATGCGATGCTGTAACCCAGCACACATATAATCGTGTAGATTCTTACGGCTCACAGGTAACTATCAACTCAATCCCGCCTGTTGAAGAGTACCCAGTAGCTGTGTTAGCTTCTATTGAGGCTCTATGGGCGCTAGCTACTGACTCAGCTTTTGATATCAACATCACCGCCCCAGATGGTGTGGTAATCCCACGCGCTCAGCGCTATCAGCAGCTTTCTAATATTATCCAGCAACGCTGGGAACAATACCGCTTGCTATGCTCACAGCTTAACGTTGGCCTGTGGCGCATTGAGATGGGTACTCTTATCCGTACCTCTAGAACCACTAACAAGTTTGTACCTATCTACATGGGTCAAGAGATTGATGACGCTCGTAAGCCAGAGCGCGTTTATATACATAATGATCTTACTGGTCGTAATCCGTTCCCTACTTACGCGCAGATCCAAGACCTTATTCTCTACCAGGGTAACTCTTTCCAAGAAGAGTTTACCTTCCCATTTGATACCACAGGCCTTACTTGGGAATCCCAAATCCGTAGCTACCCTAACTCACCTTCACTTTACGCCACCTTTACAATTACTAAGGTATCTACCTCTTCTACGGCAAGCACTATCAGAATCTCATTGACTGTTGAACAGACTTCCTACCTACCACAACGCGCTTTCTGGGACCTTGTAGCTACTTCTGCAACAGATCCTAACTATGCAATGACTTATATCAGAGGTCAAGTATTCACCACTACCGGCGTCACTATGGACACCGGTCAGTACGGGAGTTGGTAATAGATGAGTTCTTGCGGTTACTGTGGAGGCTACTGGCCTTCTTGTGGTTGCTCTATTCAACCAATTATTGTTACTCCACCTGCGCCAATTGTAGTTAGCGTTCAAGCGCCTATTGGTGGAGCTAATGGGCTACAAGGTATCCAAGGCCCTCAAGGTATTACTGGATACATTGGTCATGATGGCGCTCAGGGAACACAAGGCATCCAGGGTGTGCAAGGCACTCAAGGTAATCAAGGCTTCGGTTATGATCAATTACAGGGTGTGCAAGGTCCTCAAGGTGTTCAGGGTGTACAAGGTATCCAAGGCATTCAGGGGTACACAGGTCTACAAGGACACTATGGAACTCAAGGTACGCAAGGCACACAAGGACCTCAGGGAACTACAGGTTCTCAGGGTACGCAGGGTATCCAAGGAGTACAAGGTACTCAAGGCATTCAAGGTGTTCAAGGATTGTTGGGTACTCAAGGTACCCAAGGTACAACAGGTTCACAAGGAGCAACTGGTACTCAGGGATCTCAGGGAACACAAGGTCTACTTGGACTACAAGGTCTACTTGGTCTACAGGGAAACCAAGGAACTACGGGTGTTCAAGGACTACAAGGTATCCAGGGTGTCCAAGGGACTCAAGGAACTACGGGTACACAAGGCCTGCAAGGTATTCAAGGACGTTCATTTACAGGCGTAACCTCTGCCACTTCTACCACAATTGGGACTGGCTCTAAAGTATTTTCAGTAACTAACTCTGGCGCTTATTCTGTTGGTCAGTATGTTGTTGTAACAAACACTGGAACCCCAACTAACTTTATGTTTGGACAAGTCACTGCTGTAACAACTGATTCCAGTATCACAGTAAACGTAACAGGCGTTGGAGGCTCTGGAACTTTCACTGCTTGGACTTTTGGAGTAAGTGGTCTACAAGGGGCTCAAGGAACGCAAGGTATCCAAGGCGTCCAAGGAACACAAGGTATACAGGGCAACCAGGGAACTCAAGGGGTCCAAGGCGTACAAGGCCTTACAGGTGCTCAGGGACTTCAAGGCGTTCAAGGTACACAGGGTAACCAAGGTTTTGGTTATGCGCAGCTTCAGGGCGTTCAAGGGCCGCAGGGAACCCAAGGTATTCAGGGGGTTCAAGGTAACCAAGGAACTCTTGGCATTCAAGGATTTACTGGTACACAGGGCTTTACTGGGACACAAGGAACCACTGGTACCCAAGGCGCCGTCGGTACACAAGGCACCACAGGTACCCAAGGATTTGTTGGATCTCAAGGAACTATTGGATCTCAAGGAAATACTGGCGCACAAGGAACTACAGGAGCAACTGGTGCTACTGGTTCTCAAGGAACACAAGGGCTTCAGGGTAATCAGGGCACAACCGGTATTCAAGGCACTACAGGAACCCAAGGATTTACAGGCACTCAAGGTGTTGTAGGGTCTCAAGGAACTGTTGGAGCGCAAGGCACACAAGGAACGCAAGGCCTTCAAGGGCTACAAGGTTACCAAGGGCCGCAGGGAACACAAGGCACTCAAGGGAACCAAGGAACCACTGGTTCACAGGGCACTACTGGTACTCAAGGCGCTACTGGTTCTCAAGGAATTCAGGGTACTCAAGGCGTCCAGGGAACAACTGGATCGCAAGGAACCACTGGAACACAGGGCGCTACTGGCACACAGGGAACACAAGGTGTTCAAGGTGTAACTGGTCAAGCTGGTTCTCAAAACGCACACGGTGCAGTAAACGCTGTATCCACTGCTACTGGAACAGGTACAAGCACCTACTTCGCTGGAAGTTCTGACACAGAGGGTGGCACAGGTGTAGGCGCGTATATTGAGGCAAACGCAAATGGCGTAATCCCTACAATTGATGGCGTCACACTCTCTGTAGGTAACCGCGTTCTCTTTACAGGACGAGCAAACTCAATTGAAAACGGCGTTTACTCTGTTACAAGCGTAGGCTCATCTAGCAGTAAATATCGCTTTACTCGCGCAACTGACTCCGATAACCATGTCACGGGGCAAGTTGAAGGCGGAGATTTTGTTTACGTTCTAACTGGAACAACATATGTATCCACTACTTGGGTTCTAACCTCAACAGGGTCTAACTCTGACGGAACAATAAAGATTGGCATAGACCCAATCGTGTGGACACAAGCGGGCGGTATTGGAGCACAAGGCTCCACAGGCTCACAAGGTACAACTGGTATTCAAGGTATTCAAGGATATACAGGAACTACAGGTGCTCAGGGCTCTACTGGTACGACTGGTGCACAAGGCACACAGGGTATTCAGGGCACACAGGGCAACACAGGATCTACTGGTTTTCAGGGAACAACTGGTATCCAAGGAATTCAGGGTTATACAGGAACTACTGGTGCGCAGGGCTCTACTGGTCAAACAGGATCACAAGGTACCACTGGATCACAAGGCACAACAGGCTCACAAGGCACCACCGGTACTCAAGGAGCAACAGGGGCGCAGGGTACTCAAGGTATTCAAGGACTTATTGGTATTCAAGGTACCCAAGGAACACAGGGAGTTCAGGGTAACCAAGGAGCTCAGGGTAATCAGGGACTTATTGGTCTACAAGGGTTTACAGGAACACAAGGAGCCACTGGAACGCAAGGAACGACCGGTGCTACCGGCTCTACTGGTTCTCAAGGTACAACCGGAACTCAAGGCGCTACTGGAGCCCAAGGTACGCAAGGTATTCAAGGAGTTATCGGCTCTCAAGGAGCTACAGGACTTCAAGGCGTTCAAGGTACCCAAGGTCTACAGGGGCGTGATGGTGGGCAGCTAACTGCTACCAGCTATACAGTTAATGGAAGATTATCTAGCGATCAAACTGTTACTTCTGGTGCCGATGCGTTAATTAACTTTATTGACGACTTTGATCCTCAAAACTGGTGGGATCCAACTGGGCATCAATTTAAGCCAACTATTGCCGGTTACTACCTCATCAACATTGATTCTTGGTGGGCAACTGGTTCGTTGAGCACTGCTCAAACCAACACCCAGGTAAGAAAGAATGGCAACACGATTGCCATTTACCAAAACTCTGTATCCACTACTAATGGTTACACTCAGGGCGGGTCTAAGGTTATCTACCTTAATGGCTCCACTGACTATCTAGATTTTACGGCTTATACATCTAATACAACTTCCCAGACTCTGCAATATGGCGGCAGCACAAGCGGTAATGGAACTTACTTCTCCGCAACCCTCATCACCAGCGGAACTGTTCAAGGAACACAAGGGACTACTGGATCCCAAGGCACAAACGGAACTAATGGAACAAACGGCACTCAGGGCCTAACAGGTAGCCAAGGAACAGTTGGCGCTCAAGGTGTTCAAGGATCTACGGGCACCCAAGGAGCAAGCGGTTCTAATGGAACCAATGGATCTCAAGGTACTCAAGGAACAACGGGTATCCAAGGACTTACTGGTCTTCAGGGCCTTACTGGTTCTCAAGGAACGACTGGTAACCAAGGAACTCTTGGAACCCAAGGAACACAAGGAGCAGTTGGTCCTCAAGGAACTACTGGCACACAAGGCTCCCAGGGAACACAAGGTCTTCTTGGTAACCAAGGCACAATTGGTGCACAGGGTACCGCTGGTTTTGTTGGCTCTAACGGTTCTCAAGGTACCCAGGGTATCCAGGGAACCACTGGCGGAAGCGGTATTGTTAACGTCGGTAACGGGCTTCAGTATGTATCTGGAACTCAAACCCTTTCACTACAGGCAGTTACAGGCACGGGTTACACAACAGTCCTATCTACAAGCCCAACCCTTACATCGCCAAATATCGGTAACGCCACTGCCGCATCTGTAACTGTAGGAACGCTTACCTATACCCCTGCTAACGCGCTCTTTACTGCTCAGAACTCCACTAACAACTACAACCAGATCATTATCCAGAATTCATTGGCTGGGACTCAGGCCTCTGCGGACTTAGTTGTTAACAATGACTCTTCTACGGACTCAACCTACTACGGCGACTTTGGTATTAACAGCTCTGCTTTTAGCGGAACTGGCAGCTTGTCTCTTCCAAATGCCACCTACCTATACTCCTCTAACGGTGAGTTAGTATTAGGAACTATTACCTCAAACGGTATTCGCTTTGTAACTAACAACAGCACCACAGACGCAATGTCTATCAACTCTGCTGGTTATGTAAACGTTGCCGGTACCCTACAGGCCGGAACCATCTCTGGCGGCTCTGCTTCAGCAGCTCAGACCACGATTAAACAGCGCTCTGATACGGCCGCTAACTGGACTTCAGCTAACCCAACTCTGACTGCAGGTGTCTGGGCATATGAAACTGATACCAAGAAGATAAAGATCGGTGACGGCTCTACCGCTTGGACATCACTTGCCTACTTTACTGGCGTTCAAGGTTTTACTGGAACTCAGGGAACTATTGGTAGCCAAGGCGTTCAAGGACTTCAGGGCGCAACAGGATCACAAGGCACTATTGGTAATCAGGGTTCAGTTGGACTTCAGGGCGTTACTGGTATGCAGGGCGCGACTGGAACACAAGGATTTGTTGGAACCCAAGGAACTCTTGGACTTCAAGGCTTCTACGGTATCCAAGGACTTCAGGGTATCCAAGGCAACATCGGTGTTCAGGGTGTTGTATTCGGTGCTACTGCTCCTGCCAACCAAGGCGTACTTTGGGTAAATACTGTTTTGTCATCTAGTTCGATCCAAGGCACTCAAGGTATTCAGGGTGGTGGATTTAACCAAGCGCAGGGTACTCAAGGCTTGCAAGGCACTATTGGTTCTATTGGTATTCAAGGCACTACTGGTATTCAAGGGTCGCTTGGACTTCAAGGTACTACTGGTTCTGCTGGATATGGCGTTAATATTCCATCAGGACTTAGCAATAGTTTGTTTGTTGGCGATCCGACTCAACTTTCTTTAACTGGCAATTACAACATTGCCATGGGTACAAATATTGGTCGTACTGGTACTAATACTAGTTATCAAAATACTTTTATTGGTACTAATATCGCTTCTACTGCTCCAGTGAGTGGGCATGACAATGTAATGATTGGCTTGGCTTCTGCTTTTGGTTTAACTTCAGGATCTAACAATGTTGTTGTTGGTAATTCTGCGGGTAACGGTTTAACTAGTGGTGGCGCCAATATTTTTGTTGGTAATTATGCTGGGTATCAAGTTTCAACTAGCAGTAACACTATTCATATTGGCAGTAGTTCAACTGTTTCAAATGTTTCAAATTCGATTGTATTAGGTCAGCCTTATGTATATAACGCCAATACGGTAGCGATTGACCCTTTTTACGCAAATTACCCTCTTATTGGCGGAAACGCTGGTACAGGTACAAATGATTCAACTAGATATGCAACTGTTGGCGATGACAACCACAAGAACCAGCAAATACCAGCAGAGCAGTATTATGCTTCTTGGACTCAAGGCTCGATCATAACAACAACTGCCACAAGCCTATTTGGTGTTGCTCCATATACTTTAGCAGGTAATGCTTATGATTTTGAATACAATATGTATGTTTCTAATTCTGGAACAGGAACTATTACCCTTGGATGGGGTGGAGTTGCTAACGGCTCGTTTATGACCAATGTTCAGGTTATGTTACAAAATGGTACTGCCATAACTGGTATTACTAACTATAATCAAACTTCGAACAAAGCAATATCAGGCGGCAATACTGCTGCTACTCACATGATTACAATTCGCGGATTCTGCCAAGGCGCACAAGGTAGATTCCCTCTTATGGCATCTGTTTCAACTGGTCAGATTCGTTTGCTTCAAGGTTGGTTCCGTTTTGTAAATAGAACTCAATGGGGCGCACCTCTTACATTCGGAAATATTGCTTAGGAGATCCCCATGTCACAACTTATGTATTACGACACCGCGAGTTCTTCTTGGAAGCCTGTTGTTGTTGGCGCGCAAGGAGTAACTGGTCCACAAGGACTTCAAGGCATTACAGGTAGTGCTGGAACTTCTGCTTATGCTACTTATTTCCCTGCTGCTGCATTAGGTCACACCTCAACTGCTAGTGTTTCGATACCTGCTGGCAGTTATTTGTACGAAACCCCCTCGACAAACCCTGCGACTTTTACGATTAACGGAAATACTCCTGCTGGCAATTTTGGCAAATTAACTTTGACTTCACCCGCAACGACTATTACTGGAACAACACCAGTCGCTTATCCTGTTGCATTTAGAAACACAAATAATAATTATCAGACTGCTGCTTATGGAAACAATATTTATATTGTCGATCAACCGTATTCAACATATTCTTATTCAACTGATGGCGGTAATACTTGGACTACTACTTTAGATGCAAGTATAGGACAATACGGCAACACTTGGGGATTGGCTTATGGAAACGGCCATTTTGTTAAAACTTGGCAATATAATCAAATGGGCTATCAGATCAGTTATTCTAGCGATGGAGTTAATTGGACTGGTGGATCCTTGCCTAATGGCGGTGTAAATGGTTATAACAACGCATTTGCCAATAATATTATTTATAATTCTGCGACTAACTATTTTGTTGTAGTTGGCGGCTTTTCTAATTATTATAATTATGGCGATCCAATTAACGGCTGGAATTTGGTTTATGGCGCTCCTTGGAATTCTGTTGGAGCATTGTCCTATCAAAATGGCTACACTTTTGTTTCCGACCTAGCAACTGGTTATGTTTATTATAGTTCAGATCCAGCAAGTAATTCTTGGACTGCTGCCGCTTTTGGCCCTTTTAATTACAATCAGTTCAGTTCTGTTCAATGGGATGGAACTAATTATTGGGTTGCTATTGGTATTGGTAGCGGAAATGCTCAGTTATGGAAATGTTCTAACCTTAGCACTAACACTTGGACTCAAGTTTCTCTTAATTGGACTAACTGCACAGGAGCCAGTCTTGAAATTGTTGTTTCAGGTAACGAAATTTTAATAATTGAAAATACTCAAGGTAATGCTGCTGCAATTTATTCTTCTGATGGGGGCAGCACTTTTTCTATAATTTCAACTGGAATTTCATATGCTGGAATTGCAAAAAAACTAAATGGTCACTATGTATATTGTTCACAAGATTACCAAAGTCAGTACCCAGTTTATTTTTCTTCAACGTTAGCGCCTCAACAGCAGCCTTCTTATGTTAAATTAACCTCTACCTATACAACTTCCTAGGAGATCCCAATGACATTCCCAATTCAGCAAGGAACGCTTACAGTTGGCACAACCGTTACTGCTTTAATGGTTCAGCCTCAAGGTCGAAATACCACGATCAAAATTCGCAATACCCACGCAACTGCCAACCTGTATATCGGCAACCCACAGGTATCTGCAAGCGGAGATAATGTCGGCTACCTCATTCCTGCTAATGCTTCTGATTCTGTAACCTACTCGGCTCAAACTCCCCTGTTCCTGATTTCGGACACAGAAGGTGTTACAGTTTCCTACTTGACGGCAGCAACTAACTAAGGAAGCAAATGAATCTAGTCCAAAAGGCGGTTGGACAAGGTGGCAAGTTAGCACCGATAGCAATACCCGATACTTTCGGGGGAATGAACCCATCTGTATTTATAGACAAAGATGGCGATATTCTTGTTAATGTCCGAGTAGTTAATTACATTTTGTATCATAGCGAGAACGAGCAACGCTTCCCTTCTAGATGGGGTCCGCTTGCTTATTTGCACCCTGAGAAAGACCAGCGCCTTGTAACTGAGAACTACCTCTGCAGGCTTAACTCCGATCTAGAGATGACCGACTATGCGCGGGTAGAGATGCTAGATCTTCATACTCCTATATGGGAGTTCGTTGGTTTGGAGGACGCCCGCTTAGTTCAATGGGAAGGTAAGTACTACCTAATAGGTGTTCGGCGCGACACCACCACCACAGGTGTTGGGCGCATGGAGTATTCTCATATAGAGATAAACAAAGAGGGCTGGTCTATTAAAGAGACTAAGCGTGTGCGCATTCCTGCCCCTAAAGACGATGGATCTTACTGTGAGAAGAACTGGTACCCGATATTAGATAGGCCTTACCACTTTATTAAGTGGACTATGCCCACAGAGATGGTTAAAGCCGACCCTGAAGAACCTAAGATTGAACAGATCTTTGTAAAGGAAACTCCCCCTGCCCCAGCAGATCAGCGCGGAGGCACCCAAGCCATTAAGTGGGGCAATATGTATATTGCCATCACTCATGAGGTCAATCTATTTAAGAACTATCTACAGCAGAAAGACGGTATCTACCGCCACCGCTTAGTTTTATGGGATGACCAGTTTAACTTTGTAGGGCTCTCTAATGCCTTCTCTTTCTTGGATGCTCGTATCGAGTTCTGCGTGGGCGCGGCCATTTATAATGGAGACCTACTTATTAGCTTTGGGTTCCAAGATAATGCGGCTTTTGTTCTACGCACCCCTAAGAAAGTAGTAGAAGACCTAATCCTGGAGGCGCTTATCTATGAAAATTGAGGGCCTAGTAGTCCGTCTATCTAAAGACCCGTTTAACCCACTGCTTAACTTTCAGTGTGCCCAAGAGTATGACCGACTAGGACAGACAGCCTCTGCCGTCTCTTTCTACCTAAGGACTGCGGAGTATGGCTATAAGACTAACCCAGACTACGCATATGAAGCCTTACTAAGAACCTCTATCTGCTTTGAAGACCAAAACGATAGGCAACATACTGTAAGTAACTGCATCCTTCAAGCGCTTACCGTTTTACCTGAGAGAGAAGAAGCGTACTTTCTTATGTCTAGGTTCCACGATCGCTCAGGCAACTGGCAAGAGTGCTACACGTGGGCACGCATGGGACTGCGCTACTCTACAAATATAAAGAATGAACTGTTGGATTACCCGGGCGGTGTTGGCTTACTCTTTGAAGTAGCTGTTTCTGGTTGGTGGGTAGGACGAGCCGAAGAGTCAACAAGCATCTTTAAAGACCTACTTACTAAGGACATACCAGAGAATTACCGCAATGCGATTGTGGATAACTTAAGGAGAACAGGTGCTTCTATTTGATATCGGGGCTAACCGAGGAGACGCAACGGTTGCTGGCTTAAATAAAGGGTATAAAGTAATTGCTGTTGAAGCGGCGCCCAGAATTTACAGGCAGTTGTCGTCTACCTTTATCTATGTCCCCGAGGTAATACCACTTAAAGCCGCTGTAGCAGATGTAGATAATGAGCGCGTAGAGTTCTATGAAGCTGAGGAGGATGGGCTATCTACTCTTAATAAAGACTGGCTAACTGACAAAACTCTTCCTTATGTGGGCAAGCCTTACCGCACAGTCTCAGCAACCACTGTGACTATTGACACTCTTGCAAAAACCTATGGTGAGCCCGACCTAATAAAGGTAGATGTTGAGGGCGCAGAGTGGCTGGTGTTTAAGGGTATGACTAAAAAGTACGGAACTCTTGCTTTTGAGTGGACAGATGCCACGGTTAAAGAGCACTGTTCTCAGCTAGAGCACCTATCTTCTTTAGGCTACACAGAGGTTGCGCCACAGTTTATTGTTAATCACCTAGAAGAGCCTACAGAATGGTACCCCATCGCAGACTATCACCTCTGTAAGTGGGTGACGGAGAATAAAGACGCTTGGGAAAACGGCGGCTGGAAAGAGGCAAACCTACGACCTACAGCGGATGTGGGAATGTGCTGGGTTAGGTAGGACAAAACGCCCCTTAGTGGGGATAATTTAAGAACTCGTATTTAAGGAGCACTATGGCAACCGCCTATAAAGTACTAGGTCAAGTAAACCCAGCAGCTACAACAGAAGCCACTTTATATACCCCAGGCGGTAGTTCGGCCGTAGCAGTAGTGTCCACTATCGCTATCTGTAACCAGGCTGCATCACCCGCAACCTACCGAATTGCTGTGTGGCCTAATGGAACTTCTTCTTCTTCTGGCGCCAACTGGCTTGTGTATGGGGCGACAGTAAATGCCAACGACACCACTTTTCTTACTCTAGGAATAACCCTTGAGCATGGTGCAACTATTCGTGTTTATGCTTCTAGCGCGACTGTTTCATTTAGCGCATTTGGTAGCGAGATCGCTTAATGTCCGCTACTAAGGCCAGTAATTCTGGCACTACAGGGTATACCTACGAGGATGCGCAAGTTAAAGACAATTAAGGAGGCTAGTCTATGATTAAAAAAGCTAGCAGACTTAATACGTTAAACAGAAATAAGTACAGAAACGCGGACGCTGGAAACGTTACTATTCCGGATGTTCCAGACAGACCTACAAACGTAGTTGCTGTAGACGTAGGAACTAACCGCCCATTTAATAATGGAGCGGCTACAGTGTCATTTACCCCAGCAGCAACTGGCGGAGCTGCAACCACATTTACTGTTACCTCTAACCCAGGTTCATACACAGGAACGGGTTCATCCAGCCCCGTAACTGTTACGGGGTTGCAATCAGGAACTGCGTACACCTATACAGTAGTTGCCTCTAATTCTACTGGTTCGTCCACATCATCAATAGCAAGTCAAGCTACTACGGCTACAACAGTACCATCAACACCAACTATTGGCGTAGCATCTTTTAATTCTGGACAGCCTTACGCGTCTACGGCAACAGTATTAGTTTCTTATACAGTCTCCTCAAGTTCTGGTGGGAAAACTATCACTAGTTACAAAGCAACTTCTTCTTCTAGTGCAGCGGGGTCTGGAACGGCAAACCCGCTTTCTGTATCCGATGTAACTGGGTCTTCTCAAACTTATACGGTTACCGCTACAAACGTTAACGGCTCTTCAGTGGCCTCTAGCGCATCTAACGCAATCATTCCAGCCACTGTGCCGCAGGCGCCAACAATAGGCACGGTAACGTCTCCGGACGCTACTCATATTTCTGTGCCGTATACACCGGGCAATACGGGAGGTAATTCCATCACTGGTTATGCTATTACCCCAACACCCGCTATATCTCTAACGTTAACCTCTGCGGCAACGGCTAATCCTCTAACTTACTCAGCCTCTTTTGCGGCAAATCAGGGTTATACCTTTACGCTTGCGGCAGTAAACGCTCAGGGAACGTCTATTGCATCAACGGGGTCTAACTCAGTGACTCCTTATGTAGTCGTTACTCCGCCCCCACCTCCACCAGCACCACCATCACCACCTGGGCCAACTTATTACAATCTTGCTTACCTAGCCGGTCAAGGCGGAGCTATAACAGGAGCAACTTCTCAAACGGTGGTGGTTGGGGGTAGCGGAACTGCGGTCACGGCAACTGCTTCTTCTGGGTATACGTTCTATAACTGGAGTGACGGCTCTACGGCTAACCCTAGAACCGATACTAACGTGCAGTCTAATATCATCGTTACTGCCAACTTCTCTCAAAATCCTATACCTGTTATTAGCAGTCTAACTACAAGCGCAACTTCCTCAAGCATAACCGCTAACTGGTCAAGCTCAACCGGATACTCTTCTTGGTCTATTGGTTCTACCAGTAGCTTGCCACTAGCCACGGGCAATGGAAGCCCAAACACCTATACGTGGACAGGTTTGGCCTCAAATTTCAGTTATACGGGAACACTTCGCCTATATAACGGGCTTAACCAAACTGGTCAATACGCGGCTCAGTCATTCCAACAAACTACTGCGAATGTTACACCTCCACCTCCTCCTCCACCACCTACGCCAACACCTACGCCAACACCTACGCCAACACCTCCTCCTCCACCACCTCCACCACCTCCACCACCTCCACCACCTCCACCACCTCCACCACCTCCACCACCATGCCCAGACAACTACTCATGTGGCAATGACCCATGTCATTACTGTATCTACAGTGGCGGTAGATGCGTAGGGTGCTAAACTATCAAGCATGACTATACGAAAAATTGTCTTGCTCAACAATGAAAACGTGGTTGTACTTCCGATCACGTTTAACGACGAAAATTTATTAGAGCAAGGCTACTTAGCGGGGTACCTCTCAAACCCAAAATTTGTAGAGGTGCCCGCCGACTCTCCTGCCGATATAGGTTGGTCGTTTATTAATGGAGAGGCAATTAAGATATAATAATGAAAGAAAAAAGTGCTTGGCAAATATACAAAGAAAGCCTGGGAGAGACTAGACCTTGGGACTTTTTAAATCCAACTACGGAGTACGCTTCTAAAGAAAAAGAAGATTCTAGGTATAATATATGCTTAGACTGCCCGCAGTTAGTGCCGGTAACTAAACAGTGCAAACTGTGCGGCTGTCTTATGGCCCTTAAAACTAAACTAGAAAAAGCAACTTGTCCGTTAGGTAAGTGGTGAGATGTCTTACAAAAAATACCTGTTAGTGGTTGACGAAGATGTTGTTGGGTCGCTTACCATACCTGGCGTTGAGAAGTTTAAACTTATACAAGAAGCTATTGTATCTGGCATAACTATCATGGAAGTTCCAGTAGACACAGAAGTAGCTATTGGATGGCAATATGACGGCACAACTTTCTATAGTAAAGAGGATAAGTAAATGTTTAAAGGTAAACTTGTCGATAACTTTTTGTCCGAGTCGGAGTGCGCGTTTGTTATTGATACCGTGAATACTAAAGAAGTATGGGAAAGAAATGGTAATGAACACTGGGATAACCGAGCAGTCCACATTCAAAGCATATATACCAACTTTGGAAATGACCTAGGCGATCTTTTAAAGAACAAAACGTTATTAATTAAAAAGTATATTGAAGATGAATACCAGCTTACTCAAGAAGTGTACCCGGATATTGTATCCGTTTGCAGGTGGTTTCCTGGAAACTCACAGGCCCCACATGCTGACGATATGAAACCTGCAAATATAGCAGGATTTGAGCACAGAGTATTTGGCTCAATTATCTATTTAAATACAGAGTTCTCTGGTGGCGTCACTTATTATCCGGATTACGGAATTGAGGTTACCCCAGAGGTAGGTAAGCTAGCCATTCATCCTGGAGACTCTGAGCACATGCACGGTGTCACAGAAGTTCAAGGCGGAATTCGCTACACAATAGCTTCTTTTTGGACTTACGAACGGAGCAGAGCCCTTGGCTGGTCCGTATCTTAATGATAAAGGTTATGAAGTACCTAACAACACTATTCTTATAGTTCCGCACCCAATTGGGGGAGACGGATTTTATAAAGAAGTAATCATGCCGCTTAAAGGTGAGCCCAAGAGAGATTGGTTTAGCCCACATTTCTACTACTGTATGCCGTTAAACATTGGCAACCAGTATGGCTTTGTTATTAAATCTACTAGAGACTTTGACATTGACTGGGCAGGTGGCGAAGAAGATATCACCATTAACTTCTTAGATGACGGCACGGATATAAAGCAAATAATTAAAGGCGGGTTTCGACACGGAATATTAACCATTCAAAACCTTTTTGCAATAAAAACACCTCCAGGAATTAACATCATGACCATACAGCCGCCTAACATGTTTATACCAGGAACTGTTGCTATGACTGGAGTGATTGAATGCGATCAAATCAGAAGAGATTTTACTTTTAATTTAAAACTTACTGTCCCAAATTACACAGTTAAAGTTCGTAAGGGGGATGCGCTAGGAGCGTTTATACCTATCCCTAGGTATTTTGTGGATAAGTTTGAGGTCAAACTTATAACAGACCTGTTTGACACCGAACTTCACGTCAATGAGGTTGAAGAATCGATCGCTTTAGGTAAAGAACGAACTTCTTATGATCAAAAAAAACCTCACGGTTCTGGCAGAAGATACTTTAATGGAACCCATACAGATGGCAGTAAGTACCCCAACCACCAAAAACGACTGATACAATAAAATACTTATTTAATTAAAAAGGGGTGGATACGGTGACAGACGCTCATAAGAATAGGTTAAATCTCACGCTAGCAGTCTCTACCCCAGAGCATGAACCCCGTGAAAACGATCCCCACTACCACCTATTTAATAAGGCTAAATCTCGTCTAAAAAAACAAGGGCTATGGAAGTGCGTTATTGATGACGACTTATGCTCAGGGACTCCGGAGCTTCATCACTCCCACATCGAGTTTTCTCAAGTAAACAATATGGACCTTAAAAAGGTTGAGGCGGCTTTTGGACTTCACTTTGAATCTGACGAAGACTTTCAAGTGTGGATTGAAAGCCCAGGAAACCTGGAGGTACTTTGCACAGCTCATCACAGGACTTTATATGGCATTCATGCGATCCCGGCCCCTCTTTGGGAGACTTTTCGCTACCGCAAAACTGGCACAGAAGCCGCCGCGGAACACCTTACAAAAGACAGTAAGTAAGGAATAATAAGAGTATGCGTGGATATACACAAGAAGGTCGTTTTGACTCTAACTTTGAGTCTTTAACTATTCGAGACGGTATCAATACCGAGCTCCGTAATCCCGTCGGTACTACGGCTCAATGGTGGTTTTTTGACTCTACAAGTACAACTACTGACCCAATATATGACGTGGGTGATGGAATAACTACCTCTGGTGGCGGCCGCAAATGGTACGGGCCATACAAGATCCCTGTGGTAAGAGCGGTGATTTCTGCGGGTAGCGCTAAAACCTCTGAGGCGGGTTTTTACAAGGCTGATGAGCTGCACTTAACTATTAATATTGATGACCTACAGAACATAGACCCAACACTTGAAAGCCAGATTCAGGCCCTTGGCCAGCAGGATAAAAGCAGAGTTGTCTGGAAAGGTGAAGTATACAGGCCATATTTGGTACAGCAACGCGGTATTATTTCTGAACAGTATACGTTGCTGGCTATTGACTGTATTCAGGTTATGCCTGAGGAGATGGTCAATGACCCACAATTTGCTAGCTACGCCAACTAAGGAGACCCATGGCACTCACACACTCGGTTATTACGCTTAATAGCTCAACGGCTACAGCGCTTAACACAGACGCCCTCGTTAACAACTCTATTGAAAAGCGTTTTGTTTGGGATAAGGCAACAGTTTTTGTGCAAAATGTTGACCTTGTTGCAACGGTTTACCTTGGAGGTGCTGGCGTAACTTCTTCTTCATACGGACTTACGCTCTTGCCAGGAACCTCAGCTACTATTGACTCGCTTGGACCAACAGAGACTTTGTATGCTATTTCAAGCGCCTCTTCTTCTAACGTGGCTGTGCTTTTGGTGACAACCGCATGAGCGTTAAAGTAAATACCCCGGTAGTGCCGGCCGCCATTCTTTACTACGGCAACTTTGCTTTAAGCACAAGCCAGGCTAGCGGAGGAACTACAGCGGATAACCTTGTTACTTGGGACACTACCAATATAAGCAAGGGCATGACCCTTAACACATCGGATAAAAGTAAAATTGTTTTTGCAAACCCAGGAACATACAACCTTAACTTTTTAGGTCAGTTTAACTTCACTGGCGGTACAAGTGATTATCACATCACAACTTGGTTCTCTAAAAACGGCGTTCAAGTTCCAGCCTCTGCTTTTACCTTTACCACAGCTAGCGCGCAGGGTTCACAGGTTTTAGCCAACATTGAATCCCCTATCTCTGTGCTGCCAAATGACTACATTCAATTTCACTGGTGGTCTGGCGCATCAGGAATGTCCCTTCTTGCTACAGCGGCAGGAACAAACCCAACTCGTCCAGCGTCTCCCTCCGCTAACCTAACTATCTATAACGTTGGATAATGCCATTTAAGTCTAAACAACAAGAAAAGTGGATGTGGGCTACCCATCCTCAGATGGCGCGCCAATGGCAGAAGGAAACACCAAAAGGAAAACTACCCGAGAAGGTAAAGGATAAAAAAGATGGCAAATAAAGAACAAAAAGGAAACGCCAACCAGAAGAAAGAGCCAAAGATGACTCTTAAAGAGAAGCGCGCTGCAAAGCAAGCAAAGAAGGATAAATAATGGCTAAGGCAAAACTAGGTTCAGGAGCACGTTTTAAGGCTGTAGAGAAAGCCGCCGCTAAAGGTGGAGCAAAAGATCCAGCCGCAGTTGCCGCTGCAGCAGGCCGTAAGAAGTATGGTCAGAAGAAGATGACCAAGCTTGCTGTTAAGGGTAAGAAAGACGAGAAGAAGTAATGGTTAAAGAAAAACCTCTTTGGGATAAGAAAGACCCAGACGGTGGTAAGCATAGTAAACTAAGTAAGAGCCAGAAGGCCTCAGCCCGTGCTAAAGCCAAAGCCGCTGGTCGCCCATACCCAAATGCGGTTGACAACATCGCAGCCGCCCGTAAGAAAAAAGGTAAGTAATATGTGCATGACTTGTGGATGCAAGAAGAAAAAGGGTGAAGCCGGATACGGCAAGGGAAAGAGCATGTCCCCTAAGCAGAAGAAGATTGCTTCAGCTGCTGCCCCAAAAGATAAGATCACTGGAGATGACTTCAAGGCTCTTAAGAAGAAGGGTAAGTAATTATGTGCAAAGCATGTGGTTGCGGCTGCTCTAAGCCAAATTGTAAGGGCGCCTGCAAAAAGGCCGATAAGAAGCAGGATGCCAAGCTTATGAAGGGCATGTCCCCTAAGCAGAAGGCGGCCTTTGAGAAGGCAGATAAGAAGATGGATAAGAAGAAGCCATCTGCTAAAGAAGATATGAAGATGGACAAGGCTTTGGCCAAGAAGGTCAAAAAGAAGTAAGCACTTAGCGCCCGCAAGGGCGCTTTTTGCTTTACCCTTATAGTAATCCCGTGCGGGATTAGATTCACCCTTGCGAAGTACACTGCCTCCTAAAGGAGATTACCATGTCCGGTAAAAAGATTGATACAGCTTCTAGCACCGAGTTTGCTAAAGCCATTATCAGCAATATACCTGAGGCTCGGGAAGACTTACTAAAGCAAATTGGTGACGTCTACTATGAGGCACAGGTATTTAAGAGTGTACTCAAGAAAAAATAACTTAGACGCTGTAGCGCGCAACATCTCTCAATCTTTGGCTCCTGTATTTACAGAAGATCTTCGTGAGCTAGCGCGACTATCTGGATGGCCTAGCCGTATAATTGAAGGCATTTCTGTAGTTGCAAAAGAAGACACAACTTTAATTATTAGTTACCCCACAGATCTTAAAGAAGAGATTGAAGATCTAGAATACGGTCCGGAGTTTGGGATTGCTAACACCGCAATTCGGGCGTTCTTATACCGCTGCCACACAAAGCTTCAAAGCGCTCTATACACAGCTATACCTGGCTTGATTGCAGAGGTGCTCTAGTGGGTAACGGGTTTATTGTAGCCGAAGATCTGGCCCTTAAGACTCTTCTTAGTGGTATTACTGTTTCAGATGATGCTAACTCTAGTCGCCCAGTAAAAGTATGGTTTGGGTACCCAGATATTGAAATACGTGACCAGAGCTTTCCCTTTATAACTATTGACTTGATAGATATCCTTCAGGCACAAGAGCGCCAGACATCAGGTTACCTTATTGATAGCGATTACCAAGGAACTATTCCTGAACAATCTGGGTTTGGTTACTCATACAAGATACCTACCGCTTATGATCTTGTGTACCAGATCACATCTTACTCACGTAACCCGCGCCATGACCGCGCCATTATCTACCAACTACTAAATAAGTTTCCATCAAAGTATGGGTATCTAACAGTGCCTAATACATTGGGCACAGAGAGCAGCGTTCGTTCTATGTTCCTTGATGGATTTGTAAAAAGAGATGCGGTCCAGTCAGAGACTGGTAATCGTCGTCTTTTAAGAAACGTACTGTCAGTAAGAGTTGTAAGCGAGATGACACCTGAACAGGTAGCTGCTACCCCTCTTGTTGAATTTGTTGAAGTTAACGCTACTACCTCGTCCATCCCGTCTCATCTAATACCTGTACCACCAAACGTCCACTCGTAAAATAACTAAGGAGATAAACTAATAATGGCAACTTATAATCGCCCTGGGGTGTACGTTCAAGAGACGTTAAACCCTATTCAATCTGTAGCTGGTGCTTCAACTAACACCGTTGCAGCTTTCCTTGGTGCCAATGACCGCGGTCCTTTGGTCCCAACTCTAGTAACCTCATGGGGACAGTACACAACACTGTTTGGCTCATGGAACAACACCGCTGTTACAGCTAACCCAAACAACTTGCCTCTTGCTTTGTATATGTACTTTGCAAATGGCGGTCAATCTGCGTACGTAACTCGCGTATTTAATGGAACAGCGTCCTCATCTATCGCAACCCGTACATTTTCAGATGGAACATCAGGCACCCCTCAACCTACTTTAAAAGTAAATGTGGTTAACCCAGGAACTTGGGGTAACAGCGTCAATGTAAGCATTGCTTCATCAAATAGTGGTGCTTCAGCAGCAACAGTAACTGCGGCTTCTGCTTCAGGTGGAATTGTAACTTACACTGCTAATAACACATTTTCAGTAGGACAAGCTGTAAGTATTACTGGACTCTCTACTAGCGCGTTTAACCTAACAAACGTAATTATTGCTTCTGCCTCAGGAACACAGTTTACTGTGGCAAATGCTGCTACAGGAACTGCTGTTACAAGCGCATCTGGCGCAGCTACTGCTCAAAGTAATTACTTTGATGTAACTGTATATCTTAACGGAGTTGCTCCAGCAAATATTGTTGAGTCTTGGCCAGCAATCTCAATGAATCCTAGCGATCCTCGTTACGCACCTATTGTTGTAAATCCTTCATCTAACTATATTGTTTTGACTGACATGGGTTCTACAGCAACAGGTATTACTCGTAACCCTAGTGGTGCAAGTCTTGCATCAGCGCCGCTTCTCAACCAGGCTCTAACTGGTGGTGCAGACGGCTCTGCAGCAGCGCCATCAGCAGCAACAGCCTCTGCATATTCAACAGCGCTAAGTCAATATGACACAATTCCACAGTCATTAATCCTTAACATTCCAGGCGCCACAGATACTGCAACAGTAAATGCTGCTATCACATACGCTACTGGAGCAACCCGACTTAATGACGTCTTTGTTATTATTGACGCATATCCCGCACAAGCTGGGCAGGCACCTCTAACTGATAACTACACAGCTCCTGTTTCAGCACAGCTTACGCAGGCCGCTACATACCAAACAACTTCACAGGCTGCCGTTTACTACCCAGCACTTACAATTGCTGATCCAACTGTAACTGTGGGTTCTGCAAAAGGTCAGACACTTGTTGTAGGTGCAGGAGCAGCGGTGGCTGGTCTTTATGGAGCTACGGATGCTGCACGCGGAGTATTTAAAGCTCCCGCCGGCCTACAGGCCCGTATTGCTGGAGCCGTGGCCGTGCCATCTCTAAGCAATGCTAACTTGGATAGCTTGAATAGTTCAGTCCCTCCTGTTAACGCTATCAAGTACGTTTCAGGTTCCGGCATTGTTGTAATGGGCGCTCGTACCTTAAAGTCTGGTTATGTAGATCGTTATGTGCCAGTACGTCGTTCGTTAATCTACATTGAGAAGTCACTTCGTGATCTAACTCAATTTGCTATCTTTGAGCCAAATGATCAAAACCTATGGTCGTTGATTACCGCAACAGTCACGGGCTTCTTGACGTCATTCTGGTCTCAAGGCGGACTTTCTGGAGCAACACCAGAGGCTGCGTTCTTTGTAGTATGCGATAGCACAATTAACACACCAACCACAATTGACAACGGGTATGTAAACATCCAAGTTGGTGTTGCCCTGCAGCGCCCAGCTGAATTCGTTGTCCTTAATATCGGCCAGTACAGCGGTGGTACCGTTGTCACTGTTTCCTAAGGAGGAAAGTAAATAATGGCAACTAACCTAAGCACATACAACTCAAGTCTGCCTACAGACCCTTTACGCACGTTTAGGTTTAAGGCAACCTTTACAGTGGCTGGTAAGGACGGAGTTTTTGACCAGCGTATTGTTAATGCTACAAACCAAACAGCAATGCCTGTTAAAGGCGTTTCTACTGGATGGGTAGGTGGTTTTTCAACCATCTCTGGTCTAGCAATCACGACCCAGAACATTCCATACCGGGAAGGTGGGTTTAACACTACTGTCCATCAGATTCCTGGCATGACCACTTTCCAGCCAATTACCTTCACCCGTGGAGTTATCTTTGGTAACGACCAGGCAATTACATGGATGCGCGGAATGTTTGCAGCGGCTGCTGGAACGGGACTTAATCCAGGGGGAACGGGCGCAACTGGTGCGGGCTTCCGTGTTAATATCAAGGTTGAGGTGAACAACCACCCAAACACAAACGTGGCCAGTGACTATCCTCAAATGCGTTTTGATATCTATAACGCATGGATTACAAGCCTTAGCTACTCAGACTTTGATGCTACAAATGGAGCATTGATGTTTGAAACAATGCAGCTTGTTCATGAAGGAATTAATGTATCCTTCACTGATTCTAGCGGTAACGCTCTAAAGGCACCAACAAGTGCATCTACTGGGACAACCGGTGGAGGCAGCGGTCGTACCAACTACGTAGTCAGCTAAGATACAATTAACGATCTAATATACTTAGGAGAATAAAACGTGGCAGAAGTAATTACAAACCAAGAACTGATCAATAAGTTTGCAGAACAGGCTATGAAGGAGCCCGAGCAGGTAGTCACTACTCGGGCCCCTTTAGGGCCAGAAGTAACCCTACCGGGGGGATTTATCGACAACAACGAGCTGGTAACTACCGTAGAAGTACGGGAGTTAACTGGGGTAGACGAAGAGGCAATTGCTAAGGCGTCTACTACTGGCAAGGCGCTTAACTTACTGCTACAGCGTGGTTTAGTAAAAGTAGGTCGTCGAGAAGCCACAAAAGAAGACTTAGATGAGATGCTATCGGGAGATAGGGATGCGGCTCTTATCGGTATCCGTAAGGTTACATTTGGGGAAACAGTTGACTTTAAAGTTACCTGCCAAGGATGTCTTACAGATCAGATTACAACTGTGGACTTAACTGATGATATTCCTGTTCATCGTTTGGAAGAGCCTATCGGTGACCGCACATGGAACATAGAAACTAAGAAGGGGTATGTAACAGTAACCCTTCCAACAGGAGTAGTTCAGCGTAAGTTGTTGGAGAACGCAGATAAGACCTCTGCTGAAATCAACACATTACTTCTAACGGAGTGCGTACTTTCTGTAAATGGGGAGCCCTCTATTGGAGCATATACCGTCCTATCGTTAGGTATCGGTGACCGCTCTAAGATTGTTGAGGAGATTTTAGCTAGAAACCCGGGCCCACGCCTTGGGGAGGTGAAGAAGACTTGCAAGGCATGTGGAGAGAATATAGCCCTCCCACTAAGTCTTGTTGACTTGTTTCGTATATAGAGACGAAGACTATGAACATTTGCTAGACCAGTATGAGTTCTTAACTAGAACTTTTACCGGATGGACTCTGGCAGACATAAGCAATATGTCGTTTAGAGAACGTAGAAACTGGATTGAAAGAGCAAAAAGAACTAGGAGATATTGACCATGGACGACAGTAAAGTTGGCCTTGGCCTTGGCGGAGGCGGCAATATCTCCTTGTCTATTACTAACATCAAACAAGACATCTTAGGCCTTAGCAATGTAATTAGTAATACGCTTCAACCTGCGGTAGACAAACTTGTACGCTCATTAAACTCCGTGAAGCTTCCACAACTAGTGGACTCCAAGGGTAACCCAATTACTAGCGCGGGTGCTGGCGGGGGCAACATTGTTGCGCAAAACGGAAAGACAAAAGAAGCTGCCGGTGGCGGGGCTGAAGTGGGGGATGGATCTTTTGGCAGCTACACCATGGGGTTGCCAAAGGGACCTACCGTAGCGGGTGTAAACAACGCATTTCAAAAATACGTAGCTGTTTCTGGCGCAATTAACTCCGGACTTCAATCAAGCGGGCTAATGCCAAGCGTCCCTAATGCAGTTATGCAGGACCTTCTTACTGTTCGTTCCGCGTTTTATGGGCAAGGAGGTTATGGAGGTAACCTTCAATATCAAGCCGCAAACGTTAAAAACTTACAAAAATCTTTAGCTCATAATGGGCTAGCAACAGATGCTATGGATACATCTAGAGCTTTAGCCATAGCAAATGACACAGGACTTAGCGGAGCAACTAACTTTAGCCAGGTTATGCAGGGGGCGGCTACTGCTTCTCAGTTTACCCCTGGCCTAGGAATTTCTGGGGCAACCCAAGCCATTGGAACATCTCTTAATGCTCCAGCAACAGTAAATATGGCGCGTGTTATTGGCATTAACTTGCGTAGTCCTAATGGTTCTCTTCTTCCTATGAACCAAGTAGTAGACCAGATTTGGAACTTTTTAAAGCAGCAAAACGGCGGCAAAGGAATGGACAAGCGTTCTATTCAGATCTCTTTAATGCCCGGTAACGGTATCTACAATATGTTAAGCGGCCTCTTTAATGGTGACCCAACAATGATTCAGATGACCGCTAATATGTTATTAGCTAAAGCGCAGTTTGGTGGAGAAGACCTAACTAAGATTACCGGAAAGCAGCTTGTTCAGGCCGGTATTCAATCACAAACTGTTCAAGATATTGGCCATCAGATGGCTAACCAAACTAACCTAACTGTTGACCAGTCGGGAGCAATCTCAGGCGGCTATGACGTCTCAACTAAAATGAACAACGCAGTAGACAAGTTTGCAACTTATGTAGATCGACTTACTGGCGCAGTAGGTTCTGTAAATGCGTTTAATCAAGGAATTCTTGGCGGCCCTATTATGGCTGTGGGAAGCGCAATAAGCAAAATCCTTAGCATATTTGGTCTTGCGGGAGGCGGCCCTGCTGTAAGCACTGGTCCTGTGGGGGACGGTAAAACTCCTTACATTGTCGGTGAAGTTGGCCCAGAGCTTTTTATCCCTAAAACTGACGGGATGATTATCCCTAACCATGAGTTGCCTGGACTCAACCGTAAAAATGGTGTGGGCGCGCTTCGTTCTAGCGGAGGAACCCCGCAAGAAATTCAAGGGTATTTAATGCAAGCGCTAGGTATTAGCGCCGCATCTGCCGCAGGTATTGTTGGAAACTTAGAAGCAGAGTCCGGCTTGAACACAAGAGCCGAGGGCGATAGAAACCAAATTACAGGAAAAAATACGTCATTTGGTATTGCACAATGGCATAACGGAAGATGGACAAATGAGAACAAGTATGCTGCTAAAAATAAATTAGATCCTTGGAGCGTGGCCGCTCAAACAGGGTTCTTGGCACAAGAGTTAAAAGGAAATCCAACTTTACTTGCAACTTTAAGACAAAAAAATATTTCAGAAGCAAACGCAGCCGCTTACTTTATGACAGAGTTTGAAGTGCCACAAGATCGAAGCCAGAGCGCCGCTCAGCGTAGAGCCAATCTTGGCGCACAAGCTTTAGGTGGAAACTATAGCTCGGTAGTTACTGCGGGGTTTGACTCAAATAGCACCGGCGGACCTCAAAGTGGCGGTACATATGTTGCACCTACCCCTACTCCTGGGGCTTCAACTGTTGCAGACATTGCAGTACAGGGCCTTAAAAACCAAGGCGGAGGTATTAATTACGGTGGTCTTACATTCCAGTTTAATGGTATTACTGATACCAACGCAATCATTACTCAGGTAAAGTCTCTTATAAACAATCCTACTAAAGTTATAGGAAAAAGTTAAATGAAAATTGCAACTGGTAGAGGGGCCTCTACAAAAGCTGGCGCTGTAGTGAAGTTTAATGGCCCGGTAGTAACAGACCCAAACTCTATTAATGCGTTAACAAACGTAGCTGATTACTTTAACTCATCTAAAGAGGGGTACGCTTTACCTAAGTGCCAAGTCACTCCTACGCCTAATCTAACACCAGATAAGGCTAAGTTTAATTTACCGCCTCACCTATGGAGCAGACCTGTTACTCCTCAAACAGTAATGCCAGCTAGTCAGGGGTACAGTCCTCCGGGTAAAAATTGGAGTGCAGATACTGGATATCGCCTTACGCGTATGTGGGGATACCAAACAAATACAGCTGTAGGTCTCACCGCCCCAGATGCAACATCGCCTAACTCAACTAACCCATACCCAAATCAAGTTATTGGTGGGGTTAAAGGAGGCATGATGGTGCAGCAAACTCCGGCCCCCACAGCCGCACCCGCTGTTACAAACTATGACTACGACTGGGGCTTTCAATTTTTATGGAACCCAACCTCAATTCAAACAAGTCAACAGCTAAACAACAATGTTACCCCGTCTGCAGCCGATGCTTTTTCTGGGCTTGCTGGCCTGTTTAATGCAATAGAAAGTATTTCTTTTACTATTGTATTAGACCGAGTTAATGATTTTGCTTGCGCTGCCGGGCTTAATATCCTAAATAATTTAGGGACCTCACCTACTAGTGGGTCATACTTAGGTTTTATACCAAACAACGTATCTACGGCGGATTTAACCGCACTTACTCAATACTATAAAGATGGTGCGGTAAGCATTGCCCGGCCGGACAACCCAGAGTTATTTACAGAGCAAATTCAAAATCTTCTTAAGCTAGGAACTATGGCGGACCTTGAGTACATCTACAAAATGGTTAACGGATCAGGCGCCGCTGCTGGCGGTGGGGCTGACGCAACTTATTGGACCAATGCTTTAGGAAAAAAGACAGCCGACGTAGCATTTTTAAGAGCGACCCCTATAGCCATTCAGTTTGGCCCAAGCATCCATAATCTTTCATACGTAGGGTATATAACCAGCCTATCTGTAAACCATACAATGTTTACTCAAGATATGATCCCTTTGCACACCGAAGTCAGTGTAACAATGAACGGCTTTTCAAAGACAACTCTTGTATCTGGAGGAATCTAGTGGCTATTTACAAAGGATCTAGGTATGAATATGCTACTGTTGATTACGTAGCTAAAACTCTTAGCGGCCCATCGCACCCAATTGTATTTAACACCATTCAGACGTTTACTTTGCTTAACTATCAAACCTACACCTTTACAGAGGGTGACCGTTTAGACAGTATCTCAAATAAGTTTTACTCTAACTCTGGGTTCTGGTGGTATATTGTTATGGCTAATCCTGGTATAACAGACTTTACTAACATAGCCCCAGGGACTGTCCTAAGGATACCTAGTGTTTAATTACATTTATGTGTCTTTTCCTAACAGCTCTTTAGCGCCTAAGCTAGTACTAGAGGCTACGCTTCAACAAAATAAGTACGAACATGAAGTTGCAACTATTAAGTTTAGAGATTGGGGGGTTGAGTATGAAGCTATTGAAACGGGTTCGCCTATAACGTTTAAGTTGGGTTCAGGAAAAAATACAAGAAATTTCTACGGGTATGTTCACCATGTAAACCTTGATAGAGCCCCCGGAAGAAACATAACTGAGGTTGTTGCCGTAAGCGCGTCTATGGTTATGAAGAATGAGTCACAGCATGTTTACAAAGGGCTATCTGCTGATGGCATAATCCAACAAATAGCAAAAAAGCACAATTTTGTTGCATTTACTGTACCTCATCCACGAATCTACCCGCAGGTGACTCAAGCTGGGCATACAGACTGGGAGATGTGTGTGAGGCTAGCTAAACAGTGCGGTTACTCTTTGCGCACGCAGAACACCGAAATTTATTTTCAACCTATGCTGTATGAGTACACAACACGTAGGTCGGAAGCACCTGTGTACACAATGAACTTACCTACTGACCCTAACGGCTCAAATTTATATTCTTTTACCCCAACCATCTCGGAAAATTTAGAGTACGACGGGGATAAAAAAGGCGCCGTTGCTATCGGCGGCGTTGATTACTTGAGTGTCCAAGCCATGTCTATAACTCAACAGATAAGAGCAAAGAATACCAAGTTAAAGTCTAAGCCCGAGTTTTTTGACCGGTTTGCAACACACGTAGTTGCTACAAACTCAACTATTGCTAAGTACGAAGCAGAAGCCGCTGAAAATCGAAACCTATTTCCATATAGGGGTACGGCAGAAGTTTTAGGGAATGCTACTCTTCGCCCCGACATGCCAGTGTATTTAAAAGGGGTAGGGGCTCACTACTCTGGATACTGGACTATATTGGGGGTAGAGCACAGAATTATTGAAGAGAGCCGCAACCTTCAAAAGTACACAACCGTCCTTCATTTAGGAACTGATTCCTTAGGGCAAGCGGTTCAATGGACAGATGGACAAACTATTAAAAACCCTGAGGGCTCTGGCATTAGATCTTTAATTCCTGGAGTTCGTCAAACATCTACACTGCCAAAGACTAAACTAAAAGCGATTTCCCCCAATATTGGGCCGCAGTCCTCTAACAGTTTTGGCCTAGCAACCAATAGAGCTAAACCAACTAACTCTTCTCCAGTTTGGGTTACTGACACGCTATCATTAGACCCTATAACTCAGCCGACGGTAAGTAAAAGCACTTACAGTAACCGTCAATTAAATAAAGTTCCTAGGAGCGTACTGTGAGCTACGACAAAAGATTTTATGGAATTTATGAGGGAGTTTGTACAAACAACCAGGACCCTGACGGCAAAAATAAAATTAAACTACAAGTACCTCAGATACTAGGGACAGAGGAGACAGACTGGGCTAAGCCATGTACTCCGGTAACTGATAACTCCAATCATCCGGACCATAACCCGCACATGGCAATGCAAATTGCAGCCTTGTTGTCTACCCCACAAGTTATCTCTTTAACTAGCGCGGTAACTAGCGGAGGATCCACTGTATATACATATCCTGCAGCAACCCAACTTGCAAGTGTAAATACTGGGGTGGCTGTTAATGGGGGGATCTACAATATAACTTCTGTAGCAACAGTAGTGCCCGGCTCTTCGTACTCTTTTACGTGCCCAGCCACACCATACGCCCCTACAACACTGGCCAACGGAACCAGCTACGCGTATTTGCCTTACCAACCAGTGATCCCTCAATCAAATGGGGTATTAACTCACCCCCATACAACCACTGTAAACGCGTCTAACTTATGGAATGACTCTTCGGGGACTGCTTTTAATGACGCAACCAGTACGTTTGAGCACACGCCACATCGTCTAGTCCCTAATATTGGGCAAAAAGTTTGGATTATGTTTATCGCTGGTGACCCTAATCACCCAGTCTGGCTAGGAGTTGAACTATGAGTATTACGCCAAAGGCTATCTCTTTACCATTTAGATTTGATGTTAATGGGGCAGTCTCAACCACAACAGACGAAAAGAAAATTATTCAAGACCGAGTGGTTTTAGTTCTTATGACCCTGTTGGGCGAGCGTGTTATGAGGCCTACTTATGGAACAAACGCACGGGCCCTTGTATTTGAGAACATGTCGGCGGTCCATACGGCTGTAGAACAGTACGTTCAACTAGGCTTCTCTGAGTGGCTCCCTTACCTAAGCCTATTAAAAGTGGACACAAGCTTAGACTTGGACACTAACTCAATGATAATAACCGTAAATTATAACTATGGCCCATCTACTACCCCAGTAACTGTGTCGATACGCACTGCTATACTTGACCGGACTGGAAACATCATTACGGAGGTCCCAAGTGTCTACTAATTACGTGCCGTCTATTGACTACACCTCCAGGGATTACGCATCTATTTTAACGGATATGACCAGTCTTATCCCAAATATTGCCCCTTACTGGACTAATAGGGACCCAGCAGACTTCGGCATCGCTCTTCTAGAATTGTTTGCATATATGGGCGATATCATTAATTATTACATTGACGTGTCGGCAAACGAAGCGCTAATAAATACAGCTAGTCAGCGATCTACCGTCCTTCAGCTTGCCCAACTTATCGGTTATACGCCTACTAATGCTACGGCCTCTACGGTAACAGTTAAATTTACCAACTCTAACACGTCCTCAGTTAATTCTGTAGGCGTTGTTAACGGGGTAGTAACTGTACCGGCGCTAACTCAAATAGCAACCTCTGCGGTAGCAAACTCAACAACATCTCAAATTATTTTTGAAACTAATAGCCCAATCACTCTTCAACCTGGAACAACAGCCACAGTATCGGCTACTCAGGGCTACACAATATCTAATGAGCAGGTAACAACATCCTCAACAGGACAGGCGTACCAAACATATGCTTTGTCCACCCCGTCAGTAATTAACATCTCAAGCGTGACTATTAATGGCGTTGCTTATCAGCAAGTAAGCTACCTAATTGACTATGCGGGTGATGCTGCCGTTTACGCGGTAACAACTGACGCTAATAATATTACTTACATTCAATTTGGAGATAATATCTCTGGACGCATACCTCCTACAGGGTCTCCGATCTATGTAACTTACCGTGTTGGCGGAGGCTCTATTGGAAATGTGGCCTCTAACACAATTAAATACATTACCTACTGGCCTACTCTTTCTCAAATTCCTGTGGGGGTTAGCGTAATCAATGATTCAACTGCAGCTACCGGAGGAGCAGATGCCGAATCAACTGATTCTATTCGTATCAACGCGCCCTTGAGTATTCGCTCAGTTAATCGAGCAGTTTCCCTTACTGATTACGCTAATTTAGCTATTCAAGTTAATGGCGTAGCAAAAGCAATTGCAAATGCAAACGTGTATTCCGCAGTTACATTATACGTGTGTCCATCGGGAGATCCGGGGGTTCTTGCCGATAACTACACTCCAAGCACACCCTTTAACAATGTGACCTCAAATATAAACCTTTACTTGACTGACAAGGCTCCAGCTAATACCACAGTTGTTTATCAGCCGCCTACGTATGTGGGAGCGTATATAATGGTAAGCCTCACTGTAAACCCACAATACACTCAATCCTCTGTTGTGGCTAACGTTACTGCCGCTATCAATAGCTTATTTAATATTGATAATGTGGTCTTTAACGACACTATTGCAGTATCAGATGTATACAACGCTATTGCGGCTGTTGAAGGAATTAGTACTCAGTCGATCCAAATGCTGGTTCGGGCAGACTCTGTACAAGCCTATCAAGTAACAAATGTTGCGTTAACCTCTAACGTAGCAACACTTACCGTAGGCTCGCATAACTTAACTGTTGGCCAAACTGTTATTGTTAATGGTGTTTCAGGCACAGGGTTAACTATCTTCAACGGAACTTATGTGGTTACGGCAGTAGCCGCTACAACCTTCTCGTACGCTCTTATTGCAACAAACGTGTCGTCTACTCCCGTTACAGGACCTATTGCTGCGGCACTTACCGTAGGTAATATTGTGTGCGGAGTAAACGAGCTACCAACTATAAGTGAACTAAGCGCTGCCGGAGCACCTCTTCTAACATCTACTAGCTTATATACCTTCCTTACCAATATCCAAAGTAATACCTCTAAAGGTACGGGAACGGTATTTATTAATGCTAGCGGAGGAATTAATAACTAACTATGTCTCGCTACGGATTTGATTACTATGCTGAGTCGTACTATGGCGCTAATAACCCTTTAAAGTTAAGCGCTCTTCCCTTCACAGCTACACCGGGAGCAGTTATTCCTATTGGTTCCTCTAGTAGCTACAGCAACTATGGAACAATAACCCTCAACTGGTCTAATCCTAATGGTCTTTGGTCAAACCTGGTCCTTGTAAGAAACGCATACGGGTTCCCAATTAATCCATATGACGGCGTTCAAATCTACACAGCGTATAACGATGGACATAGCAACTCCCAGTTCATTGATACAAGTCTTCTTCAAGGCGCGTTTTATTATTATTCTATTTTTCTTTTTAATACTGTCCAATATACATGGACTAACGCGGGCACTGTTATCGGCTTGTCGGTAAAAGACTTTAATAACTCCTCAAAGATGTACTCCTACCTCCCAGAGATTTACAAAATTACTGCTCCGTATACACCAACAACAGACTGGGATAACCCACTACTTAAGCAGTTCTTAAACAACTTTGCGTTCCAACTTGACTGGGATCAGACGCTTACTCAGTCTTTAGTAAACCGCTACAACGTGACTACAGTTAGTGGTCAACTTGTACCATCTATGCTTAACCAATTTGGTCAGACCTATGAAGCGGCAATTGGACTACAACAAAACAGAATTCTTTTGCGTGATAGTGTCGTCTTAACCAAACAACGAGGATCTAAGCAAGGTCTTATTGGTTACTTAGAGGATTTTACAGGTTGGGCAATACCCAACCCTAATCCTGAAGGAACGTTCTCTTTGGGATCTAATGGGCAGTATTTTTATACCCCTGCTACAACCACAGCTGCCCCTAATCCCTCTTTAGTTGGGTTAACCACTGGAGTTAACCTTATGTTGGATTATAACGACTCCTCTTTTGAAGAGGGCTTTGGTAGTTGGGGCTCTATTGATGGGACTGCGGACTACGATCAGCTGGATACTTTTAACATTGCTAGCGTGTCTCTTACATCTAATGTGGTCACACTTAACTTACAGAATACAAACGTTGTTTATACTGTAACAAGCGCTTCAATTACAAATAACGTAGCGACAATAACAACGTCGTTCAACCACAATATATTTGCAGGAGTAGACGTAACTGTATCTGGAGTGGGCTCATACTACAATGGACAACAGACTGTAACCTCAGTAACAGCAAATACTATTTCTTTTTTGGTATCAACAGCCAACGTCGCTCTCACTTCTGTGACAGGATCTGTAGTGCAGTTTGCTCACGTTTACGATGTAGGAAACTCGATTATAGTTTCCGGTCTTCCGTACCCCATTTTAAATAGCGGCACCACGCCGGTACAGGTAACAGCTATTACAGCTACTAGCTTAAGTTTTGTGCTTACCGCGTCAAATATTCCTTTAAGTACTGGGTACAACTCTTCTACCAATTCTTACGGAACAGTTGGCCCGTACCCTTCGCCAGCGGTATTCGATGTGTATGGGACTCTTAATGGGACCTATTCAACCTTGTGGCCCAATAAAAGCTCTGGCATATTTGCTTTATATAATACTTCTGCAAGTCAACAAACAATCAGTGCGTACTGTGGGGACTCAGCGCCAGTAACTAAAGGGATACCTGTTACTGCTAACAGCTATTACACCTGGAGCTTTTACTCTGCAAAAGGGTACGCAGGAACAGCTAGAAACATAACCCCAATTATTAAGTGGTTTACCCGTACCGGAGCGTACATTAGCTCTTCTTCAGGAACTGCTGTGTCAGACAATACAGTTACTTTTTCAAGTAGCTACCGCCCGTATGTAACTGAAAAAGCTCCGGCAAACGCGTACTATGCTTGCCCGGGACTTTCTGTAACCAACGCCGGTGGTAGCGCAAGTAATGAACACCACTTTATTGACGCATGTCAATTTGAACTGAGCTCTTTAGGGGCAACCCCAAGTGTATTTGACGAGGCAAGAAACCTACATATTACGTTTAAAGCAACCCGCATTAATGAACTGCTTAATCCTCATTTTGCCTTTACATCTAACTGGTACCCAACTAACGCAGCAACCGCACTTGTATCTTCTGCTACTCCGTCGCTCTCACTATTGCCGGAGCCCTCTCAGACTAGCTATTTAATTACTAATACCTCCATATCATCTGGCGTAGTAACTGTTACATTAAGTGAACCACACACCCTTCAAGTTGGAGGAACTGTATATATTGCTTCTGTATCTGGTACAGGAGTTACGTCCGCTAACTATCTTGGCTATAGAACTATTACAGGCGTGGTTCTTCCTTCAAATGGAACAACATATACAGGCTTTACATTCTCCGTATCTAGCAGTATTAACCAGGCTTCCGTGGTATCTGCTGGATCTGCATATAACGCAGGACACCAATTGCAAGTCACTGCTTCGGGAACATCTGCGGCGCTATCGTCTTGGGACGGGTCTACTACTTCGCAACAGACTCCGATCTACTACCCAAATAACTCTTACACATGGAGTATCTACGCCCAAGCAATGACAGCCGCAGAGTCTATACAAGCGTCCATTACTTGGTACGACACATCTCATACTATTATAAGTACTGCTACTGGAACCCCTGTCTCTGCGCCGGTTGGGTCTTGGGTTCAACCATATGTAACGGCAACTGCGCCCTCTAATGCAGCATACGCAACAGTAAAGGTTGCATGGACAACAACATCAGATAACAAAGTTTACTTTGACATGGCTCTTTTTGAGAAGTCGGGCGTACTACAAACTTACTTTGACGGCTCTGGGGGGCCCGGATTTAACACCGACTTTAGCTGGGAGGGTGGCAACCTAAACGCTGGCCGCAGCCACTTCTATAAAAACTTCTATAACACCAGGGCGCGTCTAGTTCAAGGGGTGGTTCATGGGGCTTTATTGTCTGGACAGACGGCCGCTGTCTACTTTGCACAACCCCAGACTTGATGTGCTAGCGTAGGCGCCCTCAGTTAGGGGGTCCCTATGGACAAGTACTACTTAGTGATCGCGGGAACTGGAGAGACCAGCCGCGCAAATGTAGAAGCACTCATTGAAGATTATATTTATGGCCACGGACAAGACGTTACCTTTGTTCTTCCGTATGAGAAGCGCCCAAGTCAAGGACAGATCTTTGCCGCGCAGTTAGCCAAGGACAAGAGCAAAGACATACTGCTCTTCTGTAAAGAAGACGCCAACTACGAAGGCATCCCTTCATCTTCAGTAAGCCACTCAGACCGACCACTGGATACGGCCTGCGCCAAATTAAAAGACACCAACATCGTGGCCTTTGTTCTAGTAGACGATGAAGACCCAAGCATCAACGAGACCCTCAGCGTGTTCTCTGAGTACAAGGTGCCCACCTTTGATCTGACCGAGGGCTTGATGCCGATCAAGTTCAACCCAGGAGCGGTCGAGGTAAAGACTGAAGTAGCCATCCCTGAGGCGGAAGAGATGTCCGAGCCAGAGGAAGAGGCTGAGGATGACCTCGATGACTTTGAGGATCTAGATGACCTTGAGGACGAGGAGCTAGCCGAGGACTTTTACCTTGGAGTTCAGGCTTTAGCTAAAATGATCGCTCGGGAGGTTGCGGCCGAGCTTTTAAAGGCCACAGAAACGCCCAAGAAGGGGTCTAGGAAGTGATATCAGCCCGCGCCCTAGGGGTCTACCTGTATTTACAGACTACAGAGGCCACAATAAGCGCTGAGAGCCTTTCTAAAGTTTTTTCCGAGGGTCGGGAAGCCATAGGCACGGCCTTGGCTGAACTCAAGGGGTACAACATGATCTCCTCCACCAAGGAGCGGATTGGCAACAGGATCATCACGGTCAACCGACTTGTGGCACCGGATCTCTGGGCCCCAGAAACCCGTCGTCTGATACTGCAGAATAAGCTGTATAGCAATTTAATACTAAATAATAATACATTTATAAGTAACAAAATAGGGTTTGGCGAAGCCAAACGGGGAGAAGAAGCGATGAATGATGAATGGCACTCATTAGGTCAAATAGATCAAGACCCCGAGGAGATGGCCGAACTCAAGCGCCGTGAGAAGGAACGCCGTGACCGCGAGTACCGCGAGACTCGCAATGCCAAGGCTGAGAAGCGGATGGCTTCCCATATCAACCGCGCCCCAGAAGACTGGTCAATAGATAACGCTGTCTTTGAGTTTGCCAGCCGCATGGTTCGGTGGGACATAACTCCGTGGGAAGGTTCACGCTCAGTCTTTAAGACGGCATACGCAAAGGCGCGCAGAGAGTACGGAACCAATGGCGTTATAGAAGCCAAGATGATGGAGATCTTCTTCGGTCAACTTGACCATGAGAAGAAGGTTAAGGACTCTGATATGGTCTGGCGATTATTCTTGAAGAACTTCGGCAGTCTGCACATTGCTGCTCAACAGAGCACAAGCGCTCCTGAAGAAGTAACCAAGGCTAAAGACGTATCTAAGCAACAGTTGGAGAGGTTTTAATGTTTAAGTTAGACGACTTAAAGATACGGCGCAAGGCTTGGGTCAAAGCCGCAAACATAAATCCAAACCGACTTGGCTGGTTGCTAGATGATTGCACTGTTATTCATTCAGATGATCGTAAGAAGATTGACGTCTGGATGGATGCGCTAGAGCGCGGAGAAGTTGTCCGCTCTGCTGGGAACTCTAGATGCGGTAAAGGTTTACTGCTTTGGGGTGAGCCCGGTCACGGTAAAACTACTTTGGCTCTATCCATTATCCAAGAGATCATGACACGTTTCCCTATCGAAGCCTTTGATGTTAAAGAGGGTCGTGTACTTATTCGTCCTTGCTACTTCATTACTTTCAACGACATACTTAACCTTAAAGGTCAGTTAATGGATGAAGCAGATGACGAAACTCAAATTTTATATCAAGGTATCTTGGGTGACTGCCCAAACGATTCATACAACATACGTGTACTGATCATTGATGATCTTGGTAAAGAGCACGCTTCTTTATCTGGTTGGCAGAAAAGTATGTTGCATCATGTGTTGCGCACACGATTCAACAATGGATTGCCTACTATTGTTACCACGAACATTTCGTTAGACAACTGGGGCTATGTATACGGGGATGCTACGGAGAGTTTTGCTCACGAGTCATTCTTGTACTTACCCATTGAGACTTCGGATCTAAGAAAGTGAGCCGTGCAATGACTACCAAGCTTATCCAGGTGTTTCTGAGTCAGACTCAGACCCCTGGGCCAGGTATCTATGAGGTATCAGGCGATGAGACTGGGACGCTTTATTGCACTTGCCCGGGCTTTAAAGGCCGTAGTACCTGCAAGCACTCACGCTTTGTTAAGTCTCGCATTGATAGCAACAACGGCACCTACCCACTTGAGATCTCAAGCCGCGCCACTGAAGAGGACGCCGCTAAAGCCAAGAAGTCAAGCAAAGACTTCAGAGAGTTTGTTATCAAGTACGGAAGGATTGAGGTCTACTAAATGCGGAACGGGGACATCAGCAATGAGCTCCCCAAGCGAATACTCGTTACAACAGACGCGTTTTCAATTGTGGAATCAAGCATCACTAAACGGTTTAAAGTAATACCAAAGGTAAATAAAGAGCTGAAGATACGTAAAGATATCCTCAGCCGCTTCTACCTGTTCACCTCTCGTCAAGGGGTTACTCTTGAACTAATCTCTTATGCAATTGACGATGCTGGTCTTGAAGAACTAATGCTTACGCTAGATGCCATGGGTACTAATCCATTTCGTTACTCAAGAGCGTATGAGTCTATTGATGAGGTTGTAAAAGACTTACCTTATAGACCAGAAGTTATTGGTGTTATTGATCTGCCAAAAAATCTGCTACGTTACGGGCACTGGGGAATGGACTTTAACTATCTATGAATAACGAATCGTACCTACTAAGCAAGGTCATTACTGATAAGCGCATTGGCTATGTATTAGAGCGCGGTATTAGCGATGAGTGGTTCTCAGACACTACAGATAAGAACATCTATAAGTTCTTACAACACCATTACACGGAGTATCAAGAGGCTCCCAGCCTAGAAGTTATTCAAGCCAACTTCCGTAACTATGAGCCAATTGAAGTAGAAGATTCTATTGACTACTTCATTGACAAGTTAGTAGAAGGCCGCCGTAAGTCTTTAATCATTAACACCATGATTGACGCTAGTCAGGCGCTTGAGTCTAAGAAGCCCGAGTCTCACGAAGATGCCCTCATTAAGTTGCAACAAGGCTTTGCTCTTCTAGAGCAGACTGGCCTAGGTTCTACAACTGATCTTGAGATTAGACATGCTGCTAAGTCAGCTATGGAAGAGTACGTGAACCGTAAGAACAGCCCTGGATTGTTAGGGTTACCCACAGGATTTCCTACTATGGACGCCTCTACTTCAGGACTACAACCAGGCCAACTAGTAGTTATCGTTGCGCCGCCTAAGACAGGTAAGTCAACGCTTGCCCTACAGATTGCTATTAACTGTCACCTCAATGGTCACAAGCCTATGTTCATGTCCTTTGAGATGAGCAACAACGAACAGAAGACTCGTTACTACGCTATGCGCGCTCGCATCTCCCACAGGCGCCTTATGACAGGAACACTTACTCTTGAAGAAGAGCAGCGCTATGAGCGTATTGTTAACAGCATCCAGACTATGAATGATGACTTCTGGTTTACAGACTCCTCTAGCGGTCTGACCGTTAGCGCAGTAACTAGCAAGATCCAAGGTAAGAACCCTGACATTGTTTTTATTGATGGTACATACCTTATGTTTGATGAGGTGACTGGTGAGTCCAATACTCCACAGGCTATTACTCAGATTACTCGTAACCTCAAACGCCTTGCTATGAAGATTAACAAGCCTATTGTTATATCTACTCAAGCGCTCTCATGGAAGATGAAGAAGGGTCAGGTTAGCGCCGACTCTATTGGCTACTCATCTTCCTTCCATCAAGACGCTGACGTTATCTTTGGTCTTCAGCGTGAAGACGAGAACGTAGATGACACTCGTCTGCTTCGTGTTATTGCTAGCCGTAATTCAGGTCTTAGTGAGGTATCCCTTATGTGGGACTGGAACACTGGCGCCTTTAGAGAGATGGACAATAACGACCTATGACCGTTGAAGAGATGGAAGAGACACTTGCTGATCTTGGAATCAAGGTCATTGGCACACGAGGTTGGGAAGTTCAGGGAGAGTGCCCAGCCCACGAGGAGCGAACAGGTCACCCTGATCGCAATCCTTCTTGGTATATCAATGCTGACTCTGGCGCGCACATCTGTTTTTCTTGCGGATTTAAGGGCAACCTATACTCACTGGTTGCTTACGTTCGTGGGGTGCCACTAGACCAAGCAACCGACTGGGCAAATACCAACCTCAACTTGGTAGCGCGTCTTATGCGCTTAACTGAACCAGAGAAGAAACAAGAAGAAGAGACAATAAGAGTTACTGAGTCAATGCTTGGAGCTTTTGTAAACGTACCTGATGAGGCTTTGGTTGCTCGAGGCCTTACACGTGAGGCAGCTAACCTGTATGGAATTAGATGGGATCGCCACCGCGGTAACTGGATCATTCCTGTACGCCACGTTTACGGCACACTACTAGGCTGGCAAGAGAAAGGGTTTAGTACCCGTTACTTTAACAACCACCCAAAGGGTATGAAAAAGGGCAAAGCACTCTTTGGTTATCAACAGTATAAATCGGGTGACATGATTGTTGTTGAGTCCCCATTAGACGTTGTACGCTTGGCTTCAATAGGCATTACTGGTGGTGTTGCGACCTTTGGCTGCGCCATTACCATTGAACAGCTAAGCGCTATACGAGGAGCAGACCGGATTATCTTTGCTTTAGATAACGATGAGGCTGGAAGAGTGGCTTCTAGAGACATGATCACTCGTTGCAGAGAACTAAAGGCTGAGGCGTGGTTCTTTAACTATAAGGACATTGATGTAAAAGACGTGGGGGCTATGAGCCGCTCAGAAGTGGTACTAGGATTACAGAACGCACAGCACATGATTCGTGGAGAGAGGGCTATTGCATGATCATTGGTCTTACAGGATTTGCTAGAAGTGGTAAGGACTCAGTGGCTAAAGTTCTTGTTGAACATTATGGTTTTACACGCGTAGCCTTTGCAGACAAGATAAGAGACCTACTGGTTGAGATGGATCCTATTCTTGAGAATGGTCATCACTTAAGTTCTATGCTTGAAGACTATGGCTGGGAGCTTACTAAAGCAAAGCCTGAGGTTAGAAGGTTATTACAATCGCTGGGCGTAGGCGCTCGTAAGATCTTTGGCGACAACCACTGGATTGTAGAAGCCACAAAGAATTTAGATAGAACCGCTAACTATGTTATTACTGACGTGAGGTTTATAAATGAAGCCACGTGGGTGAAGGATGTGTTTGGTGGACAGATCTGGCGGGTAGAACGTCCAGGTGTGAGCGCTATTAACAACCACGTCTCTGAGTCTGAAATGTCGACATTTGAAGTAGATCAGACTTTTATTAATGAAGGCTCTCTTGAAGACCTTGAAGCGATGATTAAAGCTCGTATGGTAGGTTTGCTTGTATGACTTTTACAGGGACGCTTCTCCCTTATCAACCTGAGGCAGTAGATCGCATGTGCGACCGCTCTAGCATGTTGGTTGCCTATGACCTCGGGCTGGGTAAAACTGTCATCACCATAGCCGCCATAGAACGCCTTATGGATGAGCGGAAAATTGATGAGCCAGGCCTTATCATTTGTTTATCCTCACTTAAATACCAGTGGGCTAATCAGATTGAGAAGTTTACAGATGGCACTTCAAGAGCTTTGGTCATTGATGGAACCCCGGCTAAAAGAGCAGCGCAATACGAAGAGGCTTATGATTGGCGTAACTCTGGGGTTGATTACATTGTTCTTAACTATGAACAGGTGGTCAACGACTGGAAGTTCGTCGAAAGACTCCCTAGAGGATTTGTAGTATTAGACGAAGCAACGGCTATTAAGTCGTTTAAGTCTAAGCGCTCTAAGCAGGTTAAGAAGCTAATCCAAACCCCTTATCGCTTCGCTCTTACAGGTACACCTATTGAGAACGGCAAGCCAGAAGAGCTTTATAGCATCATGCAGTTTGTTGATCCAACAGTTCTGGGTCGCTTTGATATCTTTGACTCAGCTTTTATTGTCCGCAATAGCTGGGGTGGGGTTGATTACTACCGCAACCTTTCCACTCTTCATACCAAGATGAAAGAAGCGTCTGTCCGTAAGGCTCAGAAAGACCCAGACGTTGCGCCGTTCTTGCCAGAGACTATTCATCAAGACCCTATCAAGATTACCTTTGATCGTAAGACAAGCAAACTTTACTCAAAGATTGTTAATGATCTACTGACCGACCTAGAAGATGCTCAGACACTTTTTGGCGCATCCTTTAACGTCTTTTCTCATTACGGGCTTGAATCCCAGCGCGGCGGTCCAGAGGATGAGATGCGTGGAAAGATCATGTCTAAGATCGGCTGTTTAAAGATGCTCTGCTCACACCCAACCTTATTGCTAACTAGCTCTAAAAAGTTTGAGTTGATGAACGGCGAAGGCTCAGCTTACGCCAATGAGCTGGTTAACAATGGCGCTCTTGATGGCATAGCCAGTTCTCCTAAGCTTGAATACCTAACGCAGTACGTCAAAGACTTTCTTGAGCAGAATGACGATAACAAGGTAGTCATCTTTGCCACATACGTAGACATGCTAGACATGATTGCTGAGGCGATTGGTTTAGATCAATGCCGCCTCTACTCAGGCAAGTTAGATGCTAAGACTAAAGAAGATAATAAGATAGCGTTCAATACCGACCCATCCATCAGAGTCCTTATATCTAGCGATGCTGGCGGTTACGGGGTAGACCTACCTGCAGCAAACCTGCTAATCAACTATGACCTACCTTGGAGTTCTGGAACGGCCGTCCAACGCAATGGTCGTATCAAGCGCGCCTCTAGTCTGTGGCCCTCTATTGTTATCACTGACATCATTGCTACAGGCTCTATTGAGCAGCGTCAGTGGGAGGTTCTACAGCAGAAAAATGCTTTGGCCAACGCGGTTATTGATGGTGAGGGTATTACTGAGGACGGTGGCGTAGAGATGTCTGCAGGGAGCTTAAAGCAGTTCTTGCAGAGTTCTATTGTATAATTTAAGGATGCCTAACGCACCTAAGACACCGACCCGTACCATCCGCGTCTCGGATGATATTTGGCTTGCCGTCCAGAAGAAGGCTGCCAAGGAGGGCGTTACAGTCACCAGCGTCATTATCGACGCCCTTGAGAAGTACATCAAGGTTGACAAGCCTCTAGACTAGAACTAATGTAGTGCTTCTTAGGGGGTACTAAATGAATCTAGAAGAGCTAAAGAAAAGCGCCCGTCAGTTCCTCGCCTTAAAGAGTGAAATGGGTATGTTGGCAGATCGCCAAAGCGAATTGAAAAGCCGTATGACTCAAGAGATTGATGCACTTGAGCCAGATGATAAAGGCCATAGGGTCATCCAGTTTGAGGACGCTAACCTAGGCAACATTAAAGTTACTAAACAGCGCCGAGTGTCTAAGACCCTTGATATGGACGTTGCCGATAAGATCCTCACAGATAAAGGTATTAAAAACACCTGTATCAAGATGGTTCCAACCCTTGACGAAGCAGCAATCATGGCCGCTTTCTATGAGGGCTACCTTACAGAAGAGGATATTGACACGATGTTTCCTGCTAAGGAGACGTTTGCGTTTATCGTAGAGAACAAATGACCGAAGACTTTATTGACAAAGCGTTTGCTGACCTTGATGAGTACTACCCAGGTAGTAAGAAGAAGCGCAAGGCAGTAGTAAAGAAAGAACCAGAGGTTGTTGTGTCTCCTAACTGGGACTCACGGCCTACTAAGCGCACACTTCCTAACGGAACAGACGTAGATATGTTTACCATTGGCGCACTTGCTGCAGCCCTTGGACGACCTATCATCACTATCCGTTCATGGATCAAGGAAGGTTACCTGCCTTCCGCACCCTATAGACTTCCCGCTAAGAAAGATATTAACGGGAAAGACCATCAAGGGCTTCGTCTCTACTCGCGGGCTATGATTGAAGCGGTCATTGACCTCTTTGACAAGGCTGGCATACTGGAGATAAAGCGTATAGACTGGTCTCAACATCAGCACCTCAGTAATGAGATCGCTGAAGCGTGGAGTAACATCCGGGCTGATGAAACAAAAACAAACTAACAAAGGAAAAATAATGTCCGTAAATCGCACAGAAGCATATCTGCCAACCACTGACGAGTTCAGTGCATCTGCAATCAATGACCGCCCAGCGCAGTCAACTTCAGCAGCCATCCAATCAGGTTGGGAAGCTGGAGAAAAGATCACACCTGTTTCACAGGGATACGCCAAAGACTTTAAGTTCACTGATGGCGGCTTCCAAGTAATCAAGTTCCTTGATCAAGATGGCCCATTTGCCGTCTACAAGCAGCACTTCCTTACTAACAAAGAGGGACAGAAGTCGTACATCTCTCTAGGTGCTAACGACCCACTTTGCATCAAGCTTGGCAGCAAGCCAGAAGAGAAGCGCGCCTTCTCTATCGTTAACCTATCTGCTGAAGGTGGACCACAGCGTCAGATGCTTATTGCATCACCACGTTTGTGGAAAGCACTTCACGCAGCACACTTCTCCCCACAAGGTCCACTCACCCGTAATTATTGGGCAGTGAGCCGTACAGGTAAGCAACAGACAACCGCCTATCACATCAACCCAGTAAAGGGCCGTGACTTGATGGAAGACTGGCAGATTGATGAAACGGCTGCAGAAGCCTTCATTGCATCAGTTCAGCCTTACACACGCGCTGACATCAAGACACCTACTTGGGATGAGCTAGAGGCTATTGCAGACTCTTTGCTCTAAAAACACATAGCTGTTAGAGACCGGTGCCCCCCTTCCATCGGTCTCTAACTTTATAGGGGACAACACTTGAATATTATTACGACTAAAGATCAGTTAGATGAGATGGTTGCTTACTATCTTAAGCAAGATGCGTTTGCATTTGACGTAGAAACTGTTGGTCAACATAGAGGTATACCTGCAGTTAACGAAGTGCTTTGGATTTCTTTTGCTACCCGCGGTCGCGGTGATGTTATTCCTATGGGCCACCCTAATGGTGAGTTCTTAGAATCAATCAAGCCTTTAACAGGTCAGGGTCAGAAGCGTGTAGATCAAGGATTACCCGCCAGAGACTACGACTACTCACGTGATAAGAAGAAGCACGTGAAGAAGTTTGGCCCAGCACCTAAACAACTATTCCCAGCAGAGGTCTTTGAAGCGCTTAAGCCATTGATGTTTAATGAAGATATCTTAACTATCGGTCACAACTTAATCTTTGACCTATGCTCCGTGGCTAAACACTACGATGGAGTAATCCCTGCAGGTCCTTACTTTGATACCTTGATCGGCTCCTTCTTATATGACAGCCGCAACAGTGGCAAGCTTGGCTTAGATGATTGCCTTAAGCGTGACCTAGGGTTCAGCATGGAGAAGGGCATTGGCCACAAGGTTGAAGAGTATTCTTTTGATGAAGTCGCCAAGTACTCATACCTAGATTCTAAGTACACATTTCTACTGTGGCAGGTTGTTACGCCTAAGTTGATAGATGCTGAGGTTGATAAGGTTATGGATCTTGAGATGAGTCTCTTAAAGGTTCTATGCCAGATGAAACTTACAGGCGCGGCTATTGACGTTAACTTATTAAAGGATCTACACACTAAACTTGAAACAGAGATAGAACAAGTAAAGACAAAGATTTACGGCATTGCCGGTAAGGTCTTTAACCTTAACTCCAATGCTGAAAAGCAAGAACTTCTTTACGGCCCAGTATCAGAGGGCAATCGTGGTATTAAGCCAACAATCCTTACGGGTAAAGGTGAGAAGACCCAGCCTGATAAGCGCACTTACTCTGACTACTCAGTATCTGCAGAGGCACTTGAGGCTCACCCAGATGATGAACTTGTAAGAGCCATGCTTGAGTACGCGGAAATCAACAAGCTTCTTAGCACCTACATCATCCCTTACATTGGCGGGGAAGTAGTTAAGTCTGTCAATGGTAAAGAGAAGATTGAAGAGCGTGAGAGCATGCTCATCAATGGCAAGATCTATGGAGACTTTAAGCCTTGGGGTACAGAGACAGGTCGTTTCTCTAGCTCCAACCCTAACCTTCAGAACATTCCTGCGCCTAACGATAAGGTGCCAGAGGAGAAGAACTACGGCAAGATGATTCGAGACCTGTTCTATGCTCCAGAAGGTTACAAGTTAGTAGTGGCTGACTACTCCCAGATTGAACCGCGTATTATTGCCTCTATGTCAGGTGATCCTATTATGCTTGAAAATTATCGCATTGGCGGAGATATTTACACTACCGTTGGTAACACCATGGGAGTAGACCGCAAGGCTGGTAAGGTCTTAGTTCTAGCCATTGCCTATGGCGTAGGGCCAGATAAGATCTCGCGCCAGATCGGTTGTACTATCCAGGAGGCTAAGACCCTTCTCACAGACTTTGCCGCCAAGTTCCCTTCCGTAGACCTGTACCGCGCCAAGGTTATTGGGGTAGCCCGTAATACTGGCTATGTATCCACCATCCTAAAGCGCCGCAGATACCTGCCGGATATTAAGTCCAAGGTGCCTGCCTTTAGGTCTAGCGCCGAGCGCCAGGCCTTCAACACGCGTATCCAGGGGTCTGCCGCAGACATAATCAAACTTGCTATGATTAGGGCCTACGAGAAGATACCTGCCGAGGCAAGAATTATCTTAACCGTGCACGATGAAATCGTGACCTTGACTCCAGACTCTGTAGTAGATCAAACACGCGAAGCTATCCGCGAGGCTATGGAAGAGATTTACTTTCTAGATGTCCCACTGATCGCTGACATTAAAGTGGTTCAGAAATGGGGTGATGCTAAAGGATGAGCATCTTCAGAAGAAATAAAAAAGATGAGTTTGAGATTACTACTCAAGAGGTTCCGCTTAGTACGGTTTACCGTTGGTACCTCTATGACACCGAACTTGTAGACAACATCAATGACCTTGCTGAAATGGTAGGGCTTAGTCGCATTAGTGAAGAGGGCGAGAGTAAAGAACTAGAAGACAGCGGAGATAGAGTAAAAGCTGTCGCCCCACTCTTTCCATTCTTAGAGTCTATTGCGGATATCAGCGCCAAATCTTTGGTAGCGCTTCATCTAGCTGAGGCAATAAATTCAGATGATATGGAAGACCATGAGTTAGAAAAGCATAGTGATGAGATACTGGCTGTCTATAAAGCGGTAGCACTATCTACTTTAATGGGCGCCTTTTCAATTGGTCTTCACTTAGGTATGATTGAAACTAATACAGTAGGAGCAGATGTTCTTGACTTTGGAGGAATAGATGAGTAACTCAGATTGGTTCTCACGCAAATTAGGTAACCCAGTACCTCAGCAACCGCAGCAGGCCCCACAGTATGCTGCACCACAGCCTGCTACCTATGCACAACCACAACAGCCGCAGTATCCACCCTCACAACAGGCAACCCCTCAAGCACCTCGTTGCCCAGGGTGCGGCAGTGGTAACTATGGCAGTGTTCAGGGAGCAACACCAAGGTGCTACGATTGCGGCTATCCACTTCAACAGTCAGGTAGTGGTCTAGGTAAAGGAATTATTACCCCTGGTCAGTCTTCAGCAGGACCAGCAACACCAGCACGCCAGATACCTACAGGTACTTTTAATGGCACTAAGCCCGCAATCGGGGCAGACGGAGGGTTCTTAGGATGAGCACATTAACAGGCGATCTAGCAAAAGTATTTAGTGCAATCAACAAGAAGATGGGCGATGACACCATCGTTCTTGGTTCAGATATTACCCAAACTGGTAGCCGTCTAACAACGGGTTCAGTTGCGATAGACGTTGCTTTAGGTGGCGGATGGCCGTCTAATCAGTGGCACGAAATTATTGGAGAGGCAAGCAATGGCAAGACCGCGCTTGCTCTTAAGACTATTGCTGCTAATCAACGTCGCGATCCAGAGTTTACGACTGTATGGATTGCAGCAGAAGAGTGGGTGCCAGGTTACGCAGAGATGTGCGGCGTAGATGTTTCCCGCGTATATGTAGTGTCTACAAATATCATGGAGGAAGCGTATGAAGCGGTCATTCGGATCGTGGAAAGTAAAGCTATTGATTGCATTGTTCTTGACTCACTTCCTGCTCTGGTGCCTGGAGCAGAGGACGAGAAGGAAATGGAAGAAGCAACAGTAGGGCGCGGAGCGCTTCTTACTAACAAGTTCTTCCGTAAGGTAGGCAAGGCATCTAAGAGGTCGTTAATCCGCCCAGAGCGCCCTTTCATCGGCATCATTATCAATCAGTGGCGGTCAAAGGTTGGCGTAATGTATGGCGATCCTCGAACTACTCCGGGGGGTCTAGGCAAGGACTACGCCTTCTTTACCCGCATGGAGGTCCGCCGCGATGAATGGATTGAGGCTGGAACTGGGCAAGATAAGCGCAAAGTAGGCCAGTCAATTAAGGTCAGAGTCATTAAGAATAAGTCAGCCGCCCCAGGCCAAATCGCTATTGTAGACTTCTATTTTGCTAATGGCGGGGACATTGATGCGGGTCAGTTTGACTTTGCCAAAGAGATTGTAGCTATAGGAAAACTTAATAAGGTCATTGTCAGAGCAGGTGCCTACTATCGTTATGCCGGTAGACAATGGCAAGGCGAAGATGCTATCCTAGCGTCCATACGGGAAGAGATTGACCTTCGAGAAACCCTTGAACGCGATGTACTAGACTCTATTAAAGCAGGCTCTAAGTACGCGCATGAAGAGTGAGGGTTTAAAGAAATCACAGAAGCATGAGGCACGACTAGCAGGAGTTCTAGACGGGAAAGTCAACGCTGGAAGCGGAGCTTTCTGGAGTCGTAAAGGTGATGTGCGAAGTACCGACATTCTATTAGAACATAAGTACACGGGCAAAGCCTCCTTTACTGTTAAAGCCGCAGTTCTGGAAAAGATTGTCAAGGAAGCAATACTTGAGAGTCGTATGCCTGTGCTAGGTGTCAGCCTCAATAATGAGAACTACGTATTGTTAACCGAAGACGACTTCCTGGAAATGCGCCAGAGCTTCCAGGAGCATAAAACTTGTACGACGAAGACTTCGGACCAGAACCTTGGCGATATAGAGCAAAATGCCGAGGGATGAATACCAACACTTGGTACCCGCCGCGCGATAAAGATCAATACAAAGACATCGCCGATGTAGCCAAGGCTGTTTGCTACGGCAAAGATGGTTTGCCTGAGTGCCCAGTGCGTAAAGAGTGTTTACTTTACGCAGAAGAGATGGAAGATACCCACGGTATATGGGGCGGCATGAGCCACCGCGAACGTAATGCGCTTAAGCGTAAAGCAACACGTTCAGGCATGACTCTAAAGGAATGGGTATTAACTAAAGATATATGATAAGTTACCCGCATGAGTCAGCTAAAGAAATTTGTAGATGTGGGTAAGAAAAACACCCGTGTTCTAGGGTCATTAGAGCGCCATCTAATGGCCAAGCCAAAAGATAGATCACGCAGAACCGACGTCTTACATCCGTCAGAGATGGTCGGTTCTGATTGGTGTCACCGCGCTTCTTACTTTCAGCTGCAAGGCGAAGAGCCTATTAGTACTCGCACCAACAGCCTACGACTAGCCTCAGTATTTGCTGAAGGCCACGCTATCCATGCTAAATGGCAAAGCTGGCTGCAAGACATGGGCGTTCTATTTGGCAAATGGTATTGCTATGAATGTGAAGAGTTTTTCTGGGGCGGTGCGGACTGTCACGAAGGTCCCCTTGCTTACAGAGAAGTGCCGTTATTCTACGAGCCCTTGCGAATATACGGACACTCAGATGGTTGGTTGACAGGGCTTGGCGACCCAATGATGCTAGAAATCAAGTCTATCGGCGTAGGCACCCTGCGCTGGGAAGCTCCCGAGCTTTTGATAGAGCATAACAATGACTTTGATAAAGCATGGAAGGCTATTAACGCGCCTTTTATGAAGCACATAATGCAGGTGCAGATCTACATGAAGTTGGCTGAACTGCTTAACTATGAAAACTACCCACAAGAAGCAGTAATCATCTATGAGAACAAAGCCAATCAAGAGGCTAAAGAGTTTGTAGTAAAGAAAAGTGACTTCGGCATCTCGCATTTGTTTGACGCAGCCGCTATGATTGTAGAAGCAATAAAGACTAACACGCCACCACCATGCAACCTAAGCACAGATGGTTGCGCTAAATGTAAGGGGTATACAAATGGTTAATATAGTTGCCACAGGTATTAGTGAAGACCTATTAAAGGTACTAGAGTCCCAAGGCTTGCCAGTTAAGCGCAGCCTAGACATTGAGATTAAGCCTTTTCCAGCAGATATTACTGGCGTAGATGACCAGCAGCTCATGGAGATGGCTCGCTCCTATATGGAGAACTACAACTTCCTACTTACACAGGTAGCCTGCGCTGAGTTGGCGGTTACTGAGGCTGAGAACTATTACAAGCAGGAAGAAGCCAAGCTTCTTATCCAGAAGTCTTCAGACCCAAAGACCAAAGCCACAACCATCAAGGCTATGATTCTTATCGATCCAGATATGCAAAAACTATCTGCCGATCGCATGCACGCTGAGGCTTACCACAAGTTACTAAAGACAACCATGGACAACCTAGAGCGGTACTACCAGCTAACTAGCCGTGAACTCACCCGTCGAACATCTGTTCTAAAGGCGCGCGGTTACTAATGAAGGTCTTTAGCAAGGGCACTGTAGATGGCCCGGTCTATCTAGGCATAGACCAGTCATATAGTGGGTTTGCTATAACCGCGTTCAAGGATCAGGACAACTACTACACAGAGGTTTACAAGTCTGACAAGCGCGGCATAGACCGCCTGCGGGATATCCAAGCCCATGTCATGAACTGGCTCCATGAGTTTGATGAGATAAAGGATGTTGCCATAGAGGGTTACGCCTTTGGCTCACAGATGGCTAACATGCTTGGGGAGCTGGGCGGCATGGTCAAGTTGACCCTCCTAGAGTTTGGGATCTACCCGCTTATAGTTCCGCCTACTAACCTCAAGAAGTACACATGCGGCAAGGGCACAGGGGTATCTAAAAGCCAGATGCTCATGTATGCCTACAAGAACTGGGACGCCGAGTTTAATGACGACAACGCTGCCGACTCCTATGCCCTAGCCCACCTAGTATCAGGGTCAGGTAAACGTACATACGAAAAGGAAGTCTATGCTAAACTTCAGGATCCAAAGTTTAGGGAGCGGTAGTGACCACCATAGTAGCCGTCCAATACAAGGACCGTTGTGTATTTGGCGCCGATAACCAGGTAACTGATGGCAGTGGCCGCATTTATAGGCACAAAGACATGGCTAAAATCAGCCAAAAAGGGCACTATTTAATTGCTGGAAGCGGCGAGGTTCAACCTTGCGATGTAGCCCAGCATATCTGGAAGCCACCAGCCGTAACCGCCAGTGACCGCAAAGACATCTATCATTTTGTTATCACCAAGGTCATGCCTTCCCTGCGAGAAGCCCTAAAAACCAACGGGTACAACTTTGAAGAAGAACGGGACAAATCGGACACAGGACCGAGGTTTAATTTTCTCCTTGCAGTTTGCGGAGAAGTCTTTGATGTATCAGATGACCTGTCTGTATGCCGTACAGATAGCGGGCTATACGGAGTAGGTAATGGGGCAGCCTATGCTCTAGGCGCCCTTCATGCCGGCGCGTCTATTCTAGAATCCTTAAAGATTGCGGCATCATTAGACGCATATACTTCAGGACCATTTATTGAAGTAGAGCAGCGTAAAGGATAGAGATGCCATCATACGATTTTAAGTGCGACACCTGTGGCTCGGTTATAGAGATCCAGCGCTCATTTGATGAAGAGGGTTCACCTATGTGTACCTCATGCAATTCAACTATGACCAGAGTTTGGCAGGCTACGCCAGCTCACTTTAAAGGAGGAGGCTGGGGCGGACAATGAGTAAGACACAGAATAAAAGACAAGAGCGCATCCGTGAAGCCGCGCACTTTGTATCAGAGCGCCGTACTATTCAATTGCAAATTTTAGAGCAGAACTATGAGATGGGCGTCAAGCTTTTCTTAGATCAAAAGGACAGCCTTTCATCAGAAGAGGTTGAGCAGATAGAAAAGATGATGACAGAACAAAGAGCGGCATTGGACAAGTTACATGAACAAGTCAATCCGCGAACTGAAGCCTGATTACACAGGCACCATGGATTACGCAGATCAAATCTGCCATGAGTGCCCCAAGTGTGAGTCAAGCATCTGGTTAATCAAAGCCTCCTTTGAAGATTACGAGATATCCCAGTACTTCATTGACATGGAGTGCGCTATCTGTGGCACATACGCCAAAGCCCCTACCCCAATAGACCGACCATAATGTGGTCATGGGTACTAGCCTGTGTAGGAGTCACAGGCATTTACTTTGTTGGCCGCAAAACTATCTGGGGCTGGTTTGTTCTACTGTTTAATGAATGCCTATGGATGGGGTACGCAATAGATACCCACCAGTACGGTTTTATATTTGCATCCCTAGCCTACGCCGCTACTTATGTGCGGTCATACCTCCATTGGAAACAAGACGTTTAACCTTATTTTGTCTAAATTACCCTTCATACTTTATGCCACGGGGAACCACAATACGTAAACCCAAGGAGCATAAATTGTCAGAAGAACAGGAGCCATTGCGCGTAGGCGCAGGCAGCAACCCTCAGTCCGTAGCCTCAGCGGTTGCCCACGCTATTTATGAAAAGCGTGAGGTAAAAATCCGTGCAGTAGGCGCAGGCGCAGTCAATCAGGCCGTAAAAGCCATTGCTATCGCCCGTGGATATACAGCCCCAAGAGGTATAGATCTAGTCTGTATCCCAGGCTTTGCCAGCATTAAGAGCCATGACGGTGACATCAGTGCCATCGTATTCCAGGTTATTGCTAATTAAGCCTGTATTAAGCGCGTAAGTACCGTACATTTATAAGAACAATTCCTCGGCCAAGGAGAACCATGAAAGCTTCATCTAAGAAGAACCCAGCACCAATTGCGCCAGTAGACGCAAAGAAGACCAGCGTTGACTTCACCAACGCTTCAGCTGCACCTTCAGCTAACACTAAGTTGATGCCAAAGAAGAACACAGCAGCTGGCGACCCATACAAGATGGCTAAGCCATCACGCACATTCGTAAAGGCTACATCCGGGGCCCGTTACGGTGTTCGCGTTAAGTTCCAGAAGGCAGAAGCTCACGAAGCAGGCGCTACACAGGGTAACGGCCGCCTACTTCCATCAGCCATCAAGCGTTCTTCTCAGAACTTCAGCGCAGGCATGGGTGACCATAACTAATAGCTAGATAAATAGCCCCCGGGACTCTAGTCCGCGGGGGTTATTTTTTGCTATAATTAATGCAGGACGCCGAACGGGTCCTAACTAACCTATATCGTCTAAGGAGATATAACAATGGCTTCAGGCTACCCAACACGTAGCCCGCATGAAATGTGGGCAACTAAAGAACCAACAAAGACAGTCACAGTCAAGACCCCAGCTCAGATTGTTACAGAGCTAACCAATCACCTAGTTAACCGAGGAATCGGCTTCAATACTCATGCCGCTTTCTTCAATGAACTGGTCAATCAATTCGATACACGATCAACCTATCCTCCGTACGACATCCTTTCAGCCGGAGAGAACAAGTACCTTATCCGCCTTGCGCTTGCAGGGTTCTCTAAGGAAGATCTGGAGATCACCTTCAAGGATCAGGTCCTTACTATTGAGGGCAAGAAGGATGACGAATCTATTGATGAATACTTCCACAAGGGTATTGCGGCTCGCGCATTTAAGCAGTCCTTCCCATTAGCTGAGTACGTAACAGTAGAAGGCGCGGAGATGAAAGACGGCATCTTAACTGTAAGACTGGAGAGAGAAATTCCAGAAGAGTTAAAGCCAAAAACAATTAAGATCAAGTAACTCCTTGAGCATCAGCCCCCGTCAAATTGGCGGGGGTTTTTGCTTGATTTGTCAGACTTTTATGTTAGTCTTATCGTGTCGCAGCTTGACGAACACAAGGAGAGACATGTTAGAAGTGCTAAATAAGCACCTAGATGGGGTTTCATTGAGCGGTTGTGTAGTTGCCCAGTGGATTTCTACTCTAGGTAAAGATGAACAGAAATTATTTGAGCAAATAAAAGCAAACAATACAGCTGTAAAGGTCGCACATCTATTCCAAGATCTAAATAAAGATACTGAACTCCCATTTAAACTGACCGCCTTCCGCTCCCACCTTAGAGGATATTGCACATGTCAATAAAGACCAGCCTACTTGACGTATTAGAGAACGCAGTTACTACTACCAATACTGATTGGGCATGGCCACCAATCCAGCAGGCAAAGCCAACTGTTATCAAGCCCGCAGAGTATAAAGAGCGCCAAGCAAGTAAAAATGGTTTTAAGTTATTTGTATTTGTTCCAGATCCACAGATCGGCTATCGTAAGTATGAAGATGGAACACTAGATCCGTTTCACGATGAGGCCGCAATTGATGTCCACTTTCAACTACTAGCTTATTTAGAAAAGCGTTATGGCGTAGATGAGATTGTGCACCTTGGAGATTATCTAGACCTACCAACAATGGGTAAATATGCACAGGAAGAAATGTTTGCGCATACAGTTCAGCCAGCCCTTGATTATGGTCACGCACTACTAGCAAAGCAACGCGCTACCTGCCCTACTGCAAAGATCACATTGCTAGAGGGCAACCACGATTGCCGTATGCAAAAGTACGTAACTATGAACGCCATGGCATCTAAGGGTATTAAGCGCGCTAACGCTGCCCCAGATGAGTGGCCAGTTATGACAGTCCAATACCTACTACGTTTAGAGGAGTTGAACATCAACTATGTGGGCGCGTATCCGGCTGGCGAGTACTGGATTACTCCTCACCTTCGTGCTATTCATGGCACTACCGTTCGGTCTAATGGCTCTACTGCATCTGCTTACGTCAATAAGAATCCGCATGTTTCTACAGTCTTTGGGCATGCCCATCGACAAGAACTACAGTATAAAACTGTAGCCAATGGTGACGGCCCTATCCGCAGCGTGAGCGCCAGCCCTGGTTGCCTATGCCGTGTAGATGGCGCAGTTCCTTCCTACGGTTCTGGTCTCAATGACAACGGTCGTCCAGTAAAGCACTGGGAAGACTGGCAGCAGGGAATCATGATCGGTTGGGTTCATGACGAGGGCCGCTTTACACTACAGCCTATTCACATCATGGATGGTGAAGCCCTGTATGAGGGAAAGCAGTTTAAGGCCAAGTAATTAAGTAATTACGCGTATCCTTGTGGTATGGCCAACCCTTCCCCGCATCAAAACGTACAGAATCTCGGAGCTTCCGGGATGTACGGCACCAATACCGTTTACGGTGGCGGCGGCGTACCAGTAGCCAGAAGTGAATTGGATTTCCTCCGTCTTGGCGTGGGTCGGGCCCCGCAAGCGGAGTATCCCTGACGGCTACCTAGGCACAATCCGTACACGCCGCGATGATCGTGGGCGTGATACATCGGATAACGTACTTAACGCACTCAAGGTACGAGTAGGACAGCGTTCGTACCAGCGCGGTGTTCACCGTGGAGAAAGAATTGACGTTCAAGACTATTACTATCCAGAAGGTCTTGATGCAATGCGCGGAATAAGACGCCAAATGAAAGGCGTTAGAGACGGTAATGTCATCCGCGTCCAGCGCGGGGTAGAGAACGCTATGGCGGCCCCCGCGCCTCATCTTCCTAATGATGGTAAGGCAAATATGAGAAGTACATCGCCACTATCATTAGATAGTCGCCGTGTAGACCAGATGGCCCGCATGAGAACACCTTGGAGATAAGATGAACACAGACGAAAGCCAATTCCCGCAGCCTGCTCGCCCACACTCAATTAATAAAAGCACCACTATGACTATGAAGCATGGCACCGCTGAGTTAAACGTAAACGCAAGCGCTAGCACCCTACACGTTCCAGGCGCCGAACCCCTTGCTAAAACAAATCCAATGACTATGACCGCTAAAGGCAAAGCAAAGGATGTTGGAGTACTCCTACGCCATATTAAGAACAGCAGCCCAAAGAACTAATGACTAAATTCGCAGATGGAGTCTACGGACGTAGACCGTGGGTAGCGCCGCCCGAGGCCGCCAATCCCCCGCAAGATTACGTCGGGCCATTTCAGTCTAATCAAGAACGCCTTCTAAGTCAGTCGATGGCCGCATGGACAATGGGACGCGAAGACATCCAAGAGTATGTGCGGCCACCGCTCCCACAGGTAAAGCTATTTCCATCCCGTTTTGGTTACACTGAGCATGAGATCACCATTGAAGACATTGCACAGATGCCACGCAAGACCGCTACAACCCAGCGTGTAGAGTCTGACTTCAGCCAGACCCCTAACACTCAGGAATCAACCAGCACCAACTCACTAGGAGGAACAATCTAATGGGCCGTAATAACAACGATTTTAACGCAGGAAAGACCCCCGAAGGGCCAGCACAGCAGGTAACTTGGACTGGGCAATCTGGCGATAGCTATTCTTTTAAAGTACCTCCAGGAAGCTCTAAGAAAGATGCTGGAAAAACTATTGCTCACTACACAAGTGTTGACCGCAGTTACAAGAACGCTGGAATCAACGATCAGACTGTAGAAGAGCCGGTAAAGGGTTCAGTGCGCTGGAATAAAAATGACTAACGACCCAGGTTTATACACCGATAGCACAGGCGACGGCATGGCTGGGGCTATGGACGTCAGCCTTCAAACCCAGCGTGACCTTAGCAAGACCATTTATAACGGAGATAAGGCCTGTAAAGCCTGTGGCGCGCGTATTGACCCCGTACAATCATTGATGAACCAAGAGCACTGCCCATCCTGCTCCCGTAGAATGAAGCAGTCACACGTGAAAGGCGGCATGGCATGACCGTTAATAAGTTTCGTTCTGAGAACGCGTCCTTAGAAGAGGGCGCCACAGACGGCAAGTACCGTAAGCGCCGTCCAAACACAGAGGTAGCCGCTGGACAGGGTGACGAACTAGTCGTCAAGAACCGCGCTAGCCTCCACCCGTACTTCAACTATGGTTTCATCAACTCTGAAGACACTTCTAAGGTTAATCCAGCAGGTAACTAATGGCTGAAGACCGCGCTTACGATCCTGCACGTAAACCTAATCTAGGGTTACCCAACTTCGTGCAGGATAAATTAGTTGCAAAGCCAGCCGTTAAAATAACAAAAGTTACAGACCTAGGTACTGTGGGTCCTGAATCAGAAGGTAAACCAGAAATAGTTTTCCACCGAGGCAGAGGTAAAAAAGGAAGGTCAAACGACTAACATGGCTAAAGATAGAGCAAGAGACGATCGCCGTTCTGTAGGTTCATTTGAAAAGATGAAAGGCGCACTTGGTAAAGCCGCTGGCTGGACAAGGCACACAGATCCAGACTTTGGAGCATATGCAATTAAAGCAGATGAACAGGGTAATGCTAAGTTGCCTGCAAATTATCGTGTAGGTAAAGACGCTACTTTTCCAATTGGATATTCGTCAGCTACTAGATACAACTCTGTAGCCGCCATTGAGCGCACTCGTGGAGGGCAGCCTAGTGAGCCAGAAAAGCGTGCTGTAGAGAACAAAAACAAGATGATGAAGGGCCCTAGCGATCCTTCTGTAGTTAAGATTAATACAAATCCGGTTAAGTAATGGGACGTCCACTATCAGGTAAGACTGCGCCTCAAGGCCGCATGTCCCTCATTGACCGCGTAGCGGGTGGTTCATACACACCACCAGCACCGCAGCCTTTGGCTATGCCACGTCAATTAGAAACTGTAAGTGCCCCTGAAAAAAATAACGAAGTTAAGCCCGCTGCTGAGGCAGTAGCCGCCCCTAAGAAGGCCGCCGAGAAGCCTGTAAAGAAGCCTGCTGAAAAGAAGACTATTGTTAGTGAGGCTGATGAAGTAGAGGCGCACAAGAAGAAGTTGGCGCAGGAAAAAATCGACAAAGATATTTTGGCGTACAAGCAGAAGAAGGCACAAGAGGCCATCGCTGCAAGATTAAAGAACAAGAAGTAATAGCGCGCCTTTAGGCGCTAATCGGCACATATGATAGGATCACCACATGGAACTGGACGAAGAGCGCGTTAACCTGCTTGTTTGCAAGACCTGTAAGACCATTGAAGAGATTCCTTACGCTAAGAATGGTAAGTATCTTGGCGAGGGCAAATATGATCAGTCAGAGAACCCCTTTTTAGAGGCCGCCGTATCACCCCACGAGCGTGGCGGTCATATGGGCATGCTTACAGACGTTAACTTTGTCTATTGGATGACCCCAAAGGTAAAAGCCTCCATTATTGCTCAGATTAAAGAGCAGTTCACAGGTAAGAGCAGCCCACTAACCGCTGGTCTTGACGCATTTGGCACTAACTTTTACGAGACCAAAGATAACTATAGTCAAGATGCTATGTCGTGCTGGCAACTGCACAATAGAACTACTGATTGCAGTGATTACAAGAACGATAGAAAACTACTTGATGCTGGCACAAGCAAAGAGCGTAAAGCAGAAGGCCTTGGCAAGTCAACAATTAAAGTCTATCTATGTGACTTCTGTCCTGTAAAGATGGAAGTGCAGAAGAAGGCTATGAAGGCCAAAGGTCTAGACAAGTAACCTTTGCCCCTTTACTAACGAGTTTAGTAGGTATACTGTAACTACATAGCTAGGTAAAGGCGGGTAATATGTTCATTGAAATGTCCTGTTCTTGTGGAGCATCATTTCAGTCTGACTCAGATGAGAATGAAACCCTAGCGCTAATGTGGGGTCACCGTTTTGCTACCGCACATCAAGACTGCGGTTTTATGGTTAAAGCCCAAGAAGAAGTAGAGGAAAAAACCAAGCGCTATGACATTACCTACAAAGAACAACGCGAAAACGAACTATAATATCTGAATGGACTTGTACGCAGCGCTCGCCAAACAAGCCACACCTGTAACCTTAGAGCCGTCTGAGACCTCATACTTCAGCGCGCCTGGTGCTGGTCTAGACCCACGTCTATTTAGAGATAACAAGTTCGTTCCATCAGTTCGCGCCTCTATTCTTCGTATTCTATTTGACCATCTGCGCAATCATTATTACAACCCAGAGGCCTATACAACTGTATGGATTGCCGGCTCTGGTGTGAGCTACCAATGGACAGCTTCCCGTACCCCAGCTGATCTAGACTGCTTGGTAGGTATTAATTACCTTATGTTCCGCCAGTCTAATCCAGAGTACAAAGCGCTTAGCGATAAGCAAATCGCAGATATGTTTAACTCGGACTTCCGTAAAGACCTTCACCCGTTAACCTCCAACTTCTTGGACGCTTACGAGCTGACCTTCTTTGTAAATGTTAAGTCGGACATTCTTCAGATTAAGCCGTATGCGGCGTACTCACTAACTAATGACGACTGGACTGTGCATCCAGAGGTTAAAGCGCCACCAAAGAGTAAAGCGCTAGAGCAGAAGGTCGCCAAAGATACATCTATGACCTTAGACATTTTGTCACGCTACTCAGCCGCGCTTAACTCGATTGCTAACGCGCCTACTGATACCGCTCGTAGAAACGCAGAAGCAACGTTAAAGTTAGCGGTAGAACAAGGTGTTGCATTGTTTGAAGAGATTCACGGCGGTAGAAGTAGTGCATTTAGTCCATCTGGGCTAGGATACACAGACCCAGCTAACTATCGTTGGCAAGCGGGTAAAGAGGCCGGCACTATTCAGGCCTTACGTAAACTAAAAGATATATCAACAAAGAGCAGAAAAGAGTTTGAGGCTCAGACATATGGTATGGAACTACCAGATGTTAATACCTTAATACGCCGAGCAATCGGCGGCAGATAACACAATTCGTAATTTAGTAGTAGGGTACAACTCGTGGCAACACTTATGTTTATTGATGGCGTTCTTCGTAACCCCATAACTAATGCTCCCATACCTCAGGGTATGTCCCTTTACCGCACCCTGAAAGAGAAGGGTCGCGTTTTACTACTATGTTCACATAAAGAAAAAGATGACCGTTGGTTGCGTGAGAACAAGACTAACCTAGTAGATGACTTAATCGGTTTAGAGATGACTGCGGGTGTCGAGTGGCCTGAGTTGCGCCAAGTAGAGTATTGTCGCGGACAACAGAGCGGGGTTGAGCTGGTAATAACCGCTGATCCAGCATTAGCCGCTAAACTACTCGAGATTGGTATTACTAGCCTGATGTTCCTTCATCCAGTCTATATGGCTGAGAAGTTCCGCCCAGATGGTAGGCAGGGCGCAAAGTCGTGGGAAAAGATCAAGAGTGAGATCATAAGTCAGCAGGAAACCTTTGTAGAGGATCACCGCATCCAATGAAGATCGTATTCCTATTTAGTAAGTATATTTTTTAATTGAGATATATACTTTTCACTATGACTACTACTGTATGGACAACTGAGGCTAAAGTCGCGCGCAACAAGAAGAACCTTACCGGTCACTCTAAAGCAAAAGCGTTAGGCCTGCGATACTGCCCTAAATGCGAACTGGCTAAAGAGCATGAATGTTTTGAGTTTCCTTTGGGCTCCAGGGTTCAAAAAGCTTGGTGCAAGGACTGTCGTTCGGTAAAAAAGTGCCCTAAATGTCACAAGATTTTGCCTAGAGCAACTCACTATCAGCAACTAAAAACGGGGTACAAGTTAAATCATGCCTACTGTTTAGACTGTGATAGGTTGTACCAAAGAGAATGGAAGTTAAAATCTAACTATTTGATGTCTCAAGAGGAGTACGCAATAATGCTTGAGGCGCAAGGTAAAAAGTGCTATTTGTGTAAATCAAGTAAGAAGTTAGTCGTAGACCATGACCACAATACAGGTAAAGTGCGTGGGCTATTGTGTGACCTATGTAACCGAGGGCTAGGTTACTTTAAAGATAACCCAGATGTTCTTATAGCGGCGGCCAAATATGTAAAGCAGGTGACATTATCCGTATAGTGTTTTTAGGTTGCGAAGTCCCCAGCAACCGTACCCTTTTAGAATCCACGGGGGCCACGCATGTCGGGGTCAGCTTTTGGGGACTTACCAAGCGCGGTTTACCCCAGAATAAGGCCTATCTACTGAAGAATTACTTCAAAGACCATTTTTACATCTATGTATACCCCGGCATTCCCAAAACTGAAAAGCTCACAGCTGATGAGCTGATCGAGTTTGCGGCTGAGTACGAGGACTTTATTGCAAACAACATTGACCGCATCAATATGTTCAGCGAAATAGCTGCTGAAGACGATACTTTTGTAGCTCAGCAGCGCAAGTCAGCTTGGTCTCAAGTACCGCCCAGTAAGTTCCTGCCCGCTTGGAACCCTGAATCTGGATTTGCTGAGCTTAATCTACTCGGAAGTAACTACCTAGACATAGCCATCCCTGGAGAGGCTTTGGAAGAGAACCACCAGCTCCTAACTGTCACACGAACACTTGTTCGGAAGCACGGCACCCGTTTTCATATCCTTGGTTCGGCTAAGCCCGATACTCTACGGCAGATTGCCGCTGAGACGGCCAGCACTATGTCGTGGCTATCACCTATGAGGAACGGTGAAACTATCGTCTGGGACGGTACAAAACTGGTACGCTACCCAGCCCGTATGAAAGATCAGGCTCGCCCTAGATACAGGAACGCCTACCTCAAAGCAGGGTTAGATGTAGATAAGATTCTGGAAGATGATGATAAGGAAGTCTGCCGTCTGGCGGTCTGGTCTTACCAGCAATATGAAGCGAGGTTAAACGGAATGACCCCAGACGATAATGAGAAGTTATCAGATAATAACAACTTACAGGTGAGTGAAGAAAGTGGAGAAACTACCCTCGCTAATAGTGATAAGAAGGGTGTTTCTGCGCGGAAGTTAGAGCCAAGAACTCCTGAAGAAATGGGCAATTTACCTGTCTTTGGATACGATATGAAGCAGGTTGTTGAGAGCGAAAATGGGGTAGAAGTATTCAAAGAAGTCCCTGTCGTTCAGTCCCAATCAGTCAGCCTTCGGGTCTGTGATTCCTGCTATGTAGCCGCTACCTGCCCTGCATTTAAGCCTCAATCTGTATGTGCATTTAAGTTACCAGTAGAGGTTAAGACCAAAGATCAACTCAAGTCCCTAATTAATGCAATCATTGAAATGCAGGGTCAAAGGGTCGCTTTTATGCGTTTTACTGAAGAAATGAATGGTGGATACGCTGACCCCAACGTATCAAAAGAGATAGACCGACTGTTCAAATTGATTAAGACTACTAAGGAATTGGATGACTCTAGAGAGTTCATTAGGATGACTGTTGAGCGCCAAGGTAGTGCAGGAGTCCTCTCCTCTATCTTCGGTGACAAGGCAAATGTCCTCAAAGAACTACCCGCAAATGGGCTGGATGAGAACCAAACTACCGAGATAATCAAAGACTTAACCGCCGAGTAGCTAAACGAAGTTATCAGATAATAAGAGAGTTTTAGAAAGGAAACTAGGGTGTCTAGCGTAGAAGGTAAAGAACCGCAAAATTGGCATAATTGCGGTACGCACTCCGGCTATCAAAGCCATAGAAAACGAGGAGAAATTGCCTGCGATTCTTGCCGAGCCGCCAACACCCTTTACCGAAAAAACTGGGGTAATAAAAACAGAGAAAGAAGCAATCAGATAGCCTACAACTGGGGTAAAAATAACCCCGATAAAGTACGAGGTTACATGAGAAATGTGGCTCGTGTTCGTAGGGCTAAAAAACTATTAGTTGAATCTGACACCTATACTCAAGAAATGATCTTAGAGTTATATGGCTTTAACTGCCATATATGCTCAAAAGAAATTGACCTTAAAGCACCTCAGCACCCAAAATGGGGTGAAGGATGGGAGTTAGGTTTACAGTTAGATCATGTTGTTCCGTTATCCAGCGGGGGTAACGACAAAATAGAAAATATAAGACCCGCTCACGCTAAATGTAACATCTCAAAAGGAAGTAAAACTGCTAGCACTCTGTAGCAGTACCTTCTCGCTGAACCCCAAGATTTTTGCCCCTAAACTATCAAACCCCCCTAGAGAACCGAGGAAAAAATGGCACTGTCCTTTCGTCTTGCAGACGACTTTGTATCAGGTTATAAATCAAAGAAAGTCCCTTGGGGCTATCAAGATGCCGCTGGTAACTCGGTTGGGGAAATTACCTTCCTCAGAACCTACTCCCGACTAAAGGAAGATGGCACTAAGGAAACTTGGGTTGATGTATGTGAGCGCGTCATCAATGGTATGTATTCTATTCAGAAAGACCATTGCAAGAGCCAGCGCCTACCTTGGAATGATGCCAAAGCTCAGGCTTCGGCTAAGGAAGCCTTTGACCGCCTCTTTAATCTAAAGTGGACACCGCCCGGCCGAGGTCTATGGGTTATGGGTACTCCCCTCGTAAATGAGCAGAAGAACTCAGCCGCTCTCCAAAACTGCTCTTTTGTATCCACCGAGTCTATGAGCAAGAACAACCCTGCCAAGCCATTTGCCTTCTTAATGGAAGCCTCAATGCTTGGAGTAGGCGTGGGCTTTGACGACAAGGGTGCGGATAAGGACTTCACTATCTACGAGCCTAAGTTACCGCCCGTTACCTATCAGATTCCAGATACACGCGAGGGGTGGGTTGAGTCGGTATCTATGCTAATCAACTCGTATCTGCGCCCAGAACAAACAATCTGCGACTTTGATTACTCGATAATTCGACCTGCGGGAGAGCCAATCAAAATCTTTGGCGGCACAGCCGCTGGCCCAGATCCGCTCATTAAATTGCACGACCATATCCGTAAGATATTCAAAGGTAGGGCTGGTCAGAAGTTAACTAGAGTAGATATTGCCGATCTTGGCAATCTAATCGGGGTCTGCGTAGTTTCCGGCAATGTCCGCCGCTCGGCTGAGCTGCTTATGGGGCGCTTAGATGACCAAGACTTCCTTAATCTAAAGAACTCTAAAGTATATCCTGAGCGTAATTCCTACGACCCTGCTGCTCCTGGATGGGCTTGGATGTCTAACAACTCAGTAGAGGTTAGCGTCGGCTCTAATCTAGACTCCATTATTGACGGCATTGCTCTCAATGGTGAGCCTGGAGTCATCTGGATGGATGTAACTCGTAAGTATGGGCGCTTGGCTGACCCAATCAACAACAAAGACTGGAGAGCGGCGGGCTACAATCCTTGCGCTGAGCAATCTCTAGAGTCCTACGAATGTTGCACTTTGGTCGAAACTTACCTCAATCGTCACGACTCTATTGAGGACTTTAAGCGTACTCTCAAGTTTGCTTACCTCTACGCCAAGACAGTTACTCTCTTGCCTACGCACTGGGAAGAAACCAACGCGATTATGCAACGCAATCGCCGTATCGGCACTTCTATCTCAGGAGTGGCTAACTTTGCAGATAACAAGGGGCTTCCTGCTCTCCGTCAATGGATGGATGAAGGTTACAAAACTGTTCAGACCTACGACAAGGGTTACTCTGAGTGGCTTGGTATCCGCGAGTCTATTAAGACTACAACTGTGAAGCCTTCGGGAACTGTGTCTATCCTTGCAGGTGAGAGTCCAGGAGTTCACTGGTCAGTTGGTGGTAAGTTCTTCTTGCGCGCTATCCGCTTCCGCAATAGCGACCCTATGTTGCCTCTCTTTACTATGGCGCAATATAGAATCGAACCAGCAAGCGAAGACCCACAAGGTACTTCTGTTGTGTTCTTCCCAGTAGAGTCTGACGCTCGGCGCTCAGAAAAAGACGTTTCTATTTATGAGAAGGTGGCTCTCGCGGCTACTGCTCAGAGATATTGGAGCGACAACTCTGTATCGGTTACTGTGTCGTTTGACCCTGAGAAGGAATCTAAAGATGTGGGAACTGTTCTTCATCTCTATGACGGACAACTAAAAACTGTTTCCTTCTTGCCTTCGGGTAACACAGTTTATCCTCAAATGCCTTACACACAGATTACTGCTGAGGAGTACGAGAACTATCGTATGACTCTCTTTCCTATTGACTTTGCTGGCGTGTACGCTGGTATGGCTGCTGACGCGGTGGGCGAAGCCTATTGCACCACAGACGCTTGCGAAGTAAAGTTGATTAAAGACAACCAGTAATCTCTCTCTCAATAGAAAAACCCCCTGTGAGTAGCAGGGGGTTTTTAACTTATTAGGCGCAGGTACGGCTAGGTGCGAAAGATCACCATAATGACCGCCCTTAGCGTTAGAAAGGTTAGACTCGCTTTAACGCCTAATAAGTTCTCAACTAAAGTTATTTACTGTGTGGAAGAATGCTTCTGTGAAAGATAGGGTAAGGGTAGCAAAGTCGTGTATGTGACTCTCTCCTTTACCAGCGGAGTCCTTTAGATACTCCTCTAAGGCTACCGCGTATCTCTCTACAAATGCTTTGGGGGTGCCGTACTTAGAATCATCTAAGTGGTCTTTACTACCCTTGACGCTATTCATAATCTCGTCAATATCTCTCCCTGAAGGGTTGTGCCAATCAGCGTTGAGATTATCTTCCATTAGAGCGCTACCTTGTAGTCAATAGAACCAGCGATTAGGGTTGGCTTCTCATTAGCGTCTGCTTGAACAACGCTGAACTTGAGGCTCTTTCTTCCTGTAATCTCTACTAACTCAGCCTTGACCCAACGCTTACCAGCAGAGGCGTTAGACCACGCGCTTACTTTAGAGTTTGTCTCTCCATTTTCGTCACGAATTGCGACTCGGCATAGCCAAGAGCCACCCTTTTCTAGATTCTTCTCTAGTGTTGCGGTAAATGTACGAGTTACTTTCTTAGCCATTTTCTATCCTTTTCTATTCTGTGGGGTGATCTTACTAGCCTTAGCCCTGTGGGGCAAGCGTGGGTTTGTGTTGGGCTCTCCTGCGTGGGGTCGCCTTCTTTGTGGCTCTCTCCTTTGCCGGAGTTTTTGCCGGAGTGGTTTTATGCTGCTTGGCATTGTGTTTGGAGAGTTCTAGGTGGGCAAATCTACTCTTGACTTCTAGTTTAGAGTTGCAAGTCGGGCAAGTGATCTCTCTAGTAACCATTTAGGCAATCCTCTCCTTGTGTGTGCTTGGGTAGGGCTTTCTGCATTTCATATAGGGTTGGGGTATAGAGCATAGAGCCACAGGCTGAACACTCATAACTCCATTCATCAGCACCAAAGTCGTGCTGGAATCCGTTGGGGTTCACTTAAACTCCTCACCGCACTCGGCGCAGGTCTGACCCCTGCTAACTTCTATCTCTCTCACTAACTCAGGGTTATCTATTATGCCCCTGAATAAGCCGTCACCATAACACTCGGCGCAGGTGATATAGCCGTTGGCTTCGTAACCAATCACAACGCGATCTCCGCGTCTGTCTTGCCTTCCTTGATACACTCCGAGCAGACAAACCATTGTCCGTTATCATCAAACCATAAGAAGTCTGCCATACCTTCGCAGAAGATACACTCTCTATCTTCCTTTGGCTCTTTGCATTTGTGGGTTTCCCACACGCCTTCGGCTACTTCATCACCGCACCAATTACAGTTCATAGGTTTCCTTCTAATAAGTTGATCGCGTCTAATATGCCGTAGTAATAGCCCTCATTAAAGTTCCACTTAGGGTCGCTTGTGTGGTTCGGCTCATCATCTTGTGGCACTAGAACCGCTAATCTATTATTAAGTGCGTTATGCAACTTATCTAAGACTTCTTTATTACTCATAGCAAATCCTCAATCTCGTTGCCCTCATCATCATAGAAGTGGGTGGGGATATAGTCATTAAAGGACTCATCAGCCCACTCTGCAATTAGTTCGACAATCATCTCTAAAGTAATCTCTGAAACTTCACACTCGTTGCTCTCAGCCATATCGCTTAAGAAATCTTCGTCAATCGTGTAACTGATTGACCTTTGCGCCGTAATAACTTTAGGTAACTTACTCATCAGTATTCTTTCTCTCGTTAGGTTGCGCGTAAATCAAGGTACAAGGAAGGTCGCTACTCCTACCCTCTCGGATACTAGGCGTAACCATAGGCTTACCTATATCTCATCTATTGTGAAGTAGTAACCTAGTCAATCTATATGACCTTGATACTTCTCCTTGCCCTTGACTTACACAATTATGGTCGAGTGAGGGTTGGGTTAGGTACTAGAGGTAATCAGGTCGTGACCAACATACCTTGCTAATCCGATACCGCCCCCACAAGACAGGGGTTGCCATACCATACAAGTTTTAGGGCGGTTTAAGTAGTCCACTATTTCAGAGCCACACGCACATTAAGGGTAACTAAGTACCCACGCCGTATCCGCAGATCGCTAAGGCTCGCCTACACCCAATCAACTTACTGGTATAGCAATTCTATTTAATTTTAGGTTGGTAGGGCTAGATACAGATTTTATAGGCGGTGCTGAAGGTAGTGACTACTAAAACAATTAGCAAGGCTATTTCTAGCGTTGTGTCTTTTCGCTCTATTGCTTATTAACGGCGTATTACTCTCTACTCTAACCCTAACCAATTCTATTCGTCTAGGCTCTCAGCCATTTTCTCTGTTACTGCAAAGTCAGCAAAACTAATTCCACCAGCAATAGTACCCATCTGAGTTAGAACAGTTACCATAGCCAACGACTCCTCAGTATCAACGCCGAGTGCTACCAGCCTCTTATGAATAGCCTTTTTCATAATCTCTACCATAGGAGAGGCGTTGTTGATGAGGTACTGCATATCCTCAGCACTAGGCTTGCTATTGCTCCCCATAGTTTTTAAGATACGCATAGCAATTTCTTTTTCGTTCTTGCTTAGATTGTCTAGTGGGTTCATAATGTAATCCTTTCGTTAGTTACTGAACAGTAATATAGTTGATTTTATTCCCGTTACCAAGAACTCTGATAGTAGAAACTCCAAGTTTCAGGGGCGGTATTTAGGAGTATAGTAATGCGAGAAGCGGTTTCTTTAAGAGAATCAAAGTAGTAAGAGTCATACTCTGTACCACCAAAGAAAAACCCCTCTGAGGTAGGAAGTAATTTATGCGCTAAGTCGCGGTTCTGAACCACCTTTACGCATAAATCTCTGAGTTCTCTCAACTTATCTCGGCTTACCCAATACCTCTCGCAGTTATCGTTACCGCCCTGAACATTTTTTACGAACCAATCGTGGATTGCATTAGCCTTGCGCCAATACATTGAGGTAACAGTTATATCCGCGCTAGGCGAGTTGAGGTCGGAAATAGCCGTTGCCTCAACCGCATTGACCACGCTTTTATACTGCTCGCGTTCGTTTTCTTCTCGGAAGCCGTAACCGCTTATATGCTTCTCGGCGTATAGGTACATATCCAAGCCCATTTAATTATCCTTTCCTGAGTTTGCGTACATAGTATTGAGTAGATTAACTGCATTACTGACTACTTCACTAGCCTTTATGTGAATTGCTAAGGAAGTGTCTGAAGCGAAATTGTTTGTTGTGGGTTCTTGTGACCACTCGCCCATAGTTGGGTCAAATACTAAAGTGAATCGGTGCTGGCTCATCACTTAACCCTTTCGTCAGATAAGTAGAACCCATAATCAAGTGCGGTATCTACCAAGTTGATTAGGTATTCTTTAGTTGCTGACTCAGACTCTAGCGCGCCTTTTAATTGCAAGAGAACTTCTTTCTGTAATAGAGCGTAGTCAAAGTCATTTGCAGGATTTACCATTTGTCTGCCTCATTTTCTATTGGTTGGTCGAGTTGGATTAGTAGTGCGGAGATTGCTAGGACTATTACTAGCCCTAGCAAAGTGATACCTAGCATTTATGCCACCTTCTTTAGAGTTGATTTAACTAGGGCGGTGGCAACATTGAGAATATCTCTAGGAGTTGATACCGCGTGGAATACCTGAGCCTTATGGCGTAGGCGCTTGATGTAGTTGGTGGCTTGCTCGTCACCAGTAATCGAACGGCTGAGGACTTCCTTGTAGGACTTGTAATCGCCCAAGAATACAACTGAGGTAATCACGCCCTTCTCGCCCATACGCTTGATTAGTTCATCACATTGGGCTTCTTTCTCCCACTCGCCGTCAGTAACGATAAAGAGAATCTTAATAGATTTCTTAGAAGCAGAGAGGATACGATCAGCCTCAATAATTCCGCGAATAGGGTTGGTGCTACCGCGCGACTCCACATAACGCATAGTTCTAGGCTTAGCCTTATCCTTTGACTCATAGAGGAGTTCGGTATCAGAGTCGAACGAGTACGCCGTAACTGAGCCGTTGATTGACTCGATACCGCGCTTGATAATCCAAGTGTTCTCGCAGACCGCCTTCATAAGCCCGCCCATTGAGCCTGAGTTATCTGTAAGGATAACCGCCTCAATATCGGTGGCTTCATTACCCATATCCCATTGGTCGAACGCCTCAGAGATTGCATTAACATCAGGGTTCATAGTGCGCGAGATATTAAGGCGACCACTACGGACACGACTTACCCAAGCAGGGTCGTTATTGCGAACTAGGCGCTCCAACTCTGTACCGAAACGCTTTGCAGTAGAGATTGCTCCCTCACTAGGTTCTAATAAGGCGTGATTTCCCTGAGCGATTGCGGTACGCGCAGTATCAGAATCTAAAATCGCGTTACGAGTATCCCGAATCTCGCGCTTAACGCTCGAATCGTTCTTAATCTGCTCCATACGCTCATTGAGTGCCTGAGCGAGTGCAGAGTCCTCAGAGTCCTTCTCGCGGTCAGGTTGCTCTACTGATTGCTCGCTAGGCGCTTTGTTTGTTGTGGGCTGGCTATCCTGAGGCTTGCCGTTGCCCTTACCCAACTTCTCAGTAGGGAACTTGCAACCGCCTTCCTCTTGCAACTGCTCCTGCTCCTTAGTACCAGCAGGGCGACCCTTAGTAGGAAGTGTGCAGGTATCTGTGTCGCTAGGGATACCGCCCTGTGGAGTCTGCTCATCATCAAGCCCAACCAACTGTGCTAGTCGGTGAGCGAGAACCTTTGCAGTATCGAAATCTCTAGGGAATACGAGATTGCGGTATTCGTGCATAATCGAGTGAACCTCTTGGACAATATCTAATCCGTACTGTGCCACCGCTTTGTCTGCAATAACCTGTCGTAACTCAACTGGTAAGTAAGTGCGACCTGTGATTAAGTGGAACTTACCGCCCCAAGTGGAAGGCTTACCAGCGAGCAGGTAGGTATAGACACTAGCCTCTAGGTACTTGCGAACGGCAGGGTAGCGAGTGATGAGCAACTGCTCGGTACGCGCTTCCTCTAGGAGAGCAAGAGCGCGGAATAGTTTATTCTCACGCGCATAGATACCTAGATTAGAACCGATACGAGGGCTGAATAGAATATGACCGAGTTCGTGATAGTTCACGCCATTGAGGGAGATGAGTGACTCATCAGTTAAGTCCTCAATCAAGCGAGCATTTAACTCCATATCCTTGCCGTTAGTGCGCGCATTGGTATCTAAGTCAGGGTCGTTGATAACTGTAACTGTTACTTCCTCACCTGTGATAATGCGGTTAGCGCGCTGATAAACTCCTGCAACTGCATTGAGTCGGTTGGTGCGCTCAGCATATTTCTCCACCGCTTCCGCGTGGGTGAGTCCGTCTTTGCTGGAAATAATCCACTCACCAGTAGTTTCGTCTAGTTCGTGGCTTAGACCATAGAAGTCGGTTAGTGCGTCTAACTCATCTCGCTTATGATTACGGCGCGCCATTAGTTGCTACCCCCTAACTGTGATTGCAACTGCATAGCCCGAACCATTTGGTTGGCTAACTGCTCAGGAGATACTTGCTCTACTGTGGAAGTGTCCACATCAGGAGTATCTACGACTAGACCTAGATCACGCGCGATATTGACCTTCATAGTTTCGATACTCATACGCACCGCACTACGCTCATCTTTATCGAAGCCGTTCACATAAGAGGAGATTGCTAGGTTGAGTCCTAGACCAAGCGCGTTCTTTTGGAAGGCAACGAGTCCGCGAGTAGAGATAGGAGTAGAGATTTCCTCTCGGTCATACTGGTCGCGTAACTTGCCAGCCAACTCCAAGAGTGCTTTGGACTTGATGAGTTTAGCCTCAATACGCTTATCGTATGGGAACTCCAACTTAACCTTCCAGCGATCATTGTTCGCCTGTGAAAGTTCGTGAGTGCCACGATAGCCAGCGTTCATATCTGCAACGACTAGAAGATCAGGGTGAGCCTTGATGACTTCTCCACCATTGTCGAGCAACTGAATCTCTCGGCGGTCATCTAGTAGCGAGTAGAGAACTGTAATAATGCGCTCAGGCATAAAGTTCACTTCATTTAAGAGTAGAACTCCACCATAGCGGACTAGGAGAGTGACCGCGCCGTCTTGCCAGCGATAGCCCTGTCCGTCATCTCTAGGAATCCAACGACCAAAGAGTTGTGAAGGGTCAAGACCAGCATTGGAACTCACGTTAAAGTAACGCTTGCCACGCGCTGAGGCATAGGCGAGTACGCTCATAGTCTTACCTGAGCCAGCACCGCCCTCAATCAGTACGTTGATATTATTCTCTAGGGCATAGTCATAAATATCAAAGTCAGACTTGCCGTCATCAAAGTAGCGGTTGATATATTCCTTAGCCCACTTAGAGTCGGGAACTGTAATCATATTTTCGTATGCGAGTGCGCTTGCCCTATCCATTTGAGGGACTTCTACACGCTCATACTTGGGCGGAGTCTGCTCCTGTATGAACTCCACGATCTCCGCGCGCTGAGGCTTTACACCTGTAAGCGGTTCGAGAGTAATGCCATTGACTCGGCGCTTATCAGTAATGTAGGCGGTGAGAGAGTTATCTCCTGCATAGAGTGAGCCGATAAGGTTCTCTACTGCCTCTCGGTGAGTGGAAGGCGCGATAATAGGCTCGGCACTTTCTAGGGCATAGAGAGCCTTAGCCCCGATATTGGTAACGAGTCCTGAGCCTACGAGTGCGGTATCGCGCTCGGTGAGGAGTACGGCAACAGGGTTGAGCGTGAGCAGGGTATCGGGCAGGGTAGAGGTATCCTCTAGTTGCGCCCAAGTCTGACCACGACCTGCCTGACCAGTTGAGTCGCGGTGATAGGTAACGACCTCTCCATTGTGGGGAAGAATAAGAGTCTGCTGGCTGAGTTCGCCAACCTGTGTTTCTACGAGTAGTGCGATAGTCATTGGGTAGTGCCTTTCATATTAGGTATGGGGTATAGGGGTAGAACATTTTAGAGTTGAGTTTTATTCCCTCAGGTGAGAGGGATTTTGTCGAGCAGGGCAAGGATTAGGGCGATACGCGCCTTAGTTTCCTCATTGTCCTCATCTGTGGGGTTATCGGCAACCCACCCCTCTAGTTGGATAGAGGCTACTGAGAGAGCAACGCGGATTTCGTGCGCTTCCTCATTGGTGACTTCTAGGAGCATTATTTTCCTTTCTCTGCGCTAAGGCAGGAGTCGCATAGGGGCATAGATATACCCAAGATGAACGAGTGAATAATAGAGGCGGTCTGAGCGCCACAATCGAAGCAGGGCTTCATTATGCCCCCTTCACACAAGGTCGGATAATGAGGCGACCTGAGGCTTCCTCATTAACGCGCTCCAACCACTCGTCAGGCTGAGTGTCGGGGTCATAATCATCACCAGCGAGATCGCCATAGAGGTCAATCTTGATAGTGCGGAGATCGTCATACTCAAAGTCAATCAACTCCGCGCCCTTAGAGAGTTCCTTCTGAATATCGGAGCAACCTGAGGCGTGGACAACGTCATCTTGACCTTCATAGTAAATAACTGTAAGCATTGGGTCACCTTTCTACTGCATAGTGCGCGTTTGGCGCGGTTATGGGGTTTGTCTTACATACTTAGAACAGAATAGGGGGGTACTTTATTCCATAGTAGGAGAAGGAATATAGACTCTCAGGAATCTCTCAGACTTCTCTCGGCTCTCAGTTATCATATAGGGCAATTCGGACATATGCGGACAAAGTAGTTATCATATAGACAAAAAGGGGTAAAGTGTCTAAATGTGGTCGCTCCCCTGCACTCTCGCCCTAGTGTTTAGACAGTAGCCCAAATAATGTCTAATCTCTGCTCTCTCACTCTACTCTAGAGTATCTCTCGGCTAACTCTCAGGAATCTCTCAGCCGGTGTTCACCTAATGTTCATCTGCCGGCGGGAATAGTTTGTGTTGGGCTAATTGTTAATTCAATTAGCCCAATTGCTTATTCCGTGTTAATTCACGGAATAAGAGGTCTTTGTTCGGATGTGGGTGGGTGGGTCCAACACAAACAATCGGCGGATTATTCCCGCCTGACTGGTCATATTCTATTGTAAAGAAGGGGCGCCCCTACTACAAGGCGCCCCTATTAGTTCCTACTTCTTGATGCGTAGGAAAGCGAACGATCCGTGCTGATTTACTTTCGGTAATACTTCCTCTAGCACAGAGATTGAGAGGATTTGGAAGAAGGACTCACGCTCCTGATCTGTGAAGTTCTCCACGATCTCGCGCTGGCTTTCGCTCAAACCATCAAGGTCTACATCTGCCACCAGAGTGATCTGGTGTTCTACGGCTATCTTGCTCATTATTCACCCCCTAGATACTGGTAGGGATTCTCTGAGGCGAGCGCTTGGGCGCCCTCAGGGTCTTTAAAGAGCAGGAAAGCATAGTCAGGCAACTCTAGACCTGCGCTCTCGGCACTTGCTGAGAGAAGTCCTAGTGCGCGCATAGCGCTGGTACCTGCTTGACTTGCCCACGCCACATTTGCGGCTAGTGTGAAAGCCCATAGGTCTTGCTCTAGGATAGATTCGCGCTCCATAACCGCGCTCATAGCGGTGTTAAGAAGCGAGTTGTAGAGATACATACGCCACGTATCGGACTCGTGCATAGCCTGAGTCATCAGCGCTTGGAATAGAGGCTCATCTAAGCCGTCAGTACCAGCAGGGA
>Ga0208251_1000008_pt1 | contig 86099 bp, 98 predicted proteins | sample CryBogCBE15Jun09_FD_184560 | JGI IMG/M metagenome (GOLD analysis project Ga0208251, IMG submission 184560) | Freshwater microbial communities from Crystal Bog, Wisconsin, USA - CBE15Jun09 (SPAdes) (version 2) | ecosystem: Environmental > Aquatic > Freshwater > Lake | place: Crystal Bog...
GAGTCTAATGTTAATGCACCTGAACTATAATAACCCCTCGCGAGATTATCTTTGTACAAGTTAAAAGCTTTATCTTTATATTTTGAACCTGCTATACCGCACATATTATGTTAAATAGGTTAAAGGTTTACAATCGTATTGTTCCCAAGGTATATTACGTGAATATTTAACGGGATCAATAGTTTTGTTGTCAATAAAGCCTTTAATACGAGCAGCGCACGACACACATTCACCGCAAGCAGGATCTGTACCCTCATAGCAGGTGTGTGTTTGTCTAAAGTCTACCTGTAAGTCAATACCGGTCTTAATTACTTCTTCTTTAGAATAGCGCATAAACGGCGCATTAACTTTAATAGTATTCTTGCGATTAAGACCGTAAATGTCATTAACCTTATTTAGAAACATTGAAGTACAATCCCAATAACCACTAAAGTCATCAGTCTCTACAGCCCCATAAAACAAGTCTTGTGCACCAATAGATTCAGCCCAACCAGCTGCGCTTGTTAATAATAATAGGTTTCTAAAGGGTACATAACTTAAAGGTTGAGCATTACCAACATCATCCTTAGCTTTTGGTATCTTAAGGTCTGTATTAGTTAAAGCAGACATCGTAGAGATATCTCTAAAGAAATCCATATTAATTACTTTATGTTCTTTAACATTGCATGCTTTAGCTTGAAACTTAGCACAATCGATTTCTCGAGCAATCCGTTGACCATAGTTAAAAGTAACAGCATATACTTCATCGTATTTAAGTGTTTTAGTTACATAGTGTAGTAATACAGTACTATCCATTCCGCCCGATAATATAACTAATGCTTTATTCATATGTGTATTTTAAATTATAAATGAGAAAATTCAATGTGGTTTGATAAATAATATGTACATATGTCTACGTTTGCAAATAAATTTTTGAAAGCTCTTAATGAAGATACAGAAGGTAATGCCTTTACTGGTGCTTTACATAATACTAAAAAAGGTAAAAAAGCTAAAGTAGACGGTAAAGAAATTATTAACACTACTGGTACAATTCCAGAAGATAAAAAGTGGATTCAACATGCACATGCTAAAAAGGGCGGTCTTCATAAAGCTTTACATGTAAAACAAGGTGAAAAAATTCCAGCAGCTAAGTTAGATAAAGCTTTACATAGCAAAAATCCTCATGTTAAACACATGGCACAATTTGCAAAGAACATTAAAGGTTTAAAAGAAAATGTAATGGAAGCCCCAAAAGCTCAACCAGAAGCTCCTGCAGCTGATGCTCCTGCACAAAATGATGATGCAGCAGCTTGGCAAAAATCTTTAGACAAGGGTACTAACCCAAAAGACTTTGACGTAGCAGATAATCCACAGCACACCGTTGACACAACCGGTATTCAAGCTGCTCATGAATGGATACAAAAGCTCGAAGAAATGGCACACTTTGTTAATGGTACAGGACCAGAAAGCTTAAACTCACAAATCAATCAATTAGAAATTAAGAATTCAGTTCCTTTCCGTGGTATTGTTCGTCGTGAAGAAAAACGTATTACTAAGTTGGCTGAAAACTTACGCGGTTTAGCTGAAGTGTTTAAGTCAGTAGTTATTACTTCTGAAAAGAAGATCAAAGACGTTAACTCACCTCGTTAATTACATTTAACCTGGGAGTAATGTAATAGACCTTTCATACCGCAATGGGTATATTTGTTTATAAACTCTGAACTTATTTCATCCTTTTTAGTGTGTATACACAACTCGTTTAAATCTTTAAACTTAATAAGCTCTTTTGGCCAAATAAACACACATTGGTCTGCTTCAAGTAACTCTTTAGTTACCTTGTGTGAAGTTTTATCTCTCCACTGATTATCTAATACATACACTATTTTGTGAAACGGAAACTTAGTGGTTATAGTGCTTAGTTGCTCTTTAGTAGGATGTATACCAGCTAACGCCACACTATTACGTAAGAACATAGCATCAATAGGTCCTTCCTGTAGGTATATGTAATCAATATCAGAAGTAACCTTATCTAAATTAAATATGCCTTTTTCACTATTAGCTTTAGATAGATACTTTGCTCTGTCTTCATCTACTTTATACAGTGCCCTGGACTGATAGTGTTCTACTTTAGTGTTGCTATCTGCCGAATAAAAAGGAAATATAACTCTATTCTTGTGTGTATAGTCTGTTAAACTTAACCAAAGAGCTCTTGGCTTATTAATAGCTGTATCAAGTCGTCTATTAGTTATAAACGCTAAAGCATCCTGTACTACTTGGTTTTCTTTATAAAATGATACCTGATTAGGGTCGTACATGTTTATACTGTCATCTGGTAAGCTCTTAGGGTTGTACTTTTTATATGTTACTGATTTCTTAATAATATCTTCTACTGTTTCAGCATGTGTCTCAGATTCGGATAAAATTTCAGATAGTGACATACCAGTTCTATCTTTGACGAAATCTATGCCACTCTTACTCTCATTACAGTTATGACAGTATAAATGATCTTCTTCTGGTATATAAAAGAATCTACGTTTTCTACCCGCGCTCTTACCTTCATGACAATACGGACATTCTCCTGCATACGTGCCGGTACTTTTCTTAAATACTGGTCTTTTACAGTATTGAAAGAATGTACGAATAACTAAGTTTTGAGATATTTGCACAGTAGAGTAATTATATGTTATGGGCACCGCTAAAAATAGCAAATATATTCAGGGAATTTATAACCCTATAAACAAAGAAAAATATATAGGTAATACAAATCCTTCATATAGGTCTCTATTAGAACGGAAGTTTTTTTATTATTTTGATACTAACCCAAACGTTACTGCTTGGGCAAGTGAATCAATTGTAGTGCCCTATTATAACGACGTCGATAAAAAAGTACACAAGTATTACGTAGATTTAGTTGCAGCTATTAAAGATGAACAAGGTAACATACAAAAATATTTAATAGAAGTAAAACCTCATGCTCAAACTCAAGCACCAGTGCCTTCTGACAGAAAAAAGTCGAGTACTGTTTTATATGAAAATTTAATGTATCACCAGAATCAGTGCAAATGGAAAGCCGCGAGTGAATACGCGGCTAAAAAAGGAATGAAGTTTATTGTACTGACTGAAAAATTCTTAGGTAATTAATCAGCTTCTACAGGGTCTGTTTCATCAGCATCGTAAGGGCTCTTTTTCATAGCCTTCACGTAATGGGAAACATAAGGATCAGCTTCTACTTCATCCCCATCTTCGTCTTTATCTACCTTAGGAGCAACTTCTGCTGCTTTACGTTTAGCAGCTAAAATACGGTCACGTTCAGCTTTTGGCTTCATAAAGAAACTACGTAAACGAGCCATCTTAGCAGCTTTTTCAGCTTCTGGATTAAATTCAGGCTCAACTTCACTTGGTTCTTCACCTTTAGCTAAAGCTATCATACCCAAAACGTCTTTAAAATTACCTTCAAATGGTGTTTGACCTGGTAATGTGTTTGCAAGATGTTTGTATATCTCTTCTGGAGATAAACCTTGTGATACTAATTGATCCACTATTTCTTGTTTGCGTGGATCTATCTCTGTATGATGTACAGCAGGTGCTATAGGAGCAGCAGCTGGAGTAGTACCACCTCTTGTAGATTTCTTGAAGTGATAATATGCACTTGGACCTTTAGCCAATTCAGGATTTGCTGCTTTCCAGTCAGCAAATGAAGCATTAGGGTTACGGCCTTCCACTTCTTCTGAAGTAAGGGATTCATTAATTACGTTTGCAAGCTTGTTAAAATTCATACGGTAATATGATTACTTACACAATTTAAGGCAAGTTTTATTTCATTTTTTTCATAGGTTCAATTAAGTTTTGTTGTAAGAGTTCCTTCTGTAGGAAATCCGAAACAATAGACTCATTTTCCCCATATAAATCACCTTTATCGTTGATATAAAGGCTAATCATTGCAATACGTTCTTGTCTTGAACCGAAAATCGGAATAATAGGCGGGCAATCTTCGTGATTAAAGAAACGTGTACCTTTACCCTTTTCCCATGCTTTATATATACCTTCGAATATATGACCTATCTCTGAACGATAAACCGGGTCTATATCTCTATTAGGTGCAGCTGCTAATAATACATCGTTCTCTTTACAAAACGGTAGGTAAAATATAACTGAATATGAGCTCATAGCATTACGAACTAATGCTACGCACTTATCGATAAATGCTTCATCTATACCACCCAAGCCTTTGTCATACAAATAAAGTGAATAAACCAGATTATCTAATGGTGTACGGTCAAATATCATTTTCTTTTTGCCGTAATTTGCCATAGCCTCATCTACAAGAAAATTAAGAATAATTTCTTGAGACTCTTTTGTTGCTTCTTTATTGAGAGGTAGTTTCTTCTTTTTTACCAAATCTCTATACGACTTAGTTGGAGATTCAAATACAGGCCACTTTTCCTTAAAATCTGCTACAAGTGTAGACTTACCTACACACTGGGTACCGATAATGCCAACTTTATTAAGTTTAGAGGTGCTCATTTATTTGATTTATTCTTCTTAGCTACTTTAGCAAATTTCTTCTGTACTTTGTTTTTTGCATCAGATTCTGTTACAAGGTCTTGAATACTAATATCATCATACGATGCGTCTTCTCCGTTAACATCTACCCAATCAAGTACACAATTGTGAGGTGGGTTGTAACCTATAGCTTTAACAAAAGCGTTAAACTGCTCTGTTAGTTCCTCTAAGTCGGCTTGACCGTCAAATATAATTTCAATCTTACGAGGCACACTGACATTAATATCGTCATTAGTATGCTCTAACGTATATGTGAATTTTATTTCTTGTTTCATATATTATACCATTTCTTCAATAATACCGAGTATTTCTGCTACGATTAGTAATATACCGGTAACCCAGAGAGCACCGAAGCAAAGACATGTACCCGCAATAATACGAATAATGCTTTTGATAATACTAATGTTTTTATGTTTTTTAGGATCAGGAATGTCGTTCATATATTAAACCTTGAGTGCGCGATCCCAAACTTGCAAGTGTAATCTGTTAGAGAATTTAAAACCATACTTTTTGCAAAGCTCTGCTACTACTGGTCCAACTTCTAATAATTCTTTACGACTACCACAGCAAGGCATAATCCATACTTGCTCTGAACGTAAACCTACATCTGGGTTGTTTAAATATTTTTCTAACACTTCATTTAAATCAGACTCTTGTCTTGCTACGAACTTAAAACAAGCATCTTTCTTTACTAAGAAACGTAAGACTTCTGGTTTAAAGCGCTTATCTTCAGGGTCTCCATTACTTGATAGTTTTGGCGATGTTGTGTATGTAACAATACAACCAATTTGATCCCATTCTGGGTCAGGCATTAAAGTAGCATTAGTTTCAAAATCAATATGTAATGATGGTCTGTTAGTATCATCCATAGTGAGAGTTTTACTATAGTTTGCAAAACCCCAACGATCTCTAATAAATTTAACGAACTCAATTAAGTTCTTTTGCTGAATAAAAGGTTCACCACCGGTAATTTTAAGTAGAGCGCCTTGTCTTAGATTCTCATCATAACCATTCTTTTCGTAAAATTGAGCAATCTCTTCAAACGTCATCTTGTTCTTCTTAGACCAGCTGACATAAGAGTCACAACCAAATGGTGCATCTTCACTTTTAAAACCGATACACGTAAGGTTGCACATAGACAATCTCATAAACACTGAAGGGTAACCGATATAACGGCCTTCACCTTCTAATGTATAAAATACGAAATCGTCTGAAAGAAATAAAGTTTTATTAGGGTCAATTGGCATACGTTATTATATTATATAAGATTAGCTTTTCCACTCTCCATCATGAATTGTTTCAAATATAGCTGAATTGTCCGGGTGTTCCCACACTTCAACTTTAGAACACCAGCAACGACCTAATGTGAGATCATTTACAAATTCATTTGCTTCTTTATGACAATATTCAGCAAACTTTTCAATACCTACACCGCCAGACATTATACGTAAATCTATAATCTCTTTTTTATTGAGCATTTGAAATGTTTGTAGTTCGGGATCCTTTTCCCACACTACAGTTGTATGATCAAACTGCTCTTCTAATGCTGTCTTAAGCGGTTTAAGAGCACCAAAATCTACTACCCAATTGTTATCATCTAATTGATTACATTCAAACCAGAACTTAGCTTGTAATCTATAACCATGAATAAAGTGACAGTGACTGTTTGCAAAAGGTTGGCGAAATGCGCACGACCCTAACGGAATAACTTTAGTAGAAGTGTATTTTGACATAACTTCATACTATAATAAAAATAATTTTAATCAAGCTTTTCTAAATGGTTTTGTACCCATTTTAGCAAGGTGTCTTCATCTATATCATCTGGAGCACACATCATTGCATTATTATCCGCGTCATTAGTATCAAATAAGCTTCTTTGTAAAGTGCGTTTTTCTTCTTTTTCATCAATTCTGAAATATATAAATGCTCTTTTGTCTTTTATTACAGTTTTACCTGCTAAAACAAAATACATACAGTTTACTCTGCACCAAGTGCCTAATTCATAAAATTGCAGTAAGTTTATAAAGTCATTACGGTTTTTATCCGTTTTAAAATAGATAAAAATTGGTAAGTCAATACTACTGTATGTTTTATCGCGATACTTTATATACACTTTATTATGGCATATTTATTATAAATATAACTAATGCAATCGGTAAAGCATAATAAGCAAGTAAATATAAAAGAAGCCATTATGGATGTACCTCCACCACCTCCAATCCATTTTGACAATCCTGCAGCAATTGTACATAAAGTAAACAAACCGGCGGCTGATTTTAAGTCTTTTTACCAGGCAAGCTTTATGCCAACACCTGACTTTATCAATTATATTAAAGGTGTAGAAAACAGTACACATACAGGTTTTAAACACGGGTTGTGGCACCCACACAAAAGTGTCGAGGGCGGTACTGATACTATTGCTTATGGCCACAAACTACATCACGGTGATATTTTTAGTAAAGGTCTTACTGATGAAGAAGCAACTAAGCTTTTAATTAAAGATATAATGAAAGCTTCAGAGACAGCTAAGCACGTCATTAATAAAACTTACGGTGCTGGTGTATTTGAAAAGTTACCAACTAAAAGCAAGGAAATGTTAATAGATTTCGCATTTAATGGTGTTATTAACAAATTTCCACAATTTGTAGACGGCGTAATTAACAACGACATTGATACAATGATGACACAGTACAAACGTCACTCTAACGGCAAAGAGCTAACCGGTCGCAATCATGCATTTGCAAACCGGTACTTTAATTAAAGACCTTCTACTATTTGTTTAATACGGTCTGCTACTTGATCAGCGTTATCTTTAGTAACGTGGGTTTCAAATATAGATTTGTCTTGTTCACTAATCGTAGAAGAATCAACAGCTAAAGCTTTAAGTGCAAGTTCTACTAAGAATACTTTACCCTCAGGGGTCATTGGTTGAGCTTCTTGTTGCTCCGGAGCTGCAGGTGCTGGTGCTTGTGCTGGTGCTTGTGCAGGAGCAGCTGCTGTAGTTTGATCTCCTTGTTGACCGCCGGTTTGATCTAAACCAGTTTGTTGATCAGCCTCTAAAAGATTAAAATAAAATTCGTTTATTTTTTTATTAAATTTACTCATGGTTGTTTCATTATTGCTTGAGCTTGTTGTAACTTTGCATTAGCAGCAGCAAGTGCAGCTGTAGCAGCGGCTTTTTGTGTAGGGTCTTGTGTATTGGCTTGACTTTTAAGTTGTCCAATTTGACTGTTAACTGAATTAATATCTTGTTGTGCCTGTACTTTTTGTTTTTTCTTTAAATCAGCTGTATCTTTATTAACTTTGTCTTGTGCTTGTGCTAAAGCTGGATTTGGTGCAGAAGTCGGTGCAACAGGTGCAGTACCAGGCAATGCTCCAGGATTCGCTCCATCTTCAGTCGCAAGACCACTCTTATTAAATTTTGCTACAATAGCTAAAAATTTACTTTTAGGTTTAAACTTCTCGTATAACGTTTCCATTGTTATTATTTACTGACTTACAACAAAAATAAAGAACTATAGTTGATTTTTCGTGGATTCATTTAATATAATACCGGGGAGGGAAAAGACGGACTATGTACAGATAGTAATCTATACGTTATGTTTGTTATAGGTTTTTCTTGTTTATTTTTTAATAGGCTCGCTGCGCTCGCCTGATATATCATATATAATATATATATCTCCCGGAAACTTGCTACTTGCACTGGTTTAGAATATCCGGACTTATCTTGCGCTTTTTAAGGTATGTTACTAATTTCCGGTGGGAGTATTTGTTGTGATCGAAATTAAAGCGGTAATTAGTTACACTGTTAATTAATTCAGTAGATTCCCCGGATTTGCTGTATATACAATCATAATATATTGTATTAGTATATACTATTAGATTTAATGCATTTGCTACGCTTTTAAAGTTAGATTTTATATCTTTATATGTATCTAACTTTTCGTTAATGTAAAATATTATGTTCTTTTTATGTTCTTTAAAATTTACCTGTATTTCAAGTACTTGTTGCAATATATAATAAACTAATAGCCTGCTTGCATCTTTTTTAGGTAAATCATCAGCAAACACCTGAAACTCGCTTCTTAACTTTGTTAAATAGCTGTTTTGTATATCTTCAGCTACACTTTCAAAGTCTACTACTATCAAGTGAAGATCTGTCTGGTGATATCGCATTATTGTTTATAATAACACCGTTTTCTTCTTGTGCAAGCTTTTTTAATAGTGCGTCAGGTGCTCTTCCAATACGGCAATTTATAATACCGTTGTAATATCCTTCTTTTAACAGTACATTGTTGTCAAACTGTATTTTAGCTTCGTAATATGCTAATTCAAACTTACTATCACAAAAACGCAATATTTCAAATTTAAACTTGTCTTTACCGATTTTTTTTATATCTTCATTAACATCATTAGATGATGAAGTATAAGTCTTCCAATCTGTTTCTACGTCGAAGTGTCTTTTGTTTTTTCTTCCTTTAAGCGGTTTAAGTTTTTTAACGCTTCTAATCTGCTTTTTACCGAAATAGACCTTACCACTGACCACGTTTGTAATACGATAAATAAAACCGTAAGGCAGAATATTGTTGTTGAAAGCTTCATTTGTTGTCCAGTGGCCTAAATCCATTTACTTTGACTTATTACAAACCTGGCGGAGTTCTACGGATAACCTTAAATTTGGATTTAAAACCTGGATTATTTTTAGGAGCTTTAAATTTAGATTTTTTCTTCTTTGTTTTTTCCGGAGCACCAAATAGATTGCGAGCATCGCCTGGTGCATATATTTTATCACTACTTTGACCTATAGGTACACCAGCAGCTGCACTTGTGCTTCCGATTCCTGCAGCTGCAGTAGTACCTGCTGCCGCTCCCATATCTTCTAAGATTTTCTGTATTTTTTTATCAAATTTTTTCACTGTTGATTATATTAAAGATTATATTATACTTATGTTGTTTATTATGGACTTACCCGATTTAGATACACTATTTATTAACTACCAAACTGAAATTATACAAGATATACAGGTAGATGAATTGTCTCTTAAAGACAAAGCAATGTTAGTGCCCACTATCAAACATAAATGGGTAGCACGCATGATGCAACATAAAGCTCAATTGCGTAAGCTTCAAGCTAAGAAAAAAGATCTTATTAAGAATACTGCTAATGCGAGTCCTGTTTCAATGAGTAAGACTGCATTAGAACAATTATCTCAAAATAATCCTAATATAGTGCAATTGACTGAGTATATTGAAAAGTTAGAAGGTATTATTGAGTATCTTGAGAAGGTAGAAAAACTAACCAGCTCGTTAACGTACGATTGTAAAAACGTAATAGATTTACAAAAGCTCGAAACGACCTAATGGTAGTAGAACTTCAATACGACCCTAAACGCAAAGAAGTAAAGATTGTTTCGGAATACCTTAACAATATTAAAGAACGTTTTAGTGTTAAAAACCCGGGGGCACGTTTTAATCGATATCAAAGATTTTTACCTCAGCGTATCTACGCTATAACTAATGCCGGTTATTGTGGTATAGGTTTAGTTCCGGAAATTGTAGATTACCTTAACTCTCAAACTATACCATTTGAAATTAAAGTTAATAAAGAATACAATGATGTTTTACTTCAAACTCATATTCTCAATGACGGAACACATAAAACTTTAGACAGTGAATTTAAACTTAGAGATTACCAGGAGACAGCTGTTAATAAAGCATTAGAAAGTGGTTATGGTGTTGTAGAGTTAGCTACTGGTGGTGGTAAAACATTAATTATCGCTAATTTAGTATATGCTGCATTACACAGTATCAAACTTACTGAAAAAGTATTAATTGTAGTGCCAGATTTAGGTTTAGTGGCACAAACTTATAAAGACTTTATTTCATACAACTTTCCTATGGAGATAGTGAGTAAGTGGACAGGAGATACTGAGTTAGACTCTAATGCCCGTGTTATTATAGCTAATATGGGTATTTTACAAAGTAAGTCGTCGGATATTTCTTGGTTTAACAAAGTAGGTTTGTTAGTTGTAGATGAGTGTCATAAGCTACGTAGAGGTAATAAGGTATGTAAACTTATTGATAAAATACCCACACTAAGACGTATTGGTTTTACAGGTACATTACCAGAAAATGATATCGATAAATGGAATATTAATAATTTTATCGGGCCGGTTATATTTAAAAAAACTACAACCGAACTAAGAGAAGCAGCTGGTGGAGAGTATATTGCTAATGCTCAAGCTTTAGCCTTACATATTGAGTATGCAATGAAGCCAGATTATACTGCAGTAGCGGCAGCTCAAAGATACTTAACTGAGTTAGATTTTATACACATAAACAAATTTCGTAACGAGGTTATTAAGAACATTATTGGTAAACTAAATAATAACAGCCTTATACTTGTGGACCATATTGCACACGGTGAAAATTTGTATAATACTTTATCAACCTTAACCGGTAAACAAGTGTACTTTATACAAGGTAGTGTTGAAGTTGAGGACCGTAAAAAGGTGCAAGAACTAATGGAACAGCATAACAATGTTGTATGTGTTGCTATAAGCAAAATTTTTTCTACTGGAATTTCTATAAAAAACATTCATTATATAGTGTTTGCTGCAGGCGGTAAGTCCAAGATCAAAACTTTACAGTCTATTGGTCGTGGTTTACGTGTACATGAAAATAAGGACATTCTTACTATCATTGACATTGTAGATGAGCTTATCTATGGTGGTAAACACTATGACAAACGAAAAGAATTTTATGCCCTTGAACAAATCAAAATTACCGAAAAAACAATTACCGAAAGCTAAAGCACCACCTAAGCCTAAAAAGCCATTAAGTGAGTCTGCTAAAGCTAAAAAAGTATATTATGTGAGCCCAGCTGATTTTACAGCTGAGTTACGCAAATACTATGAAACCAATATCATTACCGATGATTTAGCAATGATGATTAAAAACATTGCTTATGGGCTTGCACATGCTTCAAACTTTATCAATTATACCTTTAAAGAAGACGCTATTGGTGATTCTTTAATTAATATGTTCAATGCATTAAAAGATAAGAAATATAATTTTGATAAAGGTAGTAATCCATTCTCTTATTTTAATTCAATTTCGTTTAATTGCTGGCGTTCTCGTATTAAAAAAGAAAAACGCATGAGAGACACATTAGCGGCATATCAAGAAGAAGTGTATAGTATTATCGGGCCTCAGGTAGGTGTTGATGATCCGGTTAATCCCGCTAAACGTAATAATAATAATGACAATAACTAATTTAAGAATCGGTATATTTTCTGATCCGCACTACGGTGTTCACCGTAATAGTGAAACATGGCACAAGATTGCTTTGGAGCACGCTAAGTGGGCTGCTGAGCAGTTTAAACAACAAGGCATAAAAGATATACTAATACCTGGAGACATATTTCATGATCGTAATGACATTGCTGTTAACACTCTTCACGTGGTTACTGACATTTTTGATGTATTGCGTGATTTTAACATCATTGTTACCGTGGGTAATCACGATGCTTACTACCGTGATAATTCTTCAGTTAATTCCGTATCCATACTTCGTGGCTGGAGTAATATTACTGTTATTGATAAGCTTACGGTCGAAACGCTCCAAGGAAAGAAAATAGCATTCTGTCCATGGGGTCAAGATATTAACGAAGTACCTAAATGTGATCTAATTGTAGGTCATTTTGAAGTTAATAGCTTTAAAATGAACTCTTATAAAGTATGTACTAACGGGCTTAAGACTTCTGATTTAACTGATAGAGCACCTTTAACTATTACAGGTCACTTTCACCATAGAGAAGAACGCAAATACAAAGATGGTACTATTCTTTATGTTGGGTGCCCGTATCAACAGGATTGGGGTGATTATGGTACTACTAAAGGTTTATACATTTTAGATTTAAAAGACTTAAGTTACGAGTTTATTGTTAATAACATATCACCACGCTATAACAAGATTAAATACTCTGAAATAGCTAATGGTGTATATACAGCTGAATCTTTAAAAGGCTTTATACGTAACAATATAGTAAAATTTTACATAGATAAACAACTTACACCTGAAGTAGTAGATAATATTGTTAGAAAGATTGCTTCAATTAAACCTGTCGAGCTTACTTTAGAATACGATTATTCAGAACTATCTAAGCTTAATGTAGAAGAAGCTAATACCAAGGATTTTAGTATTAGTGTTGAAAACTCTATATCAGAATTCATTGATTTATTAGATGTTAATCATAAGGATAAGGTAAAGAGTTACGTAACAGATTTATACCATAGAGCATTAACAATAACATGAAAATAGGAGCAGCAGTAATAGCATGTGATAGATTGGAATACACTAAACAGTGTGTTGCAAGTATACTTGCGAATAAAGGCCCGTTAACTGATATTATTTTAATTAATGATGGTATTAAAATACCAGATGGTGCATTACCTGATGGTATTGAAATAATGAACAATAGACCGCCATATCAATCAGTTGGGAGAGCTAAAAATAGAGCTATGCAGGTGTTAGTCAATAGAGAATGTGAACATATATTTCTTGTTGAAAATGATATTTTAATTCAAACACCTGATGTTTGGCAAAAATATATAGATACTGCTAATGGTACAGGTATACGTCATTTAAATTTCGGTTATCATGGACCAGCCAACAGAACACCAGATTATAGTAAACCAAATCCGAGGTATATTGTAGAATACCCAAATAATATAAAAGTTGCACTTAATTTTCATTGTGTTGGAGCGTTTTCGTATTTTCATCGTCAATTTATGACAGATGTTGGTTATCATGATACATTTTTTCAAAATGCATGGGAACACGTAGAGCTGTGTCAAAGAGCAATTAAGAAAAACTATTTGCCTGCATTTTGGTGGTTTCCAGATGTAGAAGGTAGTGATGAATTACTTAAAGAAATACCAGGCTCTATACAAAACAGTTCTATTACACATACCGAAAAATGGACTGAAAATATGTATAAAGGTGCTGATCATTACAGAAAGATACACGGTGTATCAGCTGTAGAAAACCCTGATACCGGTCTTTCTGTAGTACTACAACGCTTAAAAGAAATTTATAAATGCAAGTAACACATTTAGGTATAACTAACGTAAAGCGTAGTGGTTATGGGTTTGGTAATCAATTATTTTTAATTGCAAGTACGATAGGTATTGCTATCAGCAATAATTTAAAGTATGGTTTTGCAGAATGGAGTAATAATCGTTACTTTAACGAGCAGTTACCGGGTTTAGCGCCAGGAACAGGTAATATTGTAAAAGAACAGAGCTTTGATTATAACCCGGTAGTGTTGCCAAAAAATACATTTACATACCTTGAAGGTTATTTTCAAAGTGAAAAATACTTCAGTTCTCCTGAAGCAAAAAACACAATACGCAATTTCTTTACATTTAAAAATGAGTATATACAACCAATAAAAGACTCTTTAAATGGTATAACCAATACATGCTCTATACATGTACGTCGCGGAGACTATTTAAAATACCCTGATATACATGTACAGCAACCTGAAACCTATTGGTATAACGCTCAACTTAAAGTTGAAAGCTTAACCACTGTTAACACTTATATAGTAATGTCTGATGACATAAATTGGTGTAAAGAAAATAAACAACTGTTTACTAAAACAGGTAAAAAGGTATTATTTATGCAAGGTAGAAACGACATGGATGATTTTGTTATGATGTCTTTGTGTAGCAACAATATAATAACTAATTCCTCCTTTTCATGGTGGGCAGCTTGGTTAAACACAAATAGAGATAAAGTTGTTGTTATGCCCAAACAGTGGTTTGGTATTAACGGGCCATCAGATGGTAAAGATTTGCAAGCAGAGGGGTGGATAAAAGTATGAAAAAAGAATTATACATAAAAGACTCTAATTTCGGTCACTGCGCGTTTAGTAATAATCCAACACCACCAGTAAGCATTTCTGAACATATAATATGGAACCGCAGCGACGCTCCACATGGAACTGATGTGGTGTGTACTGATTACCAATTAGATAAAGGCAATATTGCATGGTTATTAGAACCTTATGAAATTAACCCACAGCCATATGAGTATGTCAAAGCTAATTCAGCTTTTTATAAAGAAATATGGACACACGATAAAGAGTTTTTGTCTTTACCAAACGCTAAATGGTATCCGGTTGGAGGGTGTTGGTTAGAAGTACCTGAAAGAAAAATATATGAAAAGAGCAAAATGTTCTCTATTATAGCTTCGAACAAAAACCAACTGCCCGGTCACAAATTAAGACATCAAATAATACAAGCCGCTGGTAATAAGGTGGATGCTTTCGGTCCTTCCTATATTCAGTTTAAGAAAAACCCCATGCATAAAATAGAAGGATTAGCGGATTACCGATATCATTTTGCAATTGAAAACTGTAAGAGAGATTTTTATTTTACAGAAAAGCTTATTGATACCTTGATGTCTGGTACAATTCCTATATACTGGGGGTGTCCTTCTATTGATAAATTCTTTAATACTGATGGTTTTATTATCTTTAATGACTTGTATGATTTAAAAGAGAAGCTTAAAAATTGTACAGTAGAATTATACGATAGTAAGAAAGCAGCTATTGAAGAAAACTTTAAATTAGCACAAAACTATATTTTATCAGAAGATTGGATATATAACAATATATTACAAAATGAAAAGACAATTTGATACAGGTGCACAAAGAGACACTGATGTTGGCAAACCAAGAGTTAGCCTGGTGCCTCATGAAGAATTAATGAGAGTGGCAAGCCACTTTGTTGTAGGCGGGCAGAAGTACGGTTTCAATAACTGGAAGAAAGGTATGAATACGTCAGTATATTATGACAGTGCACAGCGTCATTTAATGAAATACTGGCAAGGAGAAGACAGTGAGGATCATGCTGCAGCTGCTGTGTGGAATATTATGTGTATGATGTGGACGGAAAAAAATAAACCAGAATTAGACGATAGAAAAGAATACCAATGAAAATTGATTTAAAAAACCTAACATTCACAATACCTGTCAGAATTGATAGTGATGATAGAGCATTCAATCTCAACTATGTTATCGAGTATTTGTTACACAATTTTGATACTAATATAATTGTGTATGAAAACGGACCTAAACCTATATTTAAAAATAAATACAGTATTACACATGTTTATGAACAAAATGACGGTGTGTTTCACCGTACTCGTTATCTTAACAATATGGCTAAGCAAGCCACAACTGATTTTATAGCTAATTATGATTGTGATGTAATATTTCCTGTAAAACAAATTGTAAAAGCATATAATTTATTAAAAAGCAATAACTTAGACTGTGTATATCCTTATAGTGGTTATTTTGTTAACATTAAACGTGATGTTTTAAAGGAAATTGTAAACTTAGACCCGGCTAACTTAAACCCTGATACATATCAAAATTTCGGTAAAAATTCCTTTGGTGGTGCTGTATTTTGGTACAAAAAAGCCTTTATAGAGGGTGGAATGGAAAATGAAAATTGTGTATCTTGGGGCTGTGAAGACTGGGAACGGTTAAAGCGTTTTGAAATACTTGGTTACCGTATTGCAAGAGTAAATGGTCCTTTATATCATATTGATCATGTAAGATCTCAAGATAGCAGTGAAGCTAACCCATATTATAATAATAATAGAAAAGAATTCGATAAAGTATTAAATGCTAAAAAAGAAGACTTACTAAGATACGTCAGCACATGGCCTTGGGCTAAATTATAATGAAAAAAGTATACATTACTTTTGGTGGTAATATCTATGATGACACCACTCGTATAATAGTTCAAGACGGTATTAAATTCGGTGCTGATGAAGTTAAAGTGTACGATGATGTATGGTTAATGAAACAACCATTCTTTGAACAAAATAAATGGCTTTGGGAACACCCGCATAAAAGAGGTTTTGGATGGTATTGCTGGAAACCATTTATAATATATCATGCTTTACAAAACCTACAAGACGGTGATATAGTGCTATTTACAGATGCTGATTGTTACCCTGTTAGTGATTTAAATGTATTGTTTAATCAATGCGATAAAGACGGTGGTGTAATGCTATTTGCGGCTAACGGACAAACACACTCTTATTGGTGCAAGAAAGATTGTTACATTGTGATGGGACAAAACGACCCTAAATATTACAACGTACAGGCTGGTGTTGCACGGTTTATGTTATTTCAAAAAGGTAAATGGAAAGCTACACAGTTTTTAATGGAATGGTTAACATATTGTGTCAACCCATTAGCTACAACGTTTGATAAAAGTATTCTTGCTGCAGAAGCTCCGGAATTTATTGAACATAGAACTGAACAAGCAATAATGACCAGTCTTGCACATAAGTACGGTTTAAAGCTCTATAGAGAAGCTTGTGAAGCTGGTAACAAGTACAGTTTTGATAAAGAACTATATAGTCAATTATTTACACAGTTTAACCCTACTGATTTGTTTGGTGGTGAAAAAGTTACACTTAGACCGGTAGGTTCTAAGTTTGCAAACGTTAAATAAGTTTACAGTAGAAAAAAGATAGTTCTATATTATACTATTAGGTAATGCGTTATGTTTATTTCAAACATTTAAAAATTACTAATTTCCTGTCTGTAGGTAAAAGACCGGTAGTTGTAGATTTTAAGCCTGGACTAAATATTATTACAGGTAAAAATTATGATAAAGCTGATAGAGCGAATGGCGTTGGAAAGTCCACTATTGCTGACGCAGTGCATTTTGCTCTGTACGGTAGCACTATACGCGATCTTAAAAAAGAAAACATAGTAAACGATCAAGCACCGGATCAGTTGTGTGAAGTCGAGCTTGAATTTACTTATCAGCAAGATGGTATTAATAATGAATGTCGAGTGCTAAGAACACTTAACCCCACTAAATGTTTCTTCTTTATTAATGGTGAAGACGTTACCAGATCTGGTGTACCGCAAACTACAGAGTTGATAGTCGACACTATTAAAACCTCTTCTGAAATATTTCAGAACAGTGTTGTTATGACAATTAATACCACTGTACCTTTCATGGCACAGAAGAAGATCGAGAAACGCAAGTTTATTGAAGGCATACTTGGTTTAGAAGTGTTTAGTAATATGTTAAGTTTTGCACGCTTTGATTATAATGAAGCAAAACGCTTACTTGATATTGAAAGTACAAAAGTAGAAGAAACTAACAGATCTTTAGCAGACGCGATTAAACAAAAAGAAACTTATGAAGACACTAAAAAGAAAAGACTTGAAGTTCTATTAACACGTCAGTCTAACAATGCTAAGGAACTGGCAGGTATAGATGAAAAGCTTAACAGTTTAGAGTCAGTAGATACAGTAGCAGAAAAGCAAATACAAGATAAGCTATCTACATTAAAAACAGCTGAAACAGCATGCGACCGTAAAATAGCTACTATAAACAAGCTTATTACTGAAGCGGAAACACATATCAAACTTAATAATGATCGTATTAAAAAGCTAAAGAAGGTAGATAGTAAATGCCCTCATTGCGGTAAAGACTTAGCTGAAGCTGTAAACACTCAATATGAAAAAGATAAAGCGGAGTGTCAGACTGAAATACAAAAGTACACAGAGGTTATTGATACACAAAAGCCGCTTTTAGTAGAAGCACAAGAGCAATTAGATAAAGTTGAAAAGGCTATAGTAACAATTCAGAAGAAAATAAACGACTTTAATATTCGTAAGAAAGAAGTAGAAAACATTAATAATCGTGTTAAGCAACTCAATGAGTGGCAATCTTCATTAGTCGTAGATATAGATCAGCTCAACAAAGACTCTAATAACTATCAAGATATTATAGATGCTATTGTTACAAGGCAAAACGAGACTAAAAAACAAATTAGCTCTTTACAAGAAAGAATAGATATAGTTGAGTCTGCTAAGTTTATTGTGGACGAAGAAGGAGTGAAGTCGTATATTGTTAAAAAGATACTACAAGTATTAAACATGCGTTTAGCACAATATTTGCGTAGACTTGAAAGCAATAGTATCGTTACATTTAACGAGTTTTTTGAAGAGACTATTACCAACGAGCGTGGAAGTCAGTGTAGCTATTTTAACTTTTCCGGTGCAGAGCGTAAAGCTATCGATCTTGCAATGTTATTTACGTTTCAAGATATCCGTAGAGCACAGGCTGATGTTTGGCTTAACTTGAGTATGTTTGATGAATTATTTGATTCATCATTGGATGAAAAAGGTATTGAGTTAGTACTTGATATTCTTAAAGAAAGGGTAGATAATTACAATGAATCAATTTATATTATTTCTCACCGTAAAGAGAGTAAAAAATACTGTATCGGTGGTGAAATCGTATATCTTGAAAAGAAAAACGGCATAACAACAAGAACAACAACTTATGATATTTCCTAATAACGGCTTAGTAATCGGTGCACCGCAAATGCCTCTTGGGGCACCTGCTTTTGGTAGCCCGGTGGTTGATACACCACTTCCAGTAATGGAGACACCAGGTGGTATGAAACGTGCAGTGAGTTTTGCTGCAGACCATCAAGGTTGTGGTTTCTGGCGTATGCATTGGCCTGAATCAGTTATTAATGCACATCAATTAGGTATTATTAATAACAATAACTTTATGATTTTACAGGAGAACTTCTATCAAGGTATTTCTTCTGTAAGAATACAAAGACAAGTTACCCCCACTCAATTACAATTTGTAAAGTTCTTAAAGAGTATTTCAGAAAAAACTAATAATTTTAAGATATATTATGAAATTGACGATGTAATATTTCCTGAAGATATTCCTTTATATAATAAGGCTCGTGAAGCATTTGTTGATCCAAGTATTGGTAAAACCGCTATCGAGATAATGCAGCTATGTGATGGCATTACTGCTCCAACTGAGTATATGGCTAAGTATTATCAGGAGAAGTCAGGTGTACCTGGTATTGTATTGCCTAACTATATGCCGAAGTTCTGGATGGATAGGTTTTATAATAAGACTAAGATATCAGAAAATTACGAAACCAACAAGCGCCGACCACGTATTGGTTATATCGGTAGCCCTACACATTTTAATGTTGCAGGGGTGCCTGGAATTAAAGACGATTTCGGTGATATATTGGATGTCATTAAGAAAACAGTCAAGCAGTTTAAATGGGTATTAATGGGCGGTTGCCCACAAGAGCTTGCAGACTATGTACGTAGTGGTGATATAGAGTATATTGGTTGGACGAAACTCTGGGATTATCCCTATGCATTCAATGCTTTAAACGTTAATATGGTAATAGCTCCATTACAGAATAATAGGTTTAATTTAGCTAAAGCCAATATTAAACACATTGAAGCTGGTGCATTAGGTATACCTTGTGTTTGTCAAAACTTAGAACCATATAAAAACGCTCCATTGAGATTTGATACAGCAGATGAAATGGTAAGTGTTATCAAGAAAACATTAAGTGATCGCCGTACATATCTAACCGAATCGGATATTGCTCGTAAAAATGCTACAAAATATTGGTTAGAAGACCATATAGATGAGTATTGCAAAGTATATTTCTCTTGATATTTTTGTGGAAGGTCACATAATAATGACCTGTGTATCGTAACATTTATTACAGTCAACGAGATAGTATGTGTCATCTCTTTACGTGGGATGAGAATGGTAAGCGTGTAATCAAAAAAACACCTTATCAGCCTTATTTTTATGTAGAGACAAATGCTGAAACAGCTGATGCTTTATCTATCTTTAATACTAAGTTAAAGAAAAAAGTATTTAAGAGTAACTTTGATCGTAATAAAGCTGCACAAGACGGCGCCATTAAACGTCTATATCACAATATTCAGGTAGAGCAACAATTTCTTATTGAGCAGTTTAAAGACGAATACGAAAAACCTGAGTTTTCTGCTAACCCATTAAAGGTTTGCTTTCTTGATATCGAAGTTTATTCACCGGATGAGTTCCCTGAAGCTAAGGATGCAAAGCATCCTATCAATCTGTTAACTATATATGATAACCTTTCTGAACACTTTTATACCTGGGGTTGTAAGCCTTATACTCCGACTCGTGATAACGTTATATACACTCAATGCACAAGTGAATATAACCTTTTAGAAAAGTTTTTAGAGTTCTGGGAAAGCGGTTATTACCCTGATATACTATCAGGGTGGAATACAGACTTTTTCGACTTCCCTTATTTAATTAACCGTATTAATAACTTATTAGGAGAAGACGCAGCTAAGAGGTTATCCCCAGTAAAAAGTCTTTGGTGTCGTAAAGGTATCTTTGTTAAAGGTCAAGAGTTAGATCGTTGGTATATTCATGGTATATCTGCAATGGATTATCTCGAAGTGTACAGAGGTTTTGCTCGCGGTTTGTTAGAGTCGTATGCACTAAACTTTGTGGCACAACACGAATTAGGTGAAGGTAAATTAGCTATCAACGCTACCAACTTAGCTTCTCTATCTGAAAACGACTGGAATAACTTTGTAGATTATAATATTCAAGACGTTGACCTGTTAGTACGAATGGAAAAGAAACTGCAATTCTTTAAGATTATTCGTATGTTAGCTTACAAAGGACTAACCTCGTTTGAAGCAGCTTTAGGTAAAGTTTCTATTGTTACCGGGTGCGTTGCACTACAAGCATATAAACACGGTATGGTTATACCAACATTCGTTGAAGGACCTCTACGCGAGGAAATTCAGGGTGGTTTCGTAAGAGAACCAGAAAGAGGCCTACAAAAGTCTATAGTAAGTTATGACGCTAACTCACTATACCCTAATACCATTATTACCTTGAATATATCCCCGGAGACTAAGTTCGGTAAAATAGTTAGTAAGAGTGATACTGAAGTGGTTATTCGTTACGGTAATAACAAAGAGCAGCCACTATCGCATGAAAAGTTTATACAGTTTATGCAGGTTGAAAAACTTGCTCTATCTAAAGCAAATGTACTATACACGCAAAAGAAAAAAGGTGTGGTGCCTGCATTAATTGATGGGCTGTATAAAGAGCGTGTAACCAATAAAAATCAGTACGTCGAATTTAAAAAGAAACTAAGTAAGTTAACTACAGATACAGATGAGTACAAAACGTGTAAGTTTAATATGGAACGAGCTGACACCATTCAGCACGTTATCAAAATTCTTCTTAACTCCATTTACGGTGTTTTTGCTAATAAGTTTAGCCCTATTTGCGATAGTGATCACGCCGGTAGCATTACTCTTACTGGTCAGTCAGTGGTTAAGCAAGCAAGTGATATCATTGATCAATACGCTAAGGAAAGGTTTGGCTACACTGGTAAATCGTTAACTATATATAACGATACGGATAGTACTCACGTTACTATTCAACCTTTATTAGATCAAATGAAGTTAAACATATTAACTGAAAACAAGGTTAATAAAGAAGGTTTAAAGTTCATTGATGACGAATTAGGTGTATATCTTAACGAACATATTAAACAATGGGCTAAAGATAAACTCAACTCAATAGACCCACGCTATTTCTTCAAACGTGAATCTATCTGTGATGTAGGAGTATACCTTGAAAAGAAACGCTACATTATACATGTATTAAATGACGAAGGTGCAGATGTTAGTAAGTTTAAATATGTTGGTGTTGAAATTGCACGTTCTACTACCCCTAAGAAAGCTAAAGAACTAATTAAAAAGGTTATTGAGAATAGCTTATTAGTACAAGATCAAAATAAAGCAAACACTATTTATAGAGACGTTTATGATGGGTTTAAATCATTATCTATTGACGATGTAGCTATTAGAGGTGGTTTAAGTGATTTAGAAAAACATGAAGTACGTTCAGAAGGGTTTAAAATAGCTAAAGGTACACCTAATCATGTCAAAGGAGCTATTTGGTATAACATGCTATTAAAACATAGAGGGTTAGAAACAAAGTACGAACGCATTACTTCAGGTGGTAAGGTAAAGAAGATTTATATTGCGCCTAACAGGTATAATATTGATACTCTTTGCTACCCTGTTAGTTTTCCACCAGAATTAAACGATTTTCAAGTTGATTATGAAGAAATGTTCGATACAATTATAGTACCTCCAGTAAAAGCAGTTTATGAAGCTCTTAACTGGCAGTTACCACAAGTAAACAATCAAGCACAAACAGACTTATTTGACCTATTCACATGATTAAAATATCTCACGAATCTCCTTTAAGTATGCTCGAGATCTCTCGTACATACAACGATTACTGCTACGCTTTAGTGCACCTCTTCGAAACTCACCCAGAATATTACAAGTTCTTTGAAGATAGTGTTAAAATGGGTAGACATGTCTTATTAGATAATTCTATCTTTGAATTAGGTGAATCTTTTAATCCTAAACGCTATGCTTATTGGATTCAAAGACTTAACCCTACAGAGTATATCATACCAGACGTATTGGAGGATTGTAATGGTACAATTGAGTCTGCTAAGAAATGCTTATGGAGAGAATGGGACTTTGTTAACGATTCTAAAACTATCGGCGTGGTACAAGGTAAAACTTATGCTGAATTAGTTAAATGTTATGTAACTTTAGATCAAGAAATTGATGTAGATAAGTTAGCTATTTCATTTGACTATTCTTATTATCTCAAACTATTTCCGCACCCTAACAAATGGGTATCTTATATGATGGGTAGAGTAATGACTCTTAATCAATTAATGAATGATGGTATTATTAATAAAGATAAAACTCATCATTTATTAGGCTGTGCACACCCAAGAGAATTTAGTTTTTATCAAGGACCTGAATATAATTGGATTGAAACATTAGATACATCATCTCCTATTGTTCACGGTATTAAAAGAGTAAGATACTCTAATGCTATTGGTAACTGGAAAAAGGAGTCTACTAAGCTTGTAGATCTTTTAGATGTAATACCGGATGCAATGCAAGAAAAAATCATTGCAAATAATTTAATTGAGTTTAGAAACTACGTTAATGGATGACAACGTTAGAAGCTATAACTAATTCCGTCCATGCTAATTATCCCCACCTCCTGGCAAATAATATTTCTATTAGGGATTATTGTTTTTGGGATTGTATTCGTAATTGTGAAATCCCTGTAAGAGAGTTAACCGAAGTTAAACCTTACCTAATAAAACACGGTATTATTGACTTTACACTTGTAATTTTCTTTAGTGATAATACAATAGGTTATCGCTTAAAAATATGAAACGTACCCTAATATGGAAAACCTTTTTCTCTCAGAGCGGATCTGAGATATACGAGATATCTAAAAATATTGGTAGGTTTCCGGATGCAATCATAACTAATAAAAGCTTCGAAGACATGGATAAGATTAATCCTGATCTCTTAGAAAAGTGTTTTGATCGTTTTATTTTCTTACCTAAGAAACCAACAGTAGAAGAATATAGAGAAGCTATAAGGAACGCTGATATAATTACCCTTCACGGCTATCTTCGTATATTACCGCCACAGATCTGCGGTAGGTTCAAGATATACAACGGACATCCAGGTCTTATAACTAAGTTTCCTGAACTAAAAGGTAAAGACCCACAAGCTAAAGTATGGTATAAACATTTTGAAAAACCTTATAAACTACACGGGCACGTTATTCACGAAGTTATACCAGAAGTAGATGCTGGTAGAGTGATATCCGAAAAAGAGTTCTTTAGTAACAATATCTATAACGAGTTTAACAGTTTAAACGAATATATTGGTAGACTACATAAATTAGCAATCGAAAATTGGGTTGGCTTTATGCGCAAAAGCCTATTAAATAAATAACTTATGAGATCAAATTATAAAGCTGCAATCTGTGGTGCTCATTCACAAGGCAAAACTACTTTGGTTAAAGCTCTAAAAGAGAATGCTAATCTTACAAGTGATTATCATTTTAGTTTTAGAACTAATTTAACAAGAGGTTTAAAAGATCTTAATGTACCTATTAATGAAGGTGGTACCTCTTTAACTCAATATCTGGTAATGTCTCGTCATTTAGAGTATGGTTTAACTCCAGGTAACTGGATCTTAGATAGAGGTGCTTTAGATGGGATTGCATATACAACTTATTTTTATGAAAAAGGACAAGTACATAAAGATGTTTATCAAGCTGCTTTAGTTGTATACGAAGAAATGTTAAGGACTTATGATAAGATTTTTTATGTTGTACCTGAACTTAGTATCAAAGAAGACGGAGAAAGAAGTACAGGTAAAGAGTTTTTTGATGGTGTTGTAAATCAATTTGATTTTTATCTTAAACATCATTCAATGCCTGCTGATAAACTTGTTTATGTAATGGGATCATTAGAAGACAGAACTAAAATTGTAATTGATAATATAAAGAAAGATTTTACCAATGAGTTATAATACTAATAATATTGACAAAGTACTTGGTCAGAGAGTTGATTCTCCTACCACCTACACGCCTGAGATTTTAGTGCGTGAAGAACGCCAACGTAATCGTACCTATTTAGGTTTACAGAACGATTCTTTACCATTCGTAGGTTACGATATTTGGAACGGTTATGAATGTAGTGCATTAACAGATAATGGTTTACCAGTTACATGCGTAGCTAAGGTAATTTATTCTGCTACTAATGATTTCATTGTTGAATCTAAATCAATGAAGCTTTACTGGAACTCATTTAACATGCAAAAGATGGGTAAGAATACTAAAGAAGTACTTAAGAACATTAAGCAAACAGCTTCTAAGGACTTATCTCTATTATTAGAAACTGATGTTAAAGTAGAGCTATTTCCACAAATTATAGATATTACTACTGAAGAAGCGCGTAATGTTTGGCTCGGAGATTATAATCCGCAGTCATGGTTAGCTCTCGAAAAGATTAAAAGTGCTGAAAAGGTTAAATTTACAGTGTTTAACGAGAATGCTGATCTTTTAGTTGCAAACGACGCTGAAGTGTCTAAACCTCATTTCTATATGAGTACTTTATTACGTTCTAACTGTAAGATTACTAAGCAGCCAGATTCTGGTGATATCTTTATTTATTATAAAGGTGATAAAGAAGTAACAGAACAATCCTTATTAGAGTGGATCGTATCATTCCGTAATGAATGTCATTTCCATGAAGAAATATGTGAAGCTGCTTATAAACGTTTATGGGACTTGTTACAACCAGAAGAGCTTATGGTGACTTGTTTCTATGCTCGTCGTGGTGGTTGGGATATTGTTCCTACTCGCGCATCAAATAAAAAATTACTTGATCAAAATCTTATCAACATAAAGTTCCCGTACTTTAAATTTCCTCGTCAATAAACTTGATTATAATAAAAACTATATTAATATAACTATATGAACCCAGATCAAATCATTGTATTCCTTGATAACATACAACGCACTATTGTTGCTACATACGTAAGCGATGATAAAAATAGTATCGTTGTTAGTAAACCTGCAATCTTGAATGTTACACCTTCTCAAGATAAAAAACTACAAGTACAACTCTATCCTTTAATGTTTAGAGAATTTTTTGCAGATCGTGACGTATTCCCAACCTGGACATACAGTAAATCCCAGATCGTTTTAGCAGGTAATTTAAACCTTGAAGCAAATCTTACAGCACAGTATGTAGAGATGTTTAAGATTACTAAAAACGAACCTGCTCCAACTATTAAGCTATTTGACGCAGACGATAATAGCTAATACAAAATATGGCACGTAAACAAACAACTGCGGAGTCTAAGACTACTGAAACTAAGGCTTCGTCATTAAAAGACATTTTTGAGGCGGTCGATGCATTGAATACAGATGCATCGATGCTCTCTGAAGATAATTCTTTATCTATTGTAGGTGACTGGATTGATACCGGCTCTTATGCACTTAATGCTATCTTTTCTGGATCTCTTTACAAGGGTATTCCTGTTGGTAGGGTTACTGGTTTTTCCGGTCCTTCCGGAGCGGGTAAGACGCTTATTGTTAATAAGATCATTGCGAACGCTCAAAAGAAAGGCTACTTTGCTGCAGTATGGGATACAGAAGCAGCAGTAGATAGGCAATCTGCTGAAGGCGTTGGTGTTGATCCTAAGCGCTTAAAGTACTATCCAGTAGAAACAGTAGAAGATTGTCGTAACCAAATCGCTACATTCTTAGACAAGATTATTGCAGCTAATGACCCTAACTTAAAGGTTATTATTGCTATTGATAGTCTCGGTAACTTAGCAAGTGCTAAAGAGCTTCGTGACGTTACAGAAGGTAAGGATGCAGCAGATATGGGTACTAAGGCTAAAGCAATGAAGTCTATGATGCGTGCTTTAACCTTTAAGGCAGCTAAAGCTCGTGTGCCTATTCTGTTTACTAATCACATTTATGACAACCCTACTTCACTCTATCCTGAATTGGTTAAGCGCCAATCCGGTGGCTCTGGCCCTATTTATCTTGCTTCTTTGTTGGTTCAGCTTGCGACTCGAAACGAAAAGATTGACAAAAACGAAGGAGAAGAAGCAATAGCAGTAGCTCACAACGTAAGCGGTGTTACTCTGTCAGCAATGACAGTAAAGAACCGTTTTGCACCTCCTTTCTTAAAAGCTGAGCTTTATAACAACTTCCGTACCGGGTTAAGTCGTTATGCAGGTTTAGCTGACATGGCTATTGCGTTTGGAGTAATTCAGCAAACTGGTTCTACGTTTCAGTTCAATGGAGAAAAGATCGGTTATAGAAAGACTTGGGAAAATGACACTGAGTTTTGGGATACTAAAGTTATACCTCTATTAGAAGAGACCTTAAAAGAAAAGGTTCGATATGGTGGGGCTCTCGATCAGATACCTGATTCAGAGCCGGTAGAAAAAACTGAATCATCAGAATAAACAAAAAAGCTAAGGGAAACCTTAGCTTTTTTTATTTTATATATTATAATAATAAAGTGAAGAATAAACTTCAAGTAAACGCAGAATATTTTGAAAACATTGTTGCACATCAATGTTTATTTAACTCTTACTATGTATCTTTAGTATTAGACCATTTATCACCGGAGAACTTTAAAAACGCTGGTAATAAACTTGTAGTGAGTATTGTCAAAGACTTTTACAATAAGCGTAAAGCACTACCTACTATTACCGAGATTAAAACCTATCTCAGTAAAGAAGAAGATCTAAAACTATTTAAAGATACAGTTACTACCTACAAGCAATATGATACCACTCTTAATATGGATGAGCTTATTGCTAATACTGAGACGTTTTTTAAAGAAAAGAACGTTTATAATACGGTACTGAAGATAGTAGATGATGTAACGAATGATAAAGCTGATTATGGTAAGTTCTTAAAGATGTTTGAAAAGGCGTGTAATGTAACGCTTATTAACGACATTGGTTTAGATTTTTACGGTCAATATCAAAAAATTATTGATGAGCTTGGTACGCCTAATGAAACTATACCTACAGGTTGGAACTTCATCGACGATAAAATTGGTGGTGGTTTAGCTAAAAGAGGTAGAGCTCTTTATCTATTCCTGGGACCAACTAATATTGGTAAATCTATCTTTTTAGGTAATATAGCTTCTAATATGGCAGAACGTGGTTTAACTACCGTTCTTATTTCATTAGAAATGCCTGAAATGATGTATGCTAAACGCATTAGTTCACATCTATCAAAAATACCTATTAAAGATATCCAGCAACAGATAAAACCATTAGAAACATATTTTCAAGAAGTATCAGTACAACGTAAGCAAAAGCTTATCATTAAGGAGTTCCCACCGAAATCCATTACTATAGGTGGTATTAGAGCCTATCTTGAGTCTTTAGTAAAGACCGGGATAAAACCGGATATACTCGTTATAGACTATCTTGGACTGATAAAGGCGAGTAGCGGTGATAACTCTTATGAACAAGGTAAAAATACTGCAGAAGAATTAAGAGCTCTTTCATATTTCTTTAGTATTCCTATAGTAAGTGCAATTCAAACTAACCGTGAAGGTATGGAGAAACCAAGTCTGGATACCGTAAGCGAATCTTTAGGTGTAGCGTTTACAGCAGACGTTGTTTGGTCTATTCATCAAGATGAAGGTGATCAGGATTTAGGCATTATAAAAGTAGGTGGTATTAAAAATCGTGTAGGACCTAAACACGGAGCAACAGCTATGAGAATAGATTATAATACTCTTTCGCTTTCTGAAGAAAAAGACTATATAGGACTTGCCAATAATAACAGCGATTCTGATGTTATGTCAAGCTTGGAAAGAAAGCTTGAAAATATGGCCAAGTAAGTTAAATAAGTCTTATGAGTGCCAAGAACATATACATTTTTACAGACATCGATTTAGATGGCTCCGTGAGTTTATTGGCACTACATTGGGGTCTTAATGCAAATATTGGCGACCTAAAATACAAAGCTACCACAGTCAGTAATTTAAGAAGAGAAATATTACGGTGGTTAGAAGAAGATAATTTCAGTAACTACGATAAAGTTTACTTTTTAGATCTTGATACAAGTAATTGTGCAGATCTTATTGACAAAGCTAATGTAGAGATTATTGACCATCATCTAACGCACGTAAACGCAAAAGATGTTTATAAGAACGCGACTGTTAATGTGGTTGAAGAAACTTCTTGTGCTAAAAAACTATATAAATATCTTAAGACAAGTTACCCTGGTTTTGAAAAGAAACTTTCTACAGAGCAAAAGCTTTTAATTGCGTTAGCGGATGATTACGACAGCTATCAATTTAAAATAAACGAATCTTATAATTTAAATTGCTTATTAACCAACACACAAAAAACCTTAGACAAAACCCGTACTGATAAATTTGTTGAACGTTTTTATAACGGTTTTAGTGGTTTTAATAAACAAGAGCTTAATATCATTAAAGAATATATTAATGGTAGAGATAACACTATAAAGAACTTACAGGTGTTTTCAGGTAACGTGAATATTAGTAAGCAAAATGTTAAGGTTACAGGTACAACCGGTACAAAGTATGTTAATGATATTTGCGACCATTTAATTAAAGAATATGATTCAGATATTGTATTTTTCGTTAATACTAATAACTCACATGTATCTTTTAGAAAGAAAAAAGAATGTAGTATAGATATGTCAAAGCTTGCTATTAAGCTATGCGAAGGTGGTGGTCACGAGTATGCCGCTGGTGGTAAAATTACAGATACATTTATGGAATTTGTTAAACAATTAACCCCAGTGGAGAATCAATAATGTCTGGAGTAATTGGTGCATTAGAATCCGCAGTTTTAGAAAACCCACTTGACTCTTTAATTGAAGAAGAGGTAGAAGCAGAGCTAATTAAGTTTAGCTCGTTTTGTTCCATTATACACAATAAAAAACTTAACAATGTGGCTGTGTTTTCATTGATTGTTAAGAACAAAATATACAAAAAAGTTTACATGCGGATGTTACAGGTTGACAACGAGAAAGAAGCTATTTTAATATTTTTAAAGTATAATTCTAACCTTTGCCGTAGCAAAGTTGTGAGAGAGGTACTACAATCGTAGTACTAATGAACGTTCCGGAAATTTATAATACATATTTAAGCGTTTCGCGTGGCTCTTTAAACAAGCCTTGGAAAGCACGTAAAGACTTTAATGATTTTGACAAAACCCCGGATGGTGTTATTTGTAAGCGTTTGGAATTATTCTTTAAGAAATTTCCTCAAATAGATCCAAGAGACTATTTTAAAGCACCTTATATTGTTTATAAAGATGAAGAGCATTTTCCGCTAAATTTTTACACTACACAAAAAGCTATAGCTATTTATACTACAGTAGAAAAGCAAAAGAAAGAAGAATTACCGGATACGGAAAGTCAAATTGAAGACATTAAAAAGACTTTAAAACATATTGCCGGTACTTGCCTTCGCCAGAAAACTACACTTACTGATTACTGTAGAGCGAAAGAAGGATATACATATAGAATATTTAACGAATATAATAACAAACTTATTAACATTTATGTACTGATTAAGTTGCCTTTCTTTGAAAACCAGCTAAACTCTCTTAACCCTCAAGATAAGTTACTTTACTTGAAAGATGCTGCAAATAACATCCAGAAATACAAGATGCGATTGAACTCATCCATTAGAGCAAAGAAACTTATTGACGAAGGTCTCAAACTAATAACAAATACAACTAATACTATTGATAAAACTAAAAACTAAACTAAAATCACAACACAATTATGAAACCTACGTTTAATTCAAATATGTTCGAAAGCATTAAAAGCGCTCTCGACTCAGCTAAGACAAAAAATACTGGTAGCAGCTTTAAGAATCTATTCTCTATTGCTAAGCCAGGTAATTATGTAGTACGTTTACTACCTAATATTAAAAACCCAGGTGAAACCTTTTTACATTATTATCATCACGGTTGGAATAGTATTGCTACCGGTCAATACGTAAGTGTAACATCTCCTTCTACATGGGGTGAACGTTGCCCGATTAGTGAACTATACTTTAAGGTATTACGCGGTGGTACTCCTGATGAACAAGAAAAGGCTAAAGCAAATCTACGTCGTAAAGAGAACTGGTATGTTAATGTTTATGTAGTAAGTGATCCAGTATCACCAGAAAACAACGGTACTGTTAAAGTATTACGTTTCGGTAAACAATTAAACAAGATTATTGAATCTGCTATTAGTGGTGATGATTCAGCTGAATTCGGCGCTAAGATCTTTGATCTAAGTGAAAATGGCTGTAACTTACGTATTAAAGCAGAATTAGTATCAGATAAGCCAGGTGCACCAAAGTACCCAACTTATACAGCTTCTAAGTTCTTATCACCATCTGCTATTGATGGCTTAGATGAAGACAAGATTCAAGATGTATATGAAAGCATTTATGATCTTGGTACTTTTGTAGAGCATAAAACACCTGCAGAATTACAAACATTTATTGATACTCACTATTATGGTACAGATGCTGCTCCAGTATCCGCACCGGTTGTAGAGGAAGAAGAAGATGTACCATACGATACACCTGCACCTAAACCAGCAGCAAAGTCAGTCGCTAAATCGGCACCTATAGTTGCAGAAGATTCAGATACAAACGACGATAAAGTTAAAGCCATTCTCGATGGTCTTGATAACTTATAATCTCAATGACTGAACAAGAAAGAAGACAGCAAATATTACAAGCTCGTCAGCAGACTGCCCAACAGCGGTCTGCTGTACCCGCTATGTCAGATACAGAAGCTGAACAATTAGCTTCTCAACAACAGGGGTTAACGCAAGAGCAGATGATTGCTATTGCTATGCTTGGTAAAATGGTGTCTAATGATATAGGCGGTATTAAAAAGAACGCTATAGGTGATAGCCTGAAAGTAACAGATGTGGATATGTCTAAAGTAATGCCTTCAAACATTATGAAGGCAGCTGGTATGACTATACCACAACAAAGACTCTCGCAACAGAGACCAGTACAGCAACCTATTATCAGTCAACCCACTCTACAACCAGCAGCTCAATTTGAAGCACTTCCTGTACAGCAGGTTAGTCAACCAGTTTCCGATTCAGGACAACTCGAATTTGATTTAAATAAACAAGCTCGTTACGAAGATATAATAAATGCTATTGATAAATTAGAGAATAAGGTTAATATGTTAACCGACAAGATTAACACTCTAATTGACTCTAATAATAAAAAAAAACCGAAGATAGCAAATGGAACTTAAACTGGCTAAAAAAGATTTCGCTGATAATTTTTTAAATATTATCAGTAAAGCTGTAGATGTAGCTTGTATCAAGGTCAACAAAGATGGTTTATACGTCTTATGTAACAAACCTGATACAAGTATTATATTACTTGGTAAATACAACTACCCTATTGATATTGCTCAAGAGCAGTCACTTAATATTGGAGATATTAAAAAGCTGTTGCGTGTTATTGACTGTATAGAAGAAGATGATTTTACCTTTAAAATTAACAGTAATCATTTATTTCATAAATCAGATTCAATACAATTTAAATATCACTTTTTAGATGATACAGCAGTACCAAAAGCTTCAATTAAGAAAGAAAAAGTAGAAGCATTAGAACTTGATACCTTTTTTGATATTGATTACCGCAAACTACAAGAAATCCTTAAAGCAAGTTCGTTTACTACAGATACCAATAAGATATATCTATACGGACAACAAGACGGCGTGTACTGCGAATTAGGTGATAAAGAATCTGCTAATACAGATAGTGTATCGCTTAAGGTAACTGATAAAATAGAGGGTAAACCATTAAATCAGGTTATACCTTTTAACTTAGATATCTTTAGAGTATTAACCGGAGTTAAGTTTGAAACCGCAAGAGTAGGTATCAATCTTAAGCTTAAAATAATGTCATTTTATGTTAAGCCAACACCCGAAACTGAATTTAAGTTTATTATTTCTGGATTAGTTAAATAAATGGCTAACAAGATAACAACTCAAAGTTATTTTATTAAAAGACTTAAAGACTCTGGTTATATGGTTTATAAGATCTTTGATGAATACGGTGAAGCTGATCCTCGTTCGTGGACTGTAATGATTGATCCAGGCAATGCTTCAGTATTTTGTACATGTTACGTTAATCATCATGGTATGTTTGGCGAAACATTTTTTGAATTTTATGACGGAGGTCAATATATTCCTGAGCGATTTAAGTTGAAAACTGACTCGATCGAGGTTATAATAAGCTATTTAGTAAAATATGGAATCAACAACAAATCAGAGTTATACAACGGGCGAACAATTTAAGTCCGTAAAATCTTTTAACATGGCAAATAAAGTAAAACACCCAATACTTCCTACTGCTAATAGCAGTATGATAACTACAGAAGAAGATAGAAAAGCTATTATTGATAACGCAGCAGAAGCTTATGCAGACTTTCTCGACGCTTTGCGTATTGATTGGCGTAATGATGTCAATAGTGCCGACACACCACGTCGTGTAGCTAAGGCATATGTATGTGATCTTATTAAAGGTTGCTATGAGGGGCCACCAAAGATTACTACATTCCCTTCAGACGGTTATGATGGTATTGTTAGTCAGATGAACATACCTGTAGTATCTATGTGTTCACATCACCATCTATCATTTACCGGTGTTGCACATGTAGCTTATATTCCTGATAAAAATGGTCAAGTTATTGGTCTATCTAAACTTAATCGTATTGTAGAACATTATGCTCGTCGCCCTCAAATACAAGAAGGCTTAACAGTTCAGATTCATAAAGCTATTGATCAACTATGCACAGGCAATCAGGGCGTAGCAGTTATTCTTAAATGCTCTCATACTTGTGCTTGCCATCGTGGTGTAAAGCATCATGGTTGTGCTATGATTACCTCTAAGTTATCTGGGGATTTTATGAACGAACCACAAACTCGTAAAGAGTTCTATGATTTTGTTGCTTCCGCTGAACGAGACACTAAATAATTATGGTGAGCAAAGAACAAAAAGTATCTAAAGCTAATAAAAAGAACTCTCCTAAAAAGAAAGCTCAAGCCTCTGCTTCAGATGCTTTAAAGGTTCCGGTACTACCAGTGACGTTAACCGAAGATCAAAAAAAAATTAGAGATCTGATCTTACATGCTCAAGTGGAGTTTGCTAAACTTAAAAACAATATCATTAAAGAAAGACGTGGAGAGATTGCTGCTCTTGAAACACAAATAAAAGAGTTTATGGGCCCGTTTATGTTAATTGGATATGATATTAACAATAATCCAATAGAATTAATATCAGCAAACTCTACTGCAGAGAATGATGCACTACTGGAACGTTTTAGACGTGTAATGTATAAAATTAATCAGAATATTGCTAATTCCGGTGGGGAAGACCCTTATGGTCACCAAAATACTGACTAAACTTAAGTTATTTTTTCTACCTAAAAAACGCCGTATTTATGTTGTTCTTGAAGGGCAATACAAAGGTGAATGGTTAGTGAAGGTAAAAACTGATAAAGAAAATATAACGTTTTTCTCGTTACCGGATAAATTTATACGCGGTATACCTACAAAAGACTATGAGTGGGGTATACAAAATAAAGTTTTGGAACCAGTAGATGTTTTACCTGAAAAGGTATATAATGTCTGTTTAGCAGAATACAACCTTAAAGCTACCGATGTCCAAAAAAATAACGCTCTTAATAGACGGGAATAACACCCTTCACCGCACCCACTGGGTAGCCAATAACACTGGTCGCCAATTAATTAACTCAAAAGGTGTTAATGTTGGTAGTACATTTACTTTTCTTAAAACAGTTAAGTCGTATGTAGATCAGTTTAATGCGGATGATGTTTACATTGCATGGGATAAAAAGCTAACCGAAGGTGCTGTTAATTTTCGTAATACTTTAATGGAAGGTACGTATAAAGCGGGTAGAGATCATGTACGTAACAAAGCGGTATACGATGATGCAGATGGAATTATTGAAATTACAAAAACACTTGGAATTAAAAACATTTTTCCAGGAGAGTTAGAAGCAGATGATGTTATTAGCTGGTTAAGTGAAAATATAGAAGGTAAAAAGATAATTGTCAGTGTTGATAACGACTTTGCACAGTTAGTTAACGACAGTATATCCCTTTATAGCCCAATTAAAAAACTTCTTGTAGATGTTAATAACTTTGAAGAATACTATGGATTAAACCCAAAAGAATTCTTGTATTACAAGTGTATAGTAGGAGATAAATCTGATAATATACCAGGTATTGAGGGAGTAGGTAAAATACGCGGACAAAAACTTGCAAAATTATTTGTTGTTGGGGATACAAAATCTCAAGAACAATGTAATGCACAAGTTTCATTAAATATGCCTCTTGTTAGTTTAACCTATGGGTTTAACACACACCCTAATGAAATAAAACTTTATGAAAAGCAGTTTTCTAATGCAAAGAATGCTAAAGCAGATTTTAGCTCGTTTATTGCATATTGTACAGAGTTAGAGTTTAACTCTATCATAGATAAAATGAGTAATTGGCAAGCTTCCTTTAACAAAACATCGAATAATGATGTTTTAGCTGGGTATTTTAAGGCTTTTGAGTAAGTATTTGATTATGTTACCAAATACAATAGAACCACGCCCATCTTCTTGCAGTACTTGTGGTCAACCAGCAGTACACCCACGTATTTCACAAGTTAGACGTGGTAAAGACGTTGTAACCGAAGCTCACTGGATTTGTCCAAGATGTAACAGTAGATTCATGTATGGGACAGTAAGTATAGTTAACAGTGAAACCAAGAAAAACTAAGAAAATCCTTGACGAGTCGTCATTCTACACTGGCTCATACTCTGGCCAACAGGCTCCGGAGACAACATCAGCTTACGAGTACAGTAGAGACAGTGTTCCTACACTGAACAAAATCGAGGAACTTAGAAACAAAGGAAACAATATGGGTGTTCCACAAGAATTGCCGTTTCCTTTTCAAGATTCTGTTAGAGAGCTTGCTGATTTATATTTAAAAGCACAAGATTTAAGAAATAAAGCACGTGATGCTGCAAAATTACCTTTTTTTAAAGGTAGAGAAGCTAAGCTTGAATCATTCCGTGGTAAACTAAACGGTATTATGGTTGAGTGTAAAAAGTTAGCTGCTGATTTGCACAATTTTTCTCTTGCACCTAAGTGAATAAGTTCCTCTAATAGGGGATCTTATGAGAGACAAATTAATATTATTATTTAAATCATTAACCGTAACTGTGGCTATATCTGCCTTAATAGGTGGAACAGTTGCTTATTTCGGCCACCCATTTTGGATGTGGTTTGTAGTAGCATTTATCGGTCAATTCTTGGTATCTTATATTTCTAATTCGTTTTTAGAATATAAAGCATTAAGAGAAGCAAGAGCTCTCAAGATAAGAGAGGCTCAAATAGCTGAACAAAATACAATGAGAGTATCTTGTGCATCCTGTAAAAAAGAAAGTAATGTTATTGTATTCACTAATCAAGAAAATAGATTTAACTGTGGGTTTTGTAATGCTAAAAATTCTGTTTATTTAGTTGCAGAAACCGCTTTAGTAACAGACCCTATTTACGATGCGTCAGCACTTAAAAATATTTCATTAAATGGAAACCAATAATACAAATAAAGTATCACTTTACGAATTTAGCCGTTGGGCTGCTCTAATGGAAGCTGTAAATATTATAGCCGATAAATGCGAAGATAGGGGCATTGATTTTAATAGCCAAGAAGGCATGAAATATATTAAGCCATTAGATATTCAAGACTACGTTAATATACGTACTGATGCGTTAATGACTAAAATTAAAACAGCACGTACAATCGAAAAGAACCTTAATAATATCAAATGCCTACAAATAGAAAAACAATTAAAACACTTGGAAGTTGTAGGGTAGTACGTCTCTCAGGTGAGATTACTGAAGAGCTGGCTAATAAGATTATTGACCAGCTTATCAAGTATGACAAAAAAAGCAATAAAGACATTTTATTGCTTATTGACTCCCCTGGTGGTGATATAGATGCAACGCTTTCAATATACCAAATTATACAGTTATTAAGATGTAATGTAGCAACTTTAGCATTATCTAATGCTGCCTCTGCTGCTGCAGTACTCTTAGCGTGTGGAAAATTAGGTAAACGTATGGTAATGGAGCACAGTATTGTTATGCTACATGATATTAGTCAAGCAATGACAGAAGACTATCATAGAGTGTTAGAGAACGAATTAATATCGTTGCGTCTTTCTAAAGATATATTAAATACTATTTTACATAAACAAAATGTTAAAAAGCCTTTAGATTTGCTAAAACCGGAAGCAACCTATATGCTTGGTAAACAAGCTGTTGAGCGTGGCTTAGCAGACTATGTTATAAAAGACTTTAATGAACTTTACAATATAACCGTTATATGAACAACCCTGAATTTGTAATACTCGATTCTTCAATTAAGTACATGCATGCTCGTAATGTGCTTGAAGAAGGCCTGTTTTACTGTGATAATAATACGTGGTCCCGTAATTTAGAACGCGCTGTTAAATATTCCGATTCTAACAGTGCAGTTGACATAGCAAAGAAGCTTCAAGCTGAAGAGAATCTACCTAAAAGAGTGCTTTTAGTACAGAGAAACGGTAACAATATAAATGTAGGAGATGTTAAGTTTTAGTGGATTTATACTTGTTTGTAGTTAATATTATATTATGATCCTTAAATTAACGAACGCTTTTCCTGCTTATAGAGATAAATCTGTTATTATTAATACAGACTTTATTGTAAATGCACTTGAAAATTCAATTACAAGAGATGATGGCACGATAGAGAACGTAACAACTGTTCACTGCCCCCCGCATGGTGTTTGGGAAGTTAAAGAAACTCCAGACGAGATATTTGCCATGATTAACGGTAACACAACAAAAGTATCTCAACCTGTAACTACTTTACTTGAAGAAACTACTGCACCAAAAGCAACCACTAAAAAGACACGTAAGAAGTCTTAATTAGTTTTTACAATATTGCAGCATGTGCACGTATTTGGGTAGATACGTCTCATGCTGTATGTGATCAAATTCCATATTTGATCTAAAGAATATATCTTTACCCTGTTCTATAGCTTCTTTAATTTTTTCCGGGTCAGTGTATTTTGCGTTGTTATATTCTTGGTGAGAAAAGTTTTTAATTTTTCTTATTATTGCATTTACATCCCCGAAATAAGAAAAGTGCCAACCGGTTACTTGGTTGTGTAATGTAATATCAGCTATAGTAAATCTACTATTTCTAAGCTGTTGCATGTCTGAACCTGATTGTGTAAAAGTAGCTGCATCTACTACTACAGTACCAGGCCACAGGTTTTTACATCTGCATTTTGTATTATAATAATAAAAGTGTTGTAAGAACTTATATTGACCGTGTAAATTTGCATTACGTAATTGTTTTAACACATTAGTATCAGGTATTTCGTCTACGTCTGATAATAATATTAGGTCATCATTGTTTAATACAGGTAAACCAGTTTGTAAGAATTTTCTTTGACCTATTTCATTAGCCCATGCATCTGTAGAAGAATATAGCATATTGTTAGGTACATATTTTATTTTATCTGAAAACACTACAAACTTTTCAGCTATTTTAGGATAAAGTAGTTCTTTCTTATCTCCTTTAAATGTATACTCGCATTCAGTAATAATAAAAAGATCTACGTGGTCATATAATTCATGTAACCGAAAATTTAACATATCGGATTCCCCATTATACATTATACAATCATAAATATTCATACTTGTTAATTACCATTAGTTTGTAAATAATATAGTGGTATTAATACGTAGAGCTTCTAAAGACGGTAAAGACTATACTGTCCTAATGTTAAAAGGTGAAGAACCTAAATGGGTTCTTACAACTAACTATGAACATATGCGTATAATGCAAATATTCAAACAAGATAAATTTTATGAAGGTATCGAAAATGATTTCGTAGACTTTAAAGAAATACTGGATAAATAGATAATATGCGGGGTTAATTCAGTGGTAGAATATCTGCTTGCCAAGCAGGATGTCGGCGGTTCGAGCCCGCCACTCCGCTCCAATTCCTATTATGAACAGTCACCTCATATCTTTATTAAAAGCTACTACCTACAGAGTGTTAGGTAGTCTTGCAACATTTTTAATTAGCTACCTTTTAACAAAGCGTGCTGACCTGTCTTTAGGTATAGCGGGTATAGATTTTTTTGGTAAAATAGCATTATACTATTTACACGACAGAGTGTGGAGTGTAATACTCGCTAAAAAAACTAAAAAACCTAAAAAAGTAAAAGTTTAAATCTTTAAACTTTCAGGTTTGGTAGCACGAATATATACCTCGCCCCAAACTTCTAACTCCCCCATAAGAGCTTGAAACTCTTTTTGAGATAATTTATCTAAATTTGCTAACTTAGCATAAACCTCTTCTGCCATTTTTTTATAGTGAGCATTTGCTTTATCGCAATCTTTATTAGGATCTTTTTCCATTTTCTCACATTCTGCATAAGGTTTAGCTTTAGCAGCAAAATGAATAGCTGTTAATGTAGCAAAACCACCCTTTTCTTTTGAACTATGTGCAATCTTAGCAGCTCCAGCAGCTCTTTTTTCTAAGAATTGCTTCAATGCTTCTTCTGTTTCGGGTTCAGGTTGAACACGTTTTTCAAGCATTAATTGATACTGTTCTGCTAAAACTTTAAGCTGGCTATTCATGGTAAATATATTATATTACTTATTGTTCTTTAACATATTTTAATGGGCCTGTACCAGATTCGACTCTGTGGCAGATGTATTAGAAGCAAGCAGGATTAGTAAATCCTTTATAAATTACTACAAAAACAAACGGCATTATTCAAAGCCTCAAGAACGCAGTCGCTTCTGTAATGGATTCATTCAATACAAGCGAAAGCTTCGCACTCGCAGCTGCTTAAGCTCGATCGGTTGTAGTATAGATTCTCGCTATATATTATAACCGTCATTTAGCGAGACTGACTATTCAATGGTAGTAGAATAGCAGGAACACTACCAAACAACTTGTATATCAGCACTATGGATATACATTTTATTAATAGTGCTAAGCTTGTAGAAACTGATAAGAACGCTACGGAACACAGGGGTGCAACTCCCCTCAGGTCCACCATTTTACGGCTGTTAAGGTGACACTATAGGGATCAAGGATGTAAACTTTTTTCACCTTTCTGTTTACGGTATCAACGAATTGGCACTCGAGCTTGCAACCTATAGCCGTTACATTTTTTTTGGGTATATCGTATAGCGGCAATTACGGCAGACTGTAAATCTGCTGCCTCTCGGCTTCCTTGGTTCGAGTCCAAGTGTACCCACCATTTTACGGACGTGGTATAACGGTCGTGCAACAGTCTCCAAAACTGTCTTATGAGGGTTCAACTCCTTCCGTCCGTGCCATTTTTTTGCCCCTATCGTCTAACGGTTAGGACATCGGATTTTCATTTCGCTAATCGCGGTTCGATTCCGCGTAGGGGTACCAGTTTGTAAGTATTTAAAAATACTATAGAAATGATAGTTTATTCCTATGGATTTTTTCAATATTATATAAGAAACCTTAACTAAGTATTTGTGCTGGTGACATTATCCAGCATAACAACCAAAGCCCCCGGGCGGCGGTTCTCAACAAAACAACACATGCAAGTATTAATTATAACAAGTTATCTTGCTGTTGGTGGTCTTGTTAGACTCGCATACGAGGACTATAAGATAGGTAACAGTAAGACAAAGTCAAAGTTCGTTGAAAATATTAAAAAGTTTTGGAAAGGGTTTAAGGCAGCTTGGAAAGAAGCTATCTCAGCCCCACACCAACACTTATTTTAATATTATAAGTTAGAAAAACAATGCCCGGCTTGGAGTAATCTGAGCCGGGTTTTTTTTGATTTTTTAACTATACATTATATATATTGAGTATGGATCCAGCATCTTTAAAACAACAAGCACCGTTTGAACATTATGAAATATTTGACTTAAACATTTATGCATTATCGCGAGAAGTTATTGAAGGATATAGCGTGTTAGATCTGGGCGGTCATTATGGTTTATTTGCTAATGCTTGCAGTATGTGTAACCCTAAGAAAATTATTAGTGTAGAAGCTAACCATAATAATTTTAAAAAGTATTTAGATAATACTAAAGAATTACCTAATGTAAGGTGTATTAATGCAGCAGTTACCTCTAAACCGAACAAGATATTAACTATAAGCAATGAAAGCGGTAGCTCGATTGTAGGTAAAGGAGAACAGTTAGTTGCTTCTGTTACTCTTGAATCGTTATTAGAGTTATTTCAACCAGATGAAAAATTACTACTAAAGATGGATATTGAAGGATGTGAGTATGAAATATTTTATAAAACACACCCTGACGTGTTTAAGAGATTTGATATGATTAAGTTAGAAGCTCACAACTTTAACCCTGATACTAAAGGAGATGAAGCAACTAAACTTAAAATGTATATTGAAGCATTAGGATTTCATGACACCGTAAATTTTCATGTTTTTTCTCCTGAATATGAAGACAAGTACAACGGGTTAAAAGTAGCGTGGTCTTACAATTTTGTTAAAAATAATTTATGAGCAAATCAACATCAATAGATATTAACTACCTGTCATATGCATGTGACAAGCAAGGCACGTGTGCATGGTCATTAAGTGCAGGTAGTTCAGATATAGTACAGGTACCTGCACCTACTGATAACAGTACTGTGTTTTTGCCGTCTAATCCTACATCTTTTGCAAGTATACTTAAACTTGCAGATAATGCAATTATTAATCTTTCTGGTTTAGTGGTAGATCAAGCAAATGAAAATGCAGTAGATGCAAATAATAAAGTTTCAGCTACACTTGAAGGAGTGTTTGGTAATTCTACACCTGGTATCGGTAATCAAATTTTTAGCGTAAAAGGTAGTAGTAGTGTCAGTATTAGAGGTACGTTAAAAGGAGCGGGTAACCGATTAAAAGCTGATGTACTTGTAGATAACTGGTCAGATCAAGATTACGGGCCAAGCACAGTCGACTTAACACAAGCTAAACACGAAACAGGTAGAAAGATAAACGTAGTGTACCGTATCGGTTCAAGTAAGATAATAGGGAATTGCAATAAATTACTGTTACCTTCATTTGGTTTGACATTTTATTTTTATATCAAATTAATTGTTCGTAAAGTGATGAGTATCAAGCAGGGACAGAAGGGACCAAGCTGGCTTTAAAAATCCTAAATTAAAAAAATATTAAAAAAATTTGCTATTTGTTGATTATAATATATAAATATAGCGTATGAAGAAACTATTAACATTCCTCGCATTAGTATCATTAACCGTAGCAGCTGTTGCTCAAACTGCAACAGTACTATCACCTGTTAAAGGTGTTAGCGTAAATGCTGGTTTTGATTCTAAGCTTATTGAACAAGGCGCAGTAACTGGCAACGATTATATCACTGCTGGTGTTGGTCTTGATGTATATAGCGTTGACTTAGCTGTTGAAACGTTTAGCCGTTATAATGGTTTAACGAAGTACAGTACCGCTACAGTAGCTGGTAAATCAGTTACAACTGCAAGCACAGATGCTTCCGGTTTAAAGCGTACTTACTTAACAGCAGGTTATGTTTTTACATCAAATCTTGCTGACCTTACATTAGGTGCACAGCTCCGCCATGCTCAAGGTACAGAAACCTTAGTTGGTGGTTTATCCAATGACACATTACCATTCGTTAAATTAAATGGTAAGCTTTTTGGTGGTGCTCTATTGTGGGACGGTATCGCTCTTGATGACACTAAGAACCGTAGCAACAACTACGAAGCAAATCTTCGCCTACCATTAGGTGTTGGTTACGGCTTAAAAGTTGTTCCTGCAGTAGGTCTTGGTTTCAACGATCCAGGCGCAGCTACAATTGCAGCTCTTAAAGCAGACAAAAAGTATGCATCGGCTGGTATCGGTCTTGCATTCAAGGGCTTAGAAGCTAACCTATTCGCACAACGTGGCGATGTTACAAGCTCAGCAACACAAGTTACTGGTTATACAGTAGGTTATACCTACAAGTTCTAATAAAACTTAGATATTAATCATTTAAAAACCTCTCATTTCGGTGAGAGGTTTTTTTTATGTTCAGAAATATGAAATTGCATTGCTCTATTGAGCTTATGTAAAAACTTATCTGGTGCAATACCAGCCTTTTCTTGCAATATTAGCTCTTCTTTCAGAGCTTTCAAAAAACTCTTAGACAGATTAAAATCTCGAGGATAAAAAATCCTTTTTTCCTGTCTAATCATACCGTAGCTTTCCATTAGTTCTTGAAATTTCATAAATTGTTTATTATATTTATACCTACACCATGAATATACCCTATTTAAACATAAAAAATCCAAAGTTTATACTTGATTAAGTAAAAATATGGTATAACATAGTATTACACCTATGAGTAAAGAAGAATACGTTAAATTACAAGCTGTTATTGCAGCTTTACAAAAAACTGTAGAAGATCAAGAAAAGATCGATGAGATTATTGAATTATTATCCGATAATACGGTAGCTGTTGATGAAACTGCTACACCTGAACAAGCTTTAGATGAAGCTATTAACAATAACGAGGAAAATGATGGTTCAGATGAGCCTAAAGTAAAGAAACAATACGTAATGCTTGTTTCTGACACGACTGGTATTATTGATAGAGATCTTACCGGTTGGGTACTTCAAATGCCTGAAGATGAAGACGTGAGAGACGTAGTAGATTGCATTAAAAAAGGAGCTTATAATTTTAATGCATCTAAGAAGGGTCAAAAATACCCTGTTACCTCTATCGGACAAGCAATTGCTAACGTTGGTAACAAGTTTTTTAAGCCTTATAACGTGAGTATTAAGACTAAAGAACCTATTCTCATCGTTACTACTAATAACGTTTTACCTCGAGGATAAATATGTCAGGAAAAGGCTCAAAACCACGTCCTTTTTCGGTTTCTCAAGATACATTTGGAGAAAATTGGGACAATATCTTTAAAAAGAAGCAGCCTGATCACGATAAACATATGGCTGCTACTGATTGGTCCCAAATGTTAGGTGAATTACCGGAAGATTACAATAAAACCAAGAAAAAATTAAAAAAACTACCTGGGTAATATGAATCCAGTCGGGTCATAAACCGCTGGACATATTTTCCACCCTTCACAGTACACATCTTTTGGGTCATATTCCCTTAAGATGTCAGGACCAAACCAAACCCCAGGAGCAATAACTGTTTTGTTGGGGTTTTTTGATAGATAAGCACCCCACCAGGTGAAAGTTGAGTTAGAAATTACAAAATTTTGACATAATGACAAGAACCAAAGAGCTTTATACGGTTCATATTCTACAAAAACTGTGTTTGGAAACTTAATATTCTCTCTACACCATGGAATATCATCGCTTACTACAAAAATTGTATCAACTTTTGGTAGCATTTGGTATGCTTTCTGCAAATAACCAGCAGTAACTACTGGATGACGTGTGGGAAATGTTAAAAAATCACCTCTACGTACATTAATTACAGCATTTGTACCGTTTACTAATTGAGGATATGTGCGTGTAGCTTCTTCAATAAACTCTTGAGTAGGCCCGAACAACTGTTTTACATTTTCTGAATGATCTTTAAAGAATTTTTCACTTTCAAAGTACCCTCTAAACACGGTTGGTAGTGTGTCATGTGGTTTATATTCAGTATAATGATATGTTGAATTTATCGTATGCACTGCAGGTGTAGCATCTGGTGCTTTAGGTATAATAAAATCTAATTTGCGATGTACAGTGTCGTAGTAGTCACTTGTAGATGTTTCTGCATAAGGTAAAACTAACTGTCTATTATGTCTTAATGACTGTGCATATGCATTAGCAATTTGAAACATTTGATTACCTAACCGACCTATCAATGTACAGGTAATATAGTTTGAAGATAAATTTAAGTTTTCGTTCATTGTATTATTAAAATTTCTTAACTATTGGGGACTTTATAAAGTTTGTCTCCCAATGATCTGTGGTAGGCGCAAAACCGTTTATATCTAAATCGCTTGGACTTTGTCTTTGTATTACCGATAACGGGTAAACCACGTATTTGTTGAGTTCGCCTCGCTCACCAAGCCATGTATCAACAGGACAATGAAAATGTGGATCATACTGTAAGAACATTTTTAGTCCTTTTCTGTTAAACCCTGTAGCATGATTAGCTAATATATGCTCACACTTAAGTAAATTTTCTGACACTTGTTGTACAGGATTATCAAACACATAGCAGCCTAAATAGATTGTATCCCAATCCGGAAAATTTTGTAATTGATCTAATGCATTCTCTATATTCTTTAATGAATTAGCATTATAAAATTGTGCATCATCTTCAAGTATTAAAAATCGTTCATAACCTTCTTTTTCTGCTTTTTTAAATATATTTGCAAATGTTTCACCACAATAATTGTGAACCATTCTCATGCCCTCTTCTGTAGTAGTATCTTTTACTATAGCTTTTGCATCTATACCAGGCACGCGCTCAAAAAAGCCTTGAAGGCCGGCATCTTTTACTTCCTTTTCAAATAAAGTTCTTCTATCTGCTCTACGATCAAGATTTATATAATAACCTTTTTGAAAAAATTCATTAATTTTCATATTAAAACATTTTTACTAAACGAGGTTCAAGTAACTTGTATGCTTCTTCCCAGTGTGATAAGCCAGGCGCTCTACCAAACGCATCGATGTCACTCTCCCCGTCTTTTTGCACTACTGCCATCGGATAAACAAAATACTTGTTCATAAATTTTTGCTGACTCAACCACCCATCAAATATTGTTTGTAAAGTATGATCGTATCTTTTTAATAGTTTAGGTATAACCTTCTTGTTATAACCTATAGCGTGTGTTGTTAAGAGTATATCCGGTTTTAAAAGGTTTTCTGATACATGTTTTACTTTATCATCTACTACGTAACCACCGAAGTATACCATGTCCCAGTCTGGGAAATTTTGCAATTGATCCAATGCTTTTTCTACTATCTGTAAAGCTGGTTCAGAACCGTTATTATAAAATAGCATATCATCTTCACATATTAATACACGTTCATGTGGTTGTTCGTTAATCTTTTTAAACAATTCGTATACCGTTTCACTAAATGCAGCACCTTTATGTACATGTGCTGGTTCATGCACGTACATTGGATACTCTCTTGTTAAGTAGTCAATACCTGCAAATCTTTCAAACCAACCGTCAAGGTTAATTTTTTTAGCTTCTTCTTCGAACCCCGCTCTACGCTCAGGACGACGATCAAGATTTATATAATAACCCTTTTGAAAAAATTCATTAATTTTCATATTACGGTTTTATTATTTTAAATTTTGAATAGCAATCTAACCAATGCTTAATGTCCGGTGATTTACCGAAAGCATCAATATCGCTTTTACCTTCTCTTTGAGCTACTGCTAATGGATACACAATATACTTAATTATGTTCTTCCTGGCAGCTATCCACTCATCATATATACAATCATGTCCAGGTACATATTGTAATAGTTTTTCAAATACTTTTTTATTATATCCAACTGCATGAGCAGTCAGTATATTATCTGCTTTAAGTAAATTTTCAGATACTTGTACACCGGGGCAATATTTTAAATAACCACCAAAATATATCATGTCCCAATCAGGAAAATTTTGTAATTGATCTAATGCTTTTTCAACTAATTGTAAACCTGTTTCCTGTCCATCATTATAAAATAATATGTCATCTTCGTATATTAAAACTCTTTCATAACCGCTTTCATTCGCTTTTTTGTAAGCATTATAAAAAGCTTCCCCACAAGCCATTCCTTTGTTTACATATGATGGTTGATTGATAGCATTAGGGTATTGACGGGTAGATACATCAATACCGGGTACACGTTCAAAAAAACCTTCAAGACCTATCTGTTTTACCTCTTGCTCAAATTGAGCTTTTCGATCTGTTCTGTAGTCTAAATTTATGTAATAACCTTTTTGAAAAAAATCATTAATTTTCATTTAATATTTTATTACAAAATTTTATAAAAACCACGGCGACGGTTTTTACACATTAAGATGTGAGTGAACCAATAAATTCAGCCCACATGTTGCCCACCTTAGCTGGGTTAAATTTATCTAAAATAAATTTTGTACCTTCAGCGCGTACTTTTTCTTTTAAATCTGGATTAGCTTCGAGGTAGTTTACTGCATCAATAATTTTTTTAGTATTATTTTTAAATGCTCCTTCAGTATCTTTAGTTAAAGATTCTTTTTGTATAACATTAACATCTTTACCGTCAGGTAATTCAACCCACTTACAGAAACCTTCGAAATTTTCTGGTAATGCACCGAACGGGTAAGTTACGGGTATAGCGCCTAATGCAATTGCTTCAGCAACTACACATGAGAATGTGTCTTTATGCACATCCTGATAAGGTGTATATAAAGGATATATAAAATACTCACTTTCTGCTATATGTGTAAATAGTGTTTTTCTATCTACCCCATCATGCTTATAAAAGAATTCATCCTGGTGAGGGTGCGTACATAATAGATAGTCAAAAGCGTGTAGTTCAACATCAGGCCAGTTTAATTCTCTTGCAACTTGTATAGCTACATCACCACCACGCGCCCATGCTGCATGAAACACAATCTTATGCTTTTTTCTCTCTGGTTTACTATTTAGTACTTCGCTAACTACGTCATCCATTATCGGGTTAGGAATTAATGTACTTAAAGTACCAGGATAACGAGTTTTAGCACTTGCTACAGTACCCTCATTCATTGACTTTTCCCACTCAGAAATATTAACAAACCCTAACTTTAAGTTATTGTCATTAGCATAATTAATAATTTCATCAATACCATATATCCATTGCATATGGTTCCAGTATATTAATGCTTTAGTAACTTTTATCGGTAGTTTTTTATAATCATGAAACCAAAGACTACTAACTAACACGTCAAACTCTTTATTTTCAATATTAGTAAAGTCAATATCGGTATAGTATACACCTCTTACTTTTTTACCTTGATTGAAGTGAATACCTTTTTCAGCGTACTCAGCTTCAAGTCCAGGTTCAAGCTTATCAGAAGTAACAACAACTTCATGACCTTGCAAAGCCAATTGCTCAGCAACTATGATGGTGCTTCCGTCTGTACCAGAACCACCACCGTTACCATAACGAAGAGTTTCTCCGTCTAAGTAGTTACTACGCCGACTGTTACCGATTAAGATGAATGCTATTCTCATTTATATACTTATACTACCGGTGGTAATACCTTTTCGTAGCGATCACTCCAGCCTTTATCTTTACTGTGTGCATACATAACAATTTTATATGGCTTATCTATGCTACGAAAACGTGCTAAGTGATCGGTTTTTGCAAAAGAAACATATTCTGGATCCTTTTCAGCAACAAAGTCGTGTCTGTATAGGTTTACACCACTTTGTGTTTCTATACCAAATGTAACGAAATCGATTACGTTCTCTTCTTTAAACTTTGCAAAGAAATCTGATTCCCAGTTGCAAGTAAACACCCGCTCTTTACTAATAAATTGTTCTTCATAGTTTGTAGGGTTTGGTGGTTCTTGTACTTTTAAAGTATAGTCTTGTATACGACAGTTTTTAAAATCAAAACCACCATATATTTCGTATTCTCGTAGTGTACGTACATTACCTAAACCGTACTTACCTAAATCAATACCATGCTCTTCTTGACCGAAGATTTGACGTGTTTTATTACGTGCATATATATCTCTTTCCCCGGATGTTTTACCGGTATGTTTTTCAGTACCATGATCATCCCAGTGCTTTACGCGGTAGTTACGTGTGTATTCGTGCCAAATGTATTGACGGTATGGACTAAAGAAATCATATCCCGAAGTCCAAGCTCTTACACTCATAGTGGTTTCTTCTGTATAACCACCAAAATAAATGTCTGGATCATAAGATACTTCTTCAATAAATTTACCTTGCGCTAAAAAGAAATGACCACTAATTGTGCGAGCTTTAATAACTTTATTTCTTTGTTGATAGTCTCCAATGTAATATGGCATACTCATTAGTAGTTTATCACTACTAAACTCATACTGAGACATTAAACAAGGGCCGAAATCAGTGATAGGTTTATCCGGATTAAATGGTGTGCAATAAGTTGAAATAACTGGCTTCTTGCTCATTGTTAATGCTTGTGCGTAATCTTCTAACAACATTTTATCCCAATCTTGAGCAAAACGATGGTGAGAGTCTAACTGTAGTGTTAGTTCTTCACCGTCATATAATGAGTTGGTTAAATTACGTGCCCAACCTAAACCTTCACTTTCTGTATAAGGTTTTTTAATCACTCTAAAGTTTTCCTTACCGTCATAGACACTTGTATCTTCATCCGGGCCGTACTGCCAACAGATACCAAAAGAGAATTGCGACGGATCAGCAGCTTTCTCTAACATGTCAGTTATAGTAGGAACCAACTGAGGATCTCTATAAGCAGCAAATTGTACGAAAATACGCGGTTTGTTTTTCTTTTTTGTGGTGCGTGTAGTAGTCTTTTTAGCCATAAAAGTAATTACGAGTTGTTAACAGTATTACCACTGTTTTCTTTTTCAAAGTCATGTAGGGCAGCTGCTATAACTTGGTGCATATCATAGTATTTGTATTCTGCTAATCTACCACCAAATAATACATTTGGAAGTGTTTTAGTAAGCTCTTTGTATTGATTATATATTTTAGTATTTTTCTCGTTGTTAATTGGATAATATGGGGTTAAACCACGTTTCCAATCTTCTGGATACTCTCTTGTAATTAGAGTAAACGGCACATTTACTGGATCAAAGTGCTTATGTTCAATGATACGAGTGTATGGTACATCGGCAGCTGTATAATTAATTAATGCATTCCCTTGGTAATCTTTAACAGGAACTACTTCATGTTCAAAGCTTGTAGTTCTATAATCCAAGTCTCCAAATTGATAGTTAAAATATGCATCAATAGGCCCTGTGTACAATACTTTTTTAGCAATTTTATCCCAATTGCTCTTATCTGCTAAATAGTCAGTATTGAGTTTTACTTCAATACCAGCAAGCATTTTTTCTATAATTTGAGTATAACCACCAATCGGTATACCTTGGTATGTATCAAAATAATAATTATCGTCGAAATTTGTTCTTATTGGAATACGTTTAATAATAAACGTTGGTAACTCTTTAGGATCGGCTTTCCATTGCTTTTGAGTGTACCCTTTAATAAACGTTTCGTATAGTTCTGTACCTATTTCATTAAGGCACCATTCTTCTAAATTTTGCGGGTTATCTATTTTTACTTTACTTGCAAGTAATTTATCAATTGCTTCTTGTGGTGTTTTAACACCCCATAACTGATATAACGTTAACAGATTAATTGGAAACGAATAAAGTGTATCTTTATAATATACTTTCGGCCTATTAACAAAATTATTAAATGTTGCAAACTGGTTTACATAATCCCAGATTTTTTTATTAGATGTATGAAATATGTGAGGCCCGTATTCGTGTACATTAATACCGTTAATATTTTTGGTATATATGTTACCACCTATATGCTCTTTCTTCTCAAGCACTAAGCATTTTTTTCCTGCTTTAGTAGCTTCATATGCAAACACAGAACCATATAGACCCGAACCAACTATAAGATAATCGTACATGTTAGTATTATTATATAATAATACCGTAATTATTCAACTCAAGCTGCAGGGCCGTTTGGATCTTGATTAAGGTTACCACCAGCTGAATTCCAATGATTGGATGGAGTAGTTGCAGATACTGCAGTGTTTGGCCCGTTCACTAATGATGCATTTGTTTGTAATGTAGTAGGATCAGCAACCAGTGTTAGTGGTATGTTTTTAAAGTAATGGGTATGAGACTGGTTAATAACTAAACGTATAGTATCGCCATACTGTACATTACCACCTGTACCACCACCTGGTTTAAATATTTGTGCTCCGTTATCAGTTATTTTTGTAGATTCGGTAACTTGAAATTCTACAGGTGCTGTAACATGCTGCAAGTAAGTTTCACCTTTAATATATGTACCGCCCCCTACAACCACATTTTGACTTACACCCAGATTGTCATCAATAACTACTTGTTGACGGTTACGTGTTCTTAAAGTCATTAAATTAGCTATTACAGAAAGATTAGTACCACCATCAATATTAGTATCATCTGATGATGCTATATTAATCTGTTTACCAGCAATTGCCATTATAGTACCACCCAAATTAACCGGGCCAGTAGTTTTAATATCTATACCACCAGAGCCCACTAATAAACTATATCTATTACCAGCGGTTACTGTATAGTTACCACCAGGCATATCGTCGATGTGTGTATACTCTATAGCGGGTATTGTAGTGGCTGATAACCCCGTATTATTAAAATATTCCGTTACAGTTTTGTTTGTAGCATTATACCTGGTGCTATTAAATTTGTTAAACACTAAGCCGACGTTAACCAATTTGTGCTTGGTAATTGTCTCTATATAATTACCACCCTCCCCGAGTTCAGCTTCTGCTACAGCCATTATAGGGGTTTGTGTTGCTACTATATTCGTTAAATCTCCAGATTTACTACCTTCGTTTTGTGTTAAATAATCGGCTACAGGAGCATAAGCACCTAACCAATCGTTCATAGCAGATTGCTTTAAACTACCCGCTTTAAGGTAAAAATTACCTTGTATATTATTATCAAAGTCTCTACCCACAAATAAATTATTATGCCCGTATACAGTTTCAAATTTATCTTTTAATGTAAGATACTGTACATTTTTAGGGCTAAATAAGGAATTGTATTTGTTATTAAACTCTAAGAAACCACCAGCAAAGTGTGTAACTTTAAATGACTCTCTATCTGTAGTGTTTATAATTTCTATAGCAGCACCGCGTTGATTGATAACCATTTTATTACGGTAGGTCTGGGTGTTAAAGTCTTCTACATTTCTTATATTTTTACCGTTGCTTTCAAAAGTTTGCGGGTAGTCTTGATATGTACCGTCATCAGATTGAAATATACTTGCAAAATCGTCCTGCCCTAAAGACGTACCCATGTATACAGGGTAGGTTGGCATACCGTCTCTAAAAAATACCCAAACCTGTGCACCTACCTTTGGTACAGCAAAAACACCTTTAGCTGCGTTAGAGTAGGTAGAAGGTCGATACTGAGTACCGGTCGGGTTTACTTTACTTGTGTTATTTGTAGCTGTATCTGTAAAAGCATCTGTAACTCTAAAATTGTATTTTTCGTATACAAAACCAGGCTTTTCGCCCATTTGTTCTGTATTTAAATTAAATTGAGTATACGAGTTCGAAAAATTTGTACCAGATAAACTATAAGGAAATTCTGCGTCTGATACAGTCGACTTGTCTCTAAAAGCATTATAAGTACCTGAAGCGTTTTCTCCCATTATTGGGCTACATTGTTCTGCCCAAGGTAAAGAGTCTTTTAATTCATTTATAATTAAACTTAAATCTGAATTTATATTAATACCAGGAAACTTAAAGTTGCGGTCCTGCTTTAAAGCAGCCCACTTATTGTAAACATTTGCATTTACATGAGGTACCCACACCTTGACTCTGCCTCTGTATTCAGGGTCATTATTTTGTACTACTATACCAAGATATGTTGAAGAAAAGTTTTTCATTACGCGCTTAATGTAATTGTAGTAAGTTGTACTTGATTGCCGATAGTAGTGTTAGTTATATCGACTGTTATTGTTGTATCCCCAATAGATGTTGTATCTTCATATTGTATTTGAGTTGACCAATAGTATGGTACCATAAGATTACCTACTATTATATTATTGAAAGGTAAAAACGGACTTAAAACCGGGTATGTACTGTTTATAACAGTTTGTATGGTACTATTAGAAACAATTCTTCTATTCAAATCCGTATCAGCCATTATTAGATTACCGTTATTAGGGTTTGTATCTGTACCTGTTGGACCTATGTTAGCTATATTTGCTATAAAAATGTTGTTAGCTACTGTGTAAAAACTCTGTATTGCCCTGGATATTCCTGTAGGTAACAAGTTATCTATAATAGTATTATAAGGTACTGTACGAGTATTATTTAAGTTATTAGTATAGGATATATAATACAAGCTACCAACTGATTCGGAAAACTTTTGATAGTAAGAAGGATATTGTATAGTTATAGCACTTAGCACCAAACTATTAGAGTAATACATTGCTTCATCCCACCAATACTTGCCCCACAATAGCGGTAAACTATCAATAGTTGTACCACTTAAAGAAAATGAAAGATTAGTGACATCACTCCCGGCTAACTGAGCAAAAAAATCAATTTGAGAACCTATAGGGTTAGATGAGTACTGAGCTATATAATAACTCTGTGCTACATTTAGTTGAGTAGCAAAATCAGGTACCGTATACCCATTCCAATAAAATGTGGTATTATATAGATCAAATGTCTTTACAACTGATGTTGCCATTTATTATACTTACCCCTGGTTATAAGTGTTACAACACATCGTCCGGAATACGTGTGTTTTTATCCGCGTGTGGTTTAACTGCAGTAATTGCATTTATATAACCGGTTTGCGTAAACCGGTGCTCAACCTTAACTATGTACCATTGACCTAAAAACTTTTCGTCGAAATCTGAATCAATAGAACCTATTTGACGGTCTAATCCTATAAACCGGTTACATTTACGCAATGTAGTGCCTGGTGCTGTAAAGTGTAAACATTGATTTAAAAAGAAACCGGATTTAAGTATAGCGTTTCGAGCTTCCGGGTAACGTTCCAGTTTTGTACTACCATACGAATACGGTACTTTAGACACAGCTATTTCAGTCTTATTTTTGTTTAACGAAAGCAATGCTGTAGGGTTTTGATAATTTGAAAACTTTTTTACATAGTTATCTTGAAAGTAATTTTTTATACTATCAACAGTATTATCCGCAAAATCTATACTAAACTCTTTATCTTTTATACTATTACTTGCACAAGGCATATTAATAAACATAAACGCATTATCTAATGCTGCCATATCTACAAACTGATAGTTATTAACTGTACTCGTGCCACCTAAGTTTAAATTTAAATAATTTGTTGACGATTGAGGGGTTTTAAGTATTGAAGGTATTATAACACCTGTTTGTGTAGAAGATGTTAAAAAGAATTGCTCTGCTTGAAGCGGTCCAGCCTCACTACTATTAGTTACTGCTAAAGAAAGCTCTGTGGCTAATGAAGTTAAAGTCCACTCTTTTGTATAGCGGTTTCTATATAATAATGGAACATCTCCATTAATTTGCCCATACTTTTTACTTGCAACATGTCTATTAAAAAGATACTCTAAATCATCAATAGCGCTATTATTTGAGGGTGGGTGATAAAATATCTTACTTGCGCCAGGATCCCATTGAGAGTTAAAAGTTTGTACTTTACTTTTAGCGTTTAATGTATTCTCAATTAAACTTTTTATTGCTAAACCTGTAGGTACTTTTCGGTTATCATCCGAAAGCACACTCGATTTACCTTTTAAAGAAGGATATAAATCATACAGCGCTTTGTTAGTATTCCAGTTAATTGAATTAGTTTCTGCAAAAAGTTGATAATCGTATTCCCAAAAATAAAGTTTTATATTCTTATCACTTGGCTGTACGCCTGGTATATCTTCAACATCATACACTGAAAACAAATAATTTAATTCCCAACCCTCTGAAGGAAATATGTCTGTTTTTATATAATTTGTATCTAAAACTGGTTTAATGTTAATTAACAATAAATCTCTACCGTCGTTACGGAATTTATAATTTGCAGTAGAAGACATAAACTCATTAGGTCTTCTTTCTATAATATTTTCTTTGTTGTTAATAATAAGATACCCACGTTTAAACCACTCGCGTGAGTCTTCCTCTATAGACAATGTAACTAAAGCAGCAGTATTAATACCAAAGAGATTACTCTTACAATCATACAACGCCATACCAAACTCATAGGTTTGGTCATTAAGACGTATCCTTGTTGTTTGTGGTGCTTCAGTCATGTTACGTGTTTGTAGTAGTATTTAACTGAGCAAGTATTTGCCTTACATACTGAGGTGTTAAGTATTTTAACTGTGTACCCGCTTGTGGAAAAAATACCGGGTTTTGTATATTGTTAACAGAGCAAATTAACCACCATAATAGCGTAGTGCCATATAAATTATATGAAATTAATGTATACGACATTTCCCCATGAGGTACTGTATATACGTTATAGTATGACGGATCAAGATTGGCCGGAAAATTTGTTTTAGCTAAAATATTGTAAAAATAATCACTATTATCGTTTTGGTAAACGTTAAAAATATTTTCGTACCTAAAACTTTCAAGAGAAGGTAGTACGTTTATATTGTTCTGATTTGAAGGTGTTTGGTTCATATTTAACTTTCAGAAGTAGTAATGTTTATATTATTACTTGGATCTGCATTTGATAAAAATGTATTACGTGTGTTGAGCAGTACACTCGAAAAAATCAGACTTACTTTATACGCTTCAGGTATCATTTTAATATAGGGGTCGTTACTTGCAGTTCCCGCTACTTCACCGGTCTTAACATTTATATATCTTACATTACCTACATTTTCAATATTAATGCCGCTTAAATATGCTAAAGGTATGTTTTTATAGCCAGGTATATCAATACCATATAAGCATGGTGCATCTAAGAAATTAATGCCTTTTCTATTAGGTAAATTTTGATATGTTATAAGATAGCAAAACTCCCAGTTTTTTTGTATTTGAGTTACATCATCACCATGATCTATAGTGTTATATAGATAAAATTGTACCTGTACATCTTCTCTTCCAGATGCGCCGTTAAATGCATATAACTCTTCTTTTTTAAGGGTGCCTGCTTGAGTGCCTATTATAGATTGTGCTAAGCCTCGAGTTATATTTGTTGCACCGGTTAATACACCTATACCTTTTCCAATAGGGGACTTTTTAGCTTTATCTTCAAGCTGTGCGCTTCCACTTTCTCCTGACACGCTTTCTTCAGTAAGCGCATCGATAATTTGCCCCACACCACTGGCAGTTTTTTGTAAACCTTTTAGTATATCTCCATTACTACTACCCCAACTGTTTCCAACCTTCACCATATTTGCATTGGTGTAGTAAGGTAAAGCATATGTGAACCCGGTTTTTGCTACAGCATACAAACCTTGATAGGGTGCAAATGCAGTAGTTAAATTGTACGGAATCTTTTTCGTGGGGTCTGTTTTCGCAGAATCCAACCCTGCAGTATCTGGTAAAGTTACAGCTTTACCGGCTGCACTATTACCAAACAGAGAGTTAGTAAAATTTTTTAACTGTGTAACGCCGATATTACCGGCTACTGCAATATTATTAATCTCACCACGAAGGCTATACAAATAACCGCGTAACTCGCTTGATTGAGTTTGTTTATATTCTGTTAAAATAACTTTAGGGATATGCTTTCTACCTTCTCGTTTTGTTAGTGTCCAATCGAAATCATCAAATACGTTTATAACAGACTGTATAGTATTATTACCACTACCGGTTGAGTTACTACCAGTCTTACTGTTATTATTAGTAGCTGGTTTTAGTACTGGTGCACCTAACTCATCATCAGGAGCTCCCCACGTAAACAACAATGGTTCATAATTAGGTTTCTGGCTTCCTGTAGGTGGTGGTGGCTCGGGCTTAGCAACCGGGGTGTTTACCATATTAACATTTGCATTGTACATTAAACCACCACCTATAATTGAACCACCGGTATTTACAGTGGGGTTAGTGTTTGTAGTATTGCTACCGCCTGGGTTGTAGAAAGCCATTATAGTAATCCTCTCGCGTAAATCATATTATGTCTATACTTACTACGCTCAATGTAAGGTATATCTCTACTTGAGTTTTCTACATTAGCCTCTACGTTGTTTACATTAGAAGCATTATTAACAATAGTAGCTGTAGAGTTTTTAGATGAATTTATACTTTGCTGTGAAGCAGCTAATGGTTCAATAGAACTAATTAACGTATCTATCTTTTTCATCAGCTTATCGATATTTTCAGTTTGTACTTTAATGACCGGTAATTCATTTATTTCTTTAGCTTCAGATGTATTAACAACATTACCTAATTTTGCAGCTTCGGTAACCGCTAATTTTGTAGATACTAAAGATACAGGCATTGCAGGTCCAGCATCTGTCGTTATAGAAGGTATATTGGCACCTTGTACAGAGGTTTGATTGTTAGTAGCAGAAGCTCTTATAATAGGTGCTGTAACCGCTAAAGCGGCAGTAACAGCTAATAGCTTTATTAAATTAACACTATTAATTGTATCAACGAACCTCTTTAATGGATCTAAATTTATACTTAAATCTCCAAAAGATGATAAACTTTGCTTAAATGCTGTAATACTATTAGTAACTCTATCAATATTATCTGCCTGTTCCCCTATAGCTACTAATTGATCTAAAGGAGATTTTTGGCCTGATATTTTGCTAAATAACCCACCAACAAAATTACCTATACCAGCTATAGCTGTACCTGCTCCGAACCCGGCTATAGCTAAACCAAGCGCCCCTATTGCTACACTTACTTCTAATATTTTTAAAGCAGAAATACCTGCTAATTCCTTTAATTGATTGGTAAACGTGGTTAGTGGTTTGCTTATTGCTGCCATACCCACACTTAAAGGCACTAATGCAACCCCAAGTACACCAAGTGCAATAGCCCCTGGTATAATAAATTCTGAAACCAATCCTAATACAGCAGCTACCGCACCTAAACCAAGCAATGCAACAAAGCCTTTTCCGATTGTTTCCCAATTAAGTTCTGCAAATGTTTTAAGACCTTTACCTGCAAGCCATAACGCTCCCCCGAGAGCTGCCACTGCTGCAGCACCTACAATCATTTCTAAAGAAGAACCAGCTAACAACTTAGATGCTCCAATTAAACCTATTAAAGCAACCGATCCTTTAGCGATTGATGTCCAATCTACTAAACCAAACTCTTGAAACCCTTTTGCAGCAGCATATAATGATACGCCTAATATACCTATAGTAACTGCTCCTTTCATAGCATCAGTATCACCGAGTTTTTTAAGACCGTCACTTAGCTTACCCAACCCACTACCTATTGCACCCATTATACCAAGACCAGCTCCAGTATTAGCGGAAGCATTTGCAGTTGTTGGGGTACTGTTTACTGAAGTTGTAAATACTTTTTTAAGTGCTTCAAGTGCTTCTGGTTGTATTGTAGCCAGGCTTATTGGCTGTACTTGTACTTCTTTTAGTGCTGCTTCTTCTGCTGAAACACCACCACCAACACCCGCGCCTATCGCATTTGAAGATACGTTTTCTAATTTTTCTGATAAATTACCGAACAGTTCTTTTTGATCTCCATAAGACTTAGCATATCGTTCTTTATGTTTTATTTCTTCTTGATTATATGCTTCACTGTTTTTATACTCTGTTTTGTCGTATTTTTTAATAACGTCAATTAGAGTTTTTTCTAAATTAGTTCCAAGCTTAGCACTTAATGAATTTAAAGCTTGTGTTTGTAATACCGATTGCTCTAATTGGTCTTTATTATTTAACTCCGCACTTTTAATCAATACATTAATTCGATTGTTTAATACATTGGAATTTTTTTCCATTGCATCCAGCCACTTCTGTGGTATAGGGCCAGTTTCTTTAGGCCTTAATGCTGCCATTAAAGATGTAAGAAATCCCGGGTCGGCTGATTGATCTGCCATACTTAAATACTTAGGTACTGAAGTACCTTAAGGCTTATTGATTAACAATAAACAATGTACTATCTACTAATACAGTTAAATCACTTACTACTTCCCCAGTCTCTACATCTGTACCTGATACAGTTAATAAATCCTTTTGTATGCTTACGTATTTTTCCATGTACTTAAGTACGTCTTGAATTATACTATTTGGCATTTTTTCAAGTAGTGCATGTCGTTTTGCAAACGATAAATTACTATAACCGACTTGTTGTTCTTGATTGTTATAAAAAATGTTAATATCTTTAATAAATTTTGACACTTCACCCACGAAAGCGTCTCCTATTGTTTCAGTAATTTGTGCGCTTAATATTTGCTTATCATTAGCTGTTTTTTCGCGTAGTTGTTTTTCTAAATTGTATTGTTCTATGTATAGAGGAGAACCGACTTGTATTGTAAATGGTACCCCTGTAATAGTATCTGTACCTGGTACGGCAACAACTTTAAACTTGTTAATAATGTCTTGTAAATTGATATTAAATTTACGATTGTTTTGAAATAAAACATACCCGGTACCCGCTGTAGAAACACGCAATTGTACGGCTATAGCTGCTGCATCAATAGTTGTTAATAAAGGCACTACACCCGATTCGATGCAATTTTCTTGTATGATATTATATAATGCAATTGTAAATCTGGTTTGAAATACAGGATTATCAACAGCTGCTTTTAAAATATTTTTCTGTTGACCGGTATTAATGGTTTTAAATTTTACTTCCCTTGTTAAACTCGGTACATACACCGAAACTGTAACCTCGTTATTAATTGTATCCAATACGGATAGTATGTCATTAAAATTACTGCTCATATATAGATTTATGGTGCGTTGATAGGTTATCAAGTAAACTCACTTGGAGAGTTCTTTCCTGTATCTAACGGCATACCATTGAATCCAGGAACGGACGTATCTCTACTCTTACTTCCAGAGTTAGCTTCTGATTGCTCTTTTTCTGCTTGCTGTACAAACAATGTCCAATATAATAATTGTTCAGCTGGTGTAATACTATCTACATATTCCGGTGTAAAATTAGCCTTGCTGATTAAATTTAAATTTATTTTATACAAATTTATTAAATCATCATTAAAGATTAGTTTACAAAATTCCAACAATACTTCAGTATTGGTCGACACCGACAGGTTTACAACATAGCTACCTGTATAAGGTGATTTAATAGATAGAAGCTTTGTGTCAGCAAGCGAATCTTCGACACGTGTTAATGATTTGTAAACCTCTGTAGCTAAAGTTAGTGGTAGTTTTTCAACGAGCTCTATTCTTTCTGAAAAAGTTAAACCTTTAAACGATAAAAACTTTTCGTTAACAGTCATACTATCTATACAAGAGGCTAACTGATAACTAAACATTTTTTCGGGTTCTATGTTAATAAAATTAATTTCGTCTATAGCCTTTACTATACTGTGGTTTATAGTTATGTTATTAAAAGTAACTGATTTATTGTAATGTATATTACCAAGTTTAGCTACCAAGTCTTCAATTTTAATAATATATTCAAACTTTTTCTTGGTATCGTTACAAACAGCTTCTAATTTAAGATCCGGACTTATACAGACTGATCGTATATTAAGCAATAGTATGATCTTATCTACAACGTTAAGTCCGTCCAGTAATATCCCGGGAGAAACGTGTTCAACTACTTGGTTTAAATGGTGTAAGAACTCTGTTGTATCATTGTTATAAAGGGATTTAACTAAGTCTTTATATAACTTAGCATTAACCTCTTTTACCCAGATTTTCTTATAATTAAATCCAGGTAACTTAATTCCATACGTAAAAGCCATTATATTGACTTACTATGTAGTTATTTTTTACCAGCTTTAACATTGAAACCGTTAACAAGACTATTGTTATAATTATTTAACATTGTATTATTATAATCTAAAGGTGTCTTACCAGGGTTGGCAGCAGCATTATTAACGTTTGAAATAAACGCATTATTTGCAGCCGGAGTTTTGTTTGTAGTGGCTGGTGCAGTAACAGGTACGTTACCTGATTGATTTGGGTCGTAAGATATTCTATAATTATTAAATACAAACCTCACACCTTCTATTCTTGCATCAGATTTACCATACGCATATGATGATTCGTTAATTGAAACAGGGGCACAGGCGTTAAATTTAAATACTCTTCGAATACCTGCATTTGTTTTATTATCATTTTTATCGAAATGATATACCGAAATAGGTATTTTTACATTTTGTAAAGAAGTAGAAGCACGAGAAATTAAACCATAATGGCCCACCAGCGTAATCCATGGACGTATTACAAAGTCAATAAATGATTTATTAGTTTCTAAAAAGCTAATAGTTAATTCACTGTATTTAATACGCATATTCGTGGTTACCCCTCCCACTAAACCACCTGCAGGGCCTAATAGAGGGTCTGTTCTTTCTACCCCTACACTCTCTCCTGGTATGTTAATTCCATTAGCAAATAAACATATTTGACCGCCAGCTGGACCATGTACTTGATTTTGTATTTCTTGTATTAAAGCACGGCTGACGTTTTTAACGTCCCAATTTTCTTCAAAATTTACCCATGGGTTTGCTTTTGAGTCTGTAAACACTGGGGGTAAACTTTCAAAATGTATAAGAAAGTTTGAATCAACCGGTATTTGAGTGTTAGGGTTGCTTAAAAATTTTACAAACATGTCAACTTCGGACATGTTGACTTGATTGTTTGCCTTTGGCCCTATTATGTTAGCCATTATCTACCCCCTAAACCACCAATTAAACTATTAATAGTTTTATTGACAAGTTTGTTAGCGACATTACCTACTGCCCCGCCGATCGACCTACCAAAATTGTTACCTAAGCTCAATCCAGACGCAACACCTGAATCAGGTCCTGTTGTCCAGTACTGATATGCAATAGATGCACCAACTTCCTGTATACCACCTGACTTCGTTAAGTCATATGCAATATCATCAATTTTAGTAATGAACGCACCTAATAATGTGTATACTTTAATTTCATTCAACGTATCATCGATTAATGATAATCTAATTATGTTGCTATTTAAATCTCTTGGTTCCATATTACCTACAGATTGATTTTCATCAAACGTATTAGTCATAGAATCTTCTAACATTGATCTTAAATTGTAATCTTGTGTGCAATAAAACTTAACTGCCCAATTTGCGTTGTCAAACTTTACAGTGCCCGGTATTTGAAAATCTAACCCCATAAAAGGAGCAGTAGTCGTGTTAATTGATTTACCAGGAAGGCTTGCTGTTTTTAAAAACACTAAATCAGGATCTTCAAGCTGTACACCATTAACATTAAACGTGGTTATTCTGAATTGAAAATCACGTGCAAATCCAACATTTGTTGCCTGTTGGTAAAAATCTGCTATTGTTTGTCCTGTTACTGATGCCATATATATACTTATGTTTGTTATGTCAATATATCTTCTGATGTCATATACTGAAAACCGATAGTTGCAGTTAATTTTGCTATATCTGCCCCTGACTTTGTTTCATATGTTATAGTACCAGTATTCTGTAAAAATGCTCCAACTAAAAAGTATTTACGTATTACTTGTGGTTCTGTTGAGGCATTACTTCCCTGAAACAAATTACCTGAATTAGAAAGCAAGTTTAATTCAATTTTACAATCCCACCAATTAGGTTTTTGTGATACGGAAGTGTGCTCATTAAATGTATCTACAGACCATTTCTCTAAAACATTTCTTAATATATAATCTCTATCACAGTAAAAAGATACATCCCAACTACCGGCAGCTTCAGGATAGCTTGCTACCATTGGTATGTTGTATTTAAAGGACTTAAAATCAACAGTTGTAGTGCTAATAACACGAGATGGTACTTTACCGTCTTGAGCATAAAGAAATAAATTATCTGTGTCAGACGAGGGCTTATATACATCGTCTGCTCCGTTCCTTGTAATTGCATTTATTCTAAACAAGTTAGTACGAGCAAATCCGCGCTTAGTAGCGGTTTGATAAAATGAGGATATACCCGTGTTTGCCATCATTAATACTTAATGTATAGACATAAAAAAAGCCCTGTTTTTAGCAGGGCTTTGTATATTAAAGCTTTATAACTTATACGTGTCTCCAGTATTGGAAAGCTAACTTAACCGTAAATGCTTCTGTTGGTTTACCAGCACCAGCATTATCATAACCAATTGAGCCAATAGATACTGGATATACACCGTATAGTTTATAGGTGTTAAGTACGTTTTGACTTTCATCGATTAAATCAAGTTGAATTAGTCTATCTGGACCGCGTAGTGAGAGGTTACCAGTGCTTGTAGCATCGTCAAATACATTGTTAATTTGCCAATCTTCAAGCTTTTTACGAATAACGCCTTTAAGGTCATTATAGAACTTAACTTCCCATCCTTCTGAACCTGTATAATCAACTGTACCAGGCACATTGAACTTTAGTCCCATGTAAGGTACCTGTTGGTTTTGAATTGTACGGTCCGGAAGATTTTTTGTTGTGATATAAACGAAATCATCTTCGTTGAACGTATCTTGACCAATCGAACGCACTCTCATCATGAAATCACGAGCGAAACCGCGTTCTTGTGCTACCCTGTAGAAGTCTTGTATTGTCTGTGCCATGTTAAATATTTAGGTTGAGATTATAATAACTCGTTAAAGTTTTGCGATGTCTTAGTAGCATAGAAGTTTACCAAGATAAACTCTGCTGTACGAACTGGCTTAATATAGATGTCAACAACTAATGTGTTATCGTCAACTACGCTTGGCGTGTTGTTCGTAGAATTACATACTATTAAGTAATCGTATAAACCTTGAGTGTTTTTAGCTAATTCAAATACAGGTGTTAATGTGTTAATAACTCTGCTTTGTGTGAATGTTGTATTAGGTTCAAACACGAAGTATTTTAATGTTTGTAATGCAGACTTTTCTAAGAATAAGAATAGACGGCGAACATTAATACGGTCAAACGCACTTGGGTTCTTCATAAGCGTCTTTTGACCGAATACTGTATAACCTTCATTTGGGAAGTATACTACAGGATTAAGAGCTACTTTATAAAGTAAGTCGCGTTGTTTTTGCTGTGGGTTAACACCGATGTCAGCAAGACCGTTAATAATACCACGGTTTAAACCAGCTGGTGCAGTCCAGAAATAATTATTAGCATCAGATGCTGTAATCATTGCTGCAGCAAAACCAGAGAATGGTAACCATACACCTTGGTTAGTGTAAGTGTCTTGAACCTTAGCCCAGTTAGCATATGCTGTAGCATAGCTTGTATTGAATGAACCGTAAAGGTTACGTAGAGGCCAGTAAATGTTAGACGAGAAATTATTTGCCTTGTTGTCAAGGGTCTTGTAATTTTTACCTGTTACGAATACATGACGTAATGGGTCTGAAATAAAGAGGTGATCTTTACGACGGAATTGAGCAAACTGCACGAACTTGTTTGTGATGTCAACCCAAGCATCAACTAAATCGTTGCTTACTGGATTACCATCTGAAGCTGTAAGTGCTGCTAATTCTGTTGTTAGTTCTGCCCATACTGCAGTGTCATCATACTCTGTACCAGCACCTTCTACTGCTTGTACAGCAGCAATTGTTGATAGACCAGCATCAAGTGTGATATCGACGTCTACTAACTCGTTGTTTTCAGCAGCATTGAGAACGTAGTCAAGTTTTGAACTTACATCGCCAATAATTTTTGCACTATTAAGTGGTAAGCTGTCTGAATATACGCCTAAAGCATAAAGCGAGTTAGCAGGCATAAACGAACCGTTTGCTTTAGCAAGATAAGCTGAAGCTACTGAGTAGAATGTATCACCGTCAGTACCAGTTGACTCTTTAAGTACTCTTACTGTCTTTGTCGAGTTACCGTTGTTGTCAAGCCAATTTACGAGAGAAGAAATATTTGGGTTAACATGTACTTCAATTGTGCTCGAGCTGTTGTTAGCAACAGTCTGTATAAAGCTTGATTGAGGCGTACCACCATTAACGTCTTGAACTGTACGATTTACATATAGTGAACCTGCATAACCTTCTTGCAATACATACTGTAATGTGGTTGTATTAATCGAGAACGGTGAAGGGCGTAATTTAAATAATGATAAGATTAATGAATCGCTATAACCTGTTTGAGCGATATTGTAAGTAGGAATGTTTTCAATATCGTGAGAAAGACTATTAATTACTGGTAATGGTGCAGCACTTAGTGTGAAACCAATACGAGTTGTTGGAACTGTAATATAAACAGATGAATTAGTATCTGCATACTCACCATCAACAAAGTATGTGCTACCAATAGTTTGTACTGTAACCGCATCATCAAAGTTAGATGTAGGATTATTGCTTAAAGCGTCAGCTAAGTTAAGATAATAGCCTTCGAAATTTTCGTTAATTGTTGTTTTAGCTGTGTTAACAACAACGATACCAGCGTTACCGATATCGGTAACTACGTTTGAGCCGGAAACAACAAAGCTACTTAAACCTACATTACCTGTAGTAGCAGACCAGTTGATACCACCTTGAGAAATTTGTGTGTATTGATCTGAAGTTAATGCAACTAATGCAGGGGCACCAAAATAATAACCCTGAGCTGAGCTCAATGGAATTGTACCCGCTGTAGCAGCTGTAGCTGGATATGTCGTTGTATTGCCAGGAATTGGTAATACTGGAAATGCTAATGCACTATAATTGCTTGCTGTACCTTCACCTGTACCATCCCCGTAAGGAATACGAACTGCTTTGATCGTTGGATTATTACCAGCTGTAAATAACTGATTTACCGCATAATAAAAATAACGTTCCGCTGCATTTGTAGGTGTACCGAAAACGGTTTGAAAATCGCTAAGAGAAGCCAACTCGACAATTTCATAAGTTGGGCCTTGAGGCGCAAAACCGGTTACTAAAACATTAGTACCGACTGGAGTTACTGCTCTTGTAGATAAATCAATTTCACGAATTTCTACACCTGGAGATTGGATAGTGCGTGTGGATGCCATAATAGTTAAGTTTCTATTATTATTTAGGAGTTTTTAGCTCTGAAACTTAGACTTTATTAAAGTAATTGAGAGTTTAACTGGCTAAATGCGAATGTAAAAGAAGATTCTATCTGCTCTCCATCCCTGTAATTATAAGTAATTTCTCCAAGATTTGTAATAAAAGCTTTTATGTAATCCCACTGTATTACTTTGTTGTTATACTCATCTAAACCGTAAACAGTAATATTGGTTTGATAGTTATTTAAATCAGCAATTTTTTCTGGAGATATTAAACCGTCGTAATTGTATGTACTTTGACTTGAATCATTGATAACATTTAACCAATACCACAATACCCACCAGTTATTAAATCCATTGTCAACAGTAAAATTAACTGTTATTGGTTTATAAGCTGATCTTGTATAACTTGTAAATTTAGCAGTTTGAGCAGAGTACGGTATATCTACTTCTGCTACAACTGTTTCAGGTACTACTGTACCGTAAATTGAATACTGTAAAGAGTCTAAATTAAGAGAATTAGATGCTCGACTGTTTTGATATGTTTTGTTGACAGTCTTTAATATAGGTGGCAAGTTCAAGACAAGTAAAAACTTGTCTTTTCTATTTTTATTAAGAATCGATTGCTGAACTGTATCGCTCATCTAACACTTACTTACGGAAGTGTTTGTTATTGATAATGTAAAATTCCTTAATAACGCTTTGTTCAGCTGCTACTTTTTGTGTATTAGCAGGTGTAACCTGATTCATTATCTGACCCGCAGCAGGCTTTTTTCTTGCGTTATCGTTTTGAGCTTTTTCAATTTCAGCTAATTTATTCAGTGCATAGTCAAGAATACCTTTACGGTCTCTGCTTTGTACTTTGCTGAGTTGTGCTGCTACAGCGTCTATAGCTTTTTTAGCATCCCCCACATTAACACGACCACTACCTGCAGGTGCTGGTGCAGCAGGTGCTGCAGGTAGTGGTGCGGGTGCAGCTGCTGGAGCTGGAGTTGCAGAAGCTGTATTAGCTGTCGGTGCTGGTGCATCTGCTGCAGGTGCTGTATTAGCAGCTGTTGCAGGTTTACCGGTTTGATTTAAATTCTTGTTTGTAATATCACCAGCTAAGCCAGTGTTTTGTTTTGCTCCTTGATAACCGTATTTAGCACCAGCTTTAAAGCTATGACCAAGTCCTTGTGCAGCACCACCAACAGCACCAACTGCTTGACCTAAGCCATTTGCAGTAGCGCCCGCAACTTGACCTACAGCTGCAGGTACATTAGCTAAACCATTAGCTAATTTAGTGCCATATTTCTGTATACCGCTTTTTAAATGTGAGCCTAATTGACTAAGAAAACCAGGTTTCTTTTTTTGAGCTCCTGCTAAAGGGTATGTGGAATTTGCACCTGCAATATCAGAAGGATCCCCATTTGGGTTTACGTCTTCGTCTTCGAGTTTTTCTTCTTCTTTCTTTTTACCACGTGCAAAAGATTCAAATGCTAAGCAATAGTTTTTATCGCTTGTAGTATCTAAATGTTTTAAAACCTTTTCAATACACATTACTGTGAGTTTAATATCATTATCTTGCTCGTCTGCGTTTTCTTCTATAATTGAGCGACCACCTTGACGTGATTCTATAGCATGCTCAAAAGCCAAATATGTACTTTCAGGCAGTACCTGTGAAATAATATTAAACTCTTTTAAAATAGTCTCAGGAGAAGAACTCTCTACGAGTGATTCAATTGAATTATTTTCTTGTACTACGTTATATTTTTCGGCTAAAAGCTTTACGTTTGGCATAATGTATCTTAATACTTACGCAAATAGAACGTATTTCTCTGTGAATCAAATCCAATCTCTATATTACTTGTACTAAGCTTACGAGGATGACCGGATTTAATTTTATTTATATCCAATCCATAACGCATGATAATTTCATTAGCTTTATTATGGGTTATCGGGCCAGCTCCAAATTCCTTCTTTTTAAGGTTATGTACTGGTACAGTATCGTCTTTCTTTTTCTTGTGCATTTGAGCTACTATACCAATATTTCTAATTTTATCAGAACCCAAGCTACCTAATTTACTCATACCCGCACCGAGTTGTTGATGGCGAGGACCTCGTTTATTAGTAATACCCATAAACGATTTAAAATTCATTTCCTGTAAACGCTGTACACTATCTAATGATAATTTCTTATCTTTCTTTGCAAGTATACCTTGTACAAGTCTTTCCACGTCTCCTGATCTACGTAGTTTTTTGAAAGCAAGGTTTTCAGGTGAAAACTCTCCACCTTTGTCTAAACCAGCTTTTCTGAGTTCCATGAACTTTTCTTTAGCTTTTTCAGCACATTCTACATCACATTCATCACTTAAAGCAAAATTAATCATATCTAACATCGCTTGTTTCTTTTTACCAACAAGTGAAAGATCTATTTCTGCTTTTTCTTTAGTTGCGTTTGGTTTCTTTAACCAATCATCGTTTTTAAGGGAATACACTCCAGTAGAATGGTGCGGTTCATTTATATCTTGTATATAAACCTCTACGTCATAACCTTTTATAGTAATATCACGTGTTGTGTTCCAAACTGTTTTTTTAGCATTAAAATAGTCTTTAAGTAATTCAGTCTCAACTTTATACTCAGTAAAATCTGTGATAATGTGTAAATCAAAATCACTATACTTTGTGTAGTTAAAGTTTGCTAATGAACCAGTTAAAGTAATATCTTCAACATCAACTTCAATATCAATTGTATCTAAAAATGCTTGAGCAATTTCCAGGAGCTTATCTTTAATTTCTGGCTTTAGCTTGCCATTTTCCCACAATTGCGGGTTAAGCTCATTATGAAACTCAAACGTAAGGTTCTCCATGTAAGTTATTACTTACTTAAAACTTATAACTTAGCCTTGTAAAAAAGTCTCCAATAAAGTACAAAGCTTCGTGTATACGTCTACGTACCCAACGTACTGGTTTAGTATAAAAGAAATATCTATTAACCCAGCGACTTCTTTCATATAGCATTTCTGCTTTTACTTGATTCCATTTCTCAATACGTTCAGTATTGTCTACCTTTTCAAACTTAGATACTTCAATTACATCGATTTGCCCTTTAGTGAATGTTGCAGTAAACTCTACCCAACAATCATTATTACCTATTTTTTCATTTGGTACATATTCGTAAAATTTAAGGTTACCATGGTAATTTTGATCTTCCCAATTCTTTTCGGATACTTGCAAAAGCAGTCTACCGTTTTCGATTTTGTAATTAGCTAAACACTCTATTAACCCCTTAGCTTGAAATGACGTACAGTTATTGGGTAATCCCTCTTCCCACATTTCGTCTGTCCAAGGCAATTTATCTTTTACTGTTATTGTATCAAACATTCCCATACAGTTAATATAGTGTATTTTTGCTAATAATCCATAAGTATTTAGTCTATAGTATGCCTAACGAACTCAAACTGTTATCAGAAAAATATACTCAAATATTTAAAGAATATGATGCTTCGTGGTCAACCGGTGGTATGGGCGGAACAGCCTATGCAGGTAGCGAGCAAATGGCAGAAGATGAAGAAAGTGCATTAGACCCACTACAGCCAAGTACAGCTTTAAGTTCCCAACTCGTTGGTTTATTTGATCCGGTTACTTCTGAAGAAAAGAAACAAACCGACGAAGCTTTAAAAGAACTTGAAACAGTTTTAAATAAAATTACAAAAGATATAGAAAGCTGGCAACACAAATACACAAAGCTCGGGGCAACCGATACTGTTTCAAGAGAACAATTATTTCAATATATAGCTAAATCAGTTTTAGGTATAAAAAAATTAGACTGATATGTTTTCATTTAAACAATTTTTTCTTTTAAATGAAGGTGGTGCTGGTGGACATATGCTACACCCGCTCAACTTACCTGAAATTAAAACAGGTAAAGAGCTTTTAGAATTATATGAAAAGTCAGCTCATTATCTTGCACTAAAAGGTGCTCCGGTTAAAATTGATGGTACTAACGTTAGTGTGCGGTTAGTAGATACTGAACACGGTAAAGAGTTTGCTATCTACAGGGGCGCTAAAATAGACATGGAAGGACCTCCCGCTACACTCTCTTATTTAAATACCCGTTTTGCGGAAAACCCAGGTGCAATTAAATCATACGAGCAGGTATTAAATATTTTTAACAAAGCCTTACCACAGACAACAAGAGAGCTGAAAGAGTTAGGCTTGTATAATGATCCAAATATTTTCTTTAATACTGAATTTGTAGCTGGTACTTCTAATATAATAGGGTACAATAATAAATTTTTAGCTATTCATTATCCTGCTAAAATTACAGAAAAGTTTAGCGCTAAAAAAGGTACAAAGAGTTATGGTAGTGAGCATTTACCTTTTAATGCTGATGTTTTAAATGCATATGCTAAAAAAGTTAATGCAGTAGCACAAGAATTTGGTTTTAATGTTATACATCAGTCTATAGCAAAAATGACTGGTAAGCCTAATTTTAATGCAGCGTTAAGTTCAGAATTAACTATTAATGGTAAAACTAAAACTTTAAAACAGTGGTTAAGTACAGCTGTTAATCCGGCTAACAAAGTAATTAAAAAATTGGGTGGTGCTAAACCAGTAGCTGGTATTAATCAGGCTCTGTATTTAGATGTAGTACAAAACGGGGTTGATATTAACAGTATAGTTGCACCAGAAAGTTTACCGGTTGCTACAAATTGTATTGTATTTTGGCATGCAACAAGATTACTTGGTAAAGCTATACTTGATGCAATGGACTCAGATTTAGGTAAACCTTCTCAACAAGAAGGTGTTGTTATAAACAACCCAGCTGTATCAGCTTATCAATTTAAAATAACAGGCGACTTCTTTGTAAGAAACGCTGAAGCAAGCCCCTACAGAAAAGAACCTACTGGTCCTATTAAAACAGCTGTCATAACTTATGGTAGATTTAATCCGCCAACTGTTGGACATCAAGCTTTGTTACAAACATTATCTCAAACTGGTGCACAAAATAAAGCTCAATTAACAGCTATATTTCCTTCTCATACAATTAATAGAGACAACCCGTTACCTTTTGATCTTAAAGCACAGATATTACAAACTATATCCCCTAAGAACGTTCAAGTATTACCAGACGGTAAGACTCTAATGGCAGTGCTTAGTTTCTTAAGTAAAAACGGATATAACAGGGTTATTCATATAGCTGGTTCAGATCGTTTACCTGAATATGAGCGTTTAATTAAACAATACGTAAATAAGCCAGATGCTCATGGAGATATTGCATACAATATACCAGACTACACGTTTGTAAGCTCTGGGGATAGAGATCCAGACGCTGAAGGTGTTACTGGTATGAGTGCTTCTAAAGTAAGAGCAGCTGCTCGTGCTAATGATTATAAGTCTTTTAGTGCTGGTATAGCTCAAGGCTTACCCGAACAACTAAAGCAATTAGTATTCAATACTATTAAAAATAGTTAAATTTTAATTTAATTTAAACATAAAAAAAGGCTAACGTTTTACTCGTTAGCCTTTTTAATTTTAAGCGACTAATTCTTATTTGAATGTCGCGACTGAAGCTAATGCAAGGTAAGTCGAGCTACCTGTCTTCGTTAACGATACTGTGTATACGTCAACCGAATTTGCATTACCTGAACTTGGAGCTGTACCACCCTGCCACTTTGGCGTTACTGCACTACCGTCAACTTGTAGAGCTGTCTGATAGTAAGGTGTATTGCCGTTAGTTGTAAGTAGCGCAATTGTAATTGTCTGACCTGTCGACATTATACTGTTTAGTGTAGTACCGCTGTTACCACGAATATTTAACGTCCAATTATTAGCATTACTATTTGTGTAGTATTGTATACCTTGTGTTAATACATCGAAGTTAGTTGTACTTGATGGAGCCGAAGCTGTGTTTGTTGTACCTTCAAGTACTGAGTTTTCAGTTACATAACCTGTTGCTGTAATATTAGCAAACGTTACATTACTTGTAGTATTTAAGGTTTGGTTAGCGCCCGGGCCTGAATAACCGGACCAGCCAGATGTACCAGAGTAGCCTGAAGTACCGCTAAAGCCACTATAGCCTGATGTACCAGAATAACCTGATATACCAGAGTAGCCTGAAGTACCGCTAAAGCCTGAGATACCACTGTAACCACTGAAGCCGCTTATACCGCTGTAACCAGACGTACCAGAGTAGCCTGAGGTACCGCTAAAGCCTGAGAAGCCAGATGTACCAGAGTAGCCTGAAGTACCGCTAAAGCCACTATAGCCTGATGTACCAGAATAACCTGATATACCAGAGTAGCCTGAAGTACCGCTAAAGCCTGAGATACCACTGTAACCACTGAAGCCGCTTATACCGCTGTAACCAGACGTACCAGAGTAGCCTGAAGTACCGCTAAAGCCACTATAGCCTGATGTACCAGAATAACCTGATATACCGCTATAACCGCTAAAACCGGAAGTACCGCTAAAGCCTGAGTAACCAGATGTACCGCTGAAGCCACTAAAGCCTGATGTACCAGAATAACCTGAAGTACCGCTAAAGCCTGAGAAGCCAGAAGTACCAGAGTAGCCCGAAATACCAGAGTATCCCGAGAAGCCTGAATAACCAGATGTACCAGAATAACCCGAAGTGCCAATGCCAGAATAACCTGAGTAACCAGAAGCACCTGTAGCACCTTGACCGATTGGTGAACGTAATACTGAATAGTTAGTAGTACCGTTATATATGAATGTAGCAGATACTGACGACGAACTTGTTGAGTATGCGTAAACCTGTGTTAAGATTCTGTCTGCTGCATTTAGTGTTGTAATACTATTTGTAGCATAAGATACTTTTTGATATGTTGTAGTTGTATCTGTTACCGCACCAGAATCTGCACTTAATATTAATGTACCTGTACTGCTTGTTGCATTGACCCAAGTATATACTTGGAATACAAAGTTTGCTGAATTTGAATTTACTTTACGGAAAAATTCAATATCCCACAGACCTGCAGGTATTTCTGTTAGCCCAGGTTCACCAGCTGGTGTTAAATAACCATCAATTAATACTGGGCTTGCAAGTGAGCTATTACCGGTAGATACTACAACAACGTCATCGTTTACTGAACCACCGCCTGGTTGTAATGTCAAACTTTCATAAGATGTTTGATCACTATCTGTTTCATTGAAGAAGTATGTTCTACCGTATACCGATGCGCCTGTTTGACCAGACCAACCAGATGTACCAGAGTAGCCACTGATACCGCTAAAGCCACTAATACCAGAGAAGCCGCTAAAGCCTGAAGTACCGCTAAAGCCGCTAAAGCCTGATGTACCAGAATAACCTGATGTACCAGAGAAGCCTGAGAAGCCAGATGTACCACTATAACCGCTTATACCGGAATAACCGCTAAAGCCTGAGATACCGCTAAAGCCTGAGATACCGCTATAACCGCTTATACCGCTAAAGCCTGATGTACCAGAATAACCTGATGTACCAGAGAAGCCTGAGAAGCCAGATGTACCAGAGTAACCTGATGTACCACTATAACCGCTAAAGCCGCTTATACCGCTAAAGCCTGAAGTACCAGAATAGCCTGAAATACCGCTAAAGCCTGATGTACCAGAATAACCTGATGTACCAGAGAAGCCTGAGAAGCCAGATGTACCAGAGTAACCTGATGTACCACTATAACCGCTAAAGCCGCTTATACCGCTAAAGCCTGAAGTACCAGAATAGCCTGAAATACCGCTAAAGCCTGATGTACCAGAATAACCTGATGTACCAGAGAAGCCTGAGAAGCCAGATGTACCAGAGTAACCTGATGTACCACTATAACCGCTAAAGCCTGAAGTACCAGAGTAGCCTGAAATACCAGACCAACCTGAGAAGCCGGAAGTACCGTCATTACCAGCAAATCCTTGTACGCCAGGATCACCTTGAGGACCACTATAGCCACTGTAACCTGACCAACCGCTAATACCGCTATAGCCTGAGATACCACTATAACCGGACCAACCAGATATACCACTATAGCCACTTATACCAGAATACCCACTTATACCAGAATAACCTGAAATACCGCTATAACCTGATATACCTATATATCCGCTATAACCTGAGATACCACTGTAACCGGAAATACCTGAATAACCACTGTACCCGCTTATACCACTATAACCAGAATAACCTGACGAAGCAGAAGCACCGTTAGCGCCAGAGTAACCAGAATAGCCTGAGTAGCCTTGCAAGTTTGCGCCACTCATTGAAATTGTACCTGTAACTTCGAAGTTACCGTCAAAGTGAATTGTGTTGCCTACTTGTGTTACTAAGCTATTACCAAGTGTTTGATTACTTGTCCATAATGCAAGGTAACCGCTTGTACCGTTGTTTGTAGAACCGATTTGAGTTGCTGGATATTCAACTACAACACCTGTTGAATCGCTTGTAGCGATTAACATTGGCTTAATGAACGAGCCACTTAATGAAGGAGCTGTATCTGTTAATGCACCAGCTGTTTGATCAGATAGGTAATAACCGTAACCATCTGTTAAACCAGAGAGGTTTGAAATTTGACCGTTGTATACGATTGTAAACTGACTTCCTGTTGCGTCTTGTACGATACCAATTGCATCAACAGTAGAAATACTGTCTGCTTTTGCACGTAGGTACGAACCACTCTGATCTCTGTAAATTACAGTACCAGGTGTAAAGTCGTTTGAATATGGAATTGTTAATTGTAATGTTGCGTCAGCACCACTGATACCAGACCAACCAGAGTAGCCTGAGTAACCAGAAATACCTGACCAACCGCTAATACCGGACCAGCCGCTATAGCCACTGATACCAGAGTAACCTGAAATACCAGACCAGCCAGAGTAACCGGAAATACCAGATATACCTGACCAACCGCTAATACCGCTAAAGCCGGACCAGCCACTTATGCCAGACCAACCGGATATACCAGACCAGCCTGACCAACCTGAAATACCGGAGTAGCCAGAAGTACCGCTGAAGCCGCTAATGCCAGACCAGCCACTATAACCGCTAATACCTGACCAACCAGACCAGCCTGAAATACCAGACCAGCCACTAAAGCCAGAAATGCCTGACCAACCTGAGGTACCGCTAAAGCCTGAAATACCAGACCAGCCAGAAATACCTGACCAACCTGAAATACCAGAGTAGCCTGATGTACCAGAGAAGCCTGAAATACCAGACCAGCCGCTATAACCGCTAATACCAGACCAACCGGAGTAGCCAGAAATACCTGACCAACCGCTTATGCCAGACCAACCTGAGGTACCAGAGAAGCCTGAAATACCGCTCCAACCTGAAATACCGCTAAAGCCTGACCAACCAGAAATACCGCTATAGCCAGATGTACCGCTAAAGCCCGATATACCGGAGTAGCCTGAGAAGCCACTAATACCGCTCCAGCCCGAAGTGCCAGAGAAACCGCTAATACCAGACCAGCCAGAGATACCTGACCAACCTGAAATACCGGACCAGCCGCTATAACCAGACGTACCAGAGTAACCGCTGTAACCACTAATACCAGAGAAGCCGCTAAAGCCTGATGTACCAGAATAGCCTGAAATACCGCTAAAGCCACTAATACCAGACCAGCCAGAAATACCGCTAAAGCCAGACCAGCCGCTAATACCTGACCAACCTGAAATACCGGACCAACCGGATATACCAGACCAACCAGAGAAGCCTGAGTCACCTTTTACTTGGCCAACGTTTGCCCATACACCATTACCGTATACCCATAAATCGCCAGATGCTTCATCAATAACACCATTACCATTAACTGCGCTTGGGTAAGCTGTATTTAATGTTGTTTGAGGATCGACTCCGACTGTAGGAACTGTACCAATAATAGTTACTGACGTACCATTTGTACCAGAGTAACCAGAGAAGCCTGAAATACCAGACCAACCTGAAATACCTGACCAACCGGAGTAACCGCTAATACCGCTAAAGCCACTAATACCAGACCAGCCAGAAATACCTGACCAACCGCTTACGCCGCTATAACCAGAGAAGCCAGAAATGCCTGACCAACCAGAGAAGCCTGAAATACCGCTAAAGCCTGAGAAGCCAGACGTACCACTGAAGCCTGAAATACCAGACCAGCCTGAGATACCACTCCAGCCACTAATACCAGACCAACCTGAAATACCGCTTACGCCAGACCAACCAGAGTAGCCTGAATAACCAGACCAACCAGAAATGCCTGACCAACCAGAGAAGCCTGAGGTACCAGAATAACCTGAAGTACCGCTAAAGCCTGAAATACCACTAAAGCCGCTAAAGCCTGATATACCAGACCAACCGGAAATACCAGAAATACCAGACCAACCGGAAATACCGGACCAGCCTGACGTACCGCTGAAGCCAGAAATGCCTGACCAACCAGAGATACCACTAAAGCCTGAGAAGCCAGACGTACCAGAATAACCCGAAATACCGCTCCAGCCTGATGTACCAGAATAACCGCTTATACCAGACCAGCCAGAAATACCTGACCAACCGCTTATGCCAGACCAACCAGAGATACCACTCCAGCCTGATGTACCGCTAAAGCCCGAAATACCGGACCAGCCTGAAATACCACTAAAGCCTGAGAAGCCAGATGTGCCTGAATAACCCGATTGTCCAGACCAACCTGAGAAGCCGCTGAAGCCAGAAATACCTGACCAACCAGACCAGCCTGAAATACCTGACCAACCAGAAATACCGCTCCAGCCTGAAAAGCCTGATGTACCGCTGTAACCAGATGTACCGCTAAAGCCAGATATACCGCTCCAGCCACTATAGCCAGAGATACCAGACCAGCCTGAGATACCAGATACACCAGACCAGCCACTATAACCGGACACACCGGAACCAGAGTAACCAGAGAAACCTGATACACCGATTGGATTATAAACTGCAGAAAAAGCGCCTCGATTGGGTAATGACATAAATTTATTGGGTTATTACAAATTATTTATATCTTTTAAGTGGGCTTTTTAATAATTTATTATAAAAAGCCTTAATTTAGTTTTAAACTAAATATATCCCGAACAGCTTAAGATTAGAAGTACATTTGATACCAAGTCGGTACACCACCCATTACCCCTGCATATACCCAAGTGATAGGTTGAGCTCCAAATTGTCCACCGAGCGGAACATAAGCTGCAATATAAGAAGCACCTTGACCAAATGGATATACTTGACCACCACCTTGGAATTGTAGTACAGCTACTTGTCCTGAGGCTGGTTTAAATATTAAGTAAGCTACTCCAGCCGGGGTTGAAGCTGTACCAGCTCCTGGATCCCACGTACCAGCACTGGTAGCTGTAAAAGTAAATCCTGAATAATTTTGTGATGCACCTACAGAAGACCAATTAGTATCGCCAGGTGTTACAATTGTATATACAGTACCCGGAACAAAATAACCGGCACTAACTATATTAGTTATTGTGACACAAGGAGCACTAATAACATCCCCCACGTTTGGGCTTGAAGGAAATTCAACTACTATACCATACGTACTATTAGTGTGTATTGGTCCATCATTTACAATAAGTGTTTTAGTACCACTACTAAACTGTTTACCGTATACAGTTTGAGAACTTAACGTTAAAGGCGAATTGCTATATAACCCTTCAACATTCCCAGTTAATGTATATGCAGTCCAATAATTATCAGCTTTTGTGCTTACAACTATAACATCAGAATAGTTAATAGATCCACTTCCTGTACCTGCTGCACCAGAATAACCTGATATACCGCTTGCACCTGCAGTACCAGAGTAACCTGATATACCGCTATAACCAGAAGCACCATTGGTACCGTTAGTACCAGAATAACCTGAGTAACCAGACTTACCTGAAAAACCTAAACCACTAAAACCGGATATACCAGACCAACCAGAATAGCCTGAAGTACCTGTAACTGATTTATTCCAAACAGCTGTATTAGTTAAAACTATACCTGGGTTGGTTGATGAAGCTAAAGCTACATATAAATTTTGACCGTTAGTAACAATGTCGTTAATACTATATGTTTGAGTGTTGTCATATTGACCACGATAGTTGAAGCCTAAACTATCTATACCACTATAACCGGAGTAACCAGATATACCAGAGTAACCGGAAGTACCATTTACACCTATTATACCGTTTATACCGGAATAACCACTAAAGCCTGAAAAACCAGAAATACCTGAATAACCGCTATAACCTGAAACACCGGAACCAGAATAACCTGACCAACCACTATAACCACTCTTACCGGACATACCACTTATACCATTAGTACCATTTGTACCACTATAACCACTATAACCCGATACACCACTAACACCATCGAAAACCGGTACACCACTTAAAAGGTATGTGCCAAGAATATTAAAATCACCATTAATAGTTGTGGTGGCGTCTATTATAACATCTGGACCGCTATCAAATATACTACTATTACCTAAAGAATGGGCACCAGTCCAACGTGCTAAATAACCACTGGTACCATTGTTTGTACTACCAATTATTACTCCAGGAAATTCAACAACCACACCAGTTGTTGTACCTGTACCAATTAATACCGGTTTAATGACACTACCACTTGCAGTAGGAGCATCTGTTGTTATTTGACCGGGTACTGTGTCTGAAAGGTAATAACATGTAGCATCTTCAATACCAGTTAGTCCTGAAATATAACCATTAATAACATATGTGAATTCGCTACTATTTGCAGATTGTACTACCCCTATAACTTCAGAAGTATTAATATCGTTTGCTAAAGCTAAATCGTAACCACCTGTTGTTTTATAAATTGCTTGACCTGCACTAAACGAATTTGTATATGTTACAGATTGGTTGTTAGCGTTAAAGCCTGAATAACCAGATATACCAGACCAGCCACTAACACCCGAATAACCAGAGTAACCAGATGTACCACCACCACCTGTTGAAAATATGTGTAAGTCAGTATCTGTCGTACCTGTATCGTACCAGTATATATAAGGCACACCTGCAATAATAAGACGAACCTGTAATGATTGAAATCTTATTGCTTGAGGTATTGCTGCATTAGCTGCTGCTTTTGCTGCGGTTTCGTTTGGTCCATAATAAGGACCTGACCACGTATCAACCGGTACCGGGTTGACTGGTTGTATACCAAATGGAATTTCTAAGCCTGGAGTTAATGCCATGTTACGAGAATGTTACTAATAGTTTATGCGAAGGACTATATGGTATAGCGTTCGTCATAGTATATAGGTTATAGGTAGTAGGAGTTCCACCCACTGTTATGCTTACCGTGCTTTGAGTGCTGAAGTGATCTGTCAAATCAACAAAGAATGCATTTGCATCTATAATAGTTACTAAATTGTTTGCAGCAGGTAAAGCTACTGTAAAGTTGTTATAAGTCGTTCCTGTCCAGAAATTGAATGGATTTGCGCCATTTGTGTACGTAGAACTTAAGGCTTGTACATCGCTTGAAGTAGTTGGTACAGCTGCAGAAGGACCAAAGTATATTACACCAGCCATACCAGTAGGTGTTGGAGTTGGAGTAGCTGTTGGTGTCGGTGTTGGGGTAGCTGTTGGAGCAGGAGTATGAGTTACTGTAGGTGTTGGTGTTACAGTAGGTGTTGGTGTAACTGTTGGTGTAGGAGTAGCTGTAGCTGTTGGAACAGGTGTACTTGTAGGTACAGGGGTTGGAGTTACTGTAGGCGTACTTGTAGGGGCCGGAGTCGGTGTATAAGTGACGACCGGTGTAGGTGTCGGGGTAGGTACCACACCACTAATAGCTAAATTAATAACTTGCTGTACAGTTAAACCTGAGGCAGGTATAACGTCTCCGTTTTTATATTGACCAAATGTATAACCTGGAGCTAAAGATACTGTCAAGTTTGACGGGAAAACATAATCCGAACCAGCTGCACCGGAGAAACCCGAGTAACCAGAAATACCTTGAATGCCTGGTATACCCTGTATACCTTGCGTACCACTATAACCAGAATAACCTGACGTACCACCAGGTGCGCCAGACGCACCGGAGTAACCACTGTAACCACTAAAGCCAGAAATACCTGAACCACCACCGCCACCACCACTTGCACCGCTCCACCCAAATAATGCTGATAACGAAACAGCATATGACGTGTATGTACCGTCTCCGTTTGGTTGTTCAAGATAAATTAGGTCCTGTCCAGATAAACTTGGTACCGTTGGTAGTTCGTGAGGAAATATTAAATTTGGATAATCTACGGACATGGAAGGAGGTAAATACTTATTGATACATCTGTTAGTTATTAGGACTCTTAGCTACTAAGTACGTGTTTGCGCCGGAAACTGCAACTGCACCGGTAACTGTACCGGCTTGATTTGTGACACCAATTAACCTTACAAGTACATTAGTGTCTTCGTAGTCACCGTATACTAATGTATTGGATTGAGCGTTCTCTCTATAATCAAATACTTCTGCTGAAGGTTTATCAACAAATTGCGTATATTCTTTTGTTTCCAGTACTTTTGGTAAACTGTTAACTGGACCTTCATATTTGTTGTCATATACTTGATCCATTTTCTTTTCACGTGGAGCACTAAGTTCGTAATTCCATTCATAACGTTTCGCTTTTATAGTCCATATATAATGGCCCATAATTTGGTTAGATTCTTCACCACCGGATTCATCAAGACGTTCTGTTATTTCAAATACTTTACCTGATCTACCATTAGGGCGGGTAGAACCGTATTCTGCTAACTCTATGAGATCTCCTGCTTTAGGTTCGTAGTTATATGCAGAAAGCGCACCGCTAACTGCGGTAACCGTTGTTGTGAAAGTGTTTATACCAATCCAAGCCGTTAAATCTGCTTCACCCTGTAAACCGAATTTGCTTAATATAACATTATCATTACTTAACTGGATTGCCATTACCATTGGAATAGGTGGGGCATATCTTAATAATGTATGCTCTCCATATAGATAATCATGAGCGGATAAATTATAACCATTTATATAATAGTTAATTTGCTGCCCATATTGACTTATTTGTTCTTGCCACCAACTATTGAATAAAGATATCTGCGCGCTGTTATCAGCAACATTAAGAAATCTAACACCGCTTGTTCCGTACGTACAATTGTATCCACCACTTAATTGATCCCCAACACCATCAACACCTGGTGGTGTATATGTACCAGTATCAATACAATATTTAGATAGAAAAGACGCACACATTAAAATTATTTACTATAATCTATAGATTTACAGCCAGATATACTAAATAATATTGTAAATGAAGATTAAAAACCTATCCGACCTCGGCGAACTTTATGGAAATATTGCCGCTGCTAATATTTCAGTTCCTGATGTAGTTAATGAAAAAGCTACTCAAGCTGTAGAACATACAGATACAAGTGTATATCTAACTGAGAACATGGTTAAGGCCGGAAGTGCACTCGGGGGCGGTCCTGGTGTTAAAAAGGTTGATGGTGCAGAAGTTACACCACCATTACCAAAAAGCGGTCCTGCTGGATTAAATCCAAAAAAGAGCGGCTTTAAGCCCGTAGATAAAATGGAAGATCCAGGCGCTGATGCTAAGAAAATGAAAGATGAAGAGGAAGGTAAAGAAGAGCATGAAGCAAAAGAAGGAGAAGCAGATACAGAAGCAGAGAAAAATACTACTGCTAAAGAAAAAGTTAAAGAAACTGTAGCTGAAAACAATAAATATATCTACAAACCAAAGTTTACTATGTCAAAATCAAAATTCGATCAACTATATGAGAACGCAATCAAAGGTGTTCCATTCAACGAAAACGAAGAAGCAATGATGCACGATGAAGAAGAAGCTGGTGTAATGCCTGCTACTGACGCAGCTGCAGATGGTGCTGAAATGGGCGGCGATGAAATGCAGCACGAAGAACTTCCTACACATGAGGAAGCTATTGAAATGCTTGAAAAGGTTCTTTCATTTTTAAAGAAAGATAAAGAAGTAGATGCTGAACACGGTGATTTACCTGATGAAGATCAAGAAATTGCTGGCCATACCGAAGATGAAGGAATGGTAGCTGAAGAAGTTGAAGCAGAAGACGAAGGTCATGTTTTAACTAAAGCTAATGGTTCCTTAAAGAAGGGTAATCCTGATTCAGTTAGCAAGCCAGTTGTAGCAAGTACAAAAGGTACAAACAAAGCTACAGGTGGTAAAGCTGAAGATGGTAAGATCCGTAATGAGCCAGAACCAAAAGAAGAGCACGGCGATATCAAGAAACTTCAAAACACAAAGAAGTTTACAGCAGGTGCTACTAAAGAGCCAAAGGTTGGCGACGATCTCTTTGCTTAAGACTTAGACATAGTACAGTTTACAAAGCCGTTAGCAATAACGGCTTTTTTTTATGTACTAAAACATTCCACCGTTTAAACGACCAGAAGCTGAATTGAAGTTCAGCGGCTTCCATCCCTGTGCGTATAACTCATCAACGTCAGAGTTATTGTCTTTACCGGCAAATATAGTTGGGTTACGTACTGTTGCATCTGGACTTTTACCTTTTTCGTACCTATTATATAAATCTTTTTGGCTTGGTAGTTCAATATCACCCACACTAAACGGGTCCCAATCTAACGGAGCTATTTTTAGTGGTTTACCATTACCATCTCTTTCCATTACTTCATAAAACTGTTCTACTACTTTAGTATCTAAAGCAAATAATGCCCATATTAAGGACTCTACTCTATCGTCTAAATAACGATCTGATTGTTTTTTCCACACACCATTGGCTTGTTTAACATATGTTTTAAACTCATTAATGGTTTCTTTGTCGTACAACTTAAGACACTTTAAAGTAGACATCCAATAACGTAAGTTTGCCATTGCATTGAACTTACTATTAGTGTGCGAGTATACGCCCATTCTATTATCTCTATCCGCCTTTTCAGTAAACGTACCCATACTCGGTGTGTACTTTATTAAGCTTTCATAATTGTGAGTATGTATTAATGCATCTATAACCTGAGCACCGCAATTATTGCGTTCTACTAACAAAGGTGGCCTTCCCCATTCGTGGGCTATTTCCACTAATTTCCCAGCAAAATTAAAAGGGTCAAGCTTGTTATTTGCGTACGTAGCGACCTGTTCTATATTGGTTAAATCCGTAATATCCAGTACTTGAATAGCAGAGTTAGCTCTACCAATACCATCTCCAACGTCAACCCCAATTGTATAGAAATGTCTTGGTTTTCTTTCTACATAAATCTTATAGCATTCATCATCGCTTGTTAATATGGGTTCTGGAGCTGTTTTTTCGAACTCTAACATTAAGTCACTATCTAAAGCGTTTTCACCAGCTGCTCTAAATTCATTACCGTATTCTTGATTAAATGCTTCTACAGAACCAAGAGCCTTAGCTGTCATATCTCTCCACTTTTCATCTCTACCAGGCACCTCCCACCAATCTACTCTTTCATTGTGCCAACCATTACTACCATCCAAAGATTCTGTATATATGTTATAAAATAAGTTGCCCACACCATTAGGGGTCGATAACATAAAAATTTTGGACTTCTTTGAAGACGAAATTACAGGGAATACTGATTCCCAAAAGTCGTTCATAAACTCAGGTGGAATGAATGCGGCTTCGTCAATGAGTAGACAGTTGATAGACTCACCTCTGGCAGCATCAGAGGTTGTAGTACTAATACCAATTGAACTACCGTTAGCTAACTCTAAACCGGTTTTAGCATAGTTTATAACACCCGGTTTCAAAAAGTTCGGTAACATTTCATAAGCTAAACGAATACGCTTAAAAATATTAATAGCGGTATTTTCTTTATTGGCAATTAATAGTACTCTATAATCGTCTTGAAAGCAAATCATCCATAAAGCAAATATAGTTAGCAAAGAAGTTTTGCCGACTTGTCTTGATGCTAATACAACATTAAATCTGTTATCAGTTAAAGCTTTTAAAATACGCTTTTGATAGTTATAAAGCTTAATTGGTTGCTTACCTTCATCAAGGTTAACTATATAAAAAAAACGAGAAAAATGTAATATGGACTTGCGTGCACGTTCCAAGTCTTCAATCATGACCTCATTCCATTGAAAGTTAGTCTCGGGTACAGGTAAGTTTTTATTACCTAAATAGAACGTTTCTTTAGAGGCTTTAGCCATTATAGTTTAGGTCTAACACCAAATTTTATTTTGTGACCTGCAGCACCACCTGAACCAAACTGCAATGCATAGTTTATACCTAAATTTAACGTAGCATCGTATAATTGCTGTATGGTAACACCTGCAGGTGTATTTAAGAATGCTGCCTTTACATTAGAGTTTTCAACAGCGTTGAACACAACAAGTCCTTGAAAGTCAGTTATTTCTTTATATCTTAACAATTGTGCAACAAAAATTGTTCTTCTAAATATAGGCCCGTCTATGACTTTAGTTAATTCGTTAATTTTATCTGTAAAAATTTGTTTAATTTGAGATACAATACTTGGAGTGTTTGCACTTGACATAGATACAGCAAGGTGAGTAAGTCCTTCTATAAATTTATCAGTGTCGTTGGTAGTTTTATACTCGCTGTATGTTGTAATTAAGCTGTTTTGGTACTCCTGAGTTGTAGGGTTGGTGCTGCCCTTTAATAATAATCCATCTGTATGTTTAACTTCAATTTTAAAGTCCCCGCCAATCAATACATCTCCTACGTGCGGTTTCGAACCGTTACTAAAAAATGTTAAGAACAACTCACCAGAACCAACACGTGCATGTAGTGTTGGGGGAGTGCTTTCTGATCTAACTATAGATATAAACTCTGGAGAAGCGGCTATATCACCAGGTGAGATGCCGTAACTATTACCTAATAATTCACTAAACGTACTAAGACTGTTTGAATGTGTTAAAGATTTTAAATTATGAGCAAATTTATCCGCATTTTCTTGTGTTAATTGAATACCAAGATTAGATATAAAAGTTTGATATATGTTTAAATTATCATTAATAGCGCCCTTCACACTTCGTAATCGTGTTTCAATCTCTTGTCTAACTGGGGTGTTTTGCGTACTACCTAATTTAGCTATCTTCTTTACTTGATCTGCTGCTTGTTTCGTAACATCAAATCCTTGCACATCTTGTGGATTTTTTTTATTGCCAACAATTACTTCATATTCTTCGTTTTCTTTAATAAATTCTCTAATAGCTTGCAAATTGACATGAGGTTTACCAGCTACAGACTCTGTATACAAATCCCCTAAATTTTTATAAGGTATACGTTTTTTCTTTTTAGGTTTGTTATTACTACGTAACATTGTGTTTATATTTACTATACATTATAGAAATGTAAGTGTATATTTTGTTGCTATTATAACGAGCATTTGAGGTCGTATCTGTAAATATTTAATACTCTTCACATGGCTTTCAATTCTGTATATAATGCTGTAGGTGTTTCCGGATATTCTGGATATAGTGGATCAGGTATTTCCGGATACTCTGGATATAGCGGTATTCAAGGTGAACCAGGCGTGCAAGGTTTTGCAGGTAATGACGGAACTTCGGGGTTTAGTGGCTGGTCAGGTATCTCTGGTTGGTCAGGTATTTCTGGTTATTCTGGTACCTCAGGCTATTCCGGTTTTAGCGGAACATCTGGTTATAGTGGTTCGTCTGGTATTTCTGGCTGGTCAGGTTATAGTGGTATAAGTGGTTACTCAGGTACTTCAGGCTATTCTGGTTTTTCAGGTACTTCAGGTTATTCTGGTACTTCCGGTTTTTCAGGCTTTAGTGGTACATCAGGTTATAGTGGTGACTCTGGTATTTCTGGTTGGAGTGGTTATAGCGGTATATCAGGTTATTCTGGTACTTCTGGTTTTTCAGGCTTTAGCGGCACTTCGGGTTATTCTGGTTCAGCAGGTTATGTAGGTGCAGATGGTACATCTGGTTACTCTGGTTATAGTGGCTGGTCCGGTTTTAGCGGTATTAGCGGCTTCAGCGGTATTTCGGGCTTTAGTGGTATATCAGGTTGGTCTGGCTTTAGCGGTATTTCTGGCTACTCTGGCTTCTCTGGTATTTCAGGCTTTAGTGGTATATCTGGTTTCTCTGGTATATCAGGCTTTAGCGGTATTTCTGGCTACTCCGGCTTCTCTGGTATTTCAGGCTTTAGTGGCATAAGCGGCTTTAGCGGTATCAGCGGTACATCAGGTTTTTCTGGTCAAAACGGTACATCAGTAACAATTCTTACATATGTAGCCACAGTAAGCTCGAATCCACAAACTATTTTAAATGCTGCTGCTCCATATGCAGTTAATGGTAACGGTATTATCGCAGAAGATACTGGTCATTTATGGGTATATAGTAATGAAACAGTAATCGTTTACCCAACAGCAAAATATTTCGGTGGCACAAATCAAACCGATTCTACACATTTAAAGGTATACGCTTCG
>Ga0208251_1000009_pt1 | contig 73665 bp, 115 predicted proteins | sample CryBogCBE15Jun09_FD_184560 | JGI IMG/M metagenome (GOLD analysis project Ga0208251, IMG submission 184560) | Freshwater microbial communities from Crystal Bog, Wisconsin, USA - CBE15Jun09 (SPAdes) (version 2) | ecosystem: Environmental > Aquatic > Freshwater > Lake | place: Crystal Bog...
AGCTGTCACTACCGTATTTTCCAATACCATATAACATTGTAGCATCATTGCCGTTCCAGGTCAAATAGTCCTTACTCATACGGATTAGTCGTTCATAACGAACATTCATCATACCCAAGGGTGCTAGGATAGTTTTGACAAAATCCGGATCAGCATTGAGCAACGCCTGCGGTGTAGGAAACCAGTATAAGAATTCCGGTAAGGTCATCTTAACTGGCTTACGACTAGTTTGATTGAGCATGATAACACCGACCATATGCTCCCAGGCATTTGATACCTGTTGTTGGACCATTAGGTCATCGCGCAAGGGCTCAAAGAATTTCATTTAACATTAGATGTATCGTAGGTTTGAGCAAAAATATCTTTCTTCACTACACCGTAATCATTAGCACCGTGTCGAACAATATAGTCTTCTCCTGACTTATAAGCCAAATCACCCCAGCTAGCATGTACTACGCCGTCGTGATCTGCTAGTTTGGCATGCTTATGTATCTGCTTTGGAGTAGCAGTGCCATCACCGTTGTCATCATAGAGTTCAGCAAATTTCTCAGCACTTACTGGATATTGTTCACCTTTAGGACCTGTGATAATTTTGTGCCCAGCCAAATAGCTAACTGGGCCTTCTAACGTGTCTACAGTTCCGGAGGAGATAGCTGTTTTATAATGTATAGGTGCAGATTTTTTGTAAGTTTCAAATGCTCCAGTCTTAAACCAATTGTCAGTAATACCTTCCATTGATTCTACGATATTAATAAATTCTTTAATCATTGTTTGTCCAATTCTTTAAATGCTTCCGGAGCACGTTTTTCGGCAAGTTGACGCTGAGCTTGAGCATCGTGTGCTTTGCGTAAAATATTAGCATCACCTGTAGGTAAGGCAACCAATACATATACCCGGAAACGGCCGCCTTCTGCTACACGCTTGATATCACGCACTTCAACACCAGTTAAGTCGACACTCTTACAGCTGGTACGCAAAGCCATTTCGCTGACTTCAGTACTGGTTGCTTCTGAGTCTGTACGATAAATCTTAGTTTGCTGACTAGCAGTACCGCCAGCTGCCATACAGATCTTACCATATGCATCTGCTTTGGCCTTATGATCTGCCATACTAAAGTCAGCACTAACAGCACTACCAGATTCAAATACTGCTGAATTTGAAATTGGAACTTCAGTCATCCATTTAGGAGCCTGACTAATTGCCTGTTCAACATATCGCTGTTGGAGATACCGTTCATTGTCGGCACGTTTTTGATAGGGATCAGTTGTACCACATGCAGCCAATGCAGCCACGATTGGTAATAGTGTTAGATATTTTTTCATTTAGAATTTCCAGTCATTTGATCTTTGGTCCAATTAGCGGCACCTGAAATGTCGTTGCCAAAACCGGCAACTGTGCCACATGCTGTTAGACTACTTAAAAGTAAAGCAACAATTAATTTTTTCATTTTGCCAACTCCGTGCTTTGTGTTTTAACTGTTTCGACGCCCTTGTCTAACATTTTAGCAATGCCGGTGAAACCTACGGTGGCTAATACCAGTCCAAAAATTGTGCCTGCGATAAATGCCTTCATATAGTGCCTTTCTTTTTATCAAATTACATACTACAATACATATTATACTGTCAGAGACTTAGATTGTCAACCTACCATTTATCTACTACAATCCAATTGGCAGCAGAATTATCTAATTGGCAAATAACACCGTAATAGACTTTCAGTTCACCTTTGGCTTCTAAGTGTTCGCTGAATAATCTACAACGACTATTTTGGTAATTAAAGTATTTGGTTACTCTAGCTGGTCCAACTTCATTTTCTAAAATTACATCACCAATCTTAGTCTTATGATTAATCTTTTGGCCTTCACTACAAACTGTTACTGATTCGGTATTAAATGTTCCACCTAGCCCTACTAATAGATTTTTTCGAGCTTTTTCTTGTGCAATCCGGCATAGCGTATCTTCAGAATCAGCACCAGTGTGGCTATCAGTTAAATGATGAACTACGCCGTCTACAGTTAGATCAAATGTGACTGCACATTTACCTTGCGATATATTTTTGGTTAAATTGGTTACTGCACTTACAGTATGTTGACTAGCCAATTGACTAGCCGAACGTATGTCACAATCTGCCCACGCAAGTTGACTAGCCAAAAGAGGTATTAGTAGTAGACGTTTCATGATTTATCGCACGAATATGAGTACCACCAAATGGTAGCTTTTAACTTACTATTGTATTCACGATCCACTAGGCTTAAATTATCCGGATCTGGATCAAAATTTTTATCTTGTTTGATCTTTTTAAGATGTGCCAATTGCTGATCGGCTAGCTCACAGCTAACTGGATAGTTAGCTAGAGCTTCGTAGGTTAGTGGTCCGGCCCAGGGGTTTGGACTTTCATGCTCGTAGCACCCTGCTAGCAGTAGTACTACTAAACACATTGCCAATTTCATTTTACATACTTTCTAATAAGATTCCAGCACTCTTCATTACTAGTATTATAAAACAATTTGGCTGCGCTGTCAACATCTTGTCCACTTTCTGTTGCAATTTGTTTCCGTATTATGGTCGGACACCAATTGAGAAATGCTTGCCCGACTCGATAATCTGGATTACGCATGTACTCCCAATTATAATGTTTGACAAACTCATCAAACTCTTGCGGGCTGAGCATTACTGACTAAATTTATAATTGATTCCGGCTAGAATAAAACTAATGGCAGCACCGGTATAGTCACCTTTGCCTAAATCTTCAAAACCACAAAGGGTTAGCCACCCAATTAGAAACCAAGTAATTTCTGTTTGATTATTCAAATACCATGATCTAAAGCTATTCATCCTCTTACTCCTGTGTTTGTTATTGTTACTTCGGGTCCTTCACTTTCAAAATCCATTCCGCTGCCTCTTCCTTCATAGCAACGACCGTTCCATTTTAATTTCAACTTGATTGCCTTGTTAATGATTACATCAAGTTGCTGTTGAAATACAAATTGATCAACAACTGCTTCAGTTAATTTGGCACTCTTAGCCATTTTAACCTTGCAGGTATTACTGTGGCGAACTATCTGCGACATTGCCCGCCTCCAATTCTGCAATGCGATTTTCAAGAGCATCAATATGATCGGCCATCTGCATTAATAAATTGTTAGTATTTTGACTAGTTGTTCGTAGCATATCTGCCACACTAATTTTTGGTTGTTGTTCTTCTACAATTTTAATTTCTTCTGACATTTTAAATCTCCAATAAAATATTTGGGTTCCAGCCGCTTTCCTCGTAGCCATCATAGCCGCGTGGATTACATACTATTCTAGTAGTACCGATCATGTAGTCAAATGGATAATGCGTATGCCCGTGTGTCCATAATTTAATCTGCGGGTGGTCAAGGATAAATTCATTCAAATCGCTGTGGTACCCGGCATTCATTATAGTTTCGTGTGCGTACATTTCATGCACACTAGCAAAACTTGGACTATGATGACCAACAACTACATATTTGTTAAATGGGTTACTTTCTACTACTTCTTTGATATAGGCTTTAGTACGACTGTGTCGGTCCATGATATCGGCAGCCTTAAGCGGACGATATCCAGCATGTTCTACCCGAATGATTTTAAAATCATTCATCATAGAGGGCAAGGCATGCATAGTCAATGGATCACCTTTATTACAATCAGTCCATAATGTTCCGCCCACAAAAGTAACATCGTCAATTACCTTGGTATCACGTTCCAAAAAGTAGATGTTGCTAAATGATTCCTCACACTCCTGTCTTAGGATATCTATAGTTTCCGCCCACTTGCCGTCATAGAATTCATGATTGCCGGCTATGTAGATAACATGTGGAAATTGGAAGCTACAGCGTTTAAGGAATTCTCTATAACGTAAGGCGGCCTGTTGACGATAACTCATACTATCAACCAATGCTTCACCGGCCCACGCCATGCTCACAGGCTTCGCTCGCTTAAGATGATCAGCGACCATGATATCTCCGCCTAGAATAAGGACGTCATAGTCGTTGTCATTTTTAATCTGTATGTCAGCAAACTCTAAATGTAGATCGCTGACTAGTTTAATTTTCATTGCTCAAACCCTTCTCGCAGAAGTTTTGCCTCTTCACGGCTATTCTCACAGGACTGACACAACACGCGGATCCATCCACCTCGTCTAGTTTCACCAGGTACTCCGCAACTTTCACAAGTAACACCAGACATTGACTCCGCCATGCTAACTAACCCAGCAACATATTCATCTCCGCCTTGATAATAGAATCGTAGCGAACCGAACTTTTCTTTGACTTGTTGTACAACTACCTGTGGAACAATTTCGCCATCTTTATTTTTCCAATCTAAGTGATGTTGGATGTTTTGGCATAACTGAACTAGGATATTAGCCCAGCCTGCACCCACAGCAATACCACCGTACTTACCTACAAACATTTTTGGATATACTTTTGGAAAGTATTCTTGCATTTCTTGTTCTGTCATAGCTTGCTCCTTGTATTATGTATTTTACATGAAAATGCAGTCGGTGTCAATCTTTTGTAACCTTATATAGACCTTTTTGGCTAGGCGTTGTATTATTGGATTTGAGATATTGCCAAATTGTTTAACATATGAATGTAGAGCAGGACTAACATATTGACTATTGAATTTTAATTTACTCAGGCTGGCAAATGTTGGCATGTATCTTAGCGCACGAGTTTTACCTAGACTTCTACATAATTCGATGGCTATGCTAATCGCGTAGGCATCTATTTCGTCAGGGTCTTCTAGATAGGTATTACCATTATAAAAAACTTCAAAGATTCTTTTACGGCTTTGGCGTTGATGTCTAAACTCGTGTACAGTGGCATCAAATATTTGTATTAGCAAATTAGTTATATGCAATTCGTCCCAAACTAAGTCTTTGGTGAAATTATGATATATGCTTATTTCTATTGCTATTTCTCGACGATGATCATCGATCGGGTCATAAAATGCATTAACACAGAATTCGTCTAAATCTAGTGTTCGATCTCTCAGACTCTTTATTCTAATATCAAACCCTTGGGTTCGAAATTCTCTGCGTAGGCTAGTTAGTAATGATTGGAAACTTACACCCGATTTGCTTTTGTTCCTTACGGTCTTACAAACTAAACAAACGGATTCCATTACGCTATTCATTACTATAACCTATAAGTTATCCTACCTTTAGTTAAATCATAAGTGCTGACTTCTAATCTAACTGAATCACCTTCGATAATTCTTATTTTATGCTGTTTAAGTTTCCCGCCCAGGTAACACAGTAGTAAATCGGGCATATTTTCTACACGCACTCTAAACATATTAGCAGGTAGAACTTCTTCTACAGTACCGGTTAATTCTAATAAATCGTCTTTACTCATGCATTTACTTTTTGAATAGTCCAACTACCATCATGGTTATCAGTCCATTCCAATGTATCCCCTTCTTTCCAACCCTGAGTTTCTAAAAAATCATCCGGAAACGGCAATAATAAATCGCCTGTTGCAGGATCTTCTTCTACAGTTATAGTCCAATTTGTTTTCATATTATTATTTAACCTAGTGTTTATCTTTAGGCCATGGAACTGGAATCCAACCTAATCTGTTGAAATCTCTTTCGATTTCATCGGTTACTGTACCTTCTGGAACATATTTTTTGGCAGCAAATTCTGCTTGTGCATCATGCTCCTGTTCATTTGATAGTGCCGCAAATCCACCCATACCACTGCAATACCAATCCATATAGTCGCCCTTACCTATGAAGTCAGATACTAGTCCGCCGGCGGCACGCCAACTACAGGACCAATATTCTTCTTTTAGTATGGGCCATAAATCACGTGGGCAATATTGCATATTGCATAATGCCGCATAGAGATTTTGAGCATAGTCATCACGAGTCCTAATTTTATTCAGGATCTCGTCATCACGCCAAATATCTTCTATGAGATTATATTCCTTCATTCGTGCCATGCGCCCTGAAAACAGTGCCGAGTTTCGTGACCCAGGGTGTGCATTGTTGGGTTTTTAAAGGTATAGATAATACAGTTATTCACGCCGTTAACTGGGGCATCATTAAATGAACAGGCTTGCACAGCCATTTTAAATCCGGTTCCACCTCTGCGTCGGCTTTCTTTATCACAAGCTGCCTGTACATCATCAACAGGGATCCATCGGATATTGCTTTGAACTGCAATATTTTTAGCGGTGGAAAATGGCATGATCGGATTATCTTCAAATCCGTATGCAGTGGAACTTACCATTAATACTAAAAATAAAAACTGTTTCATACTAGCCTTTCTGTGCCTATTTTGGTGTAGACGGAAGGATTCGAACCTTCAAAGTCGCTCTAAGAGCTAGACCCTTGCCCTCCCCAACAAATGCTGGGGAGGAGGTATACCAAGTTCCACTCACGTCTACATTGTTATTATAGTGCCTTTTGTAAATACTGTCAATGCAATTTTCTACAATACCCTTCGATAAGATTACATATTTTGGACAGCAAACCATGCTGGATCGTCCATTATTTAACACGAGTTGGATATTGGGCCGTTTTTGTAATTATAAATGTAGCTATTGCTGGCCCTATGCTCGCAGTGACAAAATGGACTATCAGCCATTTGAAGTCTATACTCACGCAATAGATGAGATTAAACGTCAAGCTCGCCAAAATGGATTTACTCAATTTCACTGGTCATTCAGCGGAGGCGAACCTACAGCATACAAGCAACTGCCCGATTTAGTAAAACATCTAGATGAAACAGAAAGTCCCTATCAAAGCATACACATGACAACCAATTTGAGTCCGGGATCAAAATGGTGGAAGACATGGTGTACTAATACAGCTTTATTACAGCGTCGTAGTATCACAGCTAGTTTTCATGCAGAGTTTGCTAAAGAGCAAGAGTTTGGTGACAAATGTCTACAGTTGATTTACGAAGGAGTATATGTTACAGTTAATCAAGTAATGGTTCCTGAACAGTTTTATGAAACACTAGAACGTTGTAATCGGTTACGTTCCAAAGGAATTAATGTAACACTTAAACCACAAAGCAATGATACTGCAACTGCTATCGTAGATGGATATACTCCCGAAATGATCAAGATCATGCAAGATGACTTTGAACAACAAGAAGGTTATCAGATTAGATTAACAGACGGTCATCAAGATTATTATATCGATCAAGCAGAACGATTTAATGCGTTGGGTTTTAATCAGTTTACTGATTGGACTTGCAACAGCGGATACCAAAGTGTTATAATAAGAGGTGACGAAGTAAAACGAGCATATAGTTGTCAAGAAGAATCTTTGGGCACAATAGAAAAATTTACTTTGTTTTCCAACCCTAAAAAATGTGTAACTACCAGATGTGTTAGCTCAGCAGATAGCAAGGTACCAAAATGCAAATAGATACCGAACACTTACATTTTTGGATGCAGGCCATCCGACAAAGTCCAGATCCTATGAGAACTATGGACGCATTTTGGCAAGGGCAAATTAAAAGCAAAGAATGGTTAATAGACAATATTAAACCCTATGTTGCTAATGCCGTGAGTATAGATATTCACGGAGGATGGGTAGGTGTCTTGGCCAGTCTTTTATTTCAAAGTGATATCGCAATTAAATATCTGCGTAGTATAGACATAGATCCGGCATGCCAGCCGATCGCCACAATGATGAATAAGATAGAAGAGCAAGACGGATACTTTAAGGCTGTTACCGCTGACATGTGCGAAGTGGAGTCTACAAGCGATATCATAATTAATACCAGTTGTGAACACATCACACAGGAGCAGTACGATAAATGGTTATCAAATTTACCAGACTCAAGTCTGCTGGTACTACAAAGTAACAATTACGATATTCCGGAGCATGTTCGATGGGCCAATGATCTCGGTGATTTTCAAAAACAAAGTAATATAAATGTACTGTGGAGTGGCGAGTTACCTACACAGTTGTATAATCGTTATATGTTAATAGGCTACAAACATGTTTAAATTTAATGAACTAAACGCTCTTCAAATTGAAATAACTAATCGCTGTCAAGCAGCCTGTCCACTTTGTGCAAGAAACGTGCATGGTGGGTTAGATAATCCTATAATGAAGTTAAATGATTGGTCTCTCGATGATTTCAAAAGAATTTTTAATAAAGAAGTATTGTTACAGATTAAATCTATTGATTTCGCAGGAACTGCTGGAGAGCCCACACTTAATAAAGATTTAATTGCCATGTGCGATTATGTTAAGACAACTAATCCAGCTATATTCATTAGTATTTTTACTAATGGTGGCGCACGAAATTCTAAGTGGTGGGCAGAATTAGCAACAGTAATGCCATTCAATCATAGCGTAGTTTTTGCATTAGATGGATTAGAAGATACTAATCACCTATACAGAGTTAACGTGACATATGATATGGTTATAAAGAACGCAAAGACTTTTATAGCAGCAGGTGGCTATGCAACGTGGCAGTTTATACAGTTTAAACATAATCAACATCAAATTGAGGAAGCTAAACAACGAGCTAGGGATATTGGATTCAAAGCATTTTCATTAAAAACTAGCCGCAGGCACGGTGACGAACCATTTAAAGTACTAGATAGAGATGGTATTGTTACACATTACTTAGAATCTTCAGATTCTGCTCCTATCAAATTTATTAAGAAGGGAGACTTTGATAATTTTAAAAAATGGGATAAAGCTGATGAAATCCATTGCTATGTTAAAAAGAATAGAGAAATTTATATTGACGCAAACTACATAACCCTGCCTTGTTGCATTATGGGATCGTTAACCTATTTAAATATTGATTATAATAAAGAATATTATAAACAGTACAACGTCTACGATTCAGTGTCAAACTATGATGCCGGCACTGGATTAAATGAAAGTTTTTCAAAACTGGTAAATGATATGGGTGGATTTGATGCTATTGATGCTAGTAAAGTAGACATTAAAAGTTTGCTTGAATCGGAGATGTGGCAAACAATTATGCAGAAGAAATGGAAGGATAAAGATTCTGATGTATGTATTAAGATGTGTAGTGCATCTAGTCCTTTTTCCACTATGGAAGATCAAGACACTTATGTAGAACGTTTTAATTAAAATACGTATCGAATCCGCGACCGGCCCTATTTGTTGTACCTCGTATAAAGAAATCAGCAGTTAAGCAAAAACGATTTTGTCCACTGTTGTTAACTTCGGCTTCGTGTTCTAAATGGCTAGGGAAGCAAACAGTCATATTGTTTTTAGGAGTTATTGAATAATCTTTGCAATTAATTAAATTTGTAGTATGATATTCAACATCTAGCATAGCAGGGAATAAATTTAAATAATGAGTATTCTTCTTAAAAATAAGATTACCACAGTTTTCGTATGTATCTAAGTAAGTAGTTAATACAAACACACAATTATTATGTATATGGGGTCTATTATATTGACCAGGTTTATGTCTTGTAATCCAACTATGCTTAATGCTAATACTTAAAGACAAATCTACACATAATATGTCTCTCCAGTACGTGTTTGCAATGTTAATTGTATTTGCTTTTAGCTGTGCCAATTCTTGACAATCGGTTAATACTTGAAATGATTTTGAAATATCAAGATAGTGGTTTTCTTTACTATGCCATGGCATATATTCTAATTTGTTTTTTATAAAATCCATAGTGTCTACGGGTAATTCGGGTGATTCGAATATGGATATAGGAACTGGAAATAAATTAATAGTAGTTGACATAAGAATATTTATGCCACTATAATCCTTAAATAAATATGATGATATGTATAAATTTAAAGAAATAGGCGCCCTTCACGTTGAACTTAGTTCAAATTGTCAAGCCAGTTGTCCTATGTGCGCTAGAAATCATCACGGCGGCAAAGATAATCCCTTGCTCAAAGTTAAAGATATTGATCTTAGATTCTTTATTAGAATGATTCCTAGCAGGCTTGTAGAACAATTACACACTATAACAATGTGTGGAAACTTCGGTGATCCATTGCTTAATAATGACTTACTTAATATTGTCAAATATATTACTATGAACAATCCTAATATTAGGATTGATATACATACTAACGGAAGCCTACGTTCGACTAAGTGGTGGGCAGAATTAGCCGCAGCATTACCCGACAATCATCTTGTACAATTTGGTATTGATGGATTGGAAGATACTCACGCACTGTATCGTGTGGGGACGGACTTTAATAAAATCATTGACAATGCTAAAACATTTATTAATGCTGGCGGCAAAGCTCGCTGGAACTTTATTACATTTAGACACAACGAACATCAATTGGAAACCGCCCGACAGATGGCTAAGGATTTAGGATTTGATAGCTTCTATGAAAAGCAAACTAGCCGCTTTATAGGTAACCCTTGGTTTGATGCTTACGATAAAAATGGGAATGTAACCCATCGATTAGAAAATCCAACGGAACAAAAATTAGTGTTTGTAGATAAAAAGACTGTAGAAAACTATAGAGAATTAGTTGCTAGTGCAACAATTAAATGTGAAGTTGAAGAACTTAATAGTGTATATATAGATGCACTAGGATACCTATGGCCTTGTTGCTTTGTTGGAGCCACTCCATATATACATACAACAGAACAACAACTTGTTCATGATTTTCAAACAGATAGTAAATCAAGCCTTAATAGACTGCTAGAAAAATTTAAAGGTATTGAACAATTAAATTTACGTAAGAGGTCTGTTCAGGAAATAGTAGATAGTCCTGAATGGCAAAGTCAGTGGGACGAATCCTTTGAAGGTGATAAACTACATGTCTGTGTAAGAACTTGTGGTAAGTTTCCCGATGCTGTTATTAGTCAATGCCGCGATCAATTTGTAGACCTGGACACATTTAATGAATAAGGTATTTTGGCTACAGCCCGAAACAACCCAACTAGGTGATTGGCAAAAACAAATTACCGAGCTAACCGGAAGTCCTAGCTTTTGTGTCCTACCGTGGATACATCTGGCCACCCGCCCTAATGGTGATATGCGTATATGCTGCGTGGCAAATGCGTCAGGTGCCGATAGTGGTGAGTACGATGTGGGGCTTGTTAAAAAGGAAGATGGTACTCCTGCTAATTTTGGGCGTGATTTGCCCACTGAGGCATTTAATAACAACTATATGCGATCGGTGCGTAAAACAATGTTAGCTGGTGAAGTGCCAGCTAGCTGTTTAAAATGCTATCAAGAAGAACAACAAGGTGTTGCCAGTAAGCGTATCTGGGAAACAGGCACCTGGCATTTACAAGAAAAAATCGATATTAAAGAATTAATTGCAGAAACGCAAGCAGACGGTTCTGTACCTTATAAGTTACAGTATTTAGATCTTCGCTTGGGAAATACTTGCAATCTCAAATGTATTATGTGTAGTCCACACGATAGTAGTTTATGGACTCCCGAACATAAAAAAGTATATCCGCTCTTTCAAAGTCCGTTAATTAAAAAACAAATGGGCTGGGATAAAAAAATGCACAACAACAGCTGGCATGAAAATCCCGAGTTCTGGGAAGAAGTCTATGATCAAATTCCCAACATTAAACAGTTGTATTTTGCAGGTGGTGAACCGTTGCTCATAAAAGAACATAAGGTATTTCTTTTAGAAATTATCAAACGTGGTTATGCTAGCCAAATTAGTTTACGGTATAATACTAACGGTATACTAGTCAATGATGAAATAATTGATATATGGAGCCAATTCCGTAAAGTAAAAGTAGGTGTTAGTTTAGACGGTATAGGACCGCGCGGTGAGTATATACGCTATCCCTTAGATTGGAAGACAGTAGAAGAAAATTTAATTAAGTTAGATAATGCTCCAGACAACATACAGACTAACATTGCCATGGCTGTACAGATACTAAACATTATGCACGTTCCGGATTTTATTAAATGGAAAGTGCGTATGAATTTTAAGAAAGTTAACTTTGATAAGAATGCCGCGGGACATGTAATGGGTGGAGGTTTAGTAGGTGTACACTTGCTATGGATTCCTACTTGGTTAAGTTTACGTGTATTACCTAAAGAAGATAAGGCAGAAGTACGTGAACTATTTTCTGAACTACAGCAATGGTTATGGGACAACTATACACAAGATGCAGAGTTCTGGGAAGTTAATCCCTATGGATGGCGTCGCTGGGAAGGTATACTAGACTGGATGGACGCAGAAGATCATACTAATTTACTACCAGATTTCCGTGAGTACATTAATACAATGGATGCACAACGTAAAACTGATTTTAAAATTACATTCCCCGAGTTGACACATTTACTATGATTACTCGGATTGAATCAACACAACCCCGTAATAGATTAGAACTTCGATGGGCTTTGAACAACGTTTGTAATTTTAAATGTAGATATTGTTTTCCGGGTAGTAATGAAGGAAATTATCCAAGCCCAACAGATGTTGATTTATTAATTAAAAATTTTAATTACATGCTAGATTATTATAGCAAATATGCCGGTAAAGAAGTATTTGATTTAAAAATACTAGGCGGCGAGCCTACTATGTATAAAGACCTTGATAAATTTATTAGAGGAATTAAAAAAGAACATAATGTATATGTTAGTGTTGTTTCAAATGGATCTCGAACAATACGATGGTGGAAAGAAAACGGTATGTTAATTGATAATTTAATTTTAAGTTATCATCAACAATTTGCTGATTTAGATCATACTATTAATGTTGCTGATATTATTCATGCGTATGGTAAAAAAGTTACAGTTCATGTGTTAATGGATGATCAGCACTGGGATGAATGTGTTGCAAGTGTAAATTATATCAAAGCAAACAGCAAATATCGTTGGATGATTCAAACCAAAGAGTTAGTTTCTACTTCTCGAGTTAACATCTCGTATACAGATAAACAAAGAAACTTTTTTAAATATGAGCTTAAACGATTTCCTAGCATAATATGGATTTTAAAAAATCTTCATTTATTGTTTAAAGGACACGTTAAATTATTTGAAAGCAAATATACAGTTAATGGTAAGAAGCGCCGAGCTACTTCTCAATATTATATAACTACACAAGAAAATAATTTTAAGGGATGGGAATGTGCAATCGGAGTGGAGTCAGTCTATATAGATTTTGACGGTGAGTTAAAAGGTAGTTGTGGTCAATTAATTTTTAATAATACAAGATATAATATCTTAGACAAGCAATTTATTAGTATTTTTAATCCGCAACTATCACCTAGCATCTGCACTATTAATAGATGTGTATGCCCGCCAGAAACACATTTATCAAAGTCTAATCTTAGTCAACGGAATGTCGGCAGCACACGTACAATAATTCCGATCACAGATAATCGGATCTACAGGAATAGTAAAGTTTCCCTGGTAGATATTACCTAAACTACCGCCCACTCGGCAGGTAGCGCGATGTACATCACCATCCCAATTAATCATTAGACTTTCTATCCCGGCGTTGCACGACCAACCCTTGTACTGATTGCGATGCAGTTTAATAACATCGTTGGCATGCTGTGTTATTTGTCCAAACTTATCATCGAGCCAAATAATAACGTTAGGAGCAACTGTTGCTTCACTATCTTTAATCCAATTTAAATCATCTGGGTGATAGCGCATATCATCGAACAAATCGTGATCTCCTTCGGTCCAGCGTATTCTGCGTATAGTGTATGGTACTTTTATAATATCGAGATAATCAGCTGAATCTTTAACATCCTTCATGTGATCATGATGTGCCATTAACTGTAACACTAACGATTTGCTACTATCTTTCAAGCTAGTGGCAGTATGTAAAACTCTCTTAAAATCATATTCAAAGTGTATACTGAATACATATTGATCAACTCGTTGTCGTTGATACCATTCAGGTGTGCGTGTACCATTTGTAGTCACGCTGATCCAACTGATACCGACATGTTTAGCATAGTTGATTAATTCTTCAAAGTTTGGATGTACTGTAGGTTCCCCACCTGTGAAACTTAGTCGTACAGGTTTGCCTATCTTTACTAATTGATCTACGGTATTCTTTAATATTTCTATATCAGTATGTTTACTATTATTATCATGTATACTGCTAGGACAATAACTACAATCGTAGTTACAACGCTTGCCGAGATTCCACTCGACTTTAACACTATTTTGATGGGGCCAGCGGCTAGTAACTTTAAACATAGTCTTTGAATTCTTGTACTACATCAGTAAATGTTCGGCTGTTTCTAGTTTTATCTAACCGCCGATTAAACTCTACGCAATCTTCCCATAAATCACTAAGATCCTTAGCATTAAGAAAATTAATGTTATCTTGAATTTGTCCTAGTGTGTATTCTAATAGTTCAGGTCGTTCTTTAACTAGTTTGAAATTGGCCACTCGATCTTTAACTGCTTCCAGACGCATGATAGCTAACGATTTTAAGGGAGCAGGTAATACTTGCGCCGATAATAGATTAGGATAACTTACACGATGGGTGTGAAATATAATACCTAACTTGTCTAAAAACTCTTCTATAATCTTGTCTAATATTAGTACGTTACTTACCTGAACAGTACAGGCACCTACTATACGACTAATGTTTGGTATAGATTGTATTTGCCGAATGTTAGTAACCACTTCCTTCCAGCTGGCATTTGATCTTATGTATTCATATACATCACCTATACCATCTATACTTACATTGACCGCTACACTTTTGAACTTGGGCCAGTATTGCCAAACAGTTCTGTTACTCTTGCCTAGCATACTTAAATTAGTAGCGTACTTTATTTCAATTTGATCACCGTACGGAGCAAGCATATCTAATATACGATAGTGCTGTGGATCCATTAAGGGCTCCCCACCGGCAAATTCTACACGACGGAAGTGAGGTAATAGTTTTTCTAGACTAGCCCACCACGCTGGACTATCTTGGAATTTATCTAGATGGGGTTTACTTTCTAAATTATTTTCTTCTACAATAGCATACATTATATTGCTTTCTTTCTTGTAGAACTCTTTAACTTCATTCCAGTCTGTCCAACTAGTGCTATCCATAGGATGACACATACGGCAAGCAAGATTGCATAAGTTGTTTAATTTAAGTTCCATGGTAGGAATCTCAAACGGCATTGTAAAATCGTCTTGTAAACTGTTGAGTGCATCAGGATATAAATTAATCCTAGCTTCTGGTATCTTACCTGCTATATGACGCTGACGTAAACTTTCAACACCTTGATCTTCTAAACTAAAACATGGTTCACACTCGGGCGGACGTTCATCGTTGAGCACCTGCTGGCGAATACGTTTGATTGTATTGTTATTCCAAATTTCTTCTAACGATTGTTTATCTATAAATCCAATAGGATGGCTGCGACAGCAGGCGCAGATAGCCCCATCTTCTCTTGTGGCTAATCCTGTAAAAGGATGCATACAGAATGTTTTACTGTTTGGCAACATATCTTATTAGAGGACTTAGTCCCACTGGTTGGTTATCTTTAAGAGCAAGGTAAATGCTCTTAGTTGGTGTTAGATCAAAGTCCTTGCATATCTTATAGTAAGTATCGCCGTAAGTATTCCACAAATAGTCTGGTAGAAGATTACGTAAGAAGTGTAAGCCAATCATCGCAGGTGCACGGAGATTCATATTAAAGTCATTCATAATAGTAACAGCATCTGGATCCTGACTTTTAGTCCAACGCAATCCTACACGATTCCAACCTAGACCCAAACCTTTACTGAGGCTGATACCAACGCTACGAACAGCAGGATGCCCGACATCGAAAACAATATCCCTACAACAAGTAATCCAAGCGCCATCAATATGGACCGGAATTTCTTTATCCAAACATTCATCTAATATCTCCGTCATTTGATCATAGACTGCTCCTGTACCGGGAAAGGGCATGGCAATAATTAACGGTAAGTCTCGACGTAAGTATCCCGGTATACTGTAAACTAAATTAGGATTTAGTCTAGCGTGATATCTATAATCGCCCTTTAGAGTCTGCACAGGCCCTTGCATATAGATAGCATCGATAAATTGTGTACAACCATTTATAATATCAACACGGTCAAATTTATCAAACCCAGTGATATTATTAAGTTTACTGGCAAATAACCATGCCGTCATTTCTTTTTTAAAATTGATATAGACTTGATCAGTAATGTCTTTATCCAGGACTCCGTTTAATACATCTTGTTGCAGTTGCTCAATCCTAAGATCAGATAATGGTTGAGGACGATCTATCTCTAGCCATTTGGAATCATATGAAGGAGCAACACGTTGTGGTTTCATGAATTATTTACACTATAATACTAGCACATAAATATTTCATGCTAGAGCTCACTGATTATACTATATCTAACGAATTATTACAAGAGGCAATTAGTCTATTGCCCAAAATAGATGCACGGTTAGCTCTTAATCAACCTAGTGCTAGATTCTTTAAAGATCCCTGGAAAATAAAACCAGAGTTTAAAAACACAGTTTGGGAACAGATTCTAGATAGTATTGCTTGCGATAAAGGAGAAGCCAGACTAATTAAACTATCTCCGGGTGAGGCATATCCTAGTCATGCTGATATGGATGATCGATGGCATTTGTCTATTTGCGGTAATCATTCATATCTAATAGATTTAGAAAATAATCAAATGTTTCAAACTAAAGTAGACGGCTGTTGGTATAGTATGGACGCCGGAGTAAGACACACTGCTGCTAATTTTGGCAGCGAAGATAGATTGCAGTTAGTGGTCAGGAAGTTACTACCGACTAATATTCTTAAAGATCCGATTGATGTACATATTACGCTGAAAAATATCGTAGCAGATCGTAGATTTTTATTTGATGATATTATTAGCCCGTGGTTGAATAGAGCGTTCAAACGTGGTATTGTTAGTGACTTTGATGGTCAAGATCTAATTGCAAAACTTACCATAGAAGTAGACTGCTTAGATGAGTTAGATGCGTTGACTAAAGATTATTTTATACTAACAATAGATGTATGAATACAGATAATTGGAATCCCTTTTATAAAATCAATCCAGAAGATAATAATCTGATTGAAACTAATTTAATATATACTCCTCTAGTAAGTCCTAGTGGTAATGTATTTTGTATGCATTTTGATCATACTAGCAAATACCAAAATGAAGATCTAGCACACTGGTTACCTAATCGCCCGTACTATACTAAAGAGATGGTTAAATTTTTCTTCGATAGAGAAGTTGAGTATCTTACAGTATTCAAAGATAGAGTTTGGGCTCCAAGAAATATTTCAATAGACACAGAAGAACAAAAGATATTTTTCAGCTGGGTTGGAGAAACCTGTAATCAAATAGTATATACAGAGCGTAGTTTAGATGAAGAATGCCCCGATTGGAAAGAACAAATGTTTTCAATTTTAAAAGACATAGTTGATTCTGGATACTATAAAACTAGTCTATATCCGCATTGTTATTTTATTGATAACGGAGTATTGCGTACATTTGATTTTTATGGGTGTGTTAGAGCAAGAGATCCGTATGTCAAATTAGATCATATTCGAGGTATGATCGGTGAAACGTCGGGACCTAGATTTGAAGCAGCGATAGAAGGTGATGTTCTTAATATTGAAATATTATTCAAACAGGCATTAGAATCATGGGTTAAGTGGCCAGACGATGTTTTACCAAAAATGTACAAACAGCTATTTTAATAAAACTGTTATCAACCAAAAGATTATCATATAAATATTTCATGAATTGTTCAAATATTATAGATTGGAAACATGTAATTGATACCCTAAAGGATCCAGCAGTTCCTGCATATATCAAACCGGAAGAATGGTCCATGAAGAAAGATTATAATGAAATCCACAAGTTATGGATGGACGCTAATATGAATATTGCCGGCGTTCGAGTATTCAATTATGAACCATTCCAAATCGATGATAACGTTGTTCCTGCGATGGAGAAGTTCTTAGGGTTGACTCATGTAGAATCTTGGATTAGTAGAATAGATCCTGGATGCATGGCCCCTTACCATTGGGACTTTGATAATCCTGCTATTGCAACACTGCCTCGAGAACCAAAAAGATATTCTGTACACATTAGCGAATTTTCATTTGGTCATGTTTTTATTGTAGATAATAGAATTTGTTATAATTTCCAAGTAGGTGATATAGTAGAATTTTCAAATTTTAGAGAGTGGCATGCTGGTGCCAACATGGGCCTTGTTCCGAAATACATGTATCACTTTATAGGATATTAAATGAGTAAAGTTAAATTTGTAGGTAATTCTGCAGATATCATTGACTGGAACAAAGTTGTAGCAGAAGTTATCGATAAGCCGGGCAAGTTAGTCACAGCCGATAGATCCAAGTGGAAGATGGATTCTAATCCGGTCTACGGAGAACTGGTAGATCTATGGGAGCGAGCAAACTTTAACTTTGATTCTATCAAATGGATTAACTACTACCCGGGACAAGACTTTGATAGCGAAGTTATAGTTAAACTAGAAAACTTATTAAAAGTTAAAACAATCAAAGTATGGCTGGCAAGAATAGATCCCGGATGGTGTACACCATGGCATTGGGATACTGATGATAATGAAGAAGAATGGAATAAACTAGGAAACACTCGTCGCTTTATGATATTCATTGATCCGCCTGCGGTGGGACATATACTTGCCATGGAAGAACAGTGTTTCTATAATGAAGCCATCGGCAACATGTATGAGTGGAGTGACTATAAACTATGGCATGCTGGAACTAATGTAGGACTTACTCCTAAGTTTATATTACACTGGATGACTTACGATTAATCTAAATTATGATCAATGTAGAATTTAGGTTTATGATATGCATCATCGGTTTCATGAGTACTAAATTGAAAAGTCACTCTCGGTATCATGCTAAGATTAACTACTCCGTGTATTAGATCGGCCTGATCCCAAGTCCATAAATCACCAGCTTTATAATTAGTCATCATCTGGCCCCCTTCTGATACAAATACATGGCCTGGATGATAATCCATCATTGCCATCCAGTATCGTTTAGCAGTTTGATAAATCTTTGTATGTGGGTCGTAATGCATACAAGCAACTGAGCCTGGCAGGAATTTAATGAACCACCAATCCCAAGTTTTATTCCCTAAATCAATAGGTGGTGTTATTACAAAGTCCTTAATATCTTCAGTATACTGATTATACATATTTGAGTAAAAGTTACGTTTATCGTAACCTGCTGCACAAAAAGTTTTATACCACGCTTCGTGTTCGGGGTGACCCTTCCATGTCAGTGGTTGATTTAACAGCGTCGGATCACCTTGAGTTTCTACTATTCTTTCTAGTAGCTCTGGCTGAATCCAATCTTTAAAATTACCTAGATATTTCATTATAAAAACTCATCTGCAGACTAATTCGGGGATTCATACTGATATTTGCAGCACCGTGCAAACACATAGCATCAGGCCATAAAAACAAATCGCCAGCCTTATAATTATTTAATAACACATCATCGTAGACAAATATGTGTCCATCTTCAAAATCTGTTAGCATCATAGTATAACGCTGACAATCTTGTGTATCTATAACATGCGGATCAAAATGCATAGGCTGCATATCCCCACCCATGTATTTAACTATCCACCAATGATGTACTGGTGGCAAGTCAGGTAGATTAAATTTAAAATCAATTTGATCTAAAAACGGTTTTATACATTCTGTATTTTCAGTGTACTGATGAAAATGATAATCTAGTTTAGGATAGCCGGCATTTTCTAAAGCAATACGGGCAGCGTCCCATTCTGGTTTACCCGACCATTTTTCAGGCTGATATACCGGAGTAATTTCACCATCATTGTTTAATACAGCATCAATTAATCCTGCTGGAATTTGATCTATGTAATTTCCGATATATTTCATTTTAATATAAATCTAAGATCGATATGCGTTTTTAAAAAATCTGCCACAAGCTCGTGTCCATTTTCCAGGGGATGATCACCAGGACCCCAATCTATATTAGGGAAGTTCATTACATAATGCCTTAATGCCATAGTGACCATGTAATAAGTTAAATCCATTTGTGATACAAATAGGTCTTTTATATCTTGGCGCAACAACACCGTCTTTGTGTCAAACGTGTTAAGCATTAAGTAAGGAATATTATTTTTCTTTAGAAATGATTCTAATAATACTACTTGAGTTAAAAAATTTATAACATCAGTTTCATCGGAAGAATATCGTGTCCAAATTTTTTCAGCAAGTTTTTGATCATCCCCACGAGTCGATGCTGAAAAGTTAGTCCAGTTATTTTTTTCTTGACTAAACAATTCAAAACGATGTATCAATGTCCATGTAATAATAACAAGAGGTTTACGCCCTTCCAGTAATAATCTACTAATATCTTCAACAGTAGTTCTAACTATTCTTTGATTACTACCACCTGGTGAAGCAGAATTTAACAACGGTAAATTATAATGCTTTGATAACAAGCCTGGAAAGGAATATGCTAATCTATGTGCTTCGCTTTCATCACCTAGCTCTGATCCCCAAGCCCAACTATCGCCATTACAATATAAAATGTCGGGTGTAATTTCTTGAGGTGAAATGGTTATATGCTTCATTTACGATCCTTTAAAAATTTAAGTAATGGATTAAAATAATCACGCATAACTTGCTTGTATATTAACAGCATATTTCCACTGACTTTCGGTACGTTTTCATACTCTTCCCATGATAGTGAATCGAGCTCTTCCCAGGACCAATCTCCGTGATCAAATGCAGTATGTTTAAATACCCACTTACCTTTGCGTTTGATTGTACTTAGCCTAGCTTCCCAGTAGTCTGATACCGCTTTGGCTTCATCGTAGTTGGTAATATCAGTACCGTCATTCTTTTCCCAATACCAGGGGCGATTTATTGGGTCAGGCCAACTATAACCCCACTTTTCAGCTTCACGTTCAAATTGACTAGTGACCTTATATCTATCTAAGGGATCCGGGGCATACTGCCGTAGTGGAACAAGACCGATAGCATCGATAGGAGCATCTTCACGCATAAACCATTCGACAGATTCTGCAACGCTGGCACTATCTTCCCCCGGTAAACCTGTGATAAATTGGCTACTGATTAACACATCTCCGCCCCATACTGCTTTACAATCTATCAGAGCTTGTTTAAGTTTATCCGGACTTGCTCCTTTTTTAATTGCGCGACCTGCTGTTTTATTAAACGTTTCGATGCCTACTACAATATCTTTAAATCCACAGTCTTTAATAAGTTGCATTTGTTCGGGGTGACTCGCTATTAGATCTAATCTAAAAAATCCCCAGAACGCAGGCTTAAATGGTAAACTTTTAACAATAGCTAAAAATGTTTCTAGTTTTTCTGTGCTGTCATTAAACGTGTCGTCGGTCACGTAGTATTTCCATACACCCCAACGTTCCCAATTCTCTATAAGTTCTTCACGAATAAGTTCCGGGGTCTTTGTGTAATCAGCTACATTCTTTTGTCCTATTAACGGCCAAGTACAAAAACTGCAACTAAAACGGCACCCCCTGCCAACTTCTAATCCTAATCCTTCGTACGACTGTATAAAATCTTCTTCCTGATAGCGTGTAGTGCTGTAGACATAGTTGAATTGTTCTTTGTTACCCTGAGCTTTAGTATCGTAGTCCACAATAGTATTAAAGATGCGTTTGGGTCCTTGCCCACTAATGCTTAATACATAGTCAACAAACATAGTTTCGGCCATACCTACAAAGTAATTATCAACTAACGGTGTACCAAAGTATTCCCAAGTCTTACTGCCGCCCATGACAATTTTGGTCTTAGGATTTAGATCTTTAATATACTGTAACCAAGGAAGACTGTTACCGTTGGCAAACTGTAGTGGTAAACCTTTTGCATACCATTCTTCATCTTCTAATTTTAAAAAATCCTGTGAGCTAGTCCTGGCATAACTGGCCTGTAATAATCTTGCTTTCTTTTGTCCTTCTACATCCTGCATACGGTAAGGGAAGATACTAGTGCTAAATCCTACAAACAGTGTCTCTGGACCTATAGCTAAATTCAATAACTCTTTGTACAAGTCAATGTCGATTGCAAAAGCCCAATCTAGTACAAGTATTTTAAATCCATAGCGGCGCAGTTCGTTAGCAAGACGATGTACGCCATAGCCGCGACCGAGCCAATTTTGACTAGTACATTCTGTAATAAAAATTCCGTGGTACATTAGTATGAATCCAAATGATCAATGCCCAGTTTTTTACGGAACTCATCTGTAAACTTGCCATCAATACGTAGACTATAGCTCTGTTCCATTATACGTTCACCACCGTGCCAGTCCTGATCGTTCCACCAGGCAACTCGTGTATTTAGATATACCTTATTCTTAGTTTCCGGATCCCAGATATAAAATGCTTTTTTAGTGTTAGGACGTATGTGTATAAATTCATTACGGTGTAAAAATGTTTGATTCATACCATTCTTAGCATCTAAGTCTCTATGCTCAAACGGAATACCATCTGCTTCGCAATGGAAGAATATAACACGACCGATATCTTCAAACACTGTACCTACCAAACTTTCTATCCACTTAACTGTGTTGGGAAAATATTCTGCTTCAGGAGTTAGTTTGCGTGGTGCAGTACGATCATCCCACGATCCTTCTTCCCACAAATAGTAATATATGTAAGGGTCATATGCACCCATAGCCATTTTTAAAAATCTTGTAAACTTATTTCGCTGTTGGAAGTTTTTAAAATCTAATGGCATTAGTTTCATACCTGCTTCTTTAATAGGATCCCCGTCGGGCAATGCTGCAAATTCTTCAGCTGCCTTGTAGATAGGTTTCCAGTGAGGCTGATAACTCATATCTTCAAATGTAAAACCAGGAGCCATCCAAGTTCCTTCTTTGGCTTGATCACGTGCTAGAGCAAACCCGGTAAGTATTTCTGATTGTAGTTGATCAAACTCTGCCATATCTACATATTGAGCCAGATCATAGTATGGTTGCTTGTTTATACCTATAATCATATTTCACCCGTTATTGCTAGCAGATCTTCTATTCGATCTTTAGGTATCCTTGCAATTAGATTAACTCTATCCTTATTAGAATTATTAACCGTATCGTGAGGTAGTTCTACATCTAATCCCCAAGCACTACCATCGGGTGTAAATGTATAAGGAGTATTATTTAAAATAAACAAAGCATCTGATTCCCACTGTATGGGAATAATAATTACATATTGTCCCGGATCATTATGATTAACAACCTGCCCAGTGGGTGGCAATACAAACAAAGTCCAACGGAACGCGAATGGTATACGGTCTTTTAATCTCTTTACAACTCCGAACATTAGTTCAGTATCATACCAATCTACTGTAGGATGTTTAGTCTTTAACATTGATGGCGGCATAGACTTATCTGCCATATTGCTTTGCATCATCCATCCGTGCATTAAGGTTTGTGATTTTTCGGCACATTCACTAGCAGCCACATTATCTAAATGGATGCTGTTATTTTCCCAAGTCCAATTTAAATGACTATATTGAGTTTTAACTTTGTTGTAATAGTCTACTAGTTCTGTTGGATCTACAGTAAAATTTAATTTGGTGACTTCAGAAATATTCATAGTAGAACTATTTATAGCTAAGTATTTTCATGATAAGCGGATACGAATACTACTATAATAATGTGCCAGGAGATGGCCTTTGCAGAAACAATCTCATTTATACCAGCCTCATTAGCCAGGATAAAAAAACATTTGTACAATGGTATCACAACGATACGGAGTATCATAAAGGACAAAATCAAGTAGTAGATCCAAAATTAATGACAGCCAAATGGGAAAGAGAAATGCATTTTCTCCACAATATGGCATATCATTATCCAGACATGGTTCCTGAAATATTAGAAGTAAACGTCCCCGAACGAAAAATATATCTTAAAATCGATGGGGTCGATTTTTGGCAACGGAGCTTAGACGGAGCTTGCAATTTTGATCAAATACTTCCAGACTGGCGTGAACAGATGTTAGATATGTTTCGTGCATACAAAGCACATGGTTGGTACAAGTATAGTTTACACCCTAGTAGCTATTTTATCGTAGATGGCCGTCTTAAAAGTATAAACTATTTCTTTACATATTCTAATAATGAAAAACCAATCACAGTCGCTGATCACCTGAGTCATATTAGTGAAGAGCGTCAAGTGGCAATGAAGACTATAACAGATTATATGGGCATCGATTGGGATGAACCGCAATCGTTGTTTACTATGCAGATGCTGGCATTTGAAAGTTTTAGAAATAACTATCCAGATGACTTTATAGATCAGGCTAAAGATGTCTGGCTTTAAAATAGTACCCTGGTCGGAAGATCTAGACCTCACAGAGTTCTATGCTGATGCAGCTCGTAGAGGATTCGATAATAATTCAAGTCGTCAATCTCTAGTAGATTGTTTTCGTAACGAAAAATCGAAACAAGTATGGATACTTTATTATAATGATCGTGCAGTAGGTAGTGTTGCTGCCCATAGCTTTCCAGAAATGGGTGAAGATGCATTTAGGATTGCTGCTCGTACCTGTGTGTTTACAGATCAACTACCTGGGGCATATGGTTCGGCTTTACGTACAATAAGTGTTATTACAGAACATCAAAATCCCACAGCACAATTTTTAATACCTGCTTGTATAGAATGGTGTCCACCTTGGGCTGATCTGTACATAACATCAAACGAAAGCCCTGTTGGCACACAGCGACTAGTACATAATATATTTGGCCCCGCAATGGAACGACAGGGTGTTATGAAAAGAATCAAAGAGCTAGACTATAGAGGAACTAGGCAAACTGCCTGGCAATTTTTTCCTAATACCTTTTACGAACAATTAAGCATCTATCGACGCTGGTAATTTAAAATCTTTAATGTCTGCTAGATTTACATAGTAGGCCATTTCTTTATTATAATCACTAATAAACGGTTCTTTCAAATACGGCTGCCATGGACCTGTTTGTAAATTACTATAGTCATGTTGTATGCGATAGCATAACCTATCCTTAATATCACCTAGTCTACGATGTAGTGTAATACTATTGTCAAATAGACAAAAATCGTTATTGCTTTGATACCAATGATCGTAGATATATTTGTCTACAAATAGTTCTTTGTTTATTTCTGCAAATACACTATCACTTTCTTCTTTAGTCATACCTTTAATACTGTGAACTGTGTTTAATGAATAATGTAATCCTATGATACCCCCGGGACTACGCATTACCATAGGAATCTCTGTGTCATCTTCCGGACACATGTTGGCATGCATAACTTCATCTTGATCTTGACGTAGACCCGGATTGATACGTCCGGGTGTAAATCTATGTACTAGTATCATTTCATCTAATTCACTACGGAACGCATTGCTGACATTTTCATAATAGTCAGGTGTAGTAAGAAATCCTGTACTAGATCCTATCATGTTTTCAGCACCTAATAATGCCACTCCGGGTGTGAATGTTAATGTACCACTTTCATTGCTATGCCAAAGTAATTCACCTTCAGCAAACATACCCAGTGGGTTACCGTCTGAATCCCGCTTGCCGGTTACACGCATAACATGTCTGCCATCTGGCATAAGTTCTTGCATACGACTAATACTTTGTAGTCGCTGTTTATCTATGTCATCTATGCTAGGATCATCCTGCAGAGCGGCACCGACGATTTCCTTCCAAGTCCTGCCTTGATATTTTTTAAGTAATAGATATCGAACACCGTATCGTGTATCACCAAATTGCTTGCAGAAATCTATCTCTCGATCCCAAGTTAGATTACAATCACGAATGATAGTAACTAGATTTTCTAAATGTAGACGGCCAATTTCCAGCCATTCTTCATTGGTAATCGTAGTAAAGTCTACCTCATCGACAAAAACGCCGAATCTGCCTAATCCGGGTATCTTTGATACTTTCATAAAAAAATCCTTAAATGTTTTTAGTATTTAAGGATTTTTCTAATGCTAGTTAGTGTTATTGATTAAGGTCCAGTAAATGCCACCCAAGCAGTACCGTTATACCCGTAGAAATGATTTAATTGTTGATCAAATATAATCATTCCCTTTGAAGGATTAGACGGATAAGATGAAGTATTGTATAAACCTGTTTGTATTACTGGAGCAGTTAATACACCAGTACTGCTGAATAATAATTGATTACGACCGCCACCTGTTTTAGTTGTAATTACAACAAACGATCCAGGCACTGCACCAGTTGCTACTGTGCCGTTCGAATCTACTTCTGCTCCAAATGCTACAGCTTGACTATAATTTGATCCATCGTGTCCATATACAATAATACCACTCATTGTATCACCAGCGTGGACAGCTGAAGGAGAAGCAGGTGTTCCCCTTGACATATTTAAACTAATCCATGAGTCAACTGGATAAACTTCTCCGTAGAAGTTTGCAAGAGGTTGACCGTTAGTAGTTTGGGATGAGCTTAATATTCCAGTAATACTGATATTACCGGTACCGGTGATATTATGACTGTTAAGTGATAAATTGCCGCCTAAACCTGTTGATGCATTAATAGTTCCTGCAATATTAATATTACCTGTACCTGTGCTGGTAATATTATAGTTACCCATATTTAAACTGCCACCAAGACTTGGGTTAGTATCTGCACTAACACTTAAAATTCCTTCGCCTGTAAAATCAACTGTTGCGCTAATTGAGTGACTACTTTGATTATAAACGAAACTAATATGTGAATGTGTACCGTTAGCGAATAATGCGGCTGCATCGCCTTGCGCTCTTGCTGTAGTATAAAATAAATTAGTCGATCCCTCAGTAAGTGAATCGCTACTTAGTGTAACACCATTTGCAGTAAAATCTATCTTCTTTGTAGATTGATTATATGTCAATCCGACACCTGCCATAGACGCCATAGCGTTAATACCGCCGGCATGTATGCCGTCTCCAACCCATAACTGATTGCTATCTGTAGTCCAGATTAGTTCACCTGGATCAAAGGTTTTTGAAAGTCTATCAGTTTCGTTTCCGCGTCTAATTTGTAGCGACATGTGCTATCTCCGTTATTCTCTAATCAGTCAAATGATTATTATAGTGTATTTATTAAACTGACAACTTTGTTAAGTCAAAAAAATAGGGCCCTAAGGCCCTATTAAACTGCTACTATATTACATAGTAGGTCCGTTTCCGTTGCGAAACCCAATACTTCCACCCTCTGCTTCAATATTACGGATAACATCTTCAAACAAAATAGGTGCAAAATCGGGAGTTTGTTCTACGCAAACGCAATGGTAACGAACATCGTTTTCATCGCTGTATAAAACTTCACCAGTTCTAGCATCAACTCCCCGGGCTTTTTTAACACGATTTGCGTGTAAATGTCCGTGAATGTTAACACCAAAACGTCCAAGACTTTCTGCGTGAACAGGAATATGGCTAAGGATCATACCGTTCATAACGTGATAAGCCCTAAGCTCTCTAAAGTACTGACGGTATTCGTCATCTCTAAAGATATCGTGATTACCACGAATTAGTACTTTATCACCGTTAAGTCTGGATAAGATTTTTAACGATCGACGATTGATGACAACATCACCTAAATGGTAGACTTTGTCAGCGGGCTTTACCCGTTCGTTCCACGCCTTAACCATTGCTTCGTCCATTTCCTCCGCAGAATCCCATGGACGGAGTTTTGTAACACCATCGCTACGAGTAAAGCGGCAAACACCAGCGTGACCAAAGTGCGTGTCGCTAACTAAAAATACACTAGGCATAAGCCCTCCTTTATTAGTGGACGGGCTGTTTTATCTCACATTCAACAACCCAGTTTTCAAAACGGGTAGCACCCGTTACATCTACCCCTAGCCCAACTGCTTCATTTACAAAATGCTGTAGTAGTGAATTATACAGCTCGTCGGGCATAGTATCTTTATCAAATATAATTTTCATGCTGTTAGCCAATCCATTTCTTGTTCTAGTTCAATTGATTCGTTACCATCGTATTCATGAATACGAAACTTAGTACCAACAGGTATCCAGCTTACTGCTAGGTCGTCAAAGCCTGAAACATATACATCTGGGTAGCGCATTGCCACGTAAGTATGGAACTCATCTTTTTTGTTATTCAAGATCATTTCAACTAGCATAGGATCAAACACTAACTCAGGAGTTTTTAAATTCCAAGTGTACCAACCAGCACCGAAACCTGGGGAAAATATCACTGCTACTTTGTCGTCTTTGATTAGTTTTTCCATATCGCTCTCCTTACTCAATAATATATTATACTACCAAAAGAGCAATTTGTCAACCGAGCGTAAAATTGGAGGTGCGGGTGAGATTCGAACTCACGGTTTTAGGGATTTGCAGTCCCTTGCATTGGGCCTCTCTGCCACCACACCTTAGGTTTTTTTAATTTTGAATTTATGTTTATTACTATTCTTCTTGATGTTGTGTTCGGAGTTGAACTTGAATGATACTGTAGCCCATCAAACCAAACAAAGGTATTTTCCTTTGGAGTAACAGTTTCTTCAACATTGTATACACGATCTGATTCGGACTCGTACCAATTGGTAGGTAAAAAATCAATACCATGCCTAAAACGTTCTTTATAAAAGATTGTATCCCCATCTGAATCATTTAGATAAATCAATCCAGTCATGTGTGGAACATCCATATCAATGTGGGCTCCATGGACAAATGGGACATCTAATGCAGTAATCATTCCTAATCTAATACGATAAATCAATGACAATGTTTGTCCGGTATTATCTAATGCAGATCTCACTGCTAGGTCCACTAGGTCATATAATTCAGATGAAGGGCGACCATCTCCGTATATGTGATGTACATAACTAAAATTTAAATGTGCATTGTCGGCTGAAGAAGGATAGGCAGTATTAGGAGTAAAGAACCAAGGTATTGAACCAAATACTTCCTGTTTTAATCTTTGAAAAATTAATGGTGAAATAGCATCGTGTTTGATATTCATGCATTATCCTAATACGCTGTTAAATGCTATACTGATACGATCATGTCCGCTACGATTTGGTTGTGTATAGTGTAACAGCCAACTAGGAAATATAACTAATTTTCCAGCAGTCGGATGTTCACTCCATTCTGCACTATTATAAAAATTATAGTTTTCAACAACACCATTTGGAATGGTATATACATGTTCAGCTACAGGATTATGCCATTCTAATTGGCCTGCTCCGGGTTCGGCTTTGACATAGAACACTCCTGAGAAAAAGCAACCAGGATGCTTGTGTGGTTTATTGTAGTGTCCTTCTTGATTGATATTAACCCAAGAGTCCTGGATCACCTGCTTGCAGTTATTTTTAAAGCCTAACTGCTGATGGAGTCCGTTAACCACTTGATCGATTTGATCGAACAATGGGCTGATAGCCGAGTCATTAGTGTCTAGATAGTGGCTATGATAGCCGCCTTCGTTACTGACGAACACTCCGGAATCTTGTTGTTGTACGTTATAGCAGTAGTCTTCAATAGACTTAAGATCAACTGTTAAAAAATCAATAAAGATAAAACTGCTAAAGATACTTTGTATTTGCATAAAGGTTCCTGGTAGGACGTGACGGGTTCGAACCGCCGACATTCACGGTGTAAACGTGACGCTCTACCAACTGAGCTAACGTCCTAGATTCTTATTTTACTTTTTTAAAGTACTCTTGACCTTCGATCTGGCCATTTTGTAATTCTAGTAGTGCTGTGACAATAGTATGTGTATATTCATACTGAGTACTGGTCTTGTGATGACGACGTAGTTCTCGAGCGCGAGCACTAGCAGCCAAAATCATATCGTACATACCAGTGCCCATAAGACGTACACACTTTTCACGATCAATTTCTGGGCCACGACTTGGAATTAGCTTTTTCATATAGATCCTTAGTTAAAACATTATTGTAACATCATTACGCCGGAATGTCAAACATATTGTATATCAGCAGCCAAAATAAATCTATAGTCTTTACTTTGTGCAATGCCAGGTCTATGCCATTGATTACTTGGATAAATTAACCAAGAATATTCTGTAGGACGTACAAAAAACTTTCCATCACCTTCTGGACCATTTGGTGCCATTTCAGTTCCGCATGTATCACGATCTTCAACATCTGTAGGAATGTGTAGATAGTATATGCCGCTGATACTGTTACCACCATGTTTGTCATGATGATGCCAGTAGCTATCTCTATTTTCCTGTGTATCTGTATTGGTCATAAAACTCCAAGCCATCATATTGGAAACCTTGACTTCGTGACCCAGATACATGAACACACTCATTAAAAAACTCATGCGATACTTTAACCAAACTGGTTCTTTACGGGCAAAGATATTTTCTTTGGTTTGAAATTTTGGGGAATTTTCAAAGTAATTACCGCTGTCAATTATGTCTTTAATAACAAACATAGCCTGCCAGTTGTCATCCTCTGTAATTATACTAGAGAAATCATACTTTTTAAAAGTATCGTTAGAATCAATTATAGTGTGCATCAAGCAGTACGATGGATTAAGTGAAAACCAAACTGTGTTTGCACAGGCTGGCTAATAGAGCCAACAGGGGTTGCTAGAGTAGCATCTTCAAAAGGCTTAACCATTTGGCCTGGACCAAAATCTCCTAGATCACCGCCACGAGCTTTGCTTGGGCATGAGCTATGTTGCATGGCCAGTTGACCGAAATTTAAAGGTGTTGCCTGTTCACGTAGTGATGTTGCTTGTTCTAATGTTGATACTAAAATATGACTTGCTTTCATGTTTTTTCCTTTTTATAAAACTTTGGTCGGAGTACAAGGATTCGAACCTTGGACCCTCTGGTCCCAAACCAGATGCGCTACCAGGCTGCGCTACACTCCGAATTATCTGCCTCTACCTGCTGATTTTTTAGCAGGTTTATTAACAATAACTTGATTGCCTCCGGCTGCCTTAGCGATGTCGCCCTTATTCTTTTTACTGCTTTGATTTCGACTAGCATTTTTCTTTTCTAATGCCGCTTTCAAAATATCACTAGTTCCCATACTATCTCCTTGGAGCGGGATATCGGAATCGAACCGATGACGAAAGATTGGAAATCTTTAGTTTTGCCCCTAAACTAATCCCGCATAATACTTGGTGCCCCTTGTCCGACTCGAACAGACCACCTACTGATTACAAATCAGTTGCTCTACCAGATGAGCTAAAGGGGCAAAAATTATTACTCTGCTACTACTTCTTCTACCGCCGACTCCACCACTTCTTCTACAACAGCCGGAGCCTTGTAGCTTGGAAGACTTTTCATAAATGCAATTCTGCGTTGGATCATTGCCACGTGCTTTTTACGAGCACCACTTAGCAATTTTTCTAATTGCTCAATATTCAATGGCCCTAAACGAGTTTTACCGTTACGGGTTAGCATTGTACTTTTTGTTTTTTGTTTTGCGGCTGCCATAGTGTTTCCTTATTGTTTATTTTACTTAGTTTTAGGCTTTTTGTCTACTGGTCGTTTATGATCTTTTGTTTTTTTATTGCCAAAAATTTTATCCCAATTTTGATCAAAAACTTCTTTAGGCACAGTAAATGGTCTTGCCTTACTACCTTTTCCGCCGTCACTCATAATGATCTCCTACTATCTTTTTAATCCTCTTGCTTGTCTACCGTTACCTTTGTTTTTAGCAACAAACGTATCTGTTTGACTGTGGCAATTAGGACACATAAGTCTCAAATTCTTTGGAGTGTTATTACTAGCATCTCCGTCTATATGATCTAATTGTAATGCCAACGGCTGGTTATTGTAAACCCCAGTATTGCCACATTCAACACATTGATATCCAAATAGGTGTTTTAAAATTCGATGTAATGTTCTTCTATTAGAAACTTCACCTTTTTTAAATTTGGGCAAAGTTTCGTGTTCTAATTGATAATCTTGTTGACAAGCATTATTACAATACTTGTTCATATGATTCTTCTTTTTTACATTTTCTTTTTTACAACTAATACATTTAAAATATTCCATTATGTAGTCCTCTGTACTATTTATACAGAGCTCTACATTTTCTACTAATTAATGGTGGAGGTGACAGGACTTGAACCCGCTACCTTGACCTTGCAAAGGTCCTGCTCTACCAGATGAGCTACACCCCCATTATTCTTAAAACACTACATTTAAAACTTGGCTCCCCGTGAATCTATTTAATTTTTTACTAACAAGAATGTTTTAGATGTGGTTTGGACCCCGCCGTATTGGTCATCTATTACTTCTAATATTTGGCATCCTGCATCTTCAGCTAATTCATCTATTAACTGTTCTGTAAGGGCATGCATTTCTATAAACGCATCAGTGCCTTTTAACCGATGGTATGCTAGATGTTGATCAAGGCTGAATTGATATGGTCCATTTAATTGACTATCAGTTAATATTTGAAAATAAGCAATACCATTAGATTTAAGATTTCCCAAAGCTACATCTAACGTGTATAGTTGTATAGGTGGTGTATTATGCTGTAAGGTTATTACAGAATAAAAACAATCATAATCAACTATATTCTTAACATCAGTATATTTTTCTATTAATCTAGTCGATACATTGGTAATACTGTGATTACTAAGATAGTCTTGACATATTGCTAAATTATGCTGATCGATATCTGTCGCTGTAATACTATCAAAAACAGTGGACAGCTGACTAGTAACACGTCCGACACCGCAACCTAATTCAAAACAATGTCCCGAAGGTGTTAGACCATTACGGTCGCATGCTGTTAGAAAATCTTCTAGATAATCTCCGCCAGATTGATAAAACTGTTTTATCTTGTCTTGATCCGACAAACTAATAAATTCGTCTTTGGCCAATACTGACCAATATGGCAAGTTTTGACTTACAAGACTGTACTGAGTACGAGTTATATCAAATAACTGATTGAGTATCGAATGTGATGCTGTAACATCTATCTTCATAATGCTGGCTCCCCAACCAGGACTTGAACCTGGGACCAACAGATTAACAGTCTGCTGCTCTACCGACTGAGCTATCGGGGAATAATCCTTACTCTATTACAGTTGCACTTGTACTAGTTTGAGCGTAGTTACCGCCTGGACGCTCTTTCTTAACTGTCTTTGGTACAACTGCCGCATATAATTCTGCTTCAATTAAACACTTCTTCCATGCACCGCGCTTATTTTTGTCAGTGAATGTGGCTAATTGTCTTTTTGAATCTTTACTTAGGTTAAACGTCTTACCTGGTTTCATAATTTACCTTTTTTTAAATTTTGGCGGAGAACGAGGGATTCGAACCCTCGATACAGGTTTAAGCCCGTATGCCTCCTTAGCAGGGAGGTGCCTTCGACCACTCGGCCAGCTCTCCGTTATCTTGTTACCTTACGTATTAATTTATACCAATAAAATTTTATACCCCTAAAAGATGGCAGCCAGGAAAAAAAATCAAAATCGCTAGCTACTTCTTTCGGGATACTTCCATAGGCCTTGTTTAATGTATCGTCTTGCTTTGACATACGACTTCCTTAGTTATTGGTAGGACTGGGCGGGGTCGAACCGCCATGGCGTGAGCCGCAGCATTTTAAGTGCTGTGAGTATACCTGTTTCTCCACAGTCCCGTTTTTATTTCCACAACTTCAGCAAGTTAATAAACTCGGGGAAGTCATTATTATAACGTGGACACAAGGCAATAGCAAGCTCTGCATTGTCCATACGGCTTTCAGTAACCACGACGTGATCGCTTAGTTGTTTAATCATAGCATACTCTGCAGGCGTTACTGCACATGTTACTTTCTTAAAACTCGAAGCTAGCCAATCATGCATCACAGGTTTATCTTTAAATTCTAAGTAGCACATAAGTCCTGCATGTGCCGCGGCATTCATTGCCATGCCCGGAGCAGTACCTTCTTTGATACAAATATACATCTTCATTCTTCAACTCCAAAATGTTGTTTAAACAGGTCGAGCCGGATACTGTTATCTTTATACACACGAGATACTTCAACACCGTTCTCTACTACGGTGGTCATATCATCCCAGATGATGGTAGCACGATAGTTTAACTCTGGCTCGTTCATTCTTCGAATCCTAAAACTGAAATTTTCTTAACCATATCACCTAACCGTAGTTCCACATATAAACGACGCTCGTCTCCGTTAAACATTCCGTCGCTAACTACAGCCGTATTGGCGATTTCATTAAACAATAACTCGGCGAACTTATCCAAGTATTCTTCAGGAGTATAGTTGTCTATCATTTCTCTGCCACTATCGTCCCATAATGTAAATCCTATACCAGCATCGAGAGCAAGTTTTTTAATCTTCTCGTTCATTGTGTTCTCCGCTTCATCCAAGTGTAATCTACGCCATCTGGTGTTTTACCATTAACTACTGCATCTACTCCCGGCTTGCCAATTGAGTTAGGATTTTCACTAACCATTGTGACAAATGTACGGCCTAGTGACCGATGGAATTGTGTAGCAGATAATGCTACACTCATATCCTCAAACACTTCTGCATGCGGAGTATCGTCTACTGTGTAATATACTTTAAACATTCTTTATTATACTTTCTCTATCTGTGTATGTCATTTTATTTGGCGTCCCCCCACGGTGACGATCCGCGCTCTTCGGTTTTGGAGACCGATGTTCTGCCAACATGAACTAGGGAGACAATTTGGCGGAAACGGTGAGATTCGAACTCACGGAGCTTTTACACTCGACAGTTTTCAAGACTGTTGCAATAAACCGGACTCTGCCACATTTCCAATATTGGTTGCGGGACCTGGAATCGCACCAGGGACTAGGGCTTATGAGACCCTCGAGATACTCCTTCTCTATCCCGCGATAGATTAGTAACTGTTATTGTTGTGTCGGGAAACAGTTAAACCCCGTGAGCGCAGCCCATCCTGTTTTCGCGTCAGCGGATGCGGAATATGATTACAGGTCCGCATTAAATTTTGGTGCCCCCCAAGGGACTCGAACCCTCACACCTTGCGATACCAGAACCTAAATCTGGCGCGTCTACCAATTTCGCCAAAGGGGCATGCTTTTACTTATACTATTAGTTGTATTGTCATGTTATGGACTAGGCCCAACCCTAGTCGTTTGCTTTTACTGTCCTATGCTTACTATATGGGATGATCAGTCCGATCTCGTCATAGTCCAACTCGCGTTAGTTAGTCCACAGTCTAGGACCGTAGCATTTGCCGGCTCTCCCTAACGTTGAAAGTGCATTATGCGATACACGCATTTTTCCATAACAATACAACTAATGGCGCTCCCAGCGAGATTCGAACTCGCGTACTCACCGTGAAAGGGTGATGTCCTAGGCCTCTAGACGATGGGAGCCATGTACTACTTGAATTGTTAATGAACTTAACTACTAAACAACTATTATACATATTAGTTAGGTTAATGTCAACCTTTATTGGCCGGCCCTGAGAGATTCGAACTCCCAACCGCTGGTTTCGAAGACCAGAACTCTATCCAATTGAGCTAAGGGCCGTTAATTTGAATATGCCCTCAACGCCTGTGCTAGACCATCCGGGATAATCTTCTAATTTAAATATTTTTCCTTTACTGTCATTTACACAATCTTCTTTGAGAAGAATGTGTGTATTTAAATTATATTTCTGAATAATATTAAAGAGTGATTCGTATCCTAACGGTCTGACACGTACACATATGTCCATAGCGCCACCACACATATAAATGTTATCTATTTGATTATTCTTTATAAACATTTCAAATTCCCACGGATAATGCATGGCGATTTGTTGTTTTTTGCTAGACCAATTTAATATAATTTTATCAGTTCTTTGAAATGATTTAGGGTCCACGTTTGCTAATATATTTTTATTATTGTATAATTCCTCACCTAATAATTTTAGACTATTAGCATGCCATATTGTATTTGATTCATCGATAGAATCATACGTTGCTAGTATAATAGTTTTAATATTGTCATTAGATTCTACAAATTTTTTAATTTTGTTGAACAGGATATAGTCGTAGTCAAATGGAATTTTAAACTTCGACAACCATGTTTCCCAACAATCGATTAATATAGCGATATCATTCATAATGTTACTTATTAAGAGTAATGGTGCCCCTGACGGGATTCGAACCCGCAACCTAACTGTCTCTTGAACAGCCGCGTCTTCCTAGTATATTGCGCCACAGGGGCATTGGTAGTAGATAAAGGTTACGATCCTTTCCGTTGCAGCCCATCTGACCACTCTCCCAGGTTTATAAAACCTAGCCGCACACCAGTGCTATCTACCGTTGTATTTGGGGTGGCTGATGGGAATCGAACCCACGAGTATCGGAATCACAATCCGAGGTCTTAACCGCTTGACGACAGCCACCATTGTGTAGGGCTTCCACCTACTCCCACCTCGCTTTAAAGTCTGCGTGTCCAAGACTTAATTGGTCCGGCTAGGAAGAATCGAACTTCCGTTACAAGATTAGAAGTCTCGTGTATTATCCACTATACGATAGCCAGGTTTGGCAGGGGATATAAGAATCGAACTTATACTGAGGGAATCAAAATCCCGTGTGCTACCACTACACCAATCCCCAATTGAAATAAAAAACTCCCCGCAGTGTGCTGTCTATGACAAGCAGGGGGAGGTGTGTGTTCTTAGTTTAGGGGAAGTCCTCTTGCGGCTCTTCCGCTACCTTTATTTCTTGCACTAAAAGTATCAGTTTGACTGTGACAATTAGGACATATTAATCTTAAATTACTTGGACTATTATTGCCAGCATTTCCATCAGTGTGATCGACTTGTAATGTTAACAGTTTGCCATTATGTTCGCTAATCCCACAACAACTACACTTGTATCCGCTGAGTTCTGTCAGCACTTTCCTAATTGTTTTGCGATCGCTTACTTCACCTCGATTAAATCTATTAATTGTTTCAGTAAACATTCCCTTAGCACTACAGGTATTGCTACAGTATACATTCATTTTTTGATGAGACCATTTTGATTCGGTTCCACACGTTTTACAAAGATAAGTTTTGGTAGAGTTATTCATATATTTATTTATCACTCTACCAAATAAATTGGAGCGGGTAGCGAGAATCGAACTCGCGAATAAACCTTGGCAAGGTTTCAGGTTACCATTACATCATACCCGCATAAATTGTTATTAGAAAAGGACCCTGAAAGTTTTGGTCTCCTGAAACGGAAAGACATGGCTGCCCGGACTTACAGATCCGCTTTACTGGTCCAGCAAACGTGGAGCATATATGTCATCAACAGATTTATGCTGTAATCACTATCTGTCATATTTGACAAGTGTAAAGTTTATAACTTTTGCTAGACTCTCCTTCCGGGATTGTCTATCCACCCTTGCGGGACACCGTTAATGCCTTGAGTCCTTTACTAATAACAACTAGATACTTATACTAATAACATGGTGGTAATGGCTGGATTCGAACCAGCACCTTGCTCCGTATGAAGGAGGTGCACGACCATTATGCTACATTACCATTTGGTGCCTTGTGGTGGACTCGAACCACCGACCCCTGCGTTATCAACACAGTGCTACTAACCAACTGAGCTAACAAGGCATTTTGGCGGAACGGACGGGACTCGAACCCGCAACTTCCGCCGTGACAGGGCGGTGCTCTAACCAATTGAACTACCATTCCTAATTCTGGTGGGCTGTACTGGGATCGAACCAGTCATGCCAGAGGCGTCGGATTTACAGTCCGATGAATCACCATTGATTCTTCCAGCCCAGATATGTATTGTAACACTCTCTCGCTATGCTGTCAACCGGCCCCGAATGGACGCTCCGATAAGAGAGAGTGTGTAATAAAGCACACTCGTTGAATATGCTTTATTACGCTGTAATTTTTCACACCACAAAAGGTGCTTCATCCTACAGGCCGCCCATTCGCCCATGTTTTAAGTGCAGGCTAGGATCTCGTTTCCCATACACACTCTACTACTACTGTTTAATCTTCAATTTGATGATAAACAGATTCTTTTAGTGACTTGCGATATACATTCGCACGATCTAATTTTTCTTGAATCAGTTTTTGCTTCGCTTCGGCCGATAGGATATAGGCTTGCTCAACAATCCGTTCATTTAATTTTGTATAATCAATACCTTTATATTCCATTTTAATCTCCTTAAAAGCAAAAACCCCAGGGTTTTTAATCCTGGGGTTCTGTGTAATCTTATATTGTAAAACTAGACTATACGGAACCCCTCAAACGATCATTACTTAGACCAAAGCATAACACTGACCATGTTGGATAGGCCATGTGTTCTATATTGGAAATAATTATCTGTTGTAAGTGTTGCATAATCTTTATTATACTGTCTCTTATATTCGTTGTCAAGTCTGCCTCGACTTTTTATTTAGCCTTTCGGCGAAATAGTGGTACTTAATATGGTATTTTAGTGTTTTATTTTTCTACTAGATTATCTTTAAAAATATTCCAGCATGACTGCCATGTCCATTTCTTACTATTAAGTTTAACAGTTTTTCGATCTAATGTCAATGCCGTTTGAACTGCTAATTTTAAATCAGTATTCATCGAACCTGTGACACCTTCTTCGAGTATATCAATTGGTCCCGGAACCGGGTAACCTGCAACAGGAGTACCGCAGGCCAATGCTTCTATAATAACAATTCCAAACGTATCAGTGCGACTAGTAAATACAAATACATCAGCATTGGCATAGTATTCAGCAAGACTGCTCCCTTTTTTTACTCCTGCAAAAATTACATCGGGATACTTGCTAGCTAGCTCTTTACGATACGGACCGTCACCTACTACAATCTTTGTAGCACTGGGCCAATCTAATTCGCAAAAATCATCTATTCCTTTTTCCTTGCTAACACGTCCAACACTTAAGAGTATAGGACGACCTGCTATAGTTTTTCCTCTTAGATTACTTTTAAACACTGTGCGATCTACTCCGCGTGTCCAAGGAACAACGTCACCTGTGAATCCATGGTTGCGTAGATCGCCGACCATGGTCTGTGTAGTGGTTAGCACACGACCCGAATGTTTATGGAACCAACGCACATACCAATAGGTCCATTTTATAGGTATACCATAAAGCTCTTTTAGGAATTCTGGAAACTTTGTGTGATAGCTGGTATTGTATTTGTAACCTTTACGATCACAGTATACGCGAGCAGCAAACCCTAAGGGGCCTTCTGTGGCAATGTGAATATAATCCGCATCCATCGCCTCAATCTTCTTGCCCATCGATCGGGGGAACGAGAGTTTAACTTCAGGATAGCCAGGGCAATCAATATAACTGAACTGCCCGGGATCAAGATATACAATATTATAGCCACTATCGCTAGCCAGAGTTTCGATGCTTTTGAAAGTTGTGACCACTCCATTAACTTGATCTCTTAAATTGTCAGTTACTATCAGTATCGTCTTGGGCATCTTTGTTTATAAAATAATTTAAAAAACTAGCAACTACTAATACTATGGCAAGACCTAAAATAAAATATCCCATTATTGTATCCTAAATTTAACGTACTCTGTTATTATATCTGCTACATCTACTGAACAGTATTTTTCAAACCCACTGAATCCAGGATTTGAATTAGCTTCACATACACGGAATCCACGCTTGTCAAATAATAGATCGACACCAGCAATGTCTAGATTTAAGGCACGAGCAGTTTCACGAGCTAGATATTCTATTTCTTCAGTTAAGGGATAGTTCTCTCCAGTACCACCATTTGTGATATTAGCACGGAAATCACCATCGGGCGCTGTACGCTTCATAGCCCCGACGACCTTGCCACCGATAACCAACACACGTAGATCTTCTCCAGGATGATCATTTAGATATTCCTGTACAACCATGGTTTTCTTATTGCCTAGGTTGTCAATAAATTCCATTAGTTTTTTGTAGTCACGCTTCTTTTCGCAGAGATAAACACCTTCACCATATGATCCAGTAACAACTTTGACCACGCAAGGAAACCCAATATTATTTTCTACAAGATGATCGTCGATAGGTAATCGTACCATCATAGTGTTGGGAATAGCGATACCGGCACGACTTAAAATCTGACTAGTACGTAATTTATCTTTAACTGTTTCTATTGGTAATGATCCGTTGATACAAGGAACACCAGCTTGTTCAAAATGTCTAACAACTGCTAATTGGAACGGCAGTATACCAGCACCTAACCTTACTAATACTAGTTTAGGTAGTTCCATATCTTGACCTTGATACTTAATGCCCTTATGGATATCACGGTCGACGATGATATCAAAATCATCAGGATGACACATGCGAGCTGTAATGCCCTTGGCTGCAAAACTTTCTACTAGTCTATTTGATTCGTATTCGTTACGATCAAGTTTAGTTAGGATTATTACGGTCATTAATCATGTCCTTTCGTCCATGTAATTATCTCCCAACGACCATCATGGTGTTCAACTAAGGCCGTCATTGACTCTACCCAGTCACCGTCATTCATGTATGTAACACCATCGATATCTTTAATTTCTGCGTGATGTATGTGTCCACATATTACACCATCAAATCCACGTTTTTTACAGTAAGCGGCTAGATTACGTTCAAATTGAAACATAAAGTCTGCGGCCTTCTTAACTCTGTTCTTGAGATACTTACTCAAACTCCAATACCCGAGCCCAAGTTTATGCCTAACAAAATTAAATCTGCTGTTCCAATCTAACACCAGGTCATACAACTTATCGCCTAAAAATGCTAGCCAAGGAGCAAGACGAGTAATGCCGTCGAACAAGTCCCCGTGAGTTACAAGGTAATGTTTACCGTCTAGTCCTATATGTTCTGTTTGATTGACTATTTCAACTTGTCCGAATCCTAAACCATAAGGAATAAGTGGACGTAAAAATTCATCATGATTACCTGCTACATATATTACTCTTGTACCTCGCTTGGCATGACCTAGGATACGACGTATGGCATTTGAATGACTTTGTTTCCAACGCCACTTGTTTTGTTGGATCTTCCAAGCATCGATAATGTCGCCTACAAGGTAAAGTGTTTCACAGGTGTTGTGTTTGAGAAAGTTGTTGAGCTCTTCAGCTTTGCAGTCTCGAGTACCGAAGTGTATGTCCGAGACGAAAATACTGCGATATGTAGTTGGTTTCATGCCAATATTTATCGCTAGTTATTCTAGTGCTATATTACATTTATTTTACAGCTTCAGTATGTTTGTGATCAAGACTTTTCTTTAGTAGTTTGAACCAGATCTTTTTGGCTTTCTCGAGATTGTGTTCAATTTCGGCCTTGTATAATTTCATAACTAGTTTTTTAACTTTCATGATTGACTCCTCTTTGTAATCAAAGTGTAACATATTATTTACTCAATGTCAAGAAATAAAAGATTACAGTCAAAAGAAATGGAACCGAAGTTCCACTGTGGATTACGGATCCCACGACACCTTATTTTGTGCCCGCATTTTATTTAGCGTGTGATCAGAATTCCAGTGTTACTAATTCATAATCCGATTTGCTAACACCGCATTCTGGACAACATACATCATCTGGTAAACTGTTATAGTCTTCTACTGATAAAATATGTCCACATACTACACAACGATATACCTGTTCCATTATAGGGTCTCCTTTACTTTTTGATATGCTTCTGCATGACGCTTCTCAACTTTAGCCAGCGCGGCAAAACGTTTTTCAGCTTTGGCCAACACTTGAGCAAATTGATCAGCATGTTCTTTTGATTCATCAATTTGATGTTGTGCTTCGACGGCAGCTTGTTGATTACCTTCTTCAACTGCTTCTGCTAACATTGTTGGATACATGTGAGTATATTCTTCAGTCTCACCATCAATAGCCAACTGTAGACATTCTTTAGTTGAAGGTTTACCAATTAGTAATTCTAAGTGACCCCAAGCATGCAGGATCTCTTGATCTGCTGTGTGTTCAAAATGTTTAGCTACATCTTCAAAACCTTCTTCTCGAGCAATTTTTGCAAAATAGCGATATTTGATGTGTGCCTGACTTTCACCAGCAAGTGCATCTGCTAAATTTTTAAGTGTGATAGACATAATATCTCCTTTGTGTGTAATGTCTGTAATAACTCAGTACTAATACTGATATGTTATTGTAATAGTATTTACTAATAAGATCAAGCATTTTAATTGATTTTTTCAATAATTATTTTAATAACGGTAATTGATTTTTTTAATAACGAAATTGAAAAAGAAACCCGCCGAAGCGGGTTCTGCTATTTTGGGTGACAAGGTATAACTACCTCGCAAGTGCAGTTTCTTAGGCTGCTAGTGCAAATGCGTCGTCGTTAAGAGCGACATCAACTTGCATGTACTTGAATGTATTTGCTTTTGCATTTACGATATTTGCTTGATTTACAGTCATCGCCTACTCTGTTGCCTCTTTCGCTATCTCACCATGTCGAAACCTTGTCATCCCCATCATAAAGATACATATCGCATAGTTTATAAAACAGGCTATGCCCCACATATACTGCCAGTGCCAGTTTTCAAACATACTATATCCTTATGGTGGAGATGCCGGGAATCGAACCCGGGTCCACAGTGCCTTCACTACGAAGGAATTACAACAATTCTTTACTTACGCTTTTTCAACGTTCTGCGGGCAGTTGCCTTAACAGATCGTGAATGATGCGCACGAAACTTTGCCATTACTTACGTTTGGCACCACGACTTGCCATAGTTTTTAAACTTTTAGCTCGTGGTGGTTTTTTACCTTTTAAAATCTGACTTACTCTACGTGGACTGGGCATTATCTGCTCCTTGCTTTACGAACTGCTCGCATTGCACGTGCCCGCATAGTTTTTGGTTTTCCTCTTGCCATTTTGCCTCTCCTTTAAAAGTCAACCCAATCCTTAAGCTCTATAAGGGCATATACTATTATTGCCGCAAAGATCATTAAGGCTATCATTAACATAATGTATTTATTATAGCATCTTTTAATTTAGATAGCAATGATTTTGAGTAATAGTAGCATAAATACTTGTACAACCGGGAGCGAATCGGAAATGGGCGAAATTTTCAAAATTATCGGGGATCTAGGATTCCCTGTCGCGGCTGCAATGGCTGGCGGCTATTTTGTTTTCTTAACTATCAAACTACTTTTGGGCGGAGTTTTAGGCTCAGTAAAAGGCATGGCTGGTATTATCACAGCACTTGATAATCGTGTAAAAACCATGAATCACGATGTAATACGTATCGATACAGTAGTATCAAACGCACTTGGACTACGTCCAGATGTAGATCGTATTGCTCGTGCAGATGGTAAGAACGATGCAAGGAGAGACTGATGAAATACTACGATTATGAGTGGGATTTAGAACCCAACAGAATACTACTAGATGAAGAACTTAATGTAGATGCACTAGGTTGGAAAGGTGGCGATTATTTTAAGTTAGTCAATCGCAACGGCAGATCTATGTTAGTAAAAGTAGACCCGATAGAAGTTTTTTCAAAAGGATATAAAGTAAATGAATAAATGGCAAGCATGGTGGGACAGTTTAGATCCCAACACACAAAAATATTTAAACAATCAACCACTATGGAAAGATGCTGATCTAGCAAAAGTTGCAGTGGGATCATTTTTTCTAGGTTTTCTACTTTGTCTAGCAATGACAGGTCAACTATAAGGAGCAATCATGAGTTTATTAGACAGTGCATTAAATTTAATCAGTAAAGGTCGCAAAGAACCATTAACAGGATCACGTTCAGAACGTGAAGCAAAGATCAAAGACAAAGCCGGTATGGTTATCAACGTGTTTGCTGCCTTGTTGGCATTTAACACAGTAATCAGCGGCGGGTTAAGTTCAACAGTAATGAACAATACTATTAAAGCAAACGATCTTTGGAACTTTTATCAAGCCAAAAGCATCAAGCAAACACAATATGAACTAACTGCATTAACAGTTAAAGATCCTGTATTGGCAAAAAAGTTTAGCGACAAAGCCGCTAGTTATGAAGATGGCGACGAAGGTAAAAAAGCCTTGTACGCCACTGCTAAAAAATTAGAAGCAGAACGTGACTTGGCCAAAAAGAAATCGCCATGGATTGGCTACGCAAGCACAGCATACCAACTGGCAATCGTATTACTATCCGCTAGTATTTTAGCAGTGCGTATGGAATTATTTTGGAGCAGTTTCCTTGTTGCAGGTATAGGTGTTATACTAATGAGCCAGGGACTTTGGTTGTGGCTACCTTAACACTTGTAATTCAAAATAATATGATTGGTTGTAAATTTCATGGGGATCATGGCCCTATGAATATTCATATAGAACCTCAACCTTTACCTATTGCACAAGTAATACCCCAGCCCATGCCTTTTGTAACTGATCTATCTGTTGTAACCGAGGAAGAAATTGTGAATCAAGATACTATATTAACATATTACGAAACATTAAGTATAACCGATCGTAAGACATTGCGTGATGCACTAGCCGCTGATGAAATAACTATCCTAGCCCAAGAACGAGAAGCCGCAAGGTTAGCTCGAATTGCCTTGGGTGTCCCAACTGGGCTAGAGCCAGAGCTTGCTGGTAAAAGTGCCTATCAAATCAAACAAGACTATCCAGATAGTCCAGATGGAGTATATTGGATACAGAATGATGATATCAACAACGGTCAACCCTTCCAAGTCTACTGCGATATGACTACCTTAGGTGGTGGTTGGACTTTAGTATTACAAAACAACGTAGGCGAAGGTTGGACTCCAGAACTAGCATTATCACGTAACGCACTAACTCCACCTAGCACACTAGTCCCAGAAGGTCAATATATGACTAACAACGGCGCTGATGCTTACAGCATATATGGTTGGGCTGATAAGATTAAAAGATCAGCATCAGGCTTTGACTATATGATTGATGCGTATGCTCGAGGACACAATGGTGGTGCATGGACAGTTAATCAAGAGTATAACTTTATTGATGACGCTGACTCTACAACTGACTGGGGCGCCACGGACGATGTTAGAGGCAGTGATGGTTTCCACCAAGATATTACTGAAATTGTCAAGTTCCCTACAGGCAGTTCAAACGGTACGGGTACTTGGGACTACGATAATCAAAGTATGGAACACCGCATGCCTTGGTTTGCCGATACTCGTACATTCAGTGTTGGACAAGCCCTAATCACTACCACACACAAAGATGATTACTCTTGGTGGGGCACACTGGTAACTTGGGGCGGTGGTTGGACTCCAGCACCGTGGATGGCTAGTAATACATCAAACAGCGATCGTGATGTTAGCCAGCCACAAGTAATATGGTTATGGGTAAGATAAGGAGTAAGATATGGATTATGTAGAACTAGTCAACAAATACGGATTTCCTATAATCATGGCCATCGGTATGGGCTACATAATCCATTATGTATGGGAGTGGTGTACTAAAGAAGTTAAGCCAGTATTATCAGATGCCAATACAGTTCTTATCGCTCTCATTGATCGCATTCGTATGCTGGACAACGATCTAATCCGTTTAAATCAAAAGGTCAATACTGTACTGCATCTACGTGGTAAAACTATTGATCACGAGCGTGTGGTTGCAGAAATGACCATCAACAAATCAGAAGATGACAATGTTGCCTCTGGGGGTAACGACTAAAGAATCACCTTAGGACCGGTACTAGTTACCGTAGGTGGGGCGGCTGCTGCCCTGGGACAACTGATTCGCTACCGGGAATCCCTAAAGTGAGCATTTTTTTTGACTAAATATCTTTATGAAAATACGTGAATTGCTAGAAAATATGGATCACAAAAAGGACAGTCAAGCTGTTCCTGAACTTAAAGCGGCCCTTCTAGCTCAAAAGAAAAAAATTCAATCAGTTAAAGATGATAAAGATGCAGTGTATGATATCATTGACAGTATCATGACCAGCATCGCCAAAGCTCACGGAATGTCAGGACAACGAATCCATGACCTGTGGGTAGATCAATATAAAGAAATCCCCGATACCTGGATCATGCACAAATAAATCTGTTTGTAATCATTATATTAGTACATTATCATAAATAGTGTATTAAGAAAGATTATCAAATGAAACGAGTGCTATTCATCCTCAAACGTAGACCAGACTTCAATGCCAAAGTCCATACACACATTGGTCTAAGCACAGGTCTATATAATAGTGCTAAATTTATGCACGACATGTTATGTGATCGTGGCGTAGATAGTAGAATCGAGGTTGCTATAGATAATAACTGTATCGATCGACTAGTTACTAAACATCGCCCCACACATGTAATTATAGAAGCCATTTGGGTAGTACCTACTAAATTCGCTATCCTACAAAAATTACATCCAGACGTAACTTGGGTGATTCGCATCCACAGCGAAACTCCTTTCCTAGCAGGTGAAGGTAATGCACTCGATTGGATTGGAGATTATTCTGGATTTAAAAATATTGTGATATCGGCTAATGCACCTAGGATGTTGCATGAGACAAAACTATATCTACAGCATCGTAATCAATGGACTGATCAAGAAACAGAACAGCGTGTGGTCTATTTGCCTAATTTTTATCCTCAAGAATATAAAACTAAAGAATTTGATAAAAACAAGTGGTGGGTTGATATTGGATGTTTTGGTGCTGTTCGACCACTTAAAAATCATCTAGTACAGGCTTTTGCAGCCATAGACTTTGCTGAAAGTATGGGCAAGCAGTTGAGATTCCATATCAACGCCGGCCGTATTGAAATGCAAGGTGGTCCAGCTATCAATAATCTCAAAAGTTTATTCCAACAAATTAGTGATCACGGGCATCAACTGATCAATCATCAATGGCGTCCTAGAGAAGAATTTTTAGAATTATGTTCAGAAATGGACATAGGATTACAAGTTAGTTTCAGTGAAACATTTAACATAGTAGGCTGCGATATTATTAGCTCGGGTGTTCCACTAGTTGGTAGCAGTGAAATTCCTTGGAATTGTAGCTTATTCAATGCTGATCCAACAGACAGTAAGGATATTGCACGTATGCTAAAAAGGGCCTATAATCATCCTCAATTAAATGTCAAAGCAAATCAGTATCTAATGACTCGATACACAAATAACTCAGCTAAAATTTGGACTAAATATTTCAGTTAAGGTTATCAGTATGAGCATGCATAAAGTTAAATCGTCTTATTGGAAGCAAGGAATATTACAAACCCTTGAGCATTGGTTTGAATCAGTTGAAGAAGCTATAGATTTCGGTACAACTGTGCCTGCTTCTAATGTAAAAGTATTTGATCCAGAAGGCATGCTAATACACGCACAAGACAATACAGTAGCATTAGTAAGCAGTTATGACTACAATGATAGCGGTTATAACTACAATGACAACAGTTATACTTAAAGGATAAAATTATGAGCAAGCATCATGTAAGACATCATCACTGGGTTGGCGGAATTCTTAGCACAGTAGAACACTTTTTTGACACATTAGAAGAAGCTATTGAACATGCTAATGATAGTGAAGCACATACTGTAAAAGTATATAGTCCGACTGGAGAACTACAGCATATTGTAACTCCGACCGGTACTGAAACCTACGCTTAAGGGAAAAATATGGCACATCGCAAACATAAGGTTAAAACACAAAATTGGTATAATGGTCAATTGCTTACTGTTGAAGAATTTTTTGACAGTATCGAAGACGCCATGGTTTATGCAGCAGCACAAACAGCACCACAGATTAAAGTGTACGACGACGAAGGAATGTTGGTTACCGCAATGTCACCAGCAAATCCAATTACCTACGCCTAAATTAGTTTGATTATCTATACACTAGTGGTCACGCATATTACCATAGTATGCGTGACTTTATTTTTACATCGCGGCCAAGCACATAAAGGAATAGAATTCCATCCTATTCTAAGTCACTTTATGCGATTCTGGTTATGGTTAACAACCGGCATGATTACACGCCAGTGGGTAGCTATACATCGTAAACATCATAGATTCAGTGATGTTGAAGGAGATCCACATTCGCCACACGTGTTCGGCTTTTGGAATATTCTATCTCGAGGTGTAATGTACTATGTTCAAGAAGGTAAAAATACTCAAACTATAATGAGTTATGGCAAGGGAACACCCAACGACTGGATCGAACGTAATTTGTATACCCCATACAATTTCTACGGAATTCTCTTAATGCTAGTTATAAACTTATTGTTATTTGGTCTGTGGGGATTTGTCATATGGGGTATACAACTTGCATGGATACCTTTCTGGGCAGCCGGAGTGATCAACGGAGTAGGGCATTGGTGGGGTTATAAGAACGGTGATACTAAGGATCAAAGTCGCAACATAATTCCTTGGGGCATTGTCATTGGCGGTGAAGAGCTACACAACAATCATCATATCAATCCAGCCAGTGTTAAGCTAAGTCGTCGTTGGTTTGAATTTGATATTGGGTATATGTGGCTACGCTTATTCAGCCTAGTAGGACTTGCTAAAATTACTTTGAGGTAGCAACATAGGTGCCTGCCCAATTACTTGGGACACCTTCTTTTAAGCGTTCTTCCATCTTGTGATAATATTCAGCTAGTTCAGGATTAGCTGTTTGGCAAGACTCAATCAATCCCAATGCCTTAGTCCACTGTCCACGATAGTATAAATCTAAGAACTGTTCATGTTCTTTTGTGCTATTGCCCGGAGTATAGATCTTTAATCCGATCGTTTTACCTTTAACAGCAATACAATCTAATTCTACAACAGGAATTTCGTCACGTACTAGTTCAGCAGTGCGTGGACCAATAATTAATAAGACACCGTAGCCTTTTGTTTGACCTTCTAAGCGTGCCGCAGTACTTACTGAATCTCCCAAGACATCATAGCCAAACTTGGTCTTAGCGCCAATGTTACCAATGAGTGTTTCACCAGTGTTGACACCTGCGCCCATGCCCACTGGTGGACGTCCTTTGGCAGTTAATTCGACATTAAAATCAGCAATAGCCTGTATCATTTCTTGTGCTGTGCGTACCGCAGTTTTAGCATGATTGGCATCATCTAATGGAGCACCGTGTACATGTAGACTTGCATCACCAATGAACTTGATAAGTGTACCATCATTTTTAAGCACAGGAACACTGAGAGCTGTCATGTAGTCGTTCATGATTTGTGTTAGCCCTTCTACGTCATCTCCAAATGATTCACCTAATGTAGTAAAGCCGCGCAAGTCAGTCATAACAATACTAAGTTCTTTACGCTCGCCACCTAGTTTAATTAGGCTAGGATCTTTCTGTAAGCGTTCTACAATAGTAGGATTAACATAACTACCAAACTGTTTCTTGATCTGTTGTTTCTGTAAGAACTCGCTTACAAATTTGACCCCGTAAGTATGGAGACTAACAAGCACAAGCCCACTAACCAAACCAGTAACGTCGACAAGCCAAGCATTAGTCGAATACAACAAATTAGAAAGGGGAATACTACCACCAATAATAATAACGCTAGTAAAAATTCCAACATAAGTCCACCTTGATAAAAAGATTAATAATATACCTAGAGCTACAAGTAATAATACTTCTCCGCCTTCTGCCCAGTCTGGACGAGTAATAGCTGATCGATCCTTGTTGGCAATTACAGTACCTAGTACAGCCGCTTGTAAATCTTGTGGTAACATTTCACCTAGACTAGTAGCAACTGGATTTGCTAAGCCTTGTGCTGACACACCTACAATAACTATTTCACCTTCAAAGTCTTGAGGTAAATCTGTTAGGCTATACTTGCTTGGTACTAGACTCCAATCAATCCAGATGCGACTTAGGCTGTCTGTTGTTATAGGGCCAAACTTAGGAATACGCATTTTCTCAACGCCATTCTCGTTGATCTTAACTTGGAATGTTGAATCGCCAGCAGCTACACGCAGTACTTCCATAGCAAGGCTAGGATATAGTTTACCGTCATGTGCAGCAACCATAGGCATACGGCGCACAACACCGTCAACTTCGGGCAAGGTATTGACAAGTCCTACACCGGCAGCAGCGGATTCTATACTAGACTGATTAGCTACAATTCCCGGATAGGTTACAAAAGAGTCCAAGCCATAAGGTCCAATAATAACAGAACCAGGGTTCCGGGCTTGATTGCGATTATTTGTTGACCCAACTGCTGGAAGAATTGTGGGATACTGTCGGAGTGCTTGTATGTATTCCGCATCGTGCCCCATGCGATCTCTATCAGGAGTAAGAACATTGAAAACCACAAGACCAGCATTACGGCGGTATAAGTCTCGGATGAGCTGGGCATATACATCTCTACTAAACGGGAATTGTCCATATTTTTCTAAAGCCTTTTCGTCAATGTTTACTACACTAACACCTATAGTCTCAGGTGCTTTGCTAGTTACTAGTGTATCAAAGTAACGTAGGCGTACTGATTCTACAAATGATGGGTCTGCTACACGTAAGCCCACTACTAACGCTAGTGTTAGCAGAGCAGTCCAGGGGCTAGTTAGGATTTTTTTCAGCATTGAATATTTATCCGTGAAAAAGCCCTCTTCGGAGGGCTTGTGAAATGAGCTATGCCCGAATGTGTGTATTATTAGAAATTAATTCTTGCCTGAAGTGATGCCAGTGTTTTCGCTCGTCTAGGTAATACCATATGTAAGCAGTGCCAAAGCCAAATAAGCCGCCTAGTATTTGTGCTATTATTGTACCCATTCTTCTGTAGTCTCCTCTATCTCAGGATGCTTCATTAATAAAAAATCAGCATACTTTTCTGGCACTCGAAATTCTATAGTGTACTTGCCAATTTCCATACTTCCGTCATGGGCTTGTACATACTGCCAGATGTCTTCTTCCAGTAGATTATATTCCGGAGTATTCCTACCCTTACGCCATAGTTTAAAAAATCTCATGTTCGCTCTCATGATTAATTCCCCTGTCTTACTGTAATAGGTTGACAACCACCAGCAGTTACACACACGGTATTGATATAATAATTCTGTCCACCAGTTTGTGTTAAGTTTACACTACCCGGACCGCCAGCATTGGTAATGCTAATGCTGGCGTTGTTTGCTGTGCTACCTGATTGATTAACTGTGGCAGAATTTCCGGTGCCTAATAAGTTAACACTTAGATAATGTTGGCCGAGACCGCTTTGGCTTGTTGATACTGTATTCAAATCTCCTTGTACATTGACAAAGGATGCTTTGGCTGTATTGTCAGTTTGACTTGTATTCACAGTATTGTAATCTCCATTAACAGTTGTTGACAAATAATGCCCACCACCACCTGTATTAGTCTGCTCGCTATTGACTTGGTTGCCTGTTCCAGTTACACTTATCGCTTGATAATGCTGTCCGTTATCTTGTCCGTTAGTTTGATTACCTAAGGTCGTTCCTTGGTTAAGTCCTAGGGTATTATAGCTACCATATACTTCAGCTTCAATTAAGTTCTGTCCGTAGGGATTACTTGGATCCCCTTGACGGATTTTAACAGTATTGCCCGAACCTTGTATTGGCATGCTCTGTTGTCCTAATCCTGCTACACTGTTTTGTGTACCATTTTGTTGTACGATAACTGTATTGTTAGAGCCAACTTGATCTATATAGATACTATTTCGAGTAATATAATTAACTCTAGCACGGGCAGAATCTATTGCGGCTTGTTGATCAGCGGTAATAGCACTGACTGGTGTTGTTGGTGGCGGATAAAAAACATAAGTGGCACCGGATTCTCCCGGCACATTTAAATTTATTACTGCCCAATCAGCTGGATTACCTATAGAGTTTAAAGAAGCACCTGTTACAGTTCCGGCTTGCGGGCCTGTACAATTATTGCAGGTCCATACCCAACCGGGACCTATTCTAGAGACTGCGGATCCATTCCAGTCATGCATGCCAATGCTTCCAGACCATAGACCAACGTAGGTGTTATTGCCGTTTACATTTTGTATCGAGCCGGTACTACTATCCGTAGTTGCGGCATTTTGAGCATGAGCGTTACCGCACATATTGAGTCCTGCGACAAGAAATAATATCATTAAGTATTTCATGTTAGTTCTGCTTTACAGTTATAGTAGTACCGGCACCGGAGTTGATACGGTTCTTAAATGTATACTGCCCTTGAGTCATGTAGACTGTAGCAGTTTCATTCTTGTTTACTGTTACACTTTCTTTGTTACTGCCATCATCACGATATAGTGTAACTGATAGATCATCCACGTAGGCCTTGATACCTGTACTGGCACGATAATCTGGTAATAGTCCTGTATTAGTGGAATTTAGTAATTTCAATTCAGCGGCCAGCTCTTCATTTAACATAGTCAATACATTGGCTAGAAAATCCTGGTCTAGAAAGTTCTGAGCTAGCTTATTGGCGAATATCTGACGTTGTTGGTCAGCGAGCACGTTGCCCAAGTCTGCTTCTTTAAGAAAATCTTGACTTAATAAACTTACTGTGGTTCGTGATTGTTCTTGTTGTGCTTTCTTAAGTTCAGGGGGTGGTGATAGAATCAACAGATTATTCATAGCATCTAGACTAAGATTAATGGTTACCGGTTTAGTTGGGGGTTGACTGCGGCTTTCAACCTTAGTGGCTTGGAACGCTTGATCTAGTGTAACCGACCCTGCGTCAGTAATAACGTCAATAATTCCAACCTTACAATCTCGCTTTACATCTGCCCATCCATTAGGACAGCTAGGCAATAGGATAACTGTACTGGCACCTAGTTCGTCTACAGTAGCAGTAAAATCAGTACCACGAACAGCAATAGTAGCTGTAGGGGTATTGATGGCGACTCGATTAGGATTATTATGAGCAATAGCACCTGAAGCGTACCTGACAGTACCTTGCGCCATATTGAGAGCAAGTTTGCCTGCGGCAGGTTTTTTAGGGTCGTAGACAAATTCGTCAATAACTAGTCGACTATTTTCATTTACCTGTACCCTTGTATCGTCCGCGAATGTAATACCAACCTTACCTTGGTTGGTCTTTACCGCGTCCTCCATTTCCACTCCGGTTCCCTTGGTTCCAGTTAGAGTCGTCTTCGATCGTTGTATCGAAGCTGGGCTGTTCAATTGTTCCGTTATGGTCCCGATCGCGGCTTCGCAATTCGTGAATGTACTCCCTAAGAGTACGCATAGTAGTCCCGTCCATATTAGTCTCCTTTTATAAACCATGAGCATTTTTGTAACTCTCGCATAACTTGATCAGCAGTGGTTCCATTTACACGAGTCACTAGTTCCACAAAGTCCAACCAATTGTGTGCATAGTCATTCATACCATGACTCCACTGTTGGTACATGTGTTCTAGGAATCGTCGATCCATGATTAATTGTGATTACTTTGGTTTATAGTTGTAGTATTACTACTACCATTAATCTTTAGGTTAAGTATATTACTATCACTGGTAGTATTATTCTGTGTTACATTGACAGTATTACTGCTACCAGTCATGCCTAGGGCAACACTATTATTACCAGTTTGACCGATAGTAACACTATTACTGTTACCTACCATTGAATCACCTGAGGCATAACCACCAATGCTGACACTATTCAAACCATTTTGATTGATTGTATAAGTGTTACTAGCACCATCGGATTTAATACCAACTGAGTTTCCACCCTGCATAGTGACCGAAGCAGTATTGTTGCCTCCGCCTATTAAGCTGATAGCGGCACTGCTATCACCACCAGATAGGTTAACATTTACTTGGTTGCTTGAACCTCCAGCTGTAGCGATATTAACATGATCCCTACCACCTATCATTTTAATATTAACACCGGCATTATCACCAACTTGGACAACATTGACACTACTGCTGGTAAAGCTGTTTTGTCCATCGCCATTAAGATCAATTATGGCTGTAGCACTATTACCTGTTACGCTATAGTTTACAGCAGGTGCCTGATAACCTCCCATGGTGCTACCCACCATGCTAATATCTAATTTATTTTGATTACCTACTTGATTAATGTTGACTCCGGCATTATCACCGTAGAGTTTGGCTGAGACTGTATTATCATCCCCACCCTGGATCGGTTGTACTCCTCGGACAACGTTTCCAAATCCATCCTGTGTGATAGCCACAGTTGCGCCACTACCGGATTGATCCACGTAGATGCTGTTATCTGCTGCCATTCCCAATGTTGGCATTGCAGCCACCATCAGAGTTGTAAGTAATTTTCTCGACAACTTACCAGCGCCTTTTAGACTTGATGTATTCATCATCATTTTTTGATTTGGGTTGGAACTCATTGTTTGTCATTTAAGCCAAACGCTTAGTTTATCCCCTCATCGCTCCTGGAGTCTCTGCTCCTTTAATTTTCGCTACTATCTTTCCTTTCTTAAAATATTTACTGCATTTGCAACTAAGATTTTATACTACTACTACTATTGTTTTACTTCTTCCAACTTCTCTACAAGTATCCAACCGCCTCGTGATTGATTATCTGATACTTTTATCCATCCTTCGCTACCAGCCTGTTTTATTTCTACTACGGTGCCTTTCTTAAATTGCCAAGTTTTTTGACTCTTATCATTTGATTCTCTATAAATGAATTCAGCTTCTTTTAATCTGCGTTGGCCAACTAATTCTTTAGGTTCTTCTTTTTTTACTTCTATCTTAGGTTCTTCTTTTTTTACTTCTATCTTAGGTTCTTCTTTTTTTACTTCCGTATCTACTGCAACCGGTTGAGTTAGGGTAGGTGTCATAACTACTACAGGTAGTTTACGATAATCCCATACTCCTTTGCGCTCACCTTCTTTGATCATTTCTACCACTGCGGCTTCGACGGTAGTCTTAACTGCTAGTGTTGCAGGTTCATTAATAGTCAATCCGCTTTCAAATTCAAATATTCCTGCTGTAGCACTAGTTGATCCTGTGTTGCCATTAAATACCTGCTGAAGTATGCCGCCCCCTGGATCAATACTTTTTAGGATGGCTACGCTATCTGCTGTTGAGTAAATGATCTTAGTTACTGTTACTGCTGCAAGTATCTTACCTGTGTTTACACTAATAGCTCGTAAACTTACAGTAACAATATCTTTCGAGTATTGTGTCTGTGGACCTACACCCAAAAACTTATATGCCGCGCCTCCTGATTCTAGGCCTGTATCGTAACCAATGATACCACCTTCCATAATAATACCAGCGAACTGCATTGGCATTAGGGGTTTAGCATCCTTGCCTTCATATGCTTCACGCATCTGTTTGATGATTAAGCGTTCTTTAGTAAGTGCATCGATGTTGCCACGCTCAACTACATCAAACCAACGGCCCTGTCCTACATCTTGTAGAGCTTTGATTAGGAACACCTCGGCACCCTGTGTGACCGCAGTTGAAAAACTAGCAACACCCGGAGTAGGTTTACGCTGTCCAGTTTTATCTGCAAACTGATAAACAGCAACACTGAGTTTAGGCCCCGCAGGTGGAGGAAGCAAATCAAATTCTTTTTGCATCTTATTCTCTGCTAACTTGGGCTCATGCTCTATGCCCGCAAGTTGTCCTGTCTTTTGTGTTATCGCACAACCGGACATTAATAAAACTGTAGAAAAAATAATTACTATTTTTTTCATCTTAGTTCATATTAAAGGAATTAAGTGGTACGTTGATTACTGTAGTGTTACCTACGTTATCTCTAACAGTTAATAAAATATTAGTTGGGTTAGTTGGGTCTTTCATCCAACTTAATGTATTGCCCTGGAAGTTAATTGTGCCGCCGCAAGCTGATGCATTTGCACTACAGGCGCCTCCTGCAAACATCTGTGTGGCTACGTTTTGACTAACCTGTGCGTAGATACGAGATTCTAAATTAGTTAAGAATTGATTAATGGGTTGATTACTAGCCGCACTTGCGGCTGCATCTTTAGCTGATTGTAATGCACTCAATACTGCCTGCTGACGTGTATACTGTTCATTCTCTATAGTCAGCACATAGGTACCGTATCCATTGCCGTTAAAACTTGGACTTTTAAATGAATAATCAGCCAAGGGCGTTGCTGCTACAAAAGCAGGAAACAGTAGAAGTACTGCAAGAAATTTTGCTGCTTTAGACATGGATTCGCCCCCACTAGGTCTTATTAGTATTTAATATACCTACATATTAAATAATACTAGCGGTTTTCTTAGGGTACTTTTACCTGCATGCCATTCTGACTGCCAGTGTTGAATCCTAGTTTCTGAATGGTTAGGTTAGACTCAAATTCGTCGGGTGTTTGAGTATAAATGAAATTACCAGTAGTGCCATTTAAAAATAAAATACCCTGGAACTTATCATGTTTCTGATAGTAAGCATAGGCAAATCTTTTTAAATTTGGAATAAATGCATCAAAGTTTATTACACCCTGATCTGTAATACTAGGGTTTACTACAGCCGCTACATCACTATCTGATGCTTCTAAGTATAGTGATTGAAAAATGGAAGTAATTGATGCTTTTACAAATGCTGCAACGTCTTTAGGTTTTGCACCTTGTTGTATTAAAGCAGGACCAAAGCCGCTCCAAAATGGATTTGTTGATCCTACACTGACTGCATCTTTACTAGCTATAATTTGTGAAGCGGTAGTTCCTGGTGCAATCTTAGCTCCACGTGCTTCAGCTACTGCTGTTGGATTTTCTTCCTCTGCTGTGTCTGCCTCTGGTTGAGGTGCAGCAGCCGGAACTGGTCTTCCAGTCCACTGTGGAGCAGTAGGTTTAGTATCAGGCTTAGTTGGATCAATAGCCTTTAATGGTTCTGATTTTTTCGTTGTCTTTGCTAATTTAGTAGTCAGAGTTGAAATAAATTGGGCAGCAGATTTTCTTACTTGTGATATAGCTTGATTAGTAGTGCCGTATCCTCGCACACCTATAATACGGGCACCGTTGCCTTTTACTTCAACTAGTCGACCGTTAATAATAAGGTCCCCAGCATCTTTACTAAGCATGATCTTTGGACTGGCAATCGCTAGGAAAAATTCTCCTTTGCCTTTATTAGTAGTAGTTTTTCCAGATTTAAATTTTCCAGAAATATTTAATAAATCACTTGAAACCTGTTGATACACTGTAGGATATTTTGTCTGTACAACATCATCTAAATTTTGCCAAACACCGGGAGTTAATAATTGTTTAATATTAATAATTCCCTTGGTTGCTAATTCCTGTGCGAATGCCATTTTATCATCGAATGGTGCTTTTGCATCTATAATTGCACGAGATATAATAGTGTGGACTTGTTTTAGATCTTCATCTTTTGATAAAATGTTATCAATACCGCTACCGATATCAATTTTTCTTATGTAAGAATAAATCTGATGTAACTCATCAATATCTAAAATATTAGGTATTTGCTGAATAATATGTTGTTGAACCGCGGCAACTCGAGGGTCAACACCTGGTTCTTTTTTTGATCGTTCTAGTAAAATGTCAATTACACGCATAGTGTAATATTTATACTATTTCTGGGAACAGGCAATCTTGTATGAACACTTGTACATCTGCTTCGTTTAGGCCTAAACTAGCCATAACTTTAGGTGTATGCGGGTTACATTTCTGATTTAGGCAGTAGTAGTTTTGTGCTTCTGTAGTATCTACTGCTGTATTATTAGTTTCTGCCACAGTTTCTAGGTAATGGGCCAAAGTAGTGCGAGCCATGGACATAATTTGCTCTAATTCAGCTTCATCCTGTACATTGCCCGCAGCCACCATACTAGGGCTGAATATGTTAGTAGCCCACTCGGGCAATGTTCTAGGTTTACGCCATTCTAACTTGCTAATTTCTTCAGCAAACCACGACATCATTGGATGATCGGGATCCCCAGCTTTTGAATAGTCATGGAAACAGCCAGTCATTTTGTTTTTACCAGCTACTACATCAAAGCCGTAAATTGGAGCAGGATTATGAGTATGTGGGAAGATGCAACAGTGCATCATCCAAAGTCCTTTAGTTTCTCTCGCATCCACCACGTCAACGTGAGCACGGCGATAGCGATCACTAGTCCATACCCTATTAATCCAGCCAGGTTGGTTAAAACGATCCATCCCAGGTTCGAAAATTTCAGTGCCTGTAAGATCAAAACTTTCTTCCAGCAAATGCTGTATTTCTATTAGTGTGTCCCAGACCTTACTCATCCTGATATTCTACAAGATCCATCATTTCTTTAAAAAAATCAGTAGCAAATTCAAAACAAATTTTAGCTTCATCGGCCATATCATCACTGATCTTTTCACGGACAGCAGCCTTGAGTGCTTCTGGATTTTCAAACTGATACATGCGTCCAGCACCTGGAATTTTTTTGGCAATCATCTGTCCACCAGCAAGATCTCCCATGTGGCGCACATAGATATGTGCCATTAGTTTTTTTGGATCATGTTTAATACTCATGATATGATCCATATAGCGTTTGACTACCGGTAGAATTTGTGGATCACCGTCTTTTTCATCATCCCACAATTCCATAAAGTCTGCAAGTATATGCGGTGCTCTGCGAATTTCAGGCATGCTGTTTAACAAACCATGCGGCATTGCGCATACTTCTAACAACTCATATTGTGGGTGTTGATTTTTTAAATATACCGCGTAGAGTTTAGGATTAATCGTTCCCGAAAATAAAATCTTTACAAACTCTTGACGTTCTGCATTCTGATGTGCTTCGTGGGTTAGGTCTCTTAAGCTCATTCTTCTTCCAATTTAATTTGTAAGGGGAAACCATTTGTTCGGGCAAGATTAGTTGCTTCTACTGCTTTGACTTCAGCGATTTCAAAACTATAAACACCTGCTATTCCACTACCTTGCTCGTGAACTTGTAACATAATATCTCTAGCTGTAGATTCATTATGTTTAAAAACTTCAGTCAGTACCGATACTACAAATTCCATAGGAGTGCTATCATCATTCACAAGTATAACCTTCCAACGCTTTGGTTCTGTGATAATTACTTTAATTTTTTCATCTAATTGAATATCTGTACTTGACATGATTGCTTTCTTTTAATGTTGGGGGAGTTGCCTCCCCCGGTTGATTATTTAACCTTAATGATACGAGGTTTTAATGCTTCTGGAACAATACGTTCGATATTAATAATCAACATACCGTCCTTGACTTCTGCATCCTTAACTTCCATGTATTCAGCCAAAGTCCAATTCTGTTCAAAGTTACGGCTAGCTAAACCACGGTGCAAATATTCTTTGCTCTCGTCTGTAGTTTCAGCTTGTATACCACGAACAACTAATTGATCCTGATCTATTTCAACTGAGATTTCATCTTTGCTGAAACCTGCAACTGCTACTTCGATAGCATAAGCACTATCACTATACTTCACAATGTTGTGTGGAGGATAGTTTCCGTTTACTTGTTGTAATCTTTGATTAAAGATTTGATCAAAGCCAACTAGAGCTCTGCTTAGATTAGCCAATTCGGCTGGTGTTACTGTTTTTAATTGCATTGTTGCCATTTTTAATCTCCTTATAGTAAGCAAGAATGTGCAGGGCCCCGAAGGCACCCTACATTTTTATTATATTACTTCTCTTCTTTAGGGTCAACCTCTGTAAAGCTCGCATCTACTGTTTGCTCAGCAGCCTGTGGTTGGGCTTCAGCTTGAGCTTTAGCCTGTTCAGCAGCCTGTTTTTTAGCAGTCAGTGGATTAGCAGCTTCAAAGAATGACTGTACAGCTTTTTGGATAGCCTCTACATCTTCACCGGCCATTGCAGTGTTAACAGCGTCAAGCGCGGTTTGGTATGCAGTCTTTTCCTCTTCAGTTAATTGATCTTGATATGCATCAAAATCTTTCTTAACTGTATGTAGTGAAGCCTCAGCTTGATTACGTGCTTCAATCAATTCCTTGGCTTTCTTATCAGCTTCAGCATTTTCTTCAGCTTCTTGTACCATGCGTTGGATTTCAGCATCAGTCAATCCTGAATCAGATTTGATAGTAATCTTGTTTTCTTTGCCAGTGTTTTTATCTCTGGCACTTACATTCAAGATACCATTAGCATCTAGATCGAGTGTAACTTCAATCTGTGGCATGCCACGCATTGCAGGAGCAATACCTTCTAAGTTGAACTCGCCCAGTTGCTTATTATACTTGTACAACTCACGCTCACCTTGTGCAACCTTAATGGTCACAGCTGGTTGATTGTCTTCTGCTGTTGAGAAAACTTGTGAGTGCTTAGTTGGGATAGTAGTGTTCTTAGGAATCAATTTGGTAAACACACCGCCCATTGTTTCAATACCCAATGTTAATGGTGTAACGTCTAACAACAATACGTCTGTCTTGTCGCCAGCTAGAACAGCACCTTGTACTGCGGCACCTGCGGCAACTGCTTCGTCTGGGTTAACGTCTTTACGTGGAGCCTTGCCAAACAGTTTCTCAACTGCTTCTTGTACTTTAGGCATACGTGTTTGACCACCAACTAGGATAACTTCATCGATATCACTAGCACTTACCTTAGCATCGGTCATAGCAATCTTACATGGCTCAATTGAACGTTGGATTAAGTCTTCAACCATTTGTTCAAACTTACTACGGGTAATAGTAATGTTCATGTGCTTTGGACCGCTTGCATCAGCAGTAACATATGGAAGATTTACTGTAGTCTGTTGTGTGCTTGACAGTTCAATCTTGGCTTTTTCAGCGGCATCTTTCAAACGCTGTAAAGCAAGCATATCATTTTTCAAATCAATACCGTTGTCTTTCTTAAACTCGTCGACTAGGTGATCCATGATACGTTGGTCAAAGTCTTCACCACCTAAGAATGTATCACCGTTTGTGCTTAATACTTCGATCTGTTTATCGCCGTCGATATTTGCGATTTCAATGATCGATACGTCGAACGTACCACCACCAAGGTCGTAAACAGCAATTTTGCGATCTCTTTTATCAGCTTTATCAACGCCATAAGCAAGAGCTGCCGCAGTAGGCTCGTTAATAATACGGAGTACTTCCAAGCCGGCAATTTTACCAGCATCTTTAGTAGCTTGTCTTTGACTGTCATTGAAGTACGCTGGTACTGTAATGACTGCTTGTGTAACTGTTTCACCTAGATAATCCTCTGCTGTTTTTTTCATTTTACGAAGTACTTCAGCTGACACCTGTGGTGGAGCCAGTTTTTCGCCATTTGCTTCAATCCATGCATCGCCGTTGTCGGCTTTGACAATAGCGTATGGCATAAGGTCAATGTCTTTCTGTACTTCTTTTTCGTCAAATTTACGCCCAATCAAACGCTTGGCCGCATAGATTGTATTTTTTGGATTCGTGACTGCTTGACGTTTTGCTGTTGCACCAACTAAAATTTCTTTGTCAGTGTATGCAATGATTGACGGTGTTGTTCTAGCACCTTCGCTGTTTTCGATTACTTTTGCAATTCCATTTTCTAGGATTGCTACGCAGCTATTTGTTGTACCCAAGTCGATACCGATGATTTTGCTCATAATTTTCTCCTTATAATTAAGCAAGTAAATATGTACAGCCCTTACGGCGCTCTACACATTTATTTATCTCAGACATTCTCTAAATTCTTAATATTAGACCACTTTTTAAGCCTTTGGAATTTGGCAAGTTTTGCTGCCTGAATATTATCGTGGCCGATAATATCCATAGAATACAGAATATCTATCATGGCTAGTACATCACCAACTTCGTCTTCTAGGTGTTCTCTATTAGTTTTAGGTTTGCCCGGTTTATAATTGTCCAATCCAAACCTACTAATTTTGCTAACTGCTTGAATCACTTCAGCACATTCTTCTTGCAATATATCTAATACTTCTTTAGTTTGACTGTCCATTTTGTGCCTCTTGTAAAATTTCAATTAATTGTGGAATAATTTTTTCATCTAACACTACACTATATCCTTTAGCTGACCCTGTATTAAGTTTAATTTTAATAAGTGAATCTACGATGTCTACCCAACAGTAGACTTCTCCATCGGGTTTAGTTATTTCTCTCATCTTTGGTTTATAAATGGTTGTAGCATTTTGCCTTCGTATGTAGTGCTAGTACGAAGTGTATTGTAGACATTCTGAATGCCTACTGCCTGGTTCCATGCATCTTCTAATGCATGGTGGGCCGTTACAGGTGGACGTTTAGGATCGATGCCTAGGTCAAAGGCTGTGCGAACATCTCTGACTTCCCAAAACTTCCAAGGAATTGCCTTGTTAATTTTACGGAACACATGCTCGCAAATGATAATATCAAAACATGCACCATTTGCCCATACACGCTTGGCACCCCAACAAAATTTATACAGTTGATTAAATGCATCAACGATATCAATCCTTCCATCTGGGTCAAAGGCAGCTTCCTGTGCCTCCTTGCTTTGATTAGCCCACCAGGCGATTGTATCATCACTAGTGGTTAATCCAATTCGATCACAACTATCTATATCTACCTTGACATAAAAACTTTCCATTGCTGGCTCTTTTAATTCAGCACCGAATGGGTCAAATTTTACTGCGCCAATTGTAAGAATAGTAGCGTCTGGAGTTGTATTTAGAGTCTCCAAATCTATCATAATGTCTGTTAGCATACAGTTATTATAACAGATTTAAATTGACATGTCAATACATTTTTTTAGGAAGTTGTTGATCGCGGAGTTTTTTCTTCCAACGAGCTTTAGCCGCACCCTTTTTGCGTTTGCGTTCTGTGGTGGGTTTTTCGTAGGTTTCTTTTTGGCGGAGATCGTCCAATTTACCAGAATCTTCAATTTTACGTTTGAAACGACGTAGGGCCTGATTGATATTTTCACCGTCTTTAACGGTAATACCAGTTCCTCTACTCTTCTGATGCATCATCTTGGTTATCTTCCTCTTGCTGATTCTTTAATTGTTCTACAATCAAGTCTAAATTATATATCCGATTTTTACTAATTAAGTGGTACGGAGTGAGTTCATCACCGGTAATATAATGAGTATTTGGTGCAGACAGCAACAAAGTAATGAATTTTTGGGTAATAGGATCACAATTATCAACATCGACGATTACACAATCTACCTGTTGAGCAACACTGAGCATCCAGCTGATATCCGAATCATCTTGATCAAAAATAAACACATTAAGATCTTCTATGCTTTGGCTAAGAATTGTCTGAAACTGTTCTTTAACTAATTGGCTTGGTTTTATCAAAAGATATGCCAAGTTCATGTTGAACAATCTATCAGGCGGTGTTATTAGAGTTATTTTTCCTAAGTTCATGTATACGCTCTTCAAAGTATTCTATTTTTTCCATCGGATAGTCACTAAATCTAGGACCATGCAATTTTGTCTCTTTTACAAATGCTGCCAATTCTGGTTCAGTTTTTTCATCAACATTAAAATCTGTAAATTGATGATCACCATATTCCTTGTACAACTGATCAATGGGTTGTAATCCTATTATTTTACTCCAAATACTACCTGTACCTTGTTCTTGATTTTGTATATAGCCTATGTTCGATTCTTGGTAATCAGATTCCCTTCCGAGTCCTTGATCATGTAAGTCTTTTTTTTTGATTCATCGACAGGAAGATCGATGTCAGGGACAGCTAACTGAGGTTCTTCGATTTCAGCTTCTTCCAATGCTGAAATTTCATTACCTTCGTTATCAATATAAGTTTCGCCTTTAGCCACACGTTCTTCTACTGTAGTTTCCTGTGATTTGGCCACTTCGCGTTCCGCCTCTTCAATCATTTTATTCCAACGATCGAGTTCAGTCTCTTCTTCAATTTCAGGAGTATCTGTAACGATTGTTTGTTCTCCAATTTGAACCAGCTGATCAGCAGTTAGCTCTGTATCAGTTTGTTCATCTTGAGATTCTTGTTTCTTATCCCAGAATCGGGCTTTCTCTTTAGCACGAGTAAACCATTCGCTAACAGTAGTATCGTTAAATGCCTCAGTTAATTCATCGGCTTGGTCATCTAACCATGTATGTTCTTTTTCTTCTTTAGCCCAAGCAAAGGACATCTGTGCCGCCAACAGCATAATAACTGCCAGTGGATCGAACACAATAACAATCATAATAATAACCCAGGTCACTGCTTTTTCTAGTATCGTAGCATCGGGATTAACACCGTAGATCAGTGCGGCAATATATTTGATTGGTCCGACTTCTGCTTCTACCTTACGTAGATCCTTAGCAATAGGAGCACGTTCTTCGTTTAATGAAGCGATTGTCTTTTGAGATTTTTGGATATCGTTTTGTAAGTTACTACGTTCTTTAGCTTGGCTTCGACGTAGTGCGGCAGCTTTATCGGCACCTTTCTCATCACTACTACGACTCATAGTTTGATCCACAGCCGAGTCCATTTGTGTTAGAGCTCTGCGAGCTGACTCAATGTTGTCTCGTTCGGTTTTGATTTTTTCGTCTATGATAGCGACTTTGTCAACAACGTCACCGCTTACCAAACTTTGATCTAAGTGTGCTTTTGATAAGAAACCAAAAATACCCATCGATGTAATCATCATGAGTACTATGACTGCGATACACATGTATGTTTTCATCAACATGGGTACACGGGTCCAATTGGCCTTAATCCATGTGGCGCATACTAATTTGGCAACTTCGAGGGTGGCGCCCATTATCATAACTGGAATCGCCGCGGCCGCGAAGATTGAAGTAAGCCCTACTACACTATAGTAAATGGCTACCGCTGATATTGTAAGACCAGTTAAAAGGAGCAGATATGCAAGTATCATCCGGTAGTGCTTTCTATATTATAAGGTTGATTAAGTTAAAGTAGTTCCAGAAATTTGGCTAACACTAACAACACCAACTAGGGTGGCGTTACTTACTGCGGCATTAGCTGTAACTGATTGTTGTGTTCCAGCACTGCTTACAGGATCATAAACACGCATAGATTCTGTAGTACCGTTGTATAATCCGCTAGCGACTGCATTGGCAATAACTTTGGCATTGGTATTCATAGGATTACCAGCGGCATCATTACCCACTGTAGCTGTACCTTGTTTGGTTCCAGTCTGTGGTAAGAATGTGTCACGATCGAACTTTACAGTGAATGCCAATGCTGTAGCTTGTGTGCTGCCATCGGTTTCGCCCGTTAGTACGATATCTAAAATTTGACAATCTGCTATACTGGTGATTTGATTAACTACTTGTTTGAAACGTAGATTACCACGAGCACGACTTAGTGCTAGTGCGGCTGTACTTGGTAAACTTGCACCTGAGAAATAATCCCAAGTGTTTGGGGTGCAACCACCGTCTTGATGATTACCCAAATCTGTTGTTGGGAAATTTGTTGAGTTGCTCATGTCAATCACAACACGGTAAAAATTTGGTTGTAATTGATCTAAATCTTGTTGAAATCCTGATGCCATGGTCCTGCTCCTTAATTGATAGTGTATTTATCAGCAAAACACCTCTAGTAGTGATTATATATTAGAGGTGTCCGATAGTCAACTTATTTGAATATAATCAAGGCCATCAAGCCTGCCTGGACAAAGAACCCAAATCCTATGGTTACAATGTTTAAAAAGTCCTTTTGGATGGCGGCTTTGATGAAAAAGCAGAATAACCCAGCCCATGCAAACAATACTAGGTCTACAGGTGGCATTTTTTCAGTTAATCCTGTTAAAACTGCCAACAGTGTAGGAATAGTAGCTAGGTGCATTAGAATAACTGCTATCCACCCCATGGTTTCTGCACTCACTGTAGGTGCATGTGTTTTGATATTTTTAACTAGCAAATCTAAATCAAATAGATCGTGTATTTTTGATTTGAGCTGGCTTAAAAATAATTGTGTTTTTGCGTTCATGCTAGACCTTAATTGTAAAAGATATGATGTCCAATTTTGGCCACAGGTTTTTTGCCCCAGCCCGGTTGAACATAATCACCGTGGAAATATAATGCATTTTTCAAATCTGGAAGTCTAAATCCTTCTAAGAGTACTTTCTTTGCTACTTCCATGGATTCGGTGTACATTGGACCATTCATTGGTTTCATGGCACTTGGGCCTTCACAATACCAGCTAAACTGGCACATGACTTTTTCGTACACTACATTCTTTTGATATACAACCTTACAGATGTCGCTAGGAAATGCGCCAGATTCTGTACGGTTGATTGTGACCTGTGCAACAGCTACTTTGCCTTCAAATGGCTCAGAGCCTGCTTCATGATATATGTTACGAGCTAGACAATCTAATTGAGTTTGTCTCATTTGAGCTGTAACTGGACTCGTTTGTTCACGAGCTTGTTTTAGGTGTTCAAACTTACGACTTACTGCTTCTTGTGCTACAAATAATACTGATAGTGCTACTACTAAATTTACTGCAATTTTGATAATGCGTATCATGTTTTTCTCCTTTACGCTGGATGAGGTATCGCTAGTACCGTCATTAAATCGGCTGTGTTTATTTCTCCTATAAAAATTAGCCTTACTACTCGTGTCCTCTAAACCCTTAGGGGACAATATATAGTTATCCTCTGTTTCATGAGGTAAAATACTATTATTATGATTGGGCAATATTTATCTCCGCATTTTGGATATATCAACCGCTTCATCATCACTAAAAATAGGCACTGCATTGCTTTTATGCATGGTTCCGATGCCCTTAACTTTGGTTCCGGTGTAGATTTTGTCAGCACCCTTAGTACAAGCCACCCAACCAGTGTCACGACTTTCGATCCGGGGCAGGTCTGATCCCCGGAAACTAGTTGGTGGAGCCTGATAAACTTCGGCAGTTAACGCCCTTTTACGCTTGCGGGCTTCTTGTTCGATACCCTGCTGTTTGAGCAGTTCTTTCCATTGCTCATCTAATTGTTCAGCCTTACGTTTGGCTTCTGCGCTGGCCCATTTCTTTTTGCCTTTTTTCTTACCGGTAGTACTAAGCCACGGGCCTTCAAGGTGCATTGACAATCTAAACTCCAAACTGTTAATAATAGTAATATTATACAGTAATGCTACCTATTTGTCAAGTTGTTAGGAATTATAACTTTGGATTACATCGTTTAGCAGTTCATCCAAATCCTTGTCTAGCATTTGGGTATTAAGTTCATATATATCATCATCTATGCCCTCTGTATCTGTAAAACCTAAAATCTCAAATACTTCTCTTCGACTAATTTGCTCATTCCGCATATTAGCCACCCAAATTACAGTAATAACCATACAGGCTATAATTTTTTCATCTGAGTAGATATCGTGTTTTTTGCACCATTCTACAGCCTGATTTACATGATAGGTTATATCTTCAATTCGATGTTCTAATTGGGCGATCCATTCTAATGTGTTATCTCGATTCCAGGTCATACTCGAAAACTTTCCCCGCATCCACATTCATCTTTGGCATTTGGATTGATAAATTTGAATCCTTCGTTGAGTCCGTCTCTAACATAGTCTACAGTCATACCTGTAAGATATGGAAAATCTTTTTTTGAACATACTACTTTGGCATATTGATTGCCACCCATCCAATACAGGGTATTTTCATCCAGGCTGTCGAGATATTCTAGTGTATAGGCCAATCCAGAACATCCGGTAGTTTTTACACCTACACAAATCCCTATACCTTTGCCACGCTGAGCTAGCTTTTTTTGGATCTGTTTGGCGGCTGCCTCAGTTAAGATTATTGGTTTTTCTTCTGTAGTCATCTATGGCAGCCTTAATAGCGTCTTCCGCAAGGATACTGCAATGGATCTTAACCGGCGGGAGTGCGAGCTCCTCTGCAATCGCAGAATTCTTAATTGATCCAGCCTGCTCCAGCGTTTTACCCTTGACCCATTCGGTGACAAGTGACGATGAAGCGATCGCCGACCCACAGCCATAAGTTTTAAATTTCGCATCTATTATTATTCCGTCTTCTACTTTAATTTGTAATTTCATCACGTCACCGCAGGCCGGGGCCCCGACCATACCAGTGCCTACCGCTGGATCAGCCGCATCCATTTTTCCTACGTTACGTGGATTTTCATAGTGATCTAATACTTTATCGCTGTAGGCCATATTATTTCTTTACCGGAGGTTGAGGTGGTTTAGGTGCCTGCGGTGGTTGAGGAGTTTGACGTGGTTGTTGTACTGGCTTTTTTAAATCGTTGAATATATTAGCAAGCCCTGCAGCCGATACTGTGGATACACTAACTAAAATAATAAAGGTATACAGGTATTTCATTTTAATTTGGAACTAGCACAGCTCTATAGCAATTACAGTTAGCATCTACTAGTGCTTCCCAATGGTATCCTGCAGGTGCTGGATAGACTGGTGGGTATATTGGTGGATTTTGTTGCTGAATATAAACTGGTTGCTGTTGAATTACAACTGGCGGACGAGTAGCTTCGTACACAATAACACCACCGACTACAGCTGGAACTGCCCAGCCATAGCCTGGATGATAGTAGTATGCTCCGCCACCATGTCGCCAACGTTCAGCATGGGCGTCAGCAGAAAACGCAAACAAAGCACTCATTGTTAAAATACTAGCAAACACTGAAATTACAATTAATTTACTTTTCATACTGCACTCCTTGATATTATTACTTATTAAACTAACTTAATACCGCTAGTCTGTTCGGTGTAACGATCTGCGGCATCTTTAACAGTAGATGCTAGCACCATAATGGTACTACGATTGATAGTAACTTCAGCATCTGGGTCTGTTGTAAATAAAAACGGAACAAGTCCAATACCATCTTTAGTAGCTGTCAAACACAATGGCTTACTAACTTTAATACCATTAGCGCCATCTTCGATCAATTTAGCCACAATCTCTTCTCCAGCTGTAGTTTTGATCGTAACTACTTCACCTGCGGTAACACCTTTTGAAATTAACATATTATACCTTTTCGAAATATTTTTTGAGTTCTGTAAATCCGCCAATATAATTATCGTCTAAAAATATCTGCGGCAAAGTTCTGGCTGTGGGAACTGCCTCTAACAGTTGTTCTTTGGTCCATGTTGTTTGAACATTACGTTCTTCGTATTCAATACCTTTCATTTCTAACAGGGCTTTGGCCTGTACACAAAATGGGCAGGCGTTTTTACTCCATACTATTGCTTTCATTTTAATTCCTCTTTGCTTATTATAACGTCGGAAGGGCGTCGTAGTCAATACCTTCGGACATGACTCCGATTACGTAATTGGTACTTTCGTTTTCCTGAAGAGCAGTTTGCTTTTTACTAGTGTCCGTATGCTTGTTGAACCAAGGAATTGGTGTGGATTTTGGAGCATTGGCTTGATACTTAATGCCAATATCTTTAAGTGCGCCCACTGCTGTGTAATCCACAAAATCTTTTAGAATATTTGCGTTAAGTCCAATAACTGGTCCTTTTTGGAACAAGTAGTCAGCCCATTCTTTTTCTTCTCGGATAACATCCATGTACAACTGATATACTTCTTGTTCACATTCGGTTTTGATGTCAGCAAATCGTTGATCTTCTTTGATTACTTGATTGATCAAGTAGGCTGTCCAACCTTTGTGTAGTAATTCATCTTGTAGGATTAAACTGATAATATTGCCATTACCAATAAAGATCTTGTTCTCTACCATGGCCAAGCTGGTAGCAAATGACACCATAAAGCGAAACGCTTCTAAGGCATAACTGGCATGTAGAGCCATCCAAATGGCTTTGATATGTGTGCGTTCATTGATCTTTTCTCCTGCCTCTTTACGACAGTTGATTAGATGCAGTGCGTCATAATAATTTCCTACCGAACTTGCCATGTCTACGATTTCTGTAGTATCGTGAATGGTGTTGAACACATCCTTAGGCACATTGTAGATATTACGAATTATATGACTGTAGCTCTTACTGTGGATGTTGGTTTCGTAGAATGTCCAATTATAAACTAGAGCTTCTAATTCTGGTAAACTAACAACCGGAGTAAAGATTTGACTAGGTCCACGACCTTGCAGACTATCTAAAGCAGTCTGGCGAAGTAGATTACTAGTAAAGATATGTCGAATGGCATCTGAGGCATCTTTAAAGTCATTAGCATCTTTACTAAGACTAATCTCTTCGGGTTGCCAGAAGAAGCCTCGGGCTGTCGCTTCAAAGTCTGCAATCTTACGATATTTAGTCTCCTCAAATCTCTGTATTGTGACTGGACCTGCAGGATCTAAGAACATCTTACGATTAAGATAATCAGTTGGTTTGCTTAAATCATATTGTTGTTTTGACATTTTTATTCCTTCTCAATTGAGCTTCTCTCATTTTTTGTTTTGTTTCTTCTGATCGCTTAACTCCAACTGGATTAGAATTTTTATTATGCGATAATCTTAATTTCAATTTAGTTTCTTCAGACTTTGCTCGACCTTTTAGTTTTTCACGCACTTGACGTTTTCTTTCTTCCGATTGCGGCGGTCTTTTAATACCTTTTAAAGCATTACTTATTTTAGATTTATGATCTTCTGTAAAAACTATTCCAGCCGTACCTTCTCCGCCGTCTGTTCTATTATGCAATATACCAGTACCTAAATCTTTTCTACCGTACCATCGAATCATTCTTCGTTCAAGTGCTAGAGCTCCAACTTCTGTTAAGTTAGATTCTAAAATAATGATATAAGATTTTTCTGGAGTATGTACACCTTTATTGTTAATTCGGTGTTGTTCCCATGCTCGATCATCTTTTCCCTTACCAATATAGTAGGGTGTGCCATCTTTTCTCAAGTAGGCATAGATGTAATAGTGTAAATACATTTGCTGTAACTCCTCACAGTTATAGAGCCGGTGGATATTATCAGTATCGCGATCGGCACTTGTATTTATCATTACAACTTACAAGCCTCGCAATCTTCTTCGTCATCAAAATCTATTGGCTCTAACATAGGCGGCGCTTCCTCTACATCTGCTTTAGCACCCTGTTTATTTACGAGGCTGTAATAGAAGGTTTTCAGACCCCATGCATGTGCCTGCATCAAGTTCTTGGCAATTAATGTAGTTGGAACTTTACGATCTGCCCAGTGTGCTGGATTGTAAAAAGTATTTGTACTCAGACTCTGATCAACATAGGCTGCAATGACAGCCGCTGTCTTTAAATATCCGTCGCAGTCTTTTTGTTCCCACATTAGTTGATACTTGTTCTTTAACTTAGCATATTCTGGTACAACTTGTGTAAATGATCCTGCCTTTGATTCTTTAGTACTGATCAAGCTCATGGGCATTTCAATACCATTAGTGCTGTTTATAACAACACTACTGCTTTCAACTGGTGCAACGGCCATTAAAGTTGCGTTGCGAACACCATACTGTTTCATATTTGTACGTAGTGTTTCCCAATCGAGTTCTGGAGCAAAGTCTGCTAATTGATTAACACCCTCTGCTCGTAATTCCCAAGGGAATATGCCTTGACCATATCGTGTATGTGAGCTATGCAGACAAGCGCCACGCTCTCGGGCCAACTCTACAGTAGCCTCTGTTAGATAAAATGCTTGATGTTCCATCCAGCTTTTAACATCTTGTAGTGCATCTTTATCGCCATACTTTAATCCACGCTTGGCATGCCAATAGGCCAAGTTAGTGATACCAATGCCCAGAGGACTGATTTCATCGTTGCTGAGTTTGCTTTGAATACTTAGGAAATCTTGGTAATCAAGTATGTTGCATAGGCTACGCTGTAGTATACGGCAAGCACGACGCATGTCTTCTGGATTACGGAAAGCTCCCCAGTTGATTGATCCCAGTGTACATAACGCTATGCGACCTTCGACGTCATCCAGACGTTTGAAAGATTTTGTAGGTAATAGGATCTCACAACATAAATTGCTTTGGTAGATAGTATGGAACTCAGGATCAAATGGTCCTTGATTTTGTACGTTGTCAATAAACACTAAGTAGATCCGTCCTGTATCAGTCCGTTCTTTTAATATACCACTTTTGAATACTTCTTCAGCACTCATAGTTTTCTTACGTAAGTCTTTACGCTTTTCATACTTGACGTATAGCTCTTCAAACAACTCGGTGTTCTTGTAAAACGCTTCGTATAGATCAGGCACCTCATTAGGGTCAAAGAAAGTTATGTTTTCTTTATTTTTGAATCGTCTCCAGAAGAAGGCTGATAGTACGACTCCGTAGTCCATGTGTCGGACTCGAGTTTCTTCAGTTCCTTGATTATTCTTGAGAACGATAAGATCGTCAAACTGATGATGCCAAATAGGATAAAATACTGTGGCTGAAGCATTGCGGATTCCTCCCTGTGAACAACTACGTAAATCACCGAACCATTTCTTTAAGAATGGGATCATGCCTGTGTGCATAATCTCTCCACCACGAATAGGACTACCTAGTGGACGTAAGCGACCGATCTCTAGACCAATGCCTGCACGTTTGCTGGCATACTTGGCCATCATCTCCCCAGAAGCAAATATGCTATCCAGATCGTCGTCACTGCGGATAAGCACACAACTCGAAAACTGTTTAGTTGGAGTGCCAAGGCCAGCCAACACAGGTGTTGCAAGAGTAAATAGACCATCTGACGCCGCGTTGTAATACTCTTTGATGTAACGCATACGGGCTGATCCAGGTTCTTCTTTATGGAATACAGTAGCGGCCGCAATAATATACCTAATTTGTGGCGTCTCATAGATCTCTTTTGTTGCGCGATTGCGAACAAGATACTTCTCGATAAGTTGTTCAATTGCTGCATAACTATATAATTCATCCTTTTCGTGATCCAGCATTTCATTCATTTTATTCCAATCGTCTTCGGTATACCACTCTAGTAATTCCGGTGTGTATAGTCCAACATCGACATTTTTCTTTACGATCGTGTAAAGGTGAGGAACCGTATATGATCCATATACATCTTTACGTAGCATTGATAAACGTTGTTTACCTGCTACATATTGATAGTTAATGTTTCCTAAATCTGGATTTGATTCTACATCGATAAGGTCAACGATTGCTCGCAACGTTACCTCATCTATTTCCTGTGTGGTGATGCCGTCATAAAAGTGTGGCTGACTTTTGATTTCAATCATACTTTGACTGACATCAGCAATGCCTTGGCAAACTTTAGTTATTTGGGCTTGCCATTTTTCTACTGCTAAAGGTTCTCGCTCACCACTTCGTTTTATTACTGTAATCTTGCTGTTCATGTTTGCTTTAACTTATATTTTTGATTATGTACTTACTCGACAACCTATTTCTAAAAAGTATTTAGTGAGAGGCATCGTCTCAGCAAAACTTATTGAAAGTCAATGGTTTGCAAGCGGTTTTCGCAAAAAATTGTGTTGGGGAGTAGGTGACAAATCTTATCATGCTTATAATTTAAATTATATACGCATTTATTAAAAAAATCTATCAGTTTGAGTTATACAGAGAAAATTGAACTATATGTATAAGTGAATGGGCCAGTATCACTACCAGTATTCAAGTATTGTAGAACAAAGCCATATGGAGGTGTTAGACCGCCCACATAAGCATTGCCATTTTGGTCAAGTAACTGTGCAGAAAAACTTAGTTTGACTGCGGTATCATCAGTTGAGTTATCACTGCCAGCGAAATCAAATTCATCGCTCAGGCTGATTTTTTTATTTGCAACGTCTACACTGATGTTTAATGTACCGCGTCTAGTAAATCCCTGACTGCTATGATAGGTATAGTCAACATTATAAGTTACAAATCCACTTGGGCTACCTGCTTGTGTAAGTGTGCCTGCTGACCATGCCACTGGAAGTTTTAAAAATTGACTTAGAATAAATTTATTTAATGTAATGGTATTGACACCTGACATAGTATATGTACCAAGACCGCTAACCTCTGGAACATATGGTATGGCATAGAATGTAGGATTAACGCTATTATCAGGACTGTATAAATCACTGTGTCTATCGCTTACTATATTTTGTACACTATTTCCTGGGGTATTAAAATAAATCTGTGA